>OGOH01002447.1_pt1 | contig 11527 bp, 7 predicted proteins | sample 1552571 | NCBI WGS metagenome assembly OGOH01 (sample SAMEA2580170, study PRJEB22360) | human gut metagenome | biome: human gut; feature: human-associated habitat; material: faeces | place: Denmark | collected 2008/2010
GCTATCGATTTCTTATATCCGCAGTATGAGGTCGTCCGCAACAACGACCGCTGCATCAACTGCCGCGCCTGCGAGCGTCAGTGCGCGAACGAAGTGCATTTTTACGACCCCGAATTTCAGAAGATGCAAGTCGATGAGTCCAAGTGCGTCGCCTGCCACCGCTGCGTATCGCTCTGCCCGACCCGTGCGCTCAAGGTCGTAAAGACCGACCACACCTTCAAGGAGAACGCGAACTGGACCGGCAAGGCCATCTCCGAGGTTTACCGTCAGGCAGGCTCGGGCGGCGTGCTGCTGTCCTCGATGGGCAACCCGGACCCGCACCCCATCTACTGGGATAAAATTCTCATCAACGCTTCGCAGGTTACCAATCCGTCCATCGACCCGCTGCGCGAGCCGATGGAGACCAAGACCTTCCTCGGCAAAAAGCCGGGCAAGATTGAGCGTGACGAGAACGGCAATCTGGTTCCCAATCTGGCGCCGCAGCTGGAGCTCAACCTGCCGATCATGTTCTCCGCAATGAGCTACGGCTCGATCTCCTACAACGCACATGCCGCACTCGCACGCGCTGCAAGCGCGCTCGGCACCTATTATAATACCGGTGAGGGCGGTCTGCATCAGGACTTCTACCAGTACGGCCCGCACACCATCGTGCAGGTCGCGTCCGGCCGCTTCGGCGTGCATAAGGATTACCTCAGCGCCGGCGCCGCCATCGAGATCAAAATGGGGCAGGGCGCAAAGCCGGGCATCGGCGGCCATCTGCCGGGTGCAAAAATTGTCGGCGACGTTTCCCGCACGCGTATGATCCCGGAGGGCTCGGACGCTATTTCGCCCGCACCGCACCACGATATTTACTCCATTGAAGACCTGCGTCAGCTTGTTTTCTCCTTAAAAGAAGCCTCAAACTACAAAAAGCCCGTCATCGTCAAGATTGCGGCGGTGCACAACATTGCAGCCATTGCGTCCGGCATTGCACGCAGCGGCGCGGACATCATCGCCATCGACGGTTTCCGCGGCGGCACGGGCGCGGCGCCTACGCGCATCCGCGATAACGTCGGCATCCCGATTGAGCTTGCTCTGGCGGCGGTCGATCAGCGCCTGCGCGATGAGGGCATCCGCAACAAGGTTTCGCTCGTCGTCGGCGGCTCCATTCGCTCCAGCGCCGATGTTGTCAAGGCCATCGCGCTCGGTGCAGATGCGTGCTACATCGGCACGGCGGCACTTTTGGCGCTCGGCTGCCATCTGTGCAGAAGCTGCCAGACCGGCAAGTGCAACTGGGGCATCGCAACCCAGCGCCCCGACCTTGTGAAGCGCCTCAACCCGGACATCGGCTATAAGCGCCTTGTGAACCTTGTCACCGCGTGGGAGCACGAGATTAAGGAAATGATGGGCGGCATGGGCATCAATTCCATCGAGGCGCTGCGCGGCAACCGCCTTATGCTGCGCGGCGTGGGTCTGAACGAAAAAGAGCTTCAGATTCTCGGCATCAAGCACGCGGGCGAATAAGCAGAAAAGGGAGCGTAACCATGAAAAGAGTATATGTTGATGAAAAATGGTGCCTCGGCTGCCATCTTTGCGAATATTACTGCGCCTTTGCAAACTCCGGAAAATCCAGCATGATCAAGGCGCTGAAGGACAGAACCATTCACCCCCGCATCCGCATTGAGGGGGACAATCAGGTCAGCTTTGCGGTTTCCTGCCGCCACTGCACAGACCCGCTGTGCGTGAAAAGCTGCATTGCGGGCGCACTTTCCAAAAAGGACGGCGTGGTCTGTATCGACCAGAATAAGTGCGTCGGCTGCCACACCTGCGTGCTGGTATGTCCCTACGGCGCGCTGATGCCCTCGGAATCCGGCGTCATGCAGAAGTGCGAGCTGTGCATCGAAAACGCCGGCGGCAAGCCCGCCTGTGTGCAGGGCTGTCCGAACAAAGCCATCATCTTTGAGGAAAGGGACTGAGCACCATGGCAAAATATGTAATCATCGGCAACTCCACTGCGGCCATCGGCTGGGTGGAAGGCATCCGCAGTAAAGATAAAGACGGAGAGATCGTGCTGATTGCTTCCGAAAACCACCACACCTACGCGCGCCCGCTCATTTCCTATTTATTGCAGGGCAAAACGGATGAGGAGCGCATGAAATACCGCCCGGACAGCTTTTACGAAGAAAATCATGTCACCGCAAAGCTCGGTGAGACCGTCACAAAGCTCGACCCGGAAAAGAAAACCGTGACCTTAAAAAGCGGGGAAGAGATACCCTATGAAAAGCTCCTTGTCGCAACAGGCTCCACGCCGTTCGTACCGCCCATGGAAAGGCTTGATACCGTTCCCGAAAAGTTCACGTTCATGTCGCTCGATGACGCACACGCACTTGAAAGTGTCCTTACAAAAGACAGCCGTGTTTTGATTATCGGCGCGGGCCTCATCGGTTTAAAGTGCGCAGAGGGCATCAAGGAGCGAGTGAAATCCATCACGGTCGTCGACCTTGCCGACCGCGTGCTGCCGAGCATCCTCGATGAGACCGGCTCCGCTATCGTCAAGGATTTTCTTGAAAAGCAGGGCATCGAGTTCCACCTCGGCGATACCGCCACAAAGTTTGCGGGCACGACCGCCACACTCAAAAGCGGTCTTACGGTCGATTTTGACGTGCTCGTCATTGCGGTCGGCGTGCGCCCGAATACTTCGCTCGTCAAAGATGCAGGCGGCGAGGTGCGCCGCGGCATTGCGGCGGATGATACCGGCAAAACGACACTGCCCGATGTCTACGCCGCAGGCGACTGCGCGGAGAGCTTCGATATTTCCGCCGGCGTCAACCGCGTACTGGCGCTGTTGCCGAACGCCTATATGCAGGGCAATACCGCCGGCATCAATATGGCGGGCGGCAAAGCGAGCTTTGACCAGGCGATCCCGATGAATGCCATCGGCTTCATGGGGCTGCACATCATCACTGCAGGCACGTATGACGGCGAGACCTACGTCCACCGTGACGGCGAAAACTACAAGATTCTTTTCTATAAAGATGATGTTTTAAAGGGCTATATCCTGATTGGCGACGTGGCGCGTGCCGGTATCTACACGGCGCTTATCCGTAATCGCACGCCGCTAAGCTCAATCGATTTTAAGCTGATCTGCGAAAAGCCGCAGCTCATGGCATTCACGGCCCGTACGCGCCGCGACCTGCTCTCAAAGCAGCAGTAAGGGGGAGAAACATGGAACAGAAAACATATGCACTCGGCCAGCGCTATATCGGCGCAGGGCAAAGTGAGGGTACGATTATCTTGAACGAAGTGCCGGGCAACGCGCTCGGCGCGTATCTGGACGGCGCAAATATTATTGTAAATTGCAGCGCACAGGACGCGACCGGCGACACGATGAACGCGGGCGAGATCACCATTCACGGCAGCACGGGCGACGCGGCAGGTTACGCCATGCGCGGCGGTGCCATCTACGTGCAGGGCGATGCCGGTTACCGCGCAGGTATCCACATGAAGGAGTATAAAGAGAAAGTACCCGTGCTCGTCATCGGCGGCAGAACAGGCAGCTTCCTCGGCGAGTATCAGGCGGGTGGCATCATCATCGTACTCGGCATCGGCAGTGAAGATCGCCAGCCGGTCGGCAATTTCTGCGGCACGGGCATGCACGGCGGACGCATTTATCTGCGCACCGCGCACCTGCCGAAGGATTTGCCGGAGCAGGTCGTGGCGCATAAGGCGACCGAAGAAGACATGCAGATTGCGGCGCCGCTCGTTCAAAACTACGCGGAAAAGTTCGGTGCAGATGCCGAAAGTCTTCTGCGCGACGAATACTACGTGCTGCGCCCGAACACACAGAATCCGTATAAGCAGCTCTATGTGACGAACTGATTTTGCCCCTGTAATTCTCTGCAAATTAAGGTTTCTTTTCTTGCATAAATCGACGGTGTATTTTGGCGATAAACATTGTGCGTTCTGTCTTATTGCAAAATACACCGATCTTGTGTTATAATATTCAAAAGCGGTCAGCATACGCTGTATTTTGGCAGAATATCTCAAAATGCGGCAGAAAAGAAGAACAGGTACAGCGTGAAAGACGGCAACACCGGATTTCACGCGTATTTGTATGTTTGAAACGCGCTTTTAAAAAAGAAAGGAAGGGTTCGGCATGCAGTATACGGAGTCCGAGGTCACAGAGTTTATCACAGATAACGACGTTAAGTTCATCAAAATGGCGTTCTGCGATATTTTCGGCAGACAGAAGATCATCGCCATTCAGCCGAGCCTTTTGGCTTCTGCGTTCGAGGGCGGCATTCCCATTGATGCTTCGCGCATCATGGGCTTTGAAAAAGAGGCGGACAGTGAACTCTTTTTGGTGCCGGATACCTCCACCATGTCGCTTCTGCCGTGGCGGCCCGCACACGGGCGCGTCGTGCGCTTTTTCTGCGACATTCGCCGTTCGGACGGCACCGGCTTCGACATCGACTGCCGCGGCATCCTGAAAAAAGCGGTTGACATTGCAAAACTTCATGGTATAATATTTGAATTTGGGGCAAGAAACGAATTCTACCTTTTCAAGAACGATGAAAACGGCAATGCAACGGCTATCCCCTTTGACAACGCGGGCTTTATGGATGCCGCGCCGGAGGATAAGGGCGAGGACGTACGCCGCGAGATCTGCCTGACACTCGAGGATATGGGTGTCACACCGGAAAGCTCGCACCACAGCGGCGGCCCGGGGCAGAACATCATCGATTTTCAGCACAGCTCTGCCATTCAGTCCGCAGACGATGTCGTTACGTATAAGTCTGTTGTGAAGACCATGGCGTCGAGAAACGGCCTTACGGCGTCGTTTGCGCCGAACCCCATTCCGGGTAAGGACGGCAACGGCTTCCACATCACGCTAACGCCGCGCATGCAGATGGGCGACTGTTCCGAGTATTTCCTTGCAGGTATTCTGGAGCACGCCGCAGAAATTACCGCCATTTTGAACCCCACGGCGGATTCCTATAAACGCCTCGGTGCGTTCGGTGCGCCGGAGTTCATCTCTTGGTCGGAGAAGAGCCGCTGGTGCTTTGCATATAAAAAGGAAGGCAGCAGCACAATAGAGGTGCGCTCACCCGATTCCACTGCGAATCCGTACCTTGCGTACGCTGTGCTCATTTATGCGGGGCTTGACGGCTACCTCAAAAAGACGAAGCTGCCAAAGCCCGATCTTGCGCGCGAGACCTGCGGCAAGCTGCCGAAGTCTGCCGAAGAAGCGCTGCAAATTTTCGCAAAGAGCAGCTTTGTCCGCAACGTGTTCCCGGAGTATTTCGTAAAGACGTATATCCGCACGTTCGGCAACGGGCCCGCAGATGTGTAAAACAAGGGGGCACAGGGCATGAATGCGATCATTCAGCACAGCGTCCTCATCGTGTCCGGCACGCAAAAAGGTGCGGCGTATATCACAGAGCTGCTTTCCCCGCGCGAGTTTGCGCCCATGACAACGGCGCTCAGCGGCGGAGATGCCCGGCGGCTGCTTTTGCGGCGCAGCTACGACCTTGTGGTTATCAACACACCGCTCCCGGATGAATTCGGGCACGAGCTGGCAGAGTATATCACAGAAAAATTCGTTTCCGGTGTCATGGTCATTGCAAAAGCGGAGCTTTTCGATCAGGTGAACGACAAAATGGAGCCGTTTGGCATATTGACGGTGCAAAAGCCGCTTTCGCGCCCGCTGTTTTATCAGGCGCTTCACCTGCTCATCGCCACGCAGAACCGCTGGCAGCGCTTTGACCGGGAAAACCAGAAGCTCAGAACCAAAATGGAAGAAGTGCGCATTGTGGCGCGTGCAAAGTGTATCCTTGTGGAATACCTGCGCATGAGCGAGCAGCAGGCGCACCGCTATATTGAAAAACAGGCGATGGATATGCGCACATCGAAAAAGGATGTTGCGGAAAATATCCTGAAAACCTATACGTAAATGAATGCGTACAGGGCTGCACCGCAGCTTTGACATAGATTGCATACAGCAGAAAAGAGTAATTATTTCAGGGAAAGAGGAACGTACGTTATGGGCAACAAAGCATATTTGGTACTCGAAAACGGAAAGGTCTTCTGCGGCGAATCCTTCGGCGCGGCGGGCGAAGTAACGGCTGAGGTCGTTTTCACGACCGGCATGACAGGTTATCTCGAAACGCTCACCGATAAGAGCTATTTCGGGCAGATTGTCGTCCAGACATTTCCGCTCATCGGCAATTACGGCGTGATCCCCTCCGATTTTGAGGGAAAGATCATCGGTCCCTGTGGTTATATCGTAAAAGAATGGTGTCAGTCGCCCTCCAATTTCCGTTCGGAGGGTGATCTTGACACCTTTTTTAAAGAAAGAGGCGTCATCGGCCTTTGCGGCATCGATACACGTGCCCTCACAAAGGTCATCCGCGAAAGCGGCGTCATGAACGGTATGATCACAACAGAGCTTACGCATGTCGATATGGATAAGATTCACAGCTACCGCGTGACAAACGCGGTGGAAAGCACCTCCGTCACCGAGATGACGCGCCGTGAGAACCCGGAGAAAACATGCACCGTGGCGCTCATGGATTACGGCTACAAGGAGAACATCCGCCGCGAGCTCGAAAAGCGCGGGGCAGAGGTTATTGTATGCCCGTACAACACGACGGCAGACGAGTTAAAGGCTCTCAACATTGACGGCGTGATGCTTTCGAACGGCCCCGGCGACCCGGCGGATAACATCGAGGTCATTGAAAACCTCAAGAAGATTATGAACATGGGCAAACCGCTCTTCGGCATCTGCCTCGGTCACCAGCTGCTGGCGCTTGCAAACGGCTTTAAGACCGAAAAGCTCAAGTACGGCCACCGCGGCACAAACCAGCCGGTGCAGAATCTTGAGACCGGCCGCGTCTACATCTCCAGCCAGAACCATGGCTACGCGGTCGTGTCCTCCACAATCGACCCCGAGATCGCCGACGAATATTTCAACAACGTAAACGACAGAACGTGCGAGGGCGTGCGCTATAAAAAAATCCCCGCTTTTTCCGTGCAGTTCCACCCGGAAGCCTGCGGCGGCCCGCGCGATACCGCGTTCCTCTTTGATAAATTCTTTGAGATGATGGGAAAATAAACAGTACCCAGAGCAGTATAGAAAGGATTGTTTACAGCTATGCCATTGAATAAAGACATTAAAAAGGTTCTCGTCATCGGCTCCGGCCCGATCGTCATCGGTCAGGCGGCGGAATTTGACTACGCCGGCACTCAGGCGTGCCGTGCTCTGAAAGCGGACGGCATCGAGATCGTGCTCGTCAACTCCAACCCGGCGACCATCATGACGGATAACGCCATGGCGGACCACATTTACATCGAGCCGCTTACGCTGCCCACCATCAAGCGCATCATCGAAAAAGAAAAGCCGGACAGCATCCTCTCCGGCTTCGGCGGCCAGACCGGCCTCACGCTTTCCATGCAGCTTGCAAAGGAAGGCTTTTTGAAGGAACACAACGTACGCCTGCTCGGCGCTTCCCCGGAGACCATCGATAAGGCGGAAGACCGTCAGATGTTCAAGGATACGATGGAAAGCATCGGTCAGCCGTGCATCCCGTCCAAGGTCGTCACCACGGTAGAGGATGCACTGGAGTTTGCGGAAGAGATCACGTACCCCGTTATCATCCGCCCGGCGTTCACGCTCGGCGGCACCGGCGGCGGTATCGTTGATAACCGCGAGGAGCTCATGGAGGTCGCGGCAAACGGCCTTGCGCTCTCGCCGATCACCCAGATCCTCGTTGAAAAGAGCATTGCGGGCTGGAAGGAGATCGAGTTCGAGGTTATTCGCGACAGCAAGGGCAACGTCATCACGGTCTGCTCCATGGAAAACTTCGACCCGGTCGGCGTCCACACCGGCGACAGCATCGTCATCGCCCCGGCGGTCACGCTTTCCGATAAAGAATATCAGATGCTCCGCACTGCGGCCATCAACATCATCGACGCGCTCGGCGTAGAGGGCGGCTGCAACTGCCAGTTCGCGCTGCACCCGACGTCCTTTGAGTACGCCGTCATTGAGGTCAACCCGCGTGTGTCCCGTTCCTCCGCGCTGGCATCTAAGGCGACCGGCTATCCGATCGCAAAGGTCGCGACGAAGATTGCCATCGGCTACACACTCGATGAGATCGTCAACGCCGTCACCGGCAAGACCTACGCAGCATTTGAGCCTGCGCTCGACTATGTGGCGGTCAAGTTCCCGAAGTGGCCGTTCGATAAATTCGTCTACGCAAAGCGCAACCTCGGCACGCAGATGAAGGCGACCGGCGAGGTCATGTCCATCGCCGATACGTTTGAAATGGCCCTCATGAAGGCTGTGCGCGGTGCAGAAATCTCGCTCGATACGCTCAACATGCCGAAGTTCGCAAACTACGAGGACAGTGCCCTGTGGCAGATTTTAAAAGACGCGACGGACGAGCGCCTGTTCGCCATCTACGAGCTCATGAAGCGCGGCGTCACCACCAAAGAGATCCACGACTTCACGATGATCGACATGTGGTTCCTCGAAAAGCTCAATAACCTGCTCGCGTATGAGCGCGAGATTAAGGATCAGCCGCTCACGCACGCACAGTATACGCGCGGCAAGAAACTCGGCTACACGGACGAAGCCCTCACGCGTATTTGCGGCACAAAGCCGACCTTCCGTCACGAAGCGACCTTCAAAATGGTCGATACCTGCGCAGGCGAGTTCGCTGCGACCACACCGTATTTCTACGGCACCTACGATACGCCGGAGCAGGGCGGTGAAAACGAAGCGATGGAGTTCATCGGCAAAAGCGGCAAGGAGACCGTCATGGTTTTCGGTTCCGGCCCGATCCGTATCGGTCAGGGTATCGAGTTCGACTATGCCAGCGTCCATTGCGTGGAGTCTCTCCAGCGCCTCGGCTATGAAGTCGTCATCGTCAACAACAACCCGGAAACCGTTTCCACAGACTTCGACACTGCAGACCGACTCTACTTTGAGCCGCTGTGCGCCGAAGACGTTATGAATATCATCAACATCGAAAAGCCGAAGGGCGTTGTCGTCGCGTTCGGCGGCCAGACGGCCATCAAGCTTACAAAGACGCTTGCGAAAAACAACGTGCCGATCATCGGCACAAGCGCCGACAGCATCGATGCCGCAGAGGACAGAGAGCGCTTTGAAGAACTGCTCGAACGCTGCAACATCAAGCGCCCGAAGGGTCACACCGTTATGACGACGGAGGAAGCCCTCGCAGCCGCACACGACCTCGGCTATCCGGTGCTCATGCGTCCGTCCTACGTGCTCGGCGGTCAGAACATGATCATTGCATACGGCGATGAAGACATCAACGAATACATGGCGATTATCCTGCGCCAGAAGCAGGATAACCCGGTGCTCATCGATAAGTACCTCAGTGGCACCGAGATTGAAGTCGACGCCATCTGCGACGGCGAGAACATCCTCATCCCGGGCATCATGGAGCACGTAGAGCGCACCGGTATCCACTCCGGCGACAGCATCGCGGTCTACCCGGCAAAGGACATCGACGACGAGCTCAGCGCGAAGATTGTCAAGACGACCGAAATGCTCTGCACGGAGCTCAAGGCCATCGGCCTCATCAACCTGCAGTACATCATCATGAACCGCGAAATCTACGTCATCGAGGTCAACCCGCGTGCATCGAGAACGGTTCCGTACCTCAGCAAGGTCACGGGCGTGCCTATGTGCGACCTCGCTACAAAGGTCAGTCTCGGCATGAAGCTCACCGACCTCGGCTACGGCACGGGCCTCTATCCGACTTCGCCGTATACGGCCGTCAAGGTGCCGGTCTTCTCCTTCGAGAAGCTTACGGATGTCGATACCCAGCTTGGCCCGGAAATGAAATCCACCGGCGAAGTGCTCGGCATCGGCAACAACCTTGAGGAGGCGCTCTATAAGGGCCTCATCGCCTCCGGCAGCAAGATGAACAAAAAGGGCGGCGTGTTCATCACCGTCCGCGACGGCGATAAGAAAGAGATCGGCGAGATCGCGAAGAAATTCGACAAAATGGGCTTCCCGCTTTACGCCACGACGGGCACCGCAAGCGTGCTTGCAAAGCTCGGCCTCACCGTGAAGATTGTCGATAAGATTCACGAAAGCCCGGTCAACACCATTACGCTGCTTGAAAGCGGTAAGCTGGCGTACATCATCTCCACCTCCGCAAAGGGCAGAAACCCCGCACGCGACAGCGTTAAGATCCGCAGAAAAGCGGCGCTGCTCGGCATCCCGTGCCTCACGGCCATCGATACCGCAAACGCCCTCGCGGACAGCCTGATGAGCCGCTACACCCCGTACAACACGGAGATTGTGGACATCAACAACCTCAAAAAAGAAAAGGTCAAGCTGCCGTTCACCAAGATGTCAGCGTGCAGCAACGACTACATTTATATCAACTGCTTCGAAAACGAAGTTTCCTCTCCGGAGTTCCTCTCCATCTACCTGTCCGACCGCCACAACGGCGTCGGCGGCGACGGTGTCATCCTCATCTGCCCGTCCGATGTGGCAGACGCTCAGATGCGTATGTTCAACCGCGACGGCAGCGAGGGTCTCATGTGCGGCAACGGCATCCGCTGCGTCGCAAAGTACCTCTTCGACAACGGCATCGTGAAAAAGCCTGTCATCAATATCGAGACAAAGAGCGGCATCAAGTCTTGCAGCATCATGACGATGAACGGCAAGGCGTACAAGATTACGGTCGATATGGGCGCGGCAGCGCTTCGCCCGGAGCAGGTGCCCGTAAAGCTCGAAGGCGACATGGTCGTCAACAAGCCTGTCATCATCGACGGTCACGAGTATTACATCACCTGCGCATCCATGGGCAACCCGCACTGTGCGGTGTTCGCACCGTCCATTGATAAGCTGGATCTCAATGCCATGGGCCCGAAGTTCGAGTATAACCCGCTCTTCCCGGAGCGCGTCAACGTCGAGTTCATCGAGGTCGTGGACGAGCGCACCCTTAAGGTACGCGTTTGGGAGCGCGGCAGCGGCGAAACGATGGCCTGCGGTACAGGTGCTTGCGCGGCTGTTGTCGCGGCAACGCTCAACGGCAAGTGCGAAAAAGGCGAGGACATCCGCGTCATCTTAAAGGGCGGCGACCTCACCGTGCGCTACACCGATGAGAAAGTGCTCATGACCGGCGGCGCAGAGAAGGTCTTCGACGGTGTCGTAGAAGTCTAATTGATGTTAAATAGTTCGGCGTTCCGCATTTTTGCGGAGCGCCGAAAAACATTTTAAGAATAAAATCAGAATTTTTTTCTAAAAATCTGAAGAAGATAAAAGGTAAAAATTCAAGAGAAAGCGGTGAAATTCCATGAACAAGTACTTGAAAAAAGCGGAAAACAGCTCGGGCATCGACCACTATGTGCGCGTGCCGGGCACCGGGGCAAAGCAGAAGATCACGTTTACCAAAATGCACGGCTGTGCAAATGATTACGTGTATATTGACTGCTTCCAAAATGATATTCAAAACTACGCCGAGCTCGCAATCTATCTTTCCGACCGCCACACCGGCATCGGCGGCGA
>OGOH01002449.1_pt1 | contig 11524 bp, 6 predicted proteins | sample 1552571 | NCBI WGS metagenome assembly OGOH01 (sample SAMEA2580170, study PRJEB22360) | human gut metagenome | biome: human gut; feature: human-associated habitat; material: faeces | place: Denmark | collected 2008/2010
CGAATTTGTCGTAAAATAACTACCTTTGAATGACAGATACCCGAAAACCATGGCACAACCGCACAAAACCGATACTACCTCGCTGCCCGAAAACGCATACGGCGAACTCGCCCCCGGCGAAACCTACCGCCCCGTCATGCCCGACACGCCCGCACCGCGCGAAGTAACCCCTTACTCGGTCACATTCGGCATCCTGATGGCCGTCGTCTTCTCCGCCGCCGCCGCGTACCTCGGTCTGCGCGTCGGTCAGGTCTTCGAAGCCGCCATCCCGATCGCGATCATAGCAGTCGGATTATCCAGCGGGTTCAAACGTAAAAACGCGCTGGGCGAAAATGTCATTATCCAGTCCATCGGGGCAAACAGCGGCGTGATCGTGGCAGGCGCCATATTTACGCTGCCCGCCCTTTACATCTTGCAGGACAAGTATCCAGAGATCACGATCAATTTCTTCGAAGTATTCATGAGTTCGCTCTTGGGCGGCATCCTCGGTATCCTGCTCCTGATCCCGTTCCGGAAGTATTTCGTATCGACCATGCACGGCAAATATCCATTCCCGGAAGCGACTGCCACCACACAGGTATTGGTGTCCGGCGAGAAGGGAGGCAACCAGGCAAAGCCGCTTATCTATGCGGGTCTGGTCGGAGGTCTGTACGACTTCATCATCGCGACTTTCGGCTGGGGGCGAGACAGTCAGCACGCGCATCGTCGGTGTCGGCGAGATGCTGGCTGACAAGGCAAAAGTCGTGTTCAAGGTGAATACCGGTGCAGCAGTGTTGGGTTTAGGCTATATCATCGGATTGAAATATTCGGCCATTATCTGTGCCGGCTCATTCCTGGTATGGTTGGTAATCATCCCCGCCATGTCCGCCATTTTCAGCGCCGACGTGCTTACGTTCGGAAATGACGCTATCACGGCGACCGTCGGGAGCATGAGCGCCGAGCAAATCTTCACCACCTACGCCCGCCACATCGGTATCGGAGGTATCGCTACCGCCGGGGTGATCGGCATCATCAACTCTTGGGGAATCATCAAGGGAGCCGTAGGCTTGGCGGCGAACGAGTTGAAAGGAAAAGGAGACGCTGTGGAGAGTAATACCATACGTACGCAAAAGGATTTGTCGATGAAGGTGATAACGATCGGTATCATCGTATCGCTGATCGTCACCTTCCTGTTCTTCCAGTTCGGCGTACTTCATAATTGGTTCCATGCCGCCATCGGCTTATTGCTGGTCGGGGTGATCGCTTTCCTGTTTACGACCGTAGCGGCAAACGCTATCGCTATCGTAGGGACGAACCCGGTATCGGGCATGACGCTCATGACGTTGATCCTCGCCTCCATCATCTTGGTCGCCGTAGGGTTGAAAGGGCCGGCCGGCATGGTATCCGCCCTGATTATCGGAGGCGTGGTTTGTACAGCGCTTTCCATGGCGGGAGGTTTCATTACCGACTTAAAGATCGGCTATTGGCTGGGGAGCACACCCGCCAAGCAAGAGACTTGGAAATTCTTAGGCACACTAGTTTCCGCCGCTACGGTAGGAGGCGTGATCTTGATATTGAACCAGACGTACGGTTTCACGACCGGACAATTGGCCGCTCCGCAAGCGAACGCTATGGCCGCCGTTATCGAGCCATTGATGAGTGGTTCGGGGGCACCTTGGGCTTTATACGCGATCGGAGCCGTCCTCGCTGTCGTATTGAACTTCTGCAAGATACCGGCGTTGGCATTCGCTTTGGGTATGTTTATTCCTTTGGACCTGAATACGCCGCTTTTGATCGGTGGAGCGATCAGTTGGTACGTAGGAAGCCGTAGCAAAGACCAAAGCTTGAACTCAGCCCGCTTGGAGAAAGGTACGTTACTGGCTTCCGGCTTTATCGCCGGCGGCGCCTTGATGGGCGTGGTCAGCGCAGCCTTACGTTTCGGCGGAATCAACTTGATGAACGAGGAATGGGCATCTAGCAATGCCGCCGAGATACTGGCGGTTGTCATGTACCTTGTCATGATCGCTTACCTCACATTTAATTCCCTGAACGCAAAAAAAGAATAGAATAAAGGAATAAGGATATGGAAGCACCTGTAATCAATGTGGGAATCATGACCCACAAAGCAATCTCATTTGTTTTTAACGAGGAGTATGTACATACGGAAACCGGCACGTTCACCATAGGCGAGCAACGTGCCCTCTGGGTAAACGGCAAGATCGTGTACAATGGGAAGCTTTATCAGGAGCTATTCTTCGAGCCGACCAGCCCGCAATCCTCTTTCGACTTGAAGGCGGTCACGATCGGCGTGGATTTTCACTGGCAACGACAGGAGGATCAACGCTTCAAGGGAGCGTTGAACCTCGTGGCGACCGATAAAGGTATCGTCACGATCAACCAAGTGGACGTGGAGGAATACCTTACCAGCGTAATCTCCTCGGAGATGAGCGCCAACGCTTCCAAAGAGTTGCTGAAAGCCCATGCCGTGATCTCGCGAAGCTGGCTCTTGGCACAGGTCGAGAAGAATTTCAACTTGAACGGATCGGTTACGCCCTATAAAAGTTGTTACCGCAACAACGAGACCTTGATCCGCTGGTACGACCGGGAGGACCATGATCTGTTCGATGTCTGTGCCGACGACCATTGCCAGCGTTACCAAGGTATTACCCGGGCATCGAACCCGATAGTCAGGGAGGTGATCAAAGAGACACGTGGAGAGGTATTGATGGATAACGATACGATCTGCGACGCCCGCTTCTCGAAATGCTGCGGAGGCGTGACCGAGAAATTCGAGAATTGCTGGGAACCGGTTCCCCACTCCTATCTTACCGCCTTGAGGGATGACGAGATTCCCTCCTATCCCGACTTGACGGACGAGCGGGAAGCGGAACAATGGATACGTACCTCACCCGAAGCCTTCTGTAATACAACGGACAAGGAGATCCTTAGCCAAGTGCTAAACAACTACGATCAAGAGACCACGGATTTCTACCGTTGGAAGGTAGAATATACGCAGGAGGAACTATCAAGGTTGATCCACCGGAAAACGGGTATGGATTTCGGGCCGATCATCGATCTCATACCGTTGGAAAGAGGTTCGTCCGGACGCATCACGAAACTCAAGATCGTAGGGGTACGCCGTTCGTTCACCATCGGCAAAGAGCTTGAGATACGCCGGACATTATCCGAGACGCATCTATACAGCTCGGCCTTTGTTGTCGATAAGAAGGATATCCGCCTTGATATCCCCTCCCGCTTCATCTTGACAGGAGCCGGATGGGGACATGGCGTAGGGCTTTGCCAGATCGGAGCCGCCGTGATGGGAGCCAAAGGATATTCGTACCGGAAAATCCTCACGCATTATTTCCCCGGAGCCTCTATTGAGAAAAGGTATTAAACAAGGGTGTCCAGATTTTGGACACCCTTGTCCAATTATTGGACACTCATAAACAATCGTACGCCACTCACCCCTCTGTTTTTCAACCACATAAACACAATGGCACGGTATTTGATTTTATCTTACCAGAAAATAATACAATAACAATATGAAAAACATCGGGATCGCAATTCGCTCCCTTTTTAAGAGAGGGCAACACAATGTAATGAAGATTATCTCCTTGGGTATAGGACTGACCATCGGCTTGGTGCTGATCGCTAAAGTCCACTTCGAGAACACCTACGATAACTTCTATTCGAACGGAGACCGGATCTATCGAGTATATGAGAAATTTTTCATGAACGGGGAAGTGGGCGACCACGGGCAAACGCCCGCCGGAGTAATCCCCCTCTTGAAACAAGAAACACCGGAGATCGAGGCCGCCACACGCTATACGTACTTCCGGGGAAACTCCCCTTTTACGATGTCCGACAACAAGCATCGGCTCAAAGCGACCTTCATCCTAGCGGACAGTTGTCTTTTCGACGTATTGCCCCGCCCCATGCTCATCGGAGACCCTAAGCAAGTTCTCTCCCAACCCATGTACGTGCTCGTATCCGACGAGATCGCCGAACGTATCGGCGGTAACGTGATGGGAAAACGCTTCGAGATTGACGACGCACCGGGACAAGCCCTCACGATAGGCGGCGTATTCAAGAAACTACCGGACAACACCGAACAGAGTTATGACATTATCGTATCCCTTTCCTCCATCAGCAAGTTCATGTGGGACGGAACCCATATGTTAACCGGAAACGACCGTTACCAAAGTTTCGTCAAGGTATCGCCGGGTACGACAGAGGCCCAATTGGAAGCGGGAATGAGACAGATGATCGACAAGCATTTCCCCGTAAACGACCTTAAGAAAGCCGGCGTGGAACTGACCTTCACCTTCCACAAACTACTCAACGTACATATGGAGGACGATATGGCCAAACGTATGGCCTTGATCCTCTCGTTCATCGCCTTCGTATTGATCTTCACCGCCGTAATGAACTATATATTGATCGTGATCTCCTCCATCGTGAACCGCACGAAAGAGATGGCCGTACGCAAATGTTACGGGGCGAGCGGTAAGGATATCCAAGGTATGGCGTTGTCCGAGGTAGGGACCCACGTCACCGTCGCGCTAGCGCTGGTCGTACTTTTGATCCTAGGATTTCAAGGAATTATAAAGGAGCTGATCGGCACGGGAGTCCGATCGTTATTCCTATCCACGGGTATGTGGGCGATATGCCTCACGGTCATAGTCGTACTGATCTCTACGGGCATAGCTACCGGCTGGTTCTTAGGACGCATTCCTGTAGCGGCTGTTTTCCGGAGCATCCGTGAGGCACGCCGCCTTTGGAAATTGGGACTCTTGTTCTTCCAGTTCACGGCAATCAGCTTCCTCGCCTCCTTATTGCTAGTGGTAGGCAAGCAATACGACCATATGGTGAATGATCATCCGGGATACAATCCCGAGAATCTTGCCTATGTGTATATCGGTGCCGTAGACTCCACGGGGCGTGCCAAACTGATCGAGGAAACCCAGAGATTGCCCGAGGTAGACGCCATCACGACTTGCTATAACCTTCCTTTCTGGGGAGCCTCGGGCAATAACGTCTATCTTCCGGGAGACGACCGGGAACTATTCAACATCGCCGACCTCTACGACGTAGGAAACGATTACCTGAACGTATTGGAAATCCCGATCGTAGAAGGACAGTACTTCACCGAGAATACCACCTCCTCGCAAGAGATACTGGTGAGCCGCAATTTCATTGAATACATGAAACCTTTCGCCGACTGGAAGGATGGAGCCGTGGGCAAGACGGTACAAATAACCGGACACGATACCAAGTCCGAGTCGATGCCTCTCTTCACGATCCGGGGCGTATTCGAGGATTTCCGCCTAGGTTCCATAGCGGGAGAAGATCCGCGAGCCAAGATCATGTTCTATACGAAAGGGGCGGCCCAACATATGGTCATTCGGTACCATAGCCTTTCTTCCGAGGCCCTACGCAAGACACAGGATCTAATGGGGCAACTCATCCCGGATAAAGAACTCAACGTGATCTCCTTCAAGAGCGAGATGCTGGAAGGATACACCTCCTCCCGGAAATTCCGTGATTCCGTCATGATCGGTGGCATCGTCACCTTGCTGATCGTCTTCATCGGATTGATCGGATACACGAACGACGAGGTGAACCGTCGCCGGAAAGAAATGGCGATCCGTAAGATTAACGGAGCCACGGTAAAAGACATACTCCATATTTTCTTGAAAGATATCATCACCATAGCATTGCCGGCCATCTTACTTGGTTGCGGTATCGCTTTCTATATCTCCCAAAAATGGCAAGAACAATTCTCGGAAAAGATCCAGCTATCCTGGTATCTATTCGTGGGAGGAGGCGTATTGGTACTCACCGTCATACTGGCGGTTTCCGGATATAACGTATTCCGTACCACCCACGACAATCCCGTAAACAACCTCAAGTCCGAATAAATCAAAAGGGCCGCATCTTATCCGGACGGCGGCCCTTTGACTTAATGTTTACCTATTTCCCGGTTATGATGAACAACCGGTTCGCTTTCACTCTCACGAGCTATTACTATGACACAAAGGTAGGCCGAAGGTTTAAAACGATCAAAAAGAATTCGACGAATCGGGCGTTTTCCTCGGTGAATCTCGTTATTTTTCCTACTTTTGTCCCTATTAATACATACAACCATGGGACTGAAAAAACAATTCGTATCAGCGATTTTGCTAGGCAGCGCACTAACCGCTCCCCTATTCGCACAAGATATCGCCACCCCGTCCAGCTCGATAGACACTTTAGCCATTTTCTCATTCAACGATTTTCATGGGGCTTTCGCCTCCGACGGGATCACGCCGGGAGCCGCCCGGTTGGTACAAATGACACAAAACGAGAAACAACGCTATCCGCATTCCATCGTTGTCTCAGGCGGAGATAATTTCAGCGGAAGCTATTTCTCCAAGATCACGAAAGGCGAGCCTATCAAAGAAATGTACGAGGCGATGGACGTGGAAATGTCCGCCATCGGTAACCACGAGTTCGACTGGGGACTTTCTTATCTAGTGGACACCGCCGCCTTGAATATCCCCCATGTGGCCGCCAATATCACCGAAGAGAAGAGATATACTCACCCCAACTGGTTGAGTCCCTACCGTATCGTAGAGCGTAAGTTGAAAGATGGCTCCTCCCTGCGCATAGCCTTCATCGGACTGACCACGACGGACACCTACGTCAAGACCAAGCCGGAGAACCTGAAAGGGCTTCAGTTCACGCATCCGCTGGGAGCGGTGTGCATACAAACCGTCTACCAGTTAAAGAAAGAGGACCAGATCGATATGATTATCCTCTTGATGCACATCGGCACGGATATGAAAATGCCTTACCGCATCACCGAGGAGAACGCCCAAGGACTGCCGTTCATCGATAAGGTAGACGCCATCATATCCGCCCACTCGCATGAGCTGGTGCTCGATAAGATCAATAACATTCCCATCATCCAAGCCGGCGTAAACGGTACCCATATCGGGAAACTGCTGTTCCAGATACAGGATTTCAACGGACACCGGGATATCTCTTTCATCCAAGGGGATACCGTGCGTGTAGCCTGCGAGGAGAACCCGGAGATGCGAGAGGCCGTGGAGAAGATCATGGATAAATATCGGCTGAACGAGAAACTTGCCACGGCAAAAGAGGCCTTGATCCACGACCGTACCATCAATAAGTTCGACTATACGCCTATCGGGGCGTTGGTCACGGCCGCTTACGCCCAGCGTTTCCAAAAAGAGATGCCCGCTTACAAGGATCAGCCGGTGATCGGCGTAAACCATTACGGAGGTATACGTGCGGCCCTCCCGAAAGGAGATATCACCCGACTGCGTGCCGGCAACATCTTGCCTTTCGGCTCCGCTATCGTTGCCTATCGTTTCGACGGCAAGCGGTTGAAGAAGCTATTGGAGGATGGACGGAAGAATCCGAACGGTTTCCTTCAATCCTCCGACCTCACGCTTACCCTAAGCGGAAATAAGATCGAGAAAATAGTCTATACGAGAGACGGGCAAAAGACCGAGATCGAGGACAATACCCCTTGCGTGGTGACCCTAGACGCTTTCATCACCGATGGCGGAGACGGGTACGACGCCTCTTTATTCAAGGGCTACGAGATCCCGGAATTCGATAATTTAGGTATCATATCAACCGACGCTTTCATGGACTACCTAAAGGGCATCAAGAAACCCATCACGGTAGAATCCACGCATATGCCCGTTATTTCAAAGTAAAGCCGTATCTTTGTGGAGAAAAAGAAAGAAGTTAGCAATACATGAACAGCTATATCATCCTTTTTATTATCGCTGCCTATTTCACCGTCTTGCTGCTGATAGCATGGATCACGGGGCGTAATAACAGCAACGAGGCATTCTTCCTCGGGGACAGGAAATCACCTTGGTATATCGTCTCTATCGGCATGGTAGGGACATCCTTATCGGGGGTGACGTTCGTATCGGTACCCGGCATGGTGCGGGCGATCGATATGACGTATATGCAGACTGTATTAGGCTTCTTCGTGGGATATATCATTATAGCCAAGGTATTGCTACCGCTATACTATAAGTTGCAGCTTACCTCCATCTACTCGTATCTGGATGACCGGATCGGGAGAAGGGGGTACAAGACAGGGGCCTCATTCTTCCTGCTCTCGAAGATCGTAGGGGCGGCCGCACGCTTATATCTAGTGGTCTTGATCTTGCAAACCTACGTGTTCAACGCTTGGAACATCCCATTCGCCGTGACCGCTATCCTCAGTATCCTGCTGGTATGGCTATATACGTTCCGGAGCGGTATCAAGACGATCATCTGGACAGATACGTTGCAGGCCCTTTGTCTCGTGGCAATGTTGATCGTGATCATCTGGCAGGTGAAGGACAAGATGGGACTGGATTTCGGGGATATGGCGCAGACCTTGGTGGAAAGCCCTCATTTCCGGATCTTTGAGTTCGGCGATTGGCATAGTACGCAGAACTTCTTCAAGCAGTTCTTCAGCGGTATCTTTATCACGATCGTCATGACCGGGCTGGATCAGGACATGATGCAAAAGAACCTCTCCTGCAAGAGCTTGAAGGATGCCCAGAAAAACATGTACACATATGGCTTCGCCTTCACGCCGGTCAACTTCTTGTTTCTCGCACTGGGGGTACTGCTACTAACATTGGCGGCACAGCAGAACATCCAGTTGCCAACCCTCAACGACGATATCCTCCCGATGTTTTGTACCTCGGGGATCTTGGGCGGGAGTATCTTGATCTTCTTTACGATCGGTATCATAGCGGCGGCTTTCAGTAGCGCCGACTCGGCGTTGACAGCGCTCACCACCTCTTTTTGCGTGGATATCCTCGGCGTGCAGAGAGAGGAAGCGAAAAGGGCGAAACGTACCCGCCTAAAGGTACACGTGATGATATCCGTCTTGTTCGTCTTGATCATCTTGGCGTTCAAGGCCGTAAATAACCGAAGCGTTATCGACGCGATCTACATGATAGCGTCGTACACGTATGGTCCTCTATTGGGGCTGTTTGTTTTCGGGCTTTTCACGAAGCGGAAACCCCGTGACAAATACGTGCCCTATATCTGTATAGCCTCCCCGTTGATTTGCCTTGCCACGGATTTCTTAGTGAAACAATACGTAGGCTATACGTTCGGCTACGAGATGCTTATGGTAAACGGAGGCATCACGTTCGCCGGGCTGTGGCTTTCGGCAATTGAAAATGGAAATTTGAAAATTGAGAATTAACCCTAGCCATTATTCAATACTCATTATTCATTAATTTATATTTTATGGAAATTAAAAGCGCAGAATTTGTTATCAGCAACACAGACGTAAGGAAATGCCCCGAGGGTAATAAGCCGGAGTATGCCTTCATCGGACGAAGTAATGTAGGCAAATCCTCCTTGATCAATATGCTTACCAACAAGAAGGGCTTGGCGATGACTTCGCAAACACCGGGTAAGACTTTACTTATCAATCATTTTCTTATCAATAACGAGTGGTATCTGGTAGATCTTCCGGGGTATGGCTTCGCCCAACGAGGCAAGGAGAACCGGGAGCAATTGAAACGTATCATCGAGAACTATATCCTCGATCGAGAGCAACTGACCAACCTATTTGTCCTTTTGGACTGCCGTCACGAGGCGCAAAAGATCGATCTGGAGTTTATGGAATGGCTGGGTGAGAGCGGGGTTCCTTTCTCTATCATCTTCACGAAGATCGACAAGATCAGCAAGGGACGCTTGAAAGAGAACCTAAAAGTCTATACGGATAAATTACTGGAGACTTGGGAAGAGCTTCCTCCGATCTTCCTCTCTTCCTCGGAGAAGAAAGAGGGACGGGATGAGATTCTGGACTATATCGAGTCTATCAACAATAGCTTGAATAATTGAAAATTAGTTGAGTTGATATGGGATTAGCTTCGGTTCTTCTGGTTTTATCTCCGTTTACGCAGATCAATACGCCTTATCCTTCCACGGCTTACCTAAAAGGTTATCTGAAAGCAAAGGGTGTGCGAGCCGGGCAGGCGGATCTGGGTATCGAGACGATCTTGGCTTTGTTTTCCACGCAGGGTCTCGGGGAACTGTTCGCCGAGATCGAGCGGCGGAAAGGTAAATATCCGGCTAAAGTCCGGGGGTTGCTGGCTAATAAGCAACGGTATATCGACACGATAGCCGCCGTCGTCGCTTTCCTTCAGGGAAAGAACGATCCTCTCGCTTATCGCATCTGTAACCAAGATTACCTTCCCGAAAGCGACCGCGGGAGCCAAAACGAGGAGGAGCTGGAATGGGCGTTCGGCACTTCGGGATTACGGGATAAGGCCCGTTATCTGGCGACCTTGTATCTGGAGGATCTCTGCGACTTGATCCGGGAAACGATCGACCCGGATTTCGGTTTCAGCCGATATGCCGAGCATCTAGGCCGCTGCGCCTCCTCCTTCGACGAGATCGAGGAAGCCCTCCAAAAGCCTTTCAGCTTTATCGATCGCATGACGCAGCCGCTATTAGAAAAGCACATAGCCGAGAGCAAGCCCAAGGCGATCGCTTTCAGCGTACCTTTCCCGGGGAATTTATTCAGTACCCTCCGGCTCGCCCAATGGCTACGGCAGGCACATCCCGATATCCCGATCCTTATGGGAGGTGGTTTCGTGAATACGGAACTTCGCTCCATCACGGATACACGCTTCTTCAAATACATCGATTACCTCTTGCTAGATGATGGAGAGGACCCACTCTTCCAAGTGTTACGCTATCTGGACGGGGCGATCCAAAAAGAGGAACTGGTACGCACCTTCTCCTTGGACGAGAACGGTAGCCGGGTCGTTTATCAAGATAATCCCGCTTACCCCGCTTGCCGGCAAAGCGAGACCGGATTCCCGGATTACGAGGGCTTGCCGCTGGACAAATACATCTCCGTCATGGAAATGGCCAACCCGATGCACAAGCTTTGGAGCGATGGTCGCTGGAATAAACTGACCTTGGCGCACGGTTGCTACTGGGGGAAATGCGCCTTCTGTGACGGCTCATTGGATTACATCAAACGATATGAGCCGAATACAGCCAAGACTTTGGTAGACCGTATGGAGCGCTTGATCGAGCAAACCAGTGAGATCGGCTTCCATTTCGTGGACGAGGCCGCTCCACCCGCCTTGCTACGGGAAATGGCGCAGGAGATTATCCGCCGTGGGATAACCGTCGTGTGGTGGGGAAATATTCGTTTTGAGAAAAGCTATACTGAGGAACTATGCGACCTTCTTCAACGAAGTGGCTGCATCGCCGTGTCGGGAGGTCTGGAAGTAGCCTCTCCCCGACTCCTCAAACTGATAAATAAAGGGGTGACAGTGGCTCAAGTGGCACGGGTCGCCAACAACTTTACCGGGGCAGGCATCATGGTCCATGCCTATTTGATGTATGGTTTCCCGACCCAAACCGCTCAAGAAACCATAGATTCCTTAGAAACGGTCCGGCAAATGTTTGAGCTTGGGCTGATTCAATCCGGATTTTGGCATCGTTTCGCCATGACAGCGCATAGCCCTGTGGGGTTGCACCCCGC
>OGOH01002456.1_pt1 | contig 11506 bp, 10 predicted proteins | sample 1552571 | NCBI WGS metagenome assembly OGOH01 (sample SAMEA2580170, study PRJEB22360) | human gut metagenome | biome: human gut; feature: human-associated habitat; material: faeces | place: Denmark | collected 2008/2010
TTGCATATTTTATTTTTAATGCACTTATCATCTTCTGAATATATATTACTCATTGTATCTTCTGCATTACCACACAATTCTTTAACTATATTTTTCCTGCCACATACATAATCAAACTTTCCCTGATAAGCTCCGCCAAAATATAATTCCATATTATTCCTCGTTTCTGTGCACATTTTTATTCACTAAAGCAATGCTATAACAGCAACAGCTATTGTCATACACAGTTCACTTACACATAGCAGATACCCTGCAAGGTCGCCCGTCACTCCACCGAACTGCTTATATGCCATATATCTGTAATACAATAAAACCACGAATGCCACAACGATAACTACAACAGCACCTGTAACACTGCAAAGGCACATAAGTATAACACATATAATTAACTGTACCGCAAGCATTACATTTACACATTTTACTGCTGTTGCACTTGTAAATGTATGCAACATTCCATTGTTCCTTGCTCCTCGGAAATTAACTGCTGCCAGACCACTTATAATTCTTGACAGATAAAACGTAAGTGCCAGAAGCAAAAGTCTCATATTATCTGGCTTCTGCACAATAATATATGCCGCCGCATAATATACCGCAGAATACATAAGCAATCTTATAACTGCAAATGCTCCAATATGCGAATCCTTTAATATATCCAGCTTCTTCTCCCTGTCGCCATATGAATTAAGCGCATCACTTGTATCCATATAGCCGTCAATGTGTATTCCCCCTGTTATCAGTACAGGAATTACTACAAGAACAAGTGTCCTGCTGATATCCGGCACATTTAGCAGACCGCTGATATACACCCAGCCATATATGACTGCACCTATAACAAGACCTGCTAACGGAAAGAAGCCCATTACATATCTCATATCTTTTTCTTCTAATTCCAAATGCGGCATTGGTATTTTAGAATACATTGAAAATGCAATTACCAATGATTTAATTACCGACATAACTGATATCCCCCTTTAATACTACAGGAATAGTGTATACAACCTCAACAACTGTGTCTGCTGCCTTTGCAAGCTTTACATTAAGCTCTCCAAGCCGTCTTATATAATCAGTTGTGCTATCATCATATTCACACCCGTCTGAAAACACTTCATTAGTCACAATTACAAGGTGACTGCACTCTGAATACAACTGCATACATTCAGCAAATATATTATCTGGATGTCCGTTTTCTTCAAAGCATTCATTAGCAAGAAGATTAGACATACACTCAACCAATACTACCGGTTTTGTATCTCTTTTACATCCTTTAAGTGCACCACCTATATTCTGATACTGCTCTATCGTTTCAAAGCCTTTGCCATCACGCTGCAGCTTGTGCTTCTTAACCCTGCTTCTGCCGTCTTCTCCATATGGATACATAGTAGCCACATAATATTTTTTATTGTCCTTTGCAAGCTGACAGCTTATCTGCTCGGCATATTCTGACTTGCCACTGCCGCTTACTCCTGTAACCATAATCAACATTTTTCGTAATCCTCATAGGCAGTTATGCGTATATCATCAAATGTAGTATTTTCCCTGTACACCTGCAAAGCCATATCAAGAAGTGGAAACATCATAACCGCACCTGTTCCCTCTCCAAGTGCAAGCTCTCCGTGTATAACAGCCTTCCTTCCAAGTTCGTTAAGCAGAGCTTTCATCGCAGGCTCTTTTCCCTGATGTGAAGCTATTATGTAATCACCAATCTGACTATTCAACCTTACTGCAATAAGTGCCGCAACTGCCGAGATAACACCATCTATAACAACAGGTATTCCATAAAGTGCACAACCAATATATACTCCGACAAGCCCTGCAATATCGAGTCCGCCTATATTCTGTAAAAGACCTAATGGATTGTCCTGGCAGCTTCCATACATTTCTTTAGCTCTGGTAATAACTTCTATCTTTTTCTTAAGACCTTTATCATCAAGCCCTGCACCTCTGCCTGTTGCCATATGTGGCTCAAGATTTAAAAGTATGCAGGCAAGTGCCGTGCTTGTGGTTGTATTGCCTATTCCCATCTCTCCTGTTGCAAGAATATTATACCTCTGTTCCTTACACTCCTTAACCTGTGTAATTCCTGCATATATAGCCTGTATAAGCTGTTCCTCTGACATTGCCGGCTCTTTAAGGAAATTATTAGTGCCAGCCATAACCCTTTTATTGACAAGCCCCTTATAAGTTCCTACATCTGTTCCGTCCTCAATCGTATCCATGGCAATTCCAACATTCACAGGAATAACATCTGCATTGGCATATGCCGCCATTCTGCATACACTTGATATTCCGTCTGCCATATTACAGCTCACTATCGCGGTTACCTCCTGTCCTGTCTGGGTAACACTTTCTTCAACTATGCCATTGTCTGCACACATTACAATAACAGCACGTCTGTCAATATTGACATCTGCTGTATGCTCGATTCCTGCTATCTGGCTTATTATTTCCTCCATAAGTCCAAGTCCGTGCAGTGGCTTTGCTATCCCATTCCAATGACTACGTGCTTTTTGTACACTATCTTTACTGCTTGCCTTTATCTTTGACAGTTCTGGAATAAGACTTTTAATATCAGAACCTAATTCTGGAATAAAACTTTTAATATCATGACCTTCAAGCCTGTCATTATATTTTTTATAATTCTTTCTATAGCTGACACAGGCATTTATGAAATTATCTGCCACCTGTTCATTGCCATAGAAATATATATGTGGAAATCCAGCATACAACGTATCACTTCCATAACCAGCTGATGCTATACTGTTATCTGAAGCTTTCTTTATCTCATAATCTTCACCAGGGCAGTCACTATTCCAGTAATGGAATTCGTGTGCACGAAAGCTTTCATTTGCAGAGGCAATCAATGTATCTTTCTTTGCCGTAAGCGTCATATAGCCAAAACGCTGTAGTCTTCCTGCATTATATCCCATTCCTTTTATAATTCCCGCCATAGGATATTTATCTTTTTCTGGTGTTTCTAAGTATTCGTGCAGATAAAGAAATCCTCCACATTCTGCTATGCAGGGAAGTCCTTCTTTTATCTTCTTTGCAATATCATTCCTCATTGATACATTTTCTGACAACGCTTTGGCGTGAAGCTCTGGATAACCGCCATATAGTAACAACCCGTCTATATTATCCGGAAGCTTATTATCTGCAAGTGGACTAAAATACACTATCTCACAACCGCACTGCCTTAGATAATCTATATTATCATCATAAAGAAAACAGAAAGCTTCATCTTTTGCAACTGCAATCCTTACATCTTTTTTATCTATGCTCTTATGTATGGCTTCCAGCTTTGAAGCATTTTCTGCAATTCTAAGTATTCCTTCTATATCAACGCTTTCCCTCATCTGCTCTGCAATACTGTTGATTTTTTCCTGAAAATGTTCCACCTCTGCCGAGGTCACAAGACCAAGATGACGGCTTTCAAGCACAGCATTTTTCTTATATGGCATATAGCCTAGTGGTTCTATCCCCATATCTTTAACTATGCGTGCGGCATTACCATATAACCTGTCTGAAAGATTATTAAAGATTACACCTTTGATATTATTGTTCTTTTCATATCCAAGATAACCCTTTACAACTGCGCCGATTGAATTACTCATTCCACGGCAGTTCACTATAAGAATAACCGGCGTATCTGTAATGTCTGCTATCTCATAAGAACTTCCCTTTGTGCTAAAGCCCTGTCCGTCATAGTAGCCCATAACTCCCTCTACAATAGTTATATCACTCTTATCCTCTTTACCTGCAAGCAGATATTTTATTGTTGCATTATCACAAAACCAGCTGTCAAGATTACCTGTGCTCATATTTAACACACGCGAATGAAACATAGAATCTATATAATCAGGCCCGCATTTTAACGCTGATATATTAAGTCCCATATCTTTAAAACACTGGCATAGACCGCAGACAATTGTTGTCTTGCCACTTCCACTGCCTGTCCCTGCTATCATTATACGGCTCACTTAGCACCTCTTCCTTCTATAATAAATACTGGATTATTTGCAGACATCATATGATATCTGCCCCTTTTCTTTACCTCTGTCACTGCAATCTGGACTATATCAAGGACATTCATACCATCCTTTTCCATTAATGAAATAGTATCGTTAAGTGTTTCTAATGTCACTGCCGTAACCACAATATGGACATATGGATTTTTCTTAAGAATACTGCTGAAAATGTATTCTAACTCTCCACCGCTTCCACCAATAAATACTTTATCAGGTACTGGCAGACTGTCAATAACAGCCGCCGCATTGCCGTGTATAATCTCTATATTATTAAGTCCGAATTTTTCTGCATTTTTAGCTATAAGGTTACAGCCCTCTTCTGTCCTCTCAACTGCATACACTGTTCCGTAAAGTGCGTGAAGTGCAAGCTCCACTGTAACAGAACCTGTTCCTGCACCTATATCATATACGCAGGAATTCTTAGATACCGCCATTCGGCTTACAACACTTGCACGGATTTCCCTTTTCGTCATCGGCACATCAGAACGGATAAAACTGCTGTCAGCAATTCCTGTTATTGAAAATGTACGCGAATGTTCATTATAAACTGCCAATACTGTAAGTCCTTCTGAAATATATTCAGTAAATTCAGACACATTTCCATTAGTTATCTTCTCATTATCATATGAAAGATTTTCACCAATCCATATATGTGCCTGTCCAAGTCCTGCCCTATAAAGCTCCTGGCATATCTGTGATACATTTCCCTGTGTCAGAAAATATGTCAATTCATTTTGTAAAACTACAGGTATATAGCTTTGTTTCTTACCGTGCAGGCTTACAAAAGCTGCGTTCTCCCAAGACTTTCCTATCTTTGCCGCAAGATATATTACAGAAGATACACCTGCCATAATGCTGTATTCATACTTTCCAGCAAGTGCCTCTGCAAGCTTCTTTGCACCGCTGTAAAAGCCTGTATCACCTGACATAAGCACAACGTAGTTATTGGCATTTTCATTATCAATAATATCTATTATGTCTTTTGCTGTTACTGCATAAAATGTCTTCTTATCTGTGTATTCTTCTATCAGCCTTTTAGAACCAATCAGCACCTCTGAATTATCAATTGCTTCCTTTACTTCCTCTGTAAGACAGCTTTTACTGCCCGGCCCCACACCAGCTATAATTACCCTTTTCATTATTCACTCCACCTTAATTCATTAACATTATAGACAGCCATTTTCCTAAAACTTTATAACTCTAAAACCACATAGCTTTTAGGCTTTATAACCCTTTTGTCTTAAGATATTTAATAAGCTCTGGCAGGCTTACTCCATTTTCTTCTACTGGACGTTTTATTACTATACAGTCAATGCCTGTATTCTCTGTGGCAGACACCTTTTCTTCATATCCGCCATTACTGCCAGACTCCTTTGTCACAAGAACACCTATATTAAACTGTCTTATTACTGCCTCATTTAATTCCTGTGAAAATGGTCCCTGCATACCTATTAAATGTGACGGCATAATCCCTGCTTCTATTGCACTCTGTAACATTTCAGGATTAGGAAGAAGCCTTAAATATACTCTCTCTTTATAATCTGTAATATAGACATACTCTGGTATATTCTTACTGCCTGTCGTCATAAGAATATTTTTACTATTATGCTGTTCACTGTTAAGTAGTTCTACTACATCTTTTATTGACTTAACATATGTAATGTTATCTGACTTAAACTCTGGCTTTTTGTCATTATCTTCCCTTAATACCCTCACATAAGAAATGTTCTTGCTGTCACACACATTTTTAATATTATGTGTAACCTGTGTAGCATATGGGTGTGTGGCATCAATAACTATATATGGCTTTTTAGCTTCTAACTCCTTTAGCATATCAGCCTCATCCATTCTACCAGTATGTATATGCACATTATCAGCCTGCGGCAGTAATTCCCTGCCATATTCAGTCGTTACATATACATAAGTGTCACAGTTCTTTCCTGTAAGATATTCACATAACTTTCTGCCCTCTGTTGTCCCCGCAAAAAGCATTATCGTCTTTCTCATACAACCTTATATCCTCTTGGGGTAACCATTTTCCCATTAATTACCTTAGTATGGCTGTTGCCTATGTATATTGTTGTAAACATATCCGCTTTAAAATCCGCAAGCTCCTTTAATGTAAGAATTCCTGTAGTTTCGTTCTCTCTTCCTATGTTTCTTACATAACCGCACACTGTATCCGGTGACTGTACCTTTAATACAATATCGCAGGCTTCCTTTAAATATCCGCTTCTTCTGCAGCTTGATGGGTTATATATGCACATTACCATATCGCTGTCAGCCATCGCCTTTATTCTTTTCTTAATAAGCTCCCAAGGTGTCATACAGTCACTTAAGCTGATAACCGCAAAATCGTGTGACAATGGTGCACCAAGGCAGGCTGAACCACTGCTTGCGGCTGTTACACCTGATATAACCTTAATATCCAGATTATCCTCTGCAAGCTCATATACAAGGCTTGCCATACCATATATACCGCTATCTCCACTGCATACAAGCACTACCTCTTTTCCTTCTTTAGCTGTATCTATTGCATACTGACAGCGTTCCTTTTCCTGCATCATATTAGTTGAATAGTACTCTTTATCAGGAAAATACTGCTTTAATATATCAACATATGTAGTATATCCAACTATCAGGTCAGCACCAGCTATTGCGGCTGATGCCTCCAGTGTCATATTATCTTTTGCTCCGCTTCCAAAACCTACTATCTTAAGCATAATCTACTCCTTATTTTTCTGTGCCACTCTGTAAATAGCTACTGTAACTCCGTTATCTGCTGTCTTTCCTACAAGCTTTTCTCCACCAGAAGACGCGGCACCCGCACTGCGTTCACATACATTTCCTACACCTATCTGTTCTTCAACAAAAGCTGAAGATACAAAGTCACCTTCAACATCTCTTAAATATTCAGGCGTATATGTCTTATATGGCACTTTACATTTTCTTGCAAATTCAATTATTCCTGCTTCATCTGCTTTTCTGTCAACCGAAGCCACAACAGCAATTGCTTCCAGCAAAAGCCCTGCTTTATCAAATGTTTTCTTGACAGCCCGCTCTATTTCATGTGCTGACTTGCCTTTTTTACAGCCAATTCCTACAGCAAGCTCCTGTGGTACAAGCTTTAATGTGCGCTTAAATACTATTTTATCGTCTTTGCCTGTAATTATCTGTACACCGCTTTCATACTCATTATTACTATTATCAGTATATTTAATCTGTCCGTTCCAGCGTTCTTCTGTTACTTTTAACAGGTTCTTATATTTATCATTGCCTGTTATTCCAACAGGCTCATTATTTAATATCCTGCCTGATATGTCTTTTATCATAACCGGATTAACTATTCTCATATTATGTTCCGTGGCAAATATATCAACTGCAAACATTCCTCTTGCATCGGTCGCTGTAGTAATTACCGGCATTGCACCTATCCTGACAGCAAGCTTACTGCACCACTCATTAGCTCTGCCAATATGACCTGATAGAAGTGATATAAGATACTTTCCGCCCTCATCTGCAACAAGCACCGCCGGGTCTGTAACCTTGCTTTTAAGGTATGGTGCTATAGTTCTTACAGCTATTGCAACAGCACACACAAATAATATTCTGTCACTTACTGCAAACTCGCTCTTTATAACACTTCCAACTGCCACAAATGGTACTGCCTCATTCTTATAAGTATCTGCACATCTTTGGTGACAGTATATTATTACTTCACCGTCCATTGCCTCACTGGCTTTCTTTGCTACCTTCATCCCCTCGTGTGTGAAGGTTATTATAATTGTTCTCATTTTCTATACTCCGTAGTGAACTCTGGGTCATACAATTTAGAAAAACTATATTTGTCCCCAAGAAATTCCCCGACCAATACAAGTGCAGTTCTTGTAATGCCTGCTTTCCTTGCTTCACTGTCAAGATCTTTCAATGTTGTGCGTATGCATTTCTCATCTTCCCAGCTTACCTTATAACATAACGCACAAGGCGTGTCTGGTGTAAATGCTCCTTTATATAATTCTTCTTTAAGTTCCTCTAAATGTGATGAGCTTAAGAATACCGCCATTGATGTACCGTGCTGTGCAAGCTTTGCTATGCTCTCATTATCTGGAACCGGGGTTCTGCCCGGCATTCTTGTAATAATTACTGTCTGTGCTACATCTGGAACTGTATACTCACATTTAACTGCCGCCGCGGCCGCAAGGAAACTGCTCACTCCAGGACATATCTCACAGGTAATTCCGTATTTGGCAAGTTCTTCAATCTGCTCTCTTATTGCACCATATAATGACGGATCTCCTGTATGAAGGCGCACTATATTCTTTCCCTCGCCCTCTGCTTTTACAATCACATCAATAACTTCCCTGAGGTTCATATATGCACTGTTATATATCTCACAATCCTTCTTTGCATACTCTAATAATTCCTCATTTACAAGTGAACCTGCGTATATAATTACATCCGCTTCATTAAGCATACGCATACCTCTGACTGTAATTAAATCCTTCGCTCCCGGTCCTGCTCCGACTATTTTTACCATATTTATTCTCCTGTGTCTGCTCTATATTAATTCATAATTTATGTCTATCATACATAATTCACAATTTAACTGCTTTTTATGATTTTTAACTGCTTTTTATAAGTTCCAACAGCTTATCTGCCGCCGGTGTTTTCCCTAATATTCCATATTCATTTGAAAATACAATTGCTCCAATTACTATCTTGCCACTGCTTCTTCTTTGCAATACATCTTCTATACGAAGCGTAAGCTGATACATAGTCTTCTCTAGTATGTCTGATTTCTTCAAAATTTCAAGTGCCGCCTCTGTCGTAATACAATCAAGTATCTTTAATGCTGTATCATTATCTGCACCTGCCCTTATTGCACAGGCTGACAGAACTTCCATTCGTCCGTCTGCCACTTTGGAATGTGTATTCATTATTCCTGCACCTAATTTTACAAGCTTTCCTATATGCCCCACAAGAAGCATTGCCTTAGCACCTGCATCACACACCATATCTATTGTATTGCCAATATAATTACTGCATTTTATGCTTCTTTTCAGCTCAATATTAAGTGTATTAAGCAGAAAATCCTGTCCATAATTACCCGGTGCAACAAGAAGCACTTTCTCTCCCTGTGCTATGTGCATATTAATCTCTGTCTTAATTGTATCAATAAGTGCCTGTTCACTCATAGGCTCTACAATTCCTGTTGTTCCAAGAATTGATATGCCCCCTGTAATTCCAAGATTCGGATTAAACGTCTTCTTGGCAATATCAACTCCTTTGGGTGCTGATATTATAACTTTAAGGCTTCCCTCATAAGAATAACTTTCTGCTGCCTCTGCTACCGCCTCTTTAATCATCTTAAGAGGTACTGGATTGATTGCCGCTTCTCCAACAGCACATTTCAAGCCCTTCTTAGTAACCCGTCCTACTCCTATTCCACCATCTACAATTACCCCGTCAGTATTTATAGTTCTCATTATATCTTCTTTAACATAAGTAACCTGTGCATATATCTTTATTCCATTGGTCACATCAGGGTCATCCCCACTGTCTTTCTTAATTGCACATATTACCTTATCCTCTTTAATATCTATGTCAATAACCGGAAGTGTAAGTGATACTCCCATAGGAGTTATCACTTTAATCTCTTTTACTTCCCTGCCTGACAGAAGCATATATGCCGCAGCTTTGGCGGCGGCACAGGCACAGGTTCCTGTTGTATATCCGCAGCGCATTTTCTTTTGATTTTTGTATACATATCTTTCTAACATCTGCGCCACTCTTTATCATCATCTGCCGCCATATAGAACAGTGCATTCATAATGGCGGCGGCAACATTGCTTCCGCCCTTTCTGCCCCTTGCTACTATATATGACATTCCGCTTTCTATAATTTCTTCCTTTGCACTGGCTACATTTACGAAACCAACTGGAACTCCAATAACAAGTCTTGGCACAAATATGCCCTCATCATAAAGCTCTCTTATTCTCATAAGAGCTGTTGGCGCATTGCCTACAACCATAATACAGTCTGGATTATCCTTTGCCGCCTTCTCCACGCTGACTGTTGCTCTTGTAACCTCACGCTTTGCCGCTTCACTGGCAACATCACTGTCTGCCATATAACAATTAAGCGAACAGGAAAACTTCTCTGCCATTTTGTGGCTTATTCCTGACTTCGCCATATTGGTATCTGTAACAATATCCACACCTTCTTTAATAGCTTTAAGTGCTTCCTCAATAACTCCTTTGGAAAATGTCATACTTGTTTCGTATGAGAAGTCCGCCGTTGTATGAATAACACGTTTGACAACCGGCTTATATTCAGCTGGAATATCAGTTGTCAGTTCTTTCTCGATTATTGCAAATGACTCTTTTTCAATATCCATTGGTTTCATAATATCTATTCTCCTTAGAATAATGATTTCATTGTATCTATGTCTGGCTTTGTAAGAATTCTCTTATTCTTCTTTTCTGCGTAATCTAATAATTCTTTCATTGCACTGTTAATACTGCCGATTGGACAGCCTGTATCTATAACATAATCTGCCTCATCAATTCTTTTACAGGCTTTATCTAATGTCTCTTTTCCTATAGGCTCAAACATTTTCTCTGTGACAATATCTGCCGCCAGTGCTTTGGCTATCGGATAATCACAGTCATTTTCATAAAGAATCCCTGCTGTAAATGCAATACCAATACGCTGTAATTCCCTGTATATTAATATTCCAGTTCCAGCACCGCCAGCTACGAATACCTTCGGTGTACCCTCCGGCTTCTTTAATTCTGTACTTCCATACATACAATTATACGTTCCGTGTGTAATTCCGTAAAGCCTGCTTATGCGTTCATCTGTAAATATCTTTTCTGGTCTTCCAAATTCTATCTTTCTATCTGCACCAACACACATAACATAGTCTGCTATCTTAGCCGCAAGTTCTATTTCGTGTAAAGATACAATAACGGCGACATTATCATTAACAGCCATCTCCTGCAGTATATCCAGAAGCTCAATTTTATGTCTTATGTCAAGAAATGAAGTCGGCTCATCAAGCACTATGACCTCAGGCTTCTGGCATATTGCCCTTGCAAGCATAATTCTCTGGCGCTGTCCATCACTAATCTGTGAAAAATCATTATCTGCTATATCAATTGCTGATACCTTCTTTAATGACTCATTTACTATTTGTTCATCTTCTTTGGTAAGTCTTCCAAAATAATTAGTGTACGGATATCTTCCCATTGCGACAACATCACGGCACGTCATCATCTCGGTCTTAATCTTTTCTGTAAGCACAACAGACATAGTCTTAGCGTATTCTTTACTTGTGTAATCGCTTATTTTCCTGCCTTTTATATATATATTGCCACCTATAGGACTCATTTCCTTTATAAGATTCTTTATTATTGTAGACTTTCCTGCACCATTAGGTCCGATTAATACAAGAATCTCGCCTTTTTTTACCTTCAATG
>OGOH01002460.1_pt1 | contig 11496 bp, 27 predicted proteins | sample 1552571 | NCBI WGS metagenome assembly OGOH01 (sample SAMEA2580170, study PRJEB22360) | human gut metagenome | biome: human gut; feature: human-associated habitat; material: faeces | place: Denmark | collected 2008/2010
TATACTAGACAAAGCCTTGCCGCGGTGGGCCCATCCGCCACTGTCGCGTGTGTTCACGTTTCCGTGCGAGCTGTTCCGCAGTAAGCTTGACCGGCTTTTTCGACGCTTTCGCCTTCTTCTTTCCGACTGGCGGCTTCTCAGACGGCTTGCGCCTACCACGACGAAGAACTGCTATGTCAACCGCGAACATTTTCATGATCTCGTCGGCGGTAGGCTCATTCATTCCGTTTGCTCCAATGATGCAGTAGTCCTCTCGATCACGTACAACACGACGGCCTCATTGTTGCCCAATGCCAGTGGGTTCGCTGCCGTGACGTTGATGATTTTCCACCCATCGTCCAAATAATCGATGAGTTTTGAATCATTCTGCACACGCACGCCGTTACCGTTGAACTTCGTGTATACGGGGATTAGCTCATGTTCCATTATTTCGTCTCCCCGTCCTTGCCGCTAGCATTGTCCCAATCGCAGGAAAGACCACCTCCCCCTTGTAGACGTTGAAGCGGATGCATGTCACGGTCCTACCGTCGTGCAACTTGATTCTGCACTCATCGGTCGCGAAGTCGCCTCGCATATCAATGCAGTTGCTACCGTTCTCAGCATCGTCAGCATACGCTTCATTACCGCATCCGGCCAGTGGGAAAACCATTGTCACGGCCATAAGCACGGCCATTAGCCCTCGTTGAATATTCTTGTTTCCTATCATTTCGTCTCCTTGATTTGCTTGATGATTCTCTCGTATGCTCGATGATGGAATATTCGCGTCCGTAAGACTGAGCATGGTTTCCAATGGAAAAGCTCGACTTCACTGGCGTACACGGGTAGGAACCATTTATGACAGTCCATGCAGTACATCAGGTCGGAGTGGAATGTGACCTTCGGATGCGGATGATCGTATCCGCTACCGCAGGATACCGCGACGAAGCATCGCACTGAGCTTTCATCCTTGGTGGGATACCCGTACACATAATCCCGTCTCATTCCGTCACCGCATGTCGTTCCACTTCGAGTACTTCCTTCGCCCGATCGATGAAGTCTTCCCGATAGCCACAGATTTCCCCGGCGTAATCCCACGCATCGTCTTCGTCCTTCGCCACATAGTCGCTTTCGATGCCATCCCACTTCTTGCAGCTTCGCCATAGCAAGCGTTTTGCCACGGCCTCCACCTCAACGTCAGACGGTGGCGCTTCGCGGCCTCGAATATAGGCTTCCTGCAAATCGTCAGTATTGGCAGCGAAAACCTTCTTGCAGCCCGAACCGTCATTCCAGTACTCGGTCGAGTACGCCTTTTCGGCTTCATCCTCTGAGATACTCAATTTGTCCTCTTTCCGTTCGCTTTGACCATTGCCCAGAGAATTTCGCTCGCCGGACGCCTCCTGTATGACAGGTCGTTGTAGGACTGCACATAGTCGAGAATCAGTTTCGAGCCGGTCGAATCCGGTGTCAGGATCGCGTTCACTCGCGGCGGCACCATCTTCTGCCATACGATCTCGTCGCACAGTTCCTTCGTGCAGACCAGATAGTTCTGATCGCCGTAGAACGTCAGTCCGTTGCCGCTAGTGAAGTCAGCCATGCATGACTTGACCTCGTAGAACTCGAAGCAGCCTTTCTCGACGCTTGCGGGCACCGGTTCGCCGTTGATGTTCCAGGGCTTGAAGCCCACGTAGTCCACGCGCCTTTCGTCGGGCGTGTTACGGTCGAAATTGACCTCGCTCGCCCAAAAAGCGGTCTGATTCCTCAACCTCTTCTCCACCAGCTTGGACAGCATGGCGGTGGTTTCAGCCCTGCTCATTTCTTCCTCCTGAAGTACTTGTATTCATCGTGATGGAACAGGAACAGGTGAAGTCTCCACACCTTGACTGCCAACAGGCCCTTGAGTGTGATCGCATACCCGCCATGGACACGCTTCATGAGCTTCCTATCGGCCAATGATTCAAGTATTCGGGAAAGCTCTTGGTTCCCTCGTTGTTGCCAGATGTAGGTCATCCCCTCAGCGATATACAGGCAACACATGTCCTTGTCGTATTGGCTAATCATCATTAGCCTCCCTCTCAAGGATGTAGACGTTCGTCGCTGTGACGGCGGTATCACGCAATTCCGTTGGTGGCATGGTATCCACCCGCAGAATCTTCCAACCCTCGTTCAGCAACTCTTCAAACACACCCATATTCATCAAGGTGCGCTCATCGCCGTAATCACTCCAAAAAAGTGGACAAACCTTGTACCGTTTATTCATTTCGCGTCCTCGATTGGATTGCAGTCATGTGGGGCCAGGCTTATGTCGCTGACCGTGCAGGCGTATGATTGATTTCCGTCGCGCATGATGATGGTTCTGGCGGTTGTCACTTCTTCCCATATGCAAACGCAGAAGACAATGAATATTGCGGCCGCAGCCACCGCCATCAGTCCGATCAGCAGGTTTTCGGCGATGTCCAACCAATCCGGTTTCCATTTCATTTTTTCGCATCCTCGCTTTGATTCGGCACCTCGGAAGGCATCGAGCCGGAATAGCCGAGCAGGTGACGGCAGTAATTGATTACATGCTCGTAAGCCGTCGTCATTCCGTCGTAAAAGTCGTACACTTCTTCGTCTGGATTATCGGAAACGTTATTAGCTGCATCCCACTCTTTTTGCAGAAAGTCGATGACCTCATGCAGTGTCTTGTCTTTCTCAGTCACGTTCGTCGCCATTGTTATTCCTTACTGCTCTTATCGTTCTTATCGTCATGGTCGAAGATGCATACGAACACGCCTAATAGCGTGAGTACGCAGAGTATCGCTATCACTCCCAAGGTGATGACGATGAACACGCTTGAAATATTCCAGCAAACATCATCCAGACTCATGTTGTCTTCTCCTCGCAGTCCAAGCATTTGAGCATTCTCACAGCCTCACCGCGAGTGGCCCAGCCGGACGTGAACAGTCGATTGGATTCTTCATCGGTCCTATCCGCGAAGCCGCCGCCATGCGCCCTGCTCCATGCGTCGCCATCATTCGTTTCCGGAAACCACCTGTTCACAGTGGTTTGCCGCTCGGTATCGAGGTTCGTGGACACGATCACCTCTTCGCGGTGGACATATCCGATGCAATAACCGCAATGGGCGCAGTAGACCTCTGCATAACCGGGTTTAATGAAGCCGAGTCTCACGCACATCATTCATCCTTCTTCTGCTCGCAGAATTGTCTTATCGCACTCTCGGCGTCGTAATAGCGTGCGACAGCGCGTATCCACGAGTTGAACGCATCTTCGGCAGTCTGACAGACCTCGCCTTGAAGACACTTCAATACGCACTCGTACCGGTAGACGGTATGACGTGGATTGTGATATGTGCATTTGCCGCTAACTATTATTGGCGCGTCACCGCAGTAAGGGCATCGAAGATAACTCTTGGGCTGGGGCTTCTTCTTACGCCCGAACATCACTCACGGCCTCCCCACATTCCTTCTTCGTTGGTTCCATAGTTTTTGCATTGGAAGATTCGAGCCAATTCCTCAGCGTCGTAAAGCGCCTGTTCCAACGCTTGTTTCCGTGAGACGGTCTTGGATACTGGGTATTCGCGTGTCGCACGAAACAGCCAAGTGTTCTCGATCACGTCCCAATGCCATAAGACCAGCTCATATCCATAGAATGTCTCATCCGGCATGGTGTAGCTATGACGGATGCTGACCGCGTATTGGTCGCTCATGCGCTCACCTCCTTGAGTATGTTCAATGCCTTCACGCCATCAACCACATGCTTTCCGCCTGCGTTCACGCTGATGATGACCGGCTGGTACACGCCTTCAACCATCAATGATTCGCAGATTCCTTCCGTCGCGCCTCGTAATTCCTTGCGGAGTTTCGAAGGCACGTATCTCAAATACCCGTCGATGATCATGCCTTCGTTGAGTTGGATTATCGCCCTATGCCCGTCGAGCATGCTCATGGGCAGCGACCGCCAGTCGGATAGGCTTTCATGCACGTTCATGGTCGAACACCCCGTTTTCCAATCGTGCGAGCAGGTCTTTGGCGAAATTGATTCCAGTCCCGCAGACGGCATTCTCGATGTCTTTCGTATGCTTGTCGGAAGATGGGTTGTCCCGCACTGTCTCACACTCATGAATGAGCGTGTGCAAAAAGTTGGTGAGGTTGGTCAACCGACGCTCCGCACGAGATGTATCGTTAAGATTCACTGGTATCAGCGGGAAAGCGTCAGCATCGAACGTGCGTTTGACCACGCTCCAGTCCATCGTTTCCAAATCCCCGTCAGCGAACAATTGCGCATCACAGTCGATATTGTGAATGTGCCAAGCGTCACCGTCGTAGCTCAACAGGTCTTCACCATCCCGAGTCGCATACCAGCCCGGTTCGGTGGGCATGTCATCAGACGAGTGCGCCTGATCGTACATGGCTTTCACCTGCTTGTAGATGTCATCCAGTTCCCTCCCGTCGAACTCCACGGTCAGACAAGTGCAAGCCTTGTCAGTGAATAGATAAGGCATTGTTTTGAAATCAATGCTTCTCAACATTTCACTCTCCTTCCTTGAATGATGCTTCCAACGTGTCAGCGAACACCTGCAATGCGTGCCTTACCTTCTCGTTGAAATCTTCCGGCATAACGGCTTCGACCGACATTGATCGCTGGTCCGTGAGAACGTTGTCGGACTTCGCGTAAACTGGAACATCCACGACAGCAGTCGCAAAATCTTCCCTTGGATAATCGAACGCGCTCACGGTGAACGTCAACTTGTTCGTGCCGACTCGCACTTTTCCGCTCATTACCGTCTCCTTGGTTTCTGTGGTGACTCCATGTATGTCTCCAGCATCCAGTCGGGCAGTTCCCCGCCTTTGGTTTTCAATTCGGGTATGTGTGGCGTCTTGTAGTATTTCGTCTCGTCCTCGAACGCGGCACGCTCTCAGGACTCCGTATCCACGATCCAGAAGCCCATACGATCCCCCATGGGGATGATTCGGATGCTCACCTGTTTACCTTTCCCCAGTGCGCATGACCACGATCATGCTGGGGAACGGTGCCGGACCGGTCGGTGTACCATCTGTTTCGAACTTGAGCCGTCCCTTGAGGAAACGTATTTCCGCACGATGCAGGATATGCTCTTGGAACCATCGCGTGTCCGTTCTGGCTGGCAGCAGCATGACGACGAGAGTGTTTTTGCGGCTGGCCTCCATACTGCATTTGCGCACCCACTCCGAGATTGTTCTGCCGTATGGAGGATTGCAGAAAACTGACTCCCCCCCATGAATGGTCGAAGGCGCTGTTTTCCCGCGTATAGTATTTCTTGCACTTGTGGTTCGCATCGCTGCTTGCCGCGTCCAACGTGAAGTGAAACTCCGCGTCGAGCTGGTCAAATAATTCCTGTGGGGTCTCCCAGTCCATGCGGTCGCTTGAATACGCGGCACCGCCGCTGCCGGTGAATCCGTTCACTGGTATTCCTCCACTGTGTCGCAGCCGATGTATTCGCCGTTATGCTTCAAACAAGCCCACGTCACATCACCGGTCTTGACCATTTCCATTTGAAAACCCGCATTGGTCTTCTTGTCGATATTGGGTGACATTCCACAAATGAATAAAATCAAGACCACCGTGATGCAGCTGATCGCCGTGAGGGCCACCCTCGTCTTATCCATCACTCACCATCCTTAGTCATTGCACACCTTCTTCGTGTGATCGTCTAAATGGACTTTCTCAAGTTCGTTGACCGCCGCTTCGATTTGCATATAAGCCGCAATCTGTCCTTCCGCGAAGGCAATCACGCTCTCCGTGCTGTTGTTTTGCAGAATCCGCGCAATGGCTTCGCGTTGCGCCAAGCAAAGAAGCAGGACTCTGTCGAGAGCATTTCCGAAGTCGCACCAGACGCTTTTATGGTCAACGTGATTTATCACCGGTTCGTCCATCGCTCCTACCGCCATTACTTGCCTTCCTTTTCGATTTCATTGATCTTTTCGGTGAGGGCTTCGAGCACGTCCACGCGGTCTCCCCACTTGAGGTTCCGCCAGAACTGTTCGAGATCAGCCCAGTTCTCGGCCTGTAGGATGCCAAGAAGCCTGATTGCCTGAGCTTCGAGAATGTCGGCGTTCCGTTTGCAGCACGCGGCGAAGAACGGCACATTATGCGTGATTGCGTCATTGATGAACCAGAACGCCTTCTTGAGGTCTTCGACACCGTTCTTGTGCTGCCAGCGGAAGCAATACTGCACGGCTTGGCCCCAGTCGGAACTAAGTAGTCTGGATAGTTCGATGCATTCGAACGGGCCGTCCTTGTAATGCGATGGATTGATATTGTCAGTCATTTGATTGTTCCTTTGTCGATGAATATTTGCCGTCTGTGGTGAGATACACGAGTCCATGCCAAGTCCGTACCGGCACTTCCAACTGGTCTTGAAACGATTTCACACACCAGCCGTTCTCATAAGCGATAGTCGGATGCATGTGAACGAAACCATGACAGCCCGTCGTACCCGAACCGCAAAGCAGAATCAGATTCTGCACTTGATGCTTCTCAACCCTCGTGCATTGGCTACGGAGTTTCCGATGATGCCGGGAACCACCCACCGCATACAAGCTTCGGCCGCAACGCACGCAACGTCTCCCATCACGATCATCAACCATGCGGCACGTCTCCTTGGATGGATTGTCACTGCTCACTGGGGTTCTTCCTTCTGGTTTAGCTCATTGGCTTTTTTGACGGCTGACGCCATGTCGGTCACGTCATCCTGCGATTGGAGGTGCAAGGCTTTCAACGTGTGTTCGCAAGCCCAAGTGTGGACGTGTGGCTTCGACGGTGGGATACCACCCATTTGCGCCCGGTTCTCACACCAGCCACGCCATAGGCGTATCCAATCCCCCACGGTGCTGATTCTGGCATAGTGACGGACGGAGAAAGCGTTCCAAGCATCCTGTAAATCCAAGTTCGGGTAAGCGGTGCGCATCATGCTGTACGCCGCCGTCAACTCCGTGGAGTCTTGGAACATGGCAAGTGTCATTTCTTTGGAAGAAGAATAATATTCTTCTTCTTTCTTATCGGGTACGGGTACGGGTACGGGGCATGCGTTTGCCATCGGTTTGCCATCGTCTTGCCATGCGTTTGCCATCGGTTCGCCATGGCATTTGCCATCGGTTTGCCATGCGTTTGCCATAGCATTTGCCATCGGTTTGCCATTTTTGCCATTCTCAGGCTTCTTCCAACGACGGCTCGCCCCCTTCTTGCCCGCTTCACTCCGCTTCCTGCGCTTGGCATCCACTTCGTCACCGTCCGGCTGATAGTCAGCCCAATCATGGAACACGTATTCGTCCTTGTCGGCGTCATACTCCCACAAGCCCGCATCGCAGAGTTCCTGAACCGAATCATCGGAGCAACGGAACATGGGAATCATGTTCGCGGGGACACGTCCTTTTGTCAGCTGTTGCGCGGCCCACGTGCCTGAACGAAGCCATAATGCGGTGGCGTCATTGGACAGCATCGCCGTCTTCGGATTCATACAGAACCCATCATCGACCTTGAACCACATCAGCCCAATTCTCCATTCCCGTAGATTTTCCAGATTGCTTCCTGCCGTGGCGTGGTGCAGGGCAAGTCGTCGAAGTTGAGGTTCGCCCATCCGCTTCCCACGTGTGGTTTCGCCATCGCGTCCAGGGCTTCAGCGATTTCAACCAAGTCCGGTGGCGGGTCAAGTTTCATCACAGTTCCTTTTGCAAATGATTTCCAAACCGGGCTGATACCGGTAGGTTGACTGGTTGCTGTAGTAGGCGTCCCAGTAGGATCCGTAGTGTGGATTGTCGGCAGTGCTTTGGTATGGGACTGCTTTCCTGTCCTGGAGGAGTTGGACGATATGGCGTCCCTTGTCGGTCAGTCTGAGCGCATTGTCGGATACCAAGCCGCGCCGTCTGAGCGCCTGAATCCACAGCCACGGTTTCTGACCTGCGTGGGGTTCCGGCATTCGACCGGTACGCCATATGCTGACAAGCGCCTCATGCTGTTGGCTGCTCAAATGGATGCCGTTGACGTTGACTGCTGGGAAAATCATCGTCCACCTCCGAGCGGCAACCCACTGTTCAACATGCCCGCCAATTCACCCAACGTGAATCGGATGAACATTCGAGTGCCCGAGTCAACGCATTCCATAGACGGTTTGGCCGGTAGCAGAGTCTCGAACTTGTCCCACACGCTCAGACTCGTGTACGCGGGTTGAGACGCGATCCACTCACGCTCGCCCATCACGTCAGCATCGAACATGCCATCGGCTTGTATGACGAACGGATATTCAGAATCAATGTCACCAGCCAACAGTTCAGCCTTATCGAAGCATTTCACCATCGGCACGTTCGGATTGGCGAACGTCGAAACACTGATCGGCCGCCCCTTGTAGTACAGGTTCTCAACATGGTCGAGACGCTTATCGTCCAACGCCCAAGCCAAGTAATCCCAGACACGCAGTTGGAACAGCATCTCACCGGTATTCAGGCTGGTTTCCGACATCGCTTATCATCTCCTTCGTGTTTCTGACGAGACTTTCCAACCCGCCGTGAATGTCATGCAAGGGTTCTATATGGATTTCCGTATGCGGCTCATAAGGATTGCCGCCGTATGTCAACGGCATTCCCTGCCGACGTTTGACAAGCCGTTTCGCCCGTTGTCCCCATGCCATACGGTCGGGTTCCAGCATGGCGCACAACGTGAGTTTCACCTGCTGGTCATCCACGTAGGCCAAACCGTTCAACGCGTCCTTGACGAGCTTTTCCAGATTGTCCAAATCCGGTTTCCCATGACGCCCCTTATAAAACATGAGAATCATCAGCACGTCCCCGTCCAATGGTTCGGCATGAGGGTAGAACATGTGGAATTGGTTCCGCACCAGTTCCTCAGCATCCCTCGTATGTTGAGGGGTCACAGCCCGATACCCGTAGAATCGTGGACGGCCCTTCGCGACGGGTTCGCCTGGAATGTCGAAATCATAGGTGGTCATAAGTCCCATATGCTCGCGTCTCCAATATCCTCCCAATAGTCTTCGGCTTCCGACTCGCATTCAGGACAAGTGGGGCTGTAATATTCGACCCCATGCTTGTCACACCATGCGGGTTCGGTCATCCCAGAGAGCGGAACCATCAGAACAGTGTCGCCTCTCCAAGCTTCTCTTCAAGATCGCGCATCAGATTCACCGACGCATCCCAATAGGAAGGCTTCAATTCAATGCTCATGCCCTTGCGGCCAAGTTTGATTGCCTCGTACACGGTCGAGCCGATGCCACCAAACGGGTCGAACACAAGCTCGCCCTTATTGCTCCACAAGCGGATGCACCGTTCGATGAAATCCAATTGCAGCGGGCAGATGTGGCGTTCATCGGTATCCTCACGGCCAAGACGCTCGTTCAGCGTGTTGGTCTCTCGAATGTTCCACCAGACCGGTTGCGCCCAATCAATCCATTCCTCGTTGCTCACATCATTCTTGATCGGCACCTGATTGTCACCGGGCTTGCGGAACATCAGAAGATAGTCAGCCAATGCTGGACGGCTCATGCTGGAATCCTTGTTCTTCGTGACGAACATGAGGGCTTGGGCTTTCGTGCGAATCGCCTGAGCCTGTGGATTCTTGTTCACGGTGACTTCGCCGTGGAAAATCCAACCGTTCTCCACGTAAGCGCGGATTACATCACCACGGAAGTCGGTCAATCCAACCACGCCGTCAGCGGTCTTCGTGGTCACCACCTGCTGCACATGCACGCAAGCGATACGGCCCGGTTTCGTGACCCTCAACAGTTCGCGGATGATGTACCCGTAATTCTCGATGAACTCTTCACGGGAACTATTGTTGCCTAAGTCGCGGGTTGAATCGGAGTACACGTACAGGCTTGCGAACGGCGGACTGCTCACGCTCAGATCAACACTGTTGTCAGCCATTTCGACCATGCGTTCGCATGAGTCGCCAAGCCATAGCGTCCAATCCTTACCTTTGGCTTCATCGGTCATATACATTTCATCGACCATCATGCGGCCTTTCCGAAAGAGTTTGATTCATTCATCGTCTTTACCAGTTCGTCACTCAAATGAGTGGCCTGCTGTTCCTTGCGGGTGATGTTCTCCGCTATCTCGCGTTCCAAATCGGAAACCACCACATGCACGTCAACCACGCGCTTCTGTCCGAACCGATAGCAGCGGCGTATCGACTGGTAGTAGGATTCCCACGAGTCGTTCAAACCGCAGAACGCCATTCGAGCGCAGTTCTGCCAGTTCAAACCGAACGATGCCATGGAACCCTTCGTAATCAGCACCGGAATGTTCCCATCAGCGAAGTCAAGGAACGCCTTGGCCTTGTCTTCCGGCGACATGGAGCCTTTCACATTCACACTGCCGGGGATAAGCCTGTTCAGCATGTCCGCCTCGTCGTTCAATCCAGCCCAGATAATCCACTGTTCGCCCGGCTCGTTATTGACAAGATCGACGCAACGGTTCACACGGTCAACAAGCGTTTCCTTACGGACTCTCGCACGCCCGCCGACACCACCAAGGTCAGCTGCGAACAATTGGCCTTCCGGGATGCTGCCGTGATAGGCGACAACATCAACGGTCTGATTCAATCCGGGCAACTCATATCCCGCATCATCACCGCCAATATCGGACGGCTTTCGCAAGGCGATGGCCCATTGCGACATCCACCGCATCATCGGCTTAACCGCGTGACCTTTCAAACGCCAAATATTCCCGTCATGCACGAAATACGTGGCAAGCATCTTCACACGGGTGGCGTATCCAAGGAACTCGGCCTGATTGCATAGTTCCTCCGGGTCGTTCGGTGCCGGTGTGGCGGTACAGGCGAGACGGTATTTCGTATCCCTGAACGTGTCGATCAGCATTTTGCGGGTCTTTCCGTCAGACTGTTTCAGAATCGAAGCTTCGTCCAATACGACCGCATTGAATTTGGACACGTCGAGTTTTGGCACTCGCTCATAGTTCGTGATGTTGAATCCGTCAGAGACTTCCGACTGGTCATGCACATAACGCACTTCCATGCCGATTGCGGCGCCTTCGCGGATGGTTTGCTGGCATACGGCCAACGGCGCTAGAATAAGCCCCGTCCCATGTCCGGCGCAGACTTGCCGTAACCATTCGAGTTGCATTCTGGTCTTACCAAGACCCGTATCGGCCCATACGGCTGCACGTCCTACTTTGCAAGCCCATGTGACGATACGCTTCTGCCAGTCGAACAGGGATGGGTGGAGCTGTTGCGAGCTAACGGTGATGCCAGTCTCCTGCTCGCGCAGCTCCTTTCTTTTCAGAAACTCCCTGTATGGAATGATGTTTGCCATGTTGGTTCCTTTTAGTCTGGATTAGAACTCGTCCGTGTTGCCGCCGAAATTGCCGAAGTCGGAAGGCTGATTATTGTTCGACGCCCAAGGGTCTCCACCCAACTGTTGAGACTGTGCGGGCTGCTGGCCGGTGTTCGATGGGTTCACGCCATACTGCGGCTGCTGGTTCCCCGCGAAACCGCCCTGTTGCTGTCCGCCCG
>OGOH01002463.1_pt1 | contig 11477 bp, 8 predicted proteins | sample 1552571 | NCBI WGS metagenome assembly OGOH01 (sample SAMEA2580170, study PRJEB22360) | human gut metagenome | biome: human gut; feature: human-associated habitat; material: faeces | place: Denmark | collected 2008/2010
CGTAGCGGGTGGTTTAAAGCTGGCCGCTGCGCGGCCAGCAGACTAAAGTCTTGAACCAAAGATGGCCCGCAGTGGCCATCTCGCCAAAGATCGCCTCGGTGGTAAACAACGTACCCAGGCCAACGACGATTCCGGAAAATGCGAAAAGAATTGCAGGCGTGTACATTGCACCGCCGAAACGTTGTATCTTTTGCATCATGACGGGGGATCCCCCTCTCTTCATTCGGAGCGACTGCGGTTTTGGCTTCACTCGAGACCGCAGACGCGCCGTTTGCGTGTACCTCGTGCAATAGGACGGGTGGGCCCGTGTCCCCGGCTTCTTGCGCTTCTATTTTTATCATATCACTTATCTAGACAAGTTAATACGATTTCTATGTTCGGTCAGCGGTCGATTATTGACCGTAAACGGTATAAGTCCAGTATTTTGCCTGCTAAATCCGACATATCTGATGGCTGCAATTTATATTTCTTTTCTACTTGTCTAGATGTGCTTGTCTATATCTATAGACATGCCTATACTTCATTACAACATTCACCGCCACGTTAAGGAGTCACCATGAAAAGCGCGGTCTTCTATGGAAAGCACGACCTCAGAGTCGAGGAATCGGCAAAGCCGGCCGTGGGCAGGCGCGACGTTCTGATCAACGTCAAAGCTTGCGGCGTCTGCGGCACCGACGTTCATATCTATGAAGGCGACAAGGGTGCAGCCGACGTTACCCCGCCCACGATCCTTGGTCATGAGTTTGCGGGCGTTGTCGAGGCCGTGGGCAGCGACGTCGCTGGCTTTAAACCGGGCGATCGCGTGTGCATCGACCCAAACCATCCCTGCGGCTGCTGCGAACCCTGCCGCGACGGAATCAACCACTACTGCGAGCATATGACCGGTTACGGCACCACCGTTAACGGCGGCTTTGCCGAGTACTGCTCCGTCGATATGCAGCAAGTCTACAAGTTGGGCGATCACACCAGCTTTGAGCAGGGTGCTATGACCGAGCCCGTCGCCTGCTGCCTGCACGGCATCGATATGTGCAACATCAAGCCCGGCAGCACAGTTGTCGTTATCGGCGGTGGCATGATCGGTCTGCTCATGATGCAGCTTGCTAAAAACGCCGGCGCCACCAAGGTTGTCTTGCTCGAGCCTGTCGAAGGCAAGCGCGAGGTTGCGCTCAAACTCGGCGCCGACCTGGCAATTGATTCCATCCACGAGGACGTCCCGGCCCGCCTGAAGCAGGAGGGCGTCGGCAACGTCGATGTCGTTATCGAGTGTGTTGGCAAGCCCGTCACCATCGAGCAGGCCATCCAGATCGCCGGCCACAAGGCTACGGTCATGATGTTCGGCCTCACCAAGCCCGATGAGACAATCACCGTCAAGCCCTTCGAGGTCTTCCAGAAGGAGCTTGTGCTTACCTCGTCCTACATCAACCCTTATACGCAGCGTCGCGCGCTCGAGCTCATCGACTCTGGCAGGCTCGACGTATCCTCGATGGTCGCCAAGGTGGCTTCCCTCGACGAACTCGGCGCCATCCTGTCAGACCCAGCTCTGCGTGCCATGGGTAAATATATAATCGACCCCAGCAAGTAAATCGATCGACACTTGTGCGAGCAGTCCTCATCCACCGCTCGCGCACTCAGCTCTAGGAGACCGTCATGGCGCGAGCCATCTTCCAAACCATTTATGACAACGTGAAGCAGTCGATTGACGACGGCACATACGCCTATCTAAGCTATCTGCCTTCGGAGACTGAACTCACGCAGCTGTTTGGCTGTTCGCGCATGACGGTCCGTCGCGCCATCTCGATGCTTGCGGCAGATGGATACGTGCTCCCCCAGCAAGGCAAAGGCATGCGCGTCATTCGCAACATCAGTGACGAGACGAATCGTGGTGGCGGCGGACTCGAGACCTTTAAGGAAACCGCAGCTAGCCGAGGCTTTGAGCTCAAAACGGTCACCACTGTCTTTGAGCTCCTCGTCTGTAACAAGGCGCTCTCCAAGATTACCGGGTTTCCCGAAGGCTGTGAACTCACACGTGCTAAACGCATCCGTTATGCAGACGGACGAGCCGTGTGCTCCGACGACTCCTATTACCTAAGCTCACAGGTACCGGGGCTGACACCCGAGATTGTCAACGACTCGATCTATCGTTACCTCGAAGAAGGCCTTGGAATTAAGATTGCCACGGGCAAACGCGATGTAACGATTGAGCATCCCACGCCCGAGGATACACGCGTACTCGATCTCGACGACTTTAACGCACTCGCCGTTGTACGCGGGCAGACCTACAACGCCGACGGCATCCTTATGGAATACACCGAGACAAAGCAGGTTCCCGGGTTCTTTTTGCTCCATGAAACCGTGACGCGCAACGGTACCGGTCGAACCGGCCACCAAAGTAGCATGAACTAACCATTTATTAGTTGCGGTGGAATAGTTCCTAGAATGGCCAGCTTAAGGGCAAAACAGGAACTATTCCACCGCAACTTTTTTGGCCGGCGGGGCAACACCTGTCCCACCGGCCATCATGTACGCTCTTTTAGCTAGTCCGCAAGCTTCTCCACCTGATCGAGCATCTTGCCGAGCTTAGCCTTTGCTTCGGCCTTGGCCTTCTGGGCCTCTTCGTGGGCTTTGGCCTTTTGCGCAGCCTTTTCCTCGGCCTCGGGATCGACGACAACCAAGTTGGACGCATCGTGTTCAACCAGCTTGAGCGCATGCTCGGGGCACACCTTGACGCAGGCTCCGCAACCTAGGCAATACGTGGACTCCAACGCAAAGCGGCCGCTTCCCACCAGATCACAGGCAAACGTGGGGCACACGTTGACGCACTCGCCGCACGACGTGCACTTGTCAAAATCGCACTCCGGCGTGCTCACCTGCATATTCTGGGCAAGCTCGGGATGGTTCTGCAGTGTCGAGAGCACCAGCTGCCGCCCATGGGTGAGCGAACGGCGACGCTTGGTCGTCGTGGTGCCGCACATGGTGTTGAGCGTGCGCTCCAGCTGGGTAATCTGATGGCGATGGGCTTTGAGCTTCTGCGTCACCGAGGCCAGCGCCGCCGTCGCCGGGTTGAGCTTGGTCACCGTCAGGCCCGTGGTGCGGGCAATCTTTTCCATGTACTCCTTGCGCTCGTACTCGCGGCGCTTATGGCACTTGAGGCTCTTGGGGTCGACCTCCAGGCCCATACCCGTGCCAGACCACTCTTCGGCCTTCGCAATCGCCTCGCCCAGAATGTCCTCACCGCCGGTGTTGCGGCATTTATCGCACACGCCCAACGGCAGGTACACACTCACGTTGGGATAGTCGGCCAGTACCGAGAACCAGGTCTCTGCCGTAATATCGCCCACGCAGGCAACGACGACTTCGTTTTCACGCGGCATGCGCTTAAGGGCACGCGTGCAGGTAACGTAGGCGGTCTCGTGGCTCGTAGCCGCCGAGACAATGTCGTCGTAGACGTTTTTGGGTGCAAGGCGCGGAGAGATGATCGCCTCGGTCGGGCAGGCAGCGGCGCACAGACCGCACTTGCGGCAGGAGTCGAGGATCTCGATGGCGTCTTCCTCGACCTCAATAGCGTTGACCGGGCACACGTCCATGCACGCGGTGCAGCCGCTCTTTTCGTTTTTGCAGGTCAGGCACGGAATGGTGTTGCCGCGCGGACGCTCCTTGTAGTCAGCAGGATTCCACTGCGGCACCGACGGATCGAGTGCATCGGTCACGCCGCCAAGCGGGTTTTTAAGAAAATCGAAACCTTTGCTGATCTCGATAATGTCATCAAACAGATCGTGTTCCTGCGCCATGCGCGGCCCCTCCCTGAGCAGTGCAAATAAGCAAGAGATAATGATACGCTATCGGCCCACGCCTCGGGCAAATTACACGCGGAGCATCTTTGCGGCAAATAGCCCATGGCCTATCGCCGCCTCGATTGCACAAGATCAATCAAGCGCCAAGCTATGCCTCGCACATGAGCTGCACGAGCTTCTGTTTGGTCACCTTGGCCTGCTCGTTGGCCATATTGCGCTCGTTTCTAAAGACCGCATTTGCAACACCCTGCAAATCGGCATCGGAAATCTCGCTGCACGGACCGTCCATCGAAGCCGCCGTGGGGCATACGCACAACGGCAACTCGGCATAAAACGCAACGGCCTTGGCGATATCGAGCATCTTGCCGCCGCCAATGCCCACCACCATGTCGCAATACTCGGCCCGGGCTTCCTTGGCCATTTCGACAACGGCATCTTCCGTACACGGACCGTTGTAAATCTTAAAGAACGGCTCGCTTAGATCTTCATCCAGAAATCCATCGACGATCTGCCTGCACAGCCGATCCTCGGTGCCCTGGTCAAACAAGACATAGGCAGCGCAGCCCAACCATGACAAATACCTGCCCTGACGCGAGAGCTCACCCGGCCCCTGAACATATCGTCCGGGACCGCCATAAACCATGGGAAGCGCCATACGAGAATCCGCCCTTTCATCAACAACAATTGGTGCAAAGCAACCTGACCCCTTTGCACCATAGCAAAAAGGGGCAAAGCCGTCTGCCGGCTTTGCCCCTTCCTTAGCTTGATTTACTCATCCATGAGATAGTAGTGGCCCAGCGCGTCGGCACCCAGGATGGCGTTTGCGACCATCTCGGGCGTCACCTCAAACGGCATGTTGCACATGGTGTCATCGGGCGCGCAGGCGGCCTCGGCAACAATCATGGCCTGCTCGCGCGTAAGCTCGGCAACGCCAAGCTCCTTCATCGTGACCGGCAGGCCCAGCTCAATGCAGAAGCCCAAGACTTCCTCGAGCTTCTCGGTCGGGGCATCCTCGAGTACCAGCTGGACGATGGTGCCAAAGGCGACCTTCTCGCCGTGATACATGCCGTGGCACTCGGGCAGCATCGTCAGGCCATTGTGGATGGCATGAGCAGCAGCAAGGCCCGAGCTCTCAAAGCCAATGCCAGAAAGCAGCGTATTGGCCTCGATGATATGCTCGACGGCAGGCGTGAGCGCACCCTTCTCCAGCGCGACCTTGGCCTTGACGCCATCGGCCATAAGCGTCTCGTAGCAGAGCTTGGCGAGCGCCAGACCAGCCATACCGCCCTTGCCGCCGGCGCAAGTGCCACCGTCGGCATCGTGCGTCGCCTGGGCCTCAAAGTAGGTTGCGAGCGCATCGCCCATACCGGAAACCGTCAGGCGCACCGGGCTCGCCGCGATAACCGTCGTATCCATCAGGACAATGTTGGGGTTTGCCTTAAGGAAGAGGTACTTGTCGAACTGGCCGTCATCGGTATAGAGCACCGAAAGCGCCGAACACGGGGCGTCGGTCGAAGCAATGGTGGGGCAAATGATAACCGGGGACTCCAGGTAATAGGCGACGGCCTTCGCGGTGTCGAGGATCTTGCCGCCACCGACGCCGACGATGATGTCGCAACCGTTGTCGCGAGCGAGCGCAACCAGGCGATCGACCTCGCCCTTGGAGCACTCGCCGTTAAAGTCCTCAAACAGCAGCTCGGCCTTAGCCTCGGCAAAGCCGCCCTCGATCTTGGCACCGACGCGCTTCTTGCCCGAAGGCGTCACGATGACGAGGGCCTTAGCGCCGAGCGGCTCGACATAGGAGCCGAGCTTGGCGAGCTCGTCCGGACCCTGGATGTACTTGCTGGGGCTATTGAAAATTGCAGCCATAACTATCCCATTCTCTAAAAAAGAAAGGGGCTCCGTACGGATACGTGCGGAGCCCCTCGTTACGATAACAAGAGTCGATTAGAAATCGATGTCGGTGTCGTAGTAGCAGGCCTTGAGAATCTTCTCGAAGTCAGCAGCCTTGGTCTCACGCGGGTTCTCGGGCGTGCAGGCGTCCTGCTCGGCGTTCGCGGCGATCTCGGGCAGCTTGGCGAGGAACTCCTCCTCGGAAACCATCTGCGGGTTCTCGGCGTCGACCTTCACGCCACCATTCGCGTAATCCTTGATGGACTGCGGAATGTTGAGCTGGTCGTTGAGGTCGCGAATCTTCTGGACGAGTGCAGCGATGAGCTCCTCGTTGGTCTCGCCGGGAAGGTGCAGGATCTCCTTGGCCACGTAAGCGTAACGCTCGGCAGCACGGGGATCCTTGGAGTTCCACTGGATGACCTTGCCCAGGTACATGGCGTTAGCGGCACCGTGGATGATGTGGCCGTTCTCAAAGGCAGCACCGGTCTTGTGAGCCATGGAGTGAACGATGCCGAGCAGGCCCGAGGAGAAAGCGATACCGGCGATGCACTGAGCCTCATGCATGTGCTGACGGGCCTCATGGTCGCCAGCATAGGACTTGGGCAGCCACTCGACGATCTCGCGGATGCCGTGCAGAGCGTTGGCGTCGGTGAACATAGAGGCGCAGGTGGAAACGTAGGCCTCCATGCAGTGGGTCAGAGCATCCATGCCGGTGTGAGCGCACAGCTTGGCGGGCATGGTGTAGGTGAGCTCGGGGTCGACGATGGCGACATCAGGGGTGATGTTGAAGTCGGCCAGCGGGTACTTGATGCCCTTGGCGTAGTCGGTAATGACGGAGAACGCGGTGACCTCGGTAGCGGTGCCGGAGGTAGAGGAGATGGCGCAGAAATGAGCCTTCTGACGCAGCTCGGGGAAGCTGAACGGCTGGATGATGTTATCGAAGGACTCCTCGGGATACTCGTAGAAGACCCACATGGCCTTAGCGGCATCGATGGGCGAGCCGCCACCGATGGCGATAATCCAGTCGGGCTCGAACTCGCGCATGGCCTCGGCGCCCTTCATGACCGTCTCGATGGACGGGTCGGACTCGACGCCCTCGAACAGCTTGACCTCGAAACCGCCTTCCTTAAGGTCGTTCTCGACGTCCTGCAGGAACCCGCCGCGGCGCATAGAGCTGCCGCCAGAAACGATGATGGCCTTCTTGCCCTTGAGGTTCTTCACCTCGTGGCGAGCGCCCTCACCAAAGTACAGATCGCGAGGATTGGTAAAACGTCCCATACTGTGCCTCCTAAACAAGCCCCTCTTAGACTTGCGTATATAACGGAGCACCCAATTGGCTCCGTTAGGACCGGTTTGCGCGTCGCCGGCGATGACAATGCGCGATGTCTAAACGTCTCAACGCTCAGACAAACACTATTTTACCGTTCTGGTTGGTCAGTTATTCACCTAAAGCCGCCAATGATGAAACGTTTTTTCTATCCCTGAAGACCCTTGTGCGGCATTCATACTCCCAAGCTGGGCAAACGTTTTATCAAGGTTGACTACATATCCCGGGCAGGACGGTGCCCCTCCAAAATATGCACCGTTCGCCGCCAAAAATCGACCGTTTGCGGCACCGTGATACCACTCGGTCGTCCAAGGTGCCGACATTTGTGCGACATCCGTCTTCGTGGTGCAAAGGTGCAAGTCCAAGTGCGGCACCCCCGGTGTGCCACATGCGGGTAAACTAGAACCTTATATAGAAACATTTGAACCCTAACCGCAGCAAAGGAGGCCCCATGGCATTCGATCCCATTCAAGAGGATTGCCATCGCCTCGTTCTTGAGGCCTTGCGCCGCGACAATATCCCGCTCACCGACGGTGCCGCCGTAGAGCGTCTGATGGAACAATTCACCCGTAACCCCGCGCCGCTCATCGTGCACGACCGCGACCGAGCTGGGCATCTGATCGCCAAGGTCGTCGAGGCTGTCGACTACCGCATCCCCTTTATCCCCGACGACGCCCAGGCAGAGCAAGAAGAAGCCGCAGCCGAGAACATGCTCCGCGAGGCGGCCGCGCTCGATCCGGCCAACTGGGATGCCCAGCGCATGCTGACGGCGCTCACAGCCGAATCCAACGAGGAATACGTGCAGTATCTGGTGTCCAAGTGCGACGAGGTGGAGCACGATCTGGCGCTCAAGATCGCCTCGGCGCAGGACCCCTACGAGCGTGAGGCCGCAGGCGACCTGACCCGCCGTCCCTACCTGCGCTGGCTTGCTGGCTTGGCATCGCGCGCGCTCATTAGCGGCCGCTACCGCATGTCGCTCGAAGCCGCAAATCGCAGCCTGGACTTTGCGCCCAACGACCCCGCCGGCGTCCGCCATACTGCGATGCTTGCCATGGCAAAGCTTGAATACCCTGCCGAGGAGCTCAAGCGTTTTCGCTCCGCCCACTCCGTACCCTATCTCGCGAATACCCCGCTGCGCCGCCGCCCCAAAGATGCGGAGCGCGACTTGGACCCGTGGACGCTCATCGCGCTGATGAGCGCAGCCTGGCGCGAGCTTGATTACGAGGGCGCCGAGCACTACCTGCGCATCCTGGTGCGCTCATGCCCGCACGCGGCTGAAGCACTCTACTTCCAAACCGAATTTCCCGATGGCGTCTATGCCCGCGTCAACGTGGGCGTGGGCTCCACCGACGAGCTTGTCCTTGCCCTGTCCGAGGCGACGCCGGTGCTGCAGGAGGGCCTAGGCGCGCCCGACAACGCCAGCTTTGCCGCCTGGGTCGCCACCAACGACATCGTGCGCTCCCAGATCGACGAACGAATCCTGCGCGCGGCCGAACAGGGATTGCCGTTTAAGGGAGGAGACCTCTAATGGATCCGAGCGTCTACATCCCCGCCTATCTGGAGCGCACCTATCTGGCGTCGCACCCCGAACTCACCGATGCAGCACGCGAGCTTGTCCATAACGACATCAGCGCAAACCCCCACAAGTATGCGCAGACCGAGCATGCCCAAGCGCTGCTGTCCTATGCCGGCGTTCATCGTCATTTGCTTGACGAGCTTCGCCGCATCGAGGACATGGGCAGCGACGAGGAGTTTGAGCAGACGCGCAACCGCCTGTTCGACGATATGCGCGATGAGCTGCTCAAGATCGTTCGCGTCGATGCGCATGTCCTCGATGCCCAGCTGCTCGCCATCATCCTGGCGGACACGCCCGTCGATGCCTGCCTGGGCGACTTGATGAAGCTCGAGACGAGTACGGCCGACTACCTGCAACAGAGCGTGCCCGGGTTTGATATGGAGGCCCCGCACTACTGGGCCAATAATGTTTTGGCCGACGGTATCACCGCAGCAGACCTTACCGTGAGCGAGCCGGCGCTTATTGGCTGGCTTCACACGCTCGAGGCCATCTCGCAGCTGTGCATGGCGAGCGCTCGTTACCGCGCTGCTGCCAACTACGCCCGCCGCGTCCTTAAGGCAGAAGGTTATCCCACCCGAGCTGCCGGCACCGTGTTGCTCGCCCTCGCCCGCTTGGAAGACCAGGACGGCTTTTTTGCCCTGGCACATCAGCTTGAGGAACAAATGGGGGCAGACGCACTCGAAAACTCTCCTTGGTACCTGCTCGCCCGCACGATCCTGCTGTTCAAAACAAACAAGATGCGCCCGGCGACGCGCGCACTGCGTGAGTTCGCTAACCGTTGCGAGGGCGGCGCGTTCTTCTTGCTGAACCCCATGTACCAGACGCCGTACCTTCCCTGCCGACCCGAGCCACGCGACCCCTGGGACCTCTCGCACCAGGCGGTTTGGGAAGCCGACGGCATTATCTCGGACACCCCCGACTTTGCCCCCTGGGCCAATGCCTGCGAAGACGTGTCGCAGCTTGCCCAGGAATTTGCGCGCCGCTACGGCTTTTAGCGACGCGATCGCCCCGACCATATCATCTATGTTAGGAACGGCTTCATGAACCTCCGCTCATCTCTCGCCTGCACCTCAAGCGATATCGCCCGCTGGGGACTGCGCTCTGTCCTCAAACGCCAGGGTGGCGTGCTTCCCGGCCGCATCGCCATGAAGATCGACCCCGAGCTGCTAAGCGACCTCGCAAGCCTAGTCGACCGCAGCGTGGTGATCACCGGCACCAACGGAAAGACCACAACCTCCAACCTCATCGCCGACGCAGTTGCTGCCAGCGGCGCTACCGTGGTGTGCAACCGTGCCGGCAACAATATGGAGCCTGGTGTGGTGGGTGCTCTGCTCGAGGCCCGCGGCGGCCTTAAGCACACCAGCAGCGGCAAGCGCGTGGGCGTTTTTGAGTGCGACGAGCTCTACACCGTACGCGTTCTGCCCAAGCTCAAGCCGACGTACTTTGTGCTGCTCAACCTGTTCCGCGACCAGCTAGACCGCTACGGCGAGATCGACCATACCCAAGACGTCATCGCCCATGCGTTGGAGCTCTCTCCGGCAACAACGCTCATCTACAACGCAGACGACCCGCTGTGTGCCGCAATCGCCGCGCGCGTTCCCAATGCAAGCATCGCCTTTGGCATCGACGGCGCCACCAACACCGAGTCCGACCGCATTAGCGACTCGCGTTTTTGCTCACAGTGCAACGCACCGCTGGAGTACGACTACGTGCAGTACGGACAGCTTGGCGCATACCATTGCCCTTCGTGCGGCTGGGCCCGCCCCGGGCTTGTCCGTCGCGTGACGGGCGTGGAGCTCGGCTGCGACGGCTACGGCTTTGACCTGGTCTTTGGATCTGCGCCCGACGCGGCTGCCGTACACATCGCCACGCGCTACAACGGCCTGTATATGGTCTACAACGTTGCCGCCGCCTTCTTTGCGGCGCGCGAGCTGGGCGTGGACGCAGCTCACCTGCAGCCCACGCTCGACGCCTACGTGCCAGCAGGTGGTCGCATGGGCCGTTGGAATATCGCCGACCGTACCGTCGAGGCCAATCTGGCCAAAAATCCCGTGGGCTTCGATCGGCAAATCCAGTCCATCAAGACGGCAGGCGGCAGGCTCTGTGCCTTTTTCCTGAACGACAACGATGCCGACGGCCACGATGTATCGTGGATCTACGACGTCGACTTTGAGCGCATCGCCAACACGCCGGGACTTGTCGCCTTTGCCGGCGGCACACGCGCACACGACATGCAGGTGCGCCTCAAGTACGCCGGCATCGATGCCGCGATTATCTCGGACGTCGCGCAGGCAATTGGCGCCGTGGCAGGTGAGGAGGCTGGCGACACTTTCTATGCCGTCGCCAACTACACGGCCTTCCCGCCGCTGGTCAAGGAACTCGACGGACTGAAGGGCGCCACCGCCGACGCTGTTGCCGGGCGCGCCGTAGCCCGTGCCGACGGCAGCGCTCTTCCTGTCGGCATCGCGCCAGTCGAGCTTTCGCGCCCGCTGCGCATCGTCTACCTGTATCCCGATGCCCTTAACCTCTACGGCGACGGCGGCAACGTCATCGCCCTCGAGCGCCGCTGCGCCTGGCGCGGCATTCCCGTGCGCGTGGACGAGGTCCGCATGGGCGAGGCGCTCGATCTCACCGATGCCGATATCGTCATGATGGGCGGCGGCTCCGACCGCGACCAACTGGCCGTGGCACACGAGTTGCTCGCTCAAAAAGACAAGGTTGCGGCCTATGTTGAGGACAGCGGCTCGCTGCTCGCCATCTGTGGCAGCTATCAGCTGCTCGGCCGTTCGTACTACATGGGCGAGGATCGCATCGAGGGTCTGGGGGTCATTGCCGCCGAAACCGTACGCGGCTCCGACCGCCTGATCGGCAACGTAGCCGTCAAAACCGA
>OGOH01002465.1_pt1 | contig 11470 bp, 5 predicted proteins | sample 1552571 | NCBI WGS metagenome assembly OGOH01 (sample SAMEA2580170, study PRJEB22360) | human gut metagenome | biome: human gut; feature: human-associated habitat; material: faeces | place: Denmark | collected 2008/2010
AATTTTATCAAATATTTTTGTGAATATTCCTATTAAAATTAAATAAACAATTCCAATAATTAAGAGTGGTAAAAGTGAAGAATCCCTGTTACAAGCTATTTTACCAACTCTTAATAATTCATCTATTCCAATTACATATACTAATGCAGTATCTTTAACTAATGTTACTATTTCATTTGCAATTGGAGGTAATATTGTTTTAAAAGCTTGAGGTAGTATTATTCTAAAAAAGGTATCCTTTTTAGATAATCCTAGAACTTGAGATGCTTCATTTTGTCCAATATCAACAGATGAAATACCAGCTCTAAAGATTTCTCCAAAGTATGCAGCATAATTTAAAGTAAATGCAATTATTGCTGATGGAAATCTATCTATAACAATATTCAAATTTGGAAGTCCAAAAAATATAAAGACTATTTGAAGTAAAAGAGGAGTTCCACGCATTATTAAAACATAAAATCCTGTTAGTTTATTAATTATTTTTATTTTTGATAATCTTCCTAGTGCTACAAGAACACCTAAAGGTATAGATAAAATTAGTGTCAATAAAAAAATTTCCATTGTAACCTTAAGCCCTTCTAAGACTTGAGGAAATAATGTTCCAGTATAATTTACTATATCTTTTAAAAATGTTATTATAGTATACATTTGTGTTACTCCCCCATTTTATTTTTATTCCTTTATAGTTATATCTGCATCAAACCATTTAGTAGATATTTGTGCTAATGTTCCATCATCTTGTAATTCTTTATAAGCTTTATTAAAAGCATCAACCATCTCAGTATCTCCTTTTCTTATTCCAACACCATATTCTTCTTCGCCAAAGTTATCATCTAAAATATTAAATTTATCTTCACCTTTTAAACGTATATAATATCTTACTAATATTTCATCAGCAACAACAGCATCAATTCTTCCTGCTTCTAAATCCATTAAAGCTTGGTTATTATCTTCAAAAGTAATAGCAGAACCACCATTAAAACTATTATATAAATCTTCTTCTTTTTCCATTGCACTTATAGCAGATGATTCATTTTGAGCTCCAACCTTTTTATCTTCTAAATCTTTCTTTGCTTTTATATCACTATTACTTAAAGTAACAATAACCTGTTTATTTTTTAAATATGGAGAATAAACATTTGTAATTGGAGAGTTACAGTCCCATTTAAAGAAAGCCACTTCCGGATTCTCTGTCAGGATCTTATCCACTACACCATATACAAAGTCCTGTACTTTCGGATTGCTAAGATCGAGTACCAGCTGATTACGGTAATAATATGTTTCGCGGTTAGGCAGTTGGATAGCCCAGTCGGGATGTTTTTCGAACAACTCACTTTTAGGGTTAACCATTTCCGGTTCAATCCAGATACCAAATTTCACTCCGGCTTCTTTGGCAGACTGTACAAGGGCAGGAATACCGCCCGGCAGTTTGGATCTCATCACTTCCCAGTCACCCAGTCCGGCATTGTCACTGTTGCGTGGGTGCTTGTTGCCAAACCAGCCGTCATCCAGCAGGAACATATCTACACCAAGATGTTTAGCTTCCTTCATCAGTTCGGCAAGCAGTTCCTCATTGAATTTGAAGTAAGTATTTTCCCAGTTGTTTAATAAAGTCATACGGTCGCCTTGTCCGTCTTTCAGCTGATAGTTGCGTGCCCATGCGTGAAGGTTGCGGCTGGCTTCGCCCGTACCGTTGTTGCTGAAAGTAAAGATGAATTCAGGAGTTGTAAACACTTCATTCGGCTTCAGTTCATAATCAGATGCATAAGGATTGATGGCGGGGATTACACGGAGGTTACCTACGTTGTCCACTTCGAAAGTGAACTGGAAGTTTCCTGTCCATCCGATAGTACCTAGCATGGCACGTCCCTGCGCTTCCTGTGCCGGTTGTTCAAAACCAAGCTCAAAGAACGGGTGGGTGTGCATGGCAGCACGGCTTCCCAGTTTGGTGTCGATCACCTTTTTACCGAACAACAGAGGTTGTGTGCTCATTTGTGCTTCTTTTGCCCAATCGCTACTGAATTCTGTCAGGTAATATTCGTTTCCGGAGAAATAAAGCATGGTGGAAGCATAACGCCATAAGGTCACAGGCTTCTTTTCAGCATGTTTGATTTCGCTCCACGTCTTGATGACGTTTTCTTTCGGATAAGCGATGTAATGTAGTGTGACTTCTACCGGATACTGATTATCTTTTAGTTGAATGATCGTTTCCGTTCCGCCCGCCACTGCCTTCTGCTCGGAGGATATATAGCGGAGAATCGTACTTGGGTTTCCATCATTGTGCGTGATAGCTACAGCCGGTTCAAAATAATCTTCGGCGCCGGAGCCCGGATATACTTCCCATCCTCGGGTGGATACGCTACCGTCACTTCCTCCTTTTACGTAAGGAGAAAAGTTGTTGATGTCTTTCTCGTTCAGTAACTTATCGCCCAGATAAGCCTGATAGAGTCGTCCGTTAGGAGCTACTTGGAGAATTAAGTCTGTGTTGTCCGTTGCGATGCGGATAACGTTCTTTTCCTGGGCGTCCACTTGCGCCAGGGTAAACAATGCCATAAGTAATACGAGAAGTTTCTTCATGGTTTTTTAATAATTAATTAGGTATTAGTTAGTTTGTGGGCATAGAATGCCGCAAAGATAATTATAATTCGTCAGGAATGAACTAGAATTTAATGCTTGCGCTAAATTCTACGGTAAATGGGCGTAAATAATTTCCACTCATATAGTTGCCTGCATACTGGGCAGCTTCTTCTTTGGTAATCAGTTCCGAACCGTTGATGGTTCCGCTGGCCCCCTTCTGATTCAGGAAGTTGATGACTGTTGCCCCTAAAGAAAGATGCTTGTTTACATTCCAGTTGATCCCCCCGAAAGTTTCCCAGCGACCGTTGAAATAGAGGGCTTCCTGGAGATTGGCGTAAGTCTTGCCGAAATAGCGGAAACTAAGCCAAAGGCGTAAGTCCTTCGTGATATTATAGCTTGGGTCGAGTTCGACAAGAATCTGCGGAATCTCTTTTACAATCATCCCATTGGCGTTGACAGACATTTCCGAACCATCGTTGAATGTGACGCTTGCGTTATAGTTCTTGTAAACAGGTTTCTGATACGTGAACAGAGCGTGCAGGTGAAAACCTTTGAACGGGTCGATTTCGGCAGATGTGGTCCATCCCAGTGTTTTGATATTATAAATAAGCAATACGGTCTTTCCTTCTTCCGTTCCCGGTTTCGTCAGGTTTTGCTGGTCAATATTATTAGATTTAGAGATATAGGTAACCATAGAGGTGAGGTTGATCCACTTGTTCTTGTAGAACAAACCGCCACGGATTAACGGTATGGTGACACGTTTGTATTGCTCTTCCGTAGGACCTGTTCCGGCATATTCGTTGATACGTGGGAAGCGGGTGGCTACTGTTCCGTCGGCAGTCAGGCCGAATTGCCCGGTTACGTTGTAAGTGGCGCGGAGCGTGGCGGCATAGTTCAGTTTATCCTTTACCACTTTGGCGGGATGAATGCTGCGTTGTGTGGCAATGATATTTCCTGTTTCTTCCTCTTTGCTATAAGTGGTAAAGTCGCCGATGCGGAAACCCGGGAAACGGGAAGCGGATATTTGATCGGCACTCATCCGGTAATATTCCAGGCGTCCGCCATAATAGATATTGAATTGGGGAGTTACTTGCCAGTTGTCTGTAAAGTAAAGGGCGAGTTTGTTCTCATATCCCTTTGTATATTCGGGACTAAGTTCGTTGTACCCGTATGTCTGTACGCGCTGACCGGTCAGAGTAGGGTCCAGGGAACTTGTAGTTGTGGAAGTCAGCAACTGTGGATAGTTCTGTACGGTGGCCATCCATTGCAGAGAAGAGGAATAATAATCAAGATGGTAATACCATTCGTTCACTCCCAGACGCAGATCATGGTTGCCAAAGGTCTTGTTTAGCTCGGAAGTGATTAGGAAGTTTTTCACTTTGCCTACGTGCAACCAGGTGCGGCGACCTTCTGCCAGTCCCTCATACGGATCACCGTTTGATAGCGTAAAACCATCGTTGGCGGTTACTTCGCTGATGGTGCTGCCTCCGAAGTCGACATAGTTGGCACGTGGAGCATCCATATATTTCAGATTGAATTTCCATAGCAGATCGTTCCTGAAACGATAATCGGAGATCAATGCAATCTCATTGGCACGGTTTTCAGAACCATCGCCCAAATTCCATGTTTTCATCTTTCCGTCTCTTACGTCCATGTATGGAAAAGAACCGTTCTGCGGAACATAAGAATTTGTTCCCAGTTTGAAACCGTCTATCTCTTTGACCGAGCCGTCGCCGACATAGATAAAAGGAGCTGCATTGGCATAGCTGGCCGGATTTTCACTGCGGGAGTGTTTGTAGAGCAAAGATATTTTGCCGCGTCCGTTGTTGAAGAGACGGGTCAGGCCGGCATGATAAATCTCTGTGCGGTCTGCATAGTTCGTAAATTCCAGGTCGAAACTTCCCGGGTCGAAGTTCTGGTAAATGCTTGCCGTGTAAAGCCATTGGTTATTGATGGCTCCTGAAACATTGAAGTCGAAGTTCTGCATACCGAAATGATTGGTGCGGTAGTTTAATATACCTTGGAAATCCTTTTGTCCCAGTTTGCTGAATGAGTTGACGGAGTAAGCAATATTACCGGTCGTGATGGCCGATTCGGAAGGAGATAAAAGTCCTACTTCTCCCAGGCTGCTGTCGCTACGCCAATGAGCGGCAAGTTTGTGAACGGTAGAGGAATATACGGCAGGAAGTCCATTCTCATAGACATTAACGTCCTCGCTGGGAAGGCCGATTTGAATTTCGCGGGGTTTGTTGGCGTCAGAAGCATTCAGCATCACATTGCGTTCGCCTTCTTCTGATTCTTTTTTAGTAGAGTTGGCAGGAATCGTATCCTGCTTCATTTCGGTTCGGTTCGTCTTTTTCTTGTTCACCTGAATGTTCGCTGCATTCCCGTTGGAAGGAATCAGTTGCAACAGGGTTGCTAGAGTAAGGCAACTAAAGGTTACTTTTTTCATCACTTGTATTCATTTAAAGATTTGGAAGTTCACATCGGTTGTGTCATTTTGACGAAGGCAAAGATAGGAGGAGGAGAAACAAGTGGCTATACTCTTTTTTGTCAAGATGTGCAAGAGATGTTTCAAGTGTGCGATAGCCCTTTGCAGTGCGACATTTATTGCCATCCGTGCAACAAATGTTTCATCCTTCCTATGCATTTAGCGTAAAAAAAACTATATTTGTCGCTATCTAATATCTGTGTATGAAAAGGAAATTGCTGCTTTTTCTCCTTTCTATTTGTTTTTTCCTTCCGGATTTTGCCGCGACGGGACAGTATAACTTTATCCGTGTAGATGGAGGAAGCGGTCTTTCGAACAGTCATGTCAAGTCCATTATTCAAGATAGTTACGGTTTTATCTGGCTGGGTACGCGCAACGGTCTTAATCGTTATGACGGCGTGTCGATGAAGCTTTATAACTGCTATGACGAAACTTTGCAGCATGGCAATCAGGTCATATCCGCTCTTTTTGAGGATAATCACCGTCAATTATGGGTAGGTACGGATGATGGTGTTTATATTCAAGAGCTTGCTACCGGGAAGTTTTCGTTCTTTGATGCCCGCACAGAGAGCGGAGAGCAAATCAGATACAACTGGATTGAAGATATTCTGGCAGATCATTCAGGAAATATCTGGGTGAATGCACCGAATCAGGGAGTTTTCCGCTATCAGGTGGAGACGGGTAAACTGTTCCGCTATATTCCCTGTCCCAGTAAGGATAAAAGCAAGGACTTTCCGCAGTCTATCTGTGTAGATAAAGAAGGTACGGTCTGGGTGGGTACGTATGGAGCGGGAATTTACCGTTACAGTCCGGAGCAGGATAAGTTTGTGCCCTATGCAACAGAAGCCCTTAAAGGGGATTTCATCTTTACTCTGTGCGATTATGGCGATGAACTGATTGTCGGAGTGCATGAAGAGGAACTGAAACGGTTCAATAAAAAGACTGGAGAAGTGAGTATATTCCCTGCGCCCGAAGTACATCGAAAAATTATCCGCTACGCTGTTTGCTTCGGAGACGAGCTGTGGGTGGGTACGCAGAATGGCGTTTATGTGATTAATGAGAAACACAACAGTGTGCAACATATTCCTGCCGATGCCGGAGGGAAGTATGGGCTTGGAGATGCTATCGTCGATAAGATTTATCGTGATCGTGAAGGGGGAACCTGGATCTGTACGCAATTTGGAGGAGCCAGCTATCTGCCTGTACGTACGCTCGATTTTTCGGTTTATCTTCCGGGAGCGCCCGGTACAGTCAGCGGACGACGCATCAGTGAATTGGCGGAAGGAAAAGACGGAGTGGTGTGGGTTAGTACACAGGATGGCGGTGTTTGCTACTGGAATCCGGGAACACAGACTTTCACTAAAATTCCCCAGTCGCCTGACCGTCAGAATGTATTAAGCCTGTTCGCTTCGGATGATTTGGTTGGCGCAGGTTACTTTAAAGGGGGCATTGACCTGATTGTTCCTCAAGATCAGGTTCAGACGTTCTATCCCGCACAACTTGGTATCAGTGAAGGTTCCGTGTTTGCCCTTTACCGCGATCGTGGGGGAGCAATCTGGTTGGGTGATGGCTGGAACATCTTCCGTTCGGCCGACAAAGGACAGACTTTTGAGAAAATGGAGCAATTCGGGTATGCTTATATGCGTGATATTCTCGAAGATAAATCCGGCAATATATGGGTGGCAACGATGGGCAGTGGAATATTCCGGTATCATCCGCAGACAGATCAGATGGTCAGCTATAAATGTATACCGGAGGATAGCACTTCTATCGGAACAAATGAAGTGACAGGTATTTCGGAGGATAGTAAAGGCTTTATCTGGTTTTCTACAGACCGGGGTGGATTGTTGCGTTTTAACCCCGAAACCGGAAGATTCCGGACATACACCAAAGCGGACGGGCTTCCGGACAACGTAACATATAAAGTCGTGGAAGACCGGCAACATCGTATCTGGTTCGGAACAGACCGTGGGCTGGTTTGTCTTCATCCGGAAACAGACAGCCTGCAAGTTTTCAACCGAAATGACGGGTTACCTGATAACCAGTTTAACTATAAGTCGGCCTTGGCTGCCTCTGATGGTACTATTTGGATGGGAACTATCAATGGATTGGTCTCTTTTAATCCACAAATTGTCCACCCGAATACTTTTGTGCCTCCAGTCTATATCACCGGAATGTACGTGCAGGGACGTGAAACTCCTTTCACGGCGGATGGTGTGCAACTGCCTTACCGTTCTAACGTCAGCTTTGATTTTGTTGCTTTAAGTTATACCTCACCGGGTGCAAATCGCTATGCCTACAAAATGGAAGGGATAGATAATGACTGGAATTATACATCTGATGTGCATACAGCGTCTTATGCCCAGCTCCCGCCGGGAGACTACCTGTTCCGTGTGCGGGGCAGTAATAATAATGGTGTCTGGAATCAGGAAGAAGCTACTTTATCAGTGCGTATTCTTCCACCTTGGTGGCGTACAGTGTGGGCTTACCTTATCTATATCATTGTAGTGTCCGGCAGCTTTGTCTTGACTCTTCGCGCCTATCGCCGCCGGGAAGTACAAAAGATCCGTGAGCAGCAATTATTGGCAGAACTGGCGCGTGAGCGTGAATCCCATCGTACGCATGAGATGTTTATTAATCAGATCACTTACGGAGCTTGTACTCCGCAAGGGGGTGCGATGTCACGGGCTGATGAACAACTGATGTCCCAACTGATAGCCAAAGTGCGTGAGAATCTTTCCGACGCCAATTATAATGTGGAAGCATTGGCTGCAGCCATGAATATGTCCCGCTCCAGCCTGCATCGTAAGATTAAGGCGCTGACCGATCTTTCTTCACTCGACTTTATCCGTATCATCCGATTAAAACGTGCGGCAGAACTATTGCAGGAGGGAGAATTGCGCATCAACGAAATCTCTGACAGAGTAGGTTTCCAGTCGCCTTCTTACTTCGCAAAGATATTTCAGAAGCAATTCGGAGTTACTCCTACAGAGTTTGCCCAACAAAATAAGCAGAGAATGGCAGAGGATTAGTAACTATGGGCTATTATTCGTTATTTTATCATGGGGTGGTGAACAGGTTTTAGCTCCTTTCGGTACTGGAATGAACTAATCTTAGTTCTTCTAAGATTTAATTGGTAATATGCGATGATTTAATATTCATCATACATAGATTTATTCGTCTGACAGTTGTTGAACTTTCGTCTGACAGCTGTTTCTTTTTCGTCTGACAATTGTCAGACGAAAGAACAACAATTGTCAGACGAATAAATTCATGTATCATTAGCCATAACCCCATTAGGTATCAAAAATAAATCTGCACAAGCTCGAAATTAGTTCATTTCAGTACCGGCATGAACAAGATTCACCTTTGTACCCTCCGTGTCCTCTGTGGTGAAAACCGTATAGGAATGAATGATAACTTGCTTTCCAACTGCTGATTACTCATTATTTCTTTATCTGTGTGTTTATCGTTTGGGCAACGTCACCGAAAAATGAGGATTCGGAGTATGTTGTTCAAAGATGATAGCCTTCATCTTTTCTACGATATCCGGATGTTGAAGTGCTATGTCATGATCCTCATGAATATCTGTTTTTAGATTATAGAGGAACGGTGTTCCTTTTTTCACTACCATTTTCCAATCATCCATGCGTACGGCAATCTGGTCTGTTTCATCAAATTCCCAATACAGAAAATCATGCTTCTTTTGCTTTTTATTACCCAGGAGTGTGGGGGCGAAAGAAATCCCATCGAAATAATCGACTTTTTTTTCCTTATTGCGGTATTTCTTTTCGTAGTCTTTGATACCAATAACTTCGCAGAACGTCGGCATTAAATCATAAAATGCACAGATGTGATCGTTTACTTCGCCTGCAGGTATGTGTCCCGGCCAACGGGCGATAAATGGAATACGTATTCCTCCTTCGTGGCATTGACGTTTCAGTCCGCGTAGTTTTCCGTCTCTGCCGAAGAAAGTAGGATCAGCTCCGCCTTCCTCGTGAGGGCCGTTGTCACTGGAGAAAATAACCAATGTGTTTTCGTCCAGTCCTTTTTCTTTCAGTTTTTTCAAAACTTCGCCCACGTAATAGTCCAGGCGGGTAATCATTCCGGCAAATTGGGCGTGTGTATGCGTGATGGCGTTGTATCGTGAGCCTTCGCTTCCCTTAAATTCTTTATCCGGGTTGAATTTAGCTTTGTATTCATTCAGGATAGAATCTTCCGGCTGAACGAGTTCCGCATGAGGTAAGGTGTAAGTCAATACGCCGAAAAACGGTTGTTTGCCGTCTTGCTGATCCAGCCACTCCAATGCTTTCTGGTGAATCATGTCGGCCGAATATTGCGGACGTTTCAGGTAGTCGGGACCATACATCGGATATTGGATGTTTTCATCCATCACTACACGTACCACTCCGGTGTCACCCAACGCTTTACTATAACGGTTCAGGAAATTGGGATAATAAAGATGAGCCTGAAACTGACAGATATAACCGTAGTATTCGTCTATCCCCCGTTTGTCGGGAGTGGAACAGGAACCTTCGTAACCTCCGGCCCATTTACCGAACATACCTGTGGTATAGCCGTTATCTTTCATTATCTCCGGCAGGATTACGTGGTCGGGATCATAAGGGTGTTGCCCCACTATTGAGTATTCTTTATTCTGTCCATATTCCACGATCGGTGCATTTTTCCAGTACTCCTTGTTACCTCGTACTTCACAATGGCCTGAATGTTGTCCTGTCATGAATGAAGCTCTGGAAGGGGCGCTGACGGGACTTCCTGCGTATGCTTGCGTAAAACGCATTCCTTCACCGGCCATGGCGTCTATATGAGGGGTACGGATAAATGGTTGACCGTAGCATCCTAAGTCTCCATATCCCATATCGTCACAAAGGATGAAGAGGATATTGGGCTGGGTATTTTTTTTCTGTCCGTTGGCAGATAGGGTAGATAGGAGCAGGGCACTGCCTATCAACGGGATTGATTGATAATTCATGATATTGTTGTCATTAAAATAAAAGCGTTTCAGTGTTTCATATCTGGAATTATTTCCCGATTAAGTCCTTTCCTTCGCGTACGCTTTGAAGGATACTTTGCAGTTCTGCCACTTTCTCCGGCATATTCTTTGCATAGTTGGTTACCTCTTTCACTTCTTTCATCTTATAAAGCTGGGGTTCTTTAGAGTTTCCGGTTTCTATCTTCGGTCCCCATTGAATCATTTTCGGTCCGTCATTCGGTTCGATGTATTTCCAGTCTTTGGTGCGGACGGAAAGTGTGTGATTAGAAGCCTGCTCTATCACCCACGGGCGGTCTGTCTTTTCTTTACCCAGCCAACTTCCCAGATAGTTGTAACTATCCGGTGCGGTATTCTTAGGCATCGTAGCTCCGGTCAGGGAAGCGAGAGAGGCGAGCCAGTCCACTTGTGAAACCAATAAGTCTGAAGTCATTCCTTTTTTTACTCCTGCAGGCCAGCTGACGATGGCAGGAATACGGGTTCCTCCTTCAAAGGCACTATATTTGTTGCCCCGTAGTGGTCCCGCAGGACTATGACCGTTGAGTAGTTCTTCTGCTTTGTCATCGTATCCGTCGTCTACTACCGGGCCGTTGTCACTTGAAAGAATAATGAGTGTATTTTCTCTTAATCCCAGTTTTTCGAGTGTATTCAGGATTTCACCGACACAATAATCGAACTGTACGATAGCATCGCCTCTTAATCCCATCGGATTTTTTCCTCTGAAACGGTCGTGAGGAAAGCGGGGCACATGTACGTCATTGGTGGCAAAGTAGAGAAAGAAAGGTTTGTTTTGGTTTTCCTCGATGAATTGAATGGCGTGTGTGGTAAGTGAATCAGCAATGTTTTCGTCTTTCCAGAGTGCCTTTCCACCGCCTTTCATAAAACCGATGCGTGAAATTCCATTAACGATCGACATGTCGTGACCGTGACTTGGCTTGAGGTTATAAAGTAATTCAGGATTACTTTTTCCGGTAGGTTCACCCTCGAAGTTCTTTTGATAACTGACTTCGATGGGAGCACTCGGATCATAGTTGGCTACTTTCCCGTTTTCGATGTATACACAGGGTACACGGTCGGCTGTAGCTGCCATAATGTAATGATAGTCGAAACCTAAATCGCCCAGTGCGCACGGTAACGGAGCATTCCAGTCTTGAGTGGCGGTTTGATCTCCGAGTCCCAGATGCCATTTGCCTACTGCGGCAGTGGTGTAACCGACACTTTTGAACATATCTGCCATGGTGTATTGTTCGGGACGGATAATCATTCCGGCATTTCCTGCCGCTACATCCGTTCCTTCTTTGCGCCATGCGTATTCTCCGGTTAGCATGGAGTAGCGGGAAGGGGTGCTGGTGGCGGGTGTTGGAGGAGGCTTGGTGAAAAGACACACTTAA
>OGOH01002472.1_pt1 | contig 11452 bp, 8 predicted proteins | sample 1552571 | NCBI WGS metagenome assembly OGOH01 (sample SAMEA2580170, study PRJEB22360) | human gut metagenome | biome: human gut; feature: human-associated habitat; material: faeces | place: Denmark | collected 2008/2010
TTTAATTTAAACAAAATTAAACAGTAAATTTTGTGACATTAAACAAAATATATTATGTGTAAAAAGTGCAGTTTCAAAAATCTGATCGGCAGCATTTTATAATTTACGATTGTTTTTTAAATGATTTTGACACAAAAAAGCACCATGCATTTTGCACAGTGCTTTGGTTGCATTTATAAATTATTTTAACATTTTTAAGAGAGCATATTCTTCGGCTTGCGATTCGGTTTAATAAAAATCATCAAACACGTCAAGCTCGCAAATCGTTGCCATAGAGCCGTCTCTTTGCGTGATAAGCTTTCTTGTTTCCTTCACCTTTTTCGGCTGAGCGCCCTTGGGGCTGATTTCGTAATAAACCTCGCTGCAGCCCTTTTTAAGAAGGTCGGCATGCATTTTTTCGGCGATTTTATCACTGTTTCCGATTATGATTTTTGAAAGATCGCCGCCGAAGCGCTCAAAAAATTCCGAGCGCGGATAGCCTGTGAGCTTAACGAAATCGCCGCTTATAACCTGGCATTCAAACAAATTATCCGTTTTGGTGAAAAAGAATGCGCCGCTTAAATTTTCAAGCAGGTTAAGCAATCTGTCGTTAGCCTCGTCCGCCTTTGCCTCTGCCGCTTTAACCCTCGTTATATCAGTGAAAACGGCGTGAAAAATCGGGCAGCCGTCGTCATCCGTTTTATGCACGGCGGCATTGAATTTGCACCATCTGTATTTATCCTTATGCTGCTTTATTCTGCACACCAAATCAATTTCATCGCCCGTTGCCATAGCGCTGCCGATTGCCTGAAACACAAGCGTTTTATCCTGCGGGTGAATCAATTCGTCTATTCTGTAAACCTGCTTTTGATATGTATCCTTATCCGTTCCGAAAAGGCGGCAGGCGCTTTCGTTAAGATAAAGCACTTCAAAATGCATGTTTTGGGTTACTTTGAAAAGGCAAACGCCCCCCGTTACAAGGTCTATCAAATGATTGATTTCCTTTGCTTTTTCCTTTAAGCGCCTGTTTTTTTCTCTGCTTTTTGAAACATCGGCAAACACAAGGCGGCAAAGCGGCGAATTTTCGTAATTCTGCGCCGTGCAATGCACATAAACCGGCTCACCGGATTTATTCGCTATATCAACATCCGTATAAATATAAGGCGAATCCTTTTTGCATATTTTTTGAATAATCTGCTGGCGGTCTGCCGGAATAACTATATCCTGCAAAAACAGCTTTCCCTGCTTGATTTTAGACGGGTGAACACCCGTAAAATCCGAAAAATGGCTGTCGCAATCAACAATCTTAAAATTATCTTCTTTATCCACTACGCAGTTTAAAAATTCAACTTCGTAGGCTCTGTCCTCATTTGTTTCGGTCACGGCGAATAAACTCCTTTCAAAAGCTTTGCCGCAGGGAGAATCCCTGATAATTTTCTAACAATATATTATATCGTCATTATAGCACAAAAATAATGGAAAAGCGAATTTTTTGTTAATTATTCTGCCGAAAAATAAATTTTACTATATGCAAAGGCAGAAAATTCCATGCTCATACCCTTATTTCGAACGCATTGAATTAAAAAAAGCGTCAGCATTCTGACGCCCTACATTTAATCATATAAAAAAGGAGAATCATAATGGCAAAGGTACATCGAGTTTATGTTGAAAAAACAAAGGAAAATGCCGTTGAAGCAAGGCAGATTATGGAAGACCTTATTTCAAATGTTGGCATTACCGGGCTGGAGGATTTGCGCCTTATCAACAGATATGACGCACAGGGACTCAGCGACGAGGAATTTGAAAAAGCATCAAGGCTGATTCTTTCGGAGCCAAACCTTGATAATATTTACAATGAAATCAATATTCCCGCCGATTGGAAATATTTCGTTACGGAATATCTTCCCGGCCAATATGACCAAAGAGCAGACAGCGCAGCACAGTGCATTCAGCTGCTTACCGCCGGTGAAAGGCCGCTTGTTGCAAGCGCAAAGGTTATTGCCGTTAAAGGCGATATAACAGATGCCGAATTTGAAAAGATCAAATCATACATAATCAATCCCGTTGAATCAAGAATTGCATCCGAGGATTTGCCGCAAACACTTGATATTACGGCAGATTCCCCTGCGAATATCATTCGCATAAACGGCTTTATTTCAAAAACAGACGAAGAAATAGCCGCTTACCACGCATCTATGGGCTTTGCAATGAGCGTTGCCGATCTTTGCTGGGTAAGAGATTATTTTAAAACAGAGGGCAGAGATCCGAGCCTTACCGAGCTTAAGGTTATAGACACCTATTGGAGCGACCATTGCCGCCACACCACTTTTGGCACAAAACTCGATGAAATCACAATAGAAAAATCAAAATACGGCAAGGCTGTTGAAGCTGCCTTGGAGCAATATTTTGCACTTCGCCATGAGGTTTACGGCGAGCGTGAAAGCAAAAAAGATGTTTGCCTTATGGACATGGCTTGCATCGGAGCAAAGGCGATCAAAAAGCGCGGCGGGCTTCCCGACCTTGATGAAAGTGAAGAAATCAACGCTTGCTCAATAGAAGTGCCTGTTGAAATAGACGGCAAAACCGAGCAATGGCTTGTTCAGTTTAAAAACGAAACCCATAACCACCCAACCGAAATAGAGCCTTTCGGCGGCGCTGCAACCTGCCTTGGCGGTGCAATCCGTGATCCGCTTTCCGGCTCCGATGCGCTTGCCGCCAGTGCATTTTTTTCCAAAGCCATGAGAGTTACCGGCTCCGGCGACCCGACAACGCCGTTTGCCGAAACGCTTGACGCAAAGCTTCCTCAAAAAAAGATAACAACAGGCGCCGCACAGGGATATTCAAGCTACGGCAACCAAATCGGCCTGGCAACCGGCCAAGTTACGGAGCTTTATGATGACGGCTATGTTGCAAAGCGAATGGAAATAGGCGCGGTTATCGGTGCATCTCCGAAAAAGAATGTTGTAAGAGGAATTCCGCAAGAGGGCGACATAATCGTTTTACTCGGCGGCAGAACAGGGCGCGACGGCTGCGGCGGTGCAACAGGCTCCTCCAAAGCCCACAACAGCTCTTCAATAGAAACCTGCGGTGCAGAGGTGCAAAAGGGTAATCCACCCACGGAAAGAAAAATTCAAAGGCTTTTCCGCAACGAAGAGGTTGCGCAAATGATTAAGCGCTGCAACGACTTTGGCGCAGGCGGTGTTTCCGTCGCCATCGGCGAGCTTGCAGACGGCCTTGATATAGATCTTGATAAAGTCCCGAAAAAATATGACGGGCTTGACGGCACAGAGCTTGCAATTTCCGAATCACAGGAAAGAATGGCGGTTGTGCTTAACAAAGAGGATGTTGAAAAATTCATTTCTCTTTCAAATGCAGAAAATCTTGAGGCAACTCCCGTTGCGGTTGTAACTTCCGCAAACCGCCTTACGATGACCTGGCGCGGAGACAAAATCGTTGACATCAGCCGCGATTTTCTTAACACAAACGGCGTTACACAGCACGCAAACGCCGAAATCACGGCAATTGACGATTCTGCAAATTACAGAAATATTATTCCTGCCGATGTTGAAGGCAAAAGCGGCTCCGAAGCTCTAAAGGCAAACCTTGCAAGGCTTGAGGTTTGCGGCCAAAAGGGCCTTTCCGAAAGATTTGACTCTTCCATCGGAGCGGCAACGGTTAACATGCCGTTTGCCGGCAAATATCAGCTTACTCCCGAAGAGGCAATGGTTGCAAAGCTTCCGCTGCTTAAAGGCGAAACAGACACGGCAACTGTTATGGCATACGGCTTTATTCCCAAGCTTTCAAGCTGGAGCCCGTTCCATTCTGCTGCATTTGCCGTTACCGAATCTCTTGCAAAGCTTGCGGCAGCAGGCTGTGATCCAAGCAAAGCAAGGCTTACATTCCAAGAGTATTTTGAAAGACTTAACAATGACCCCAAGCGTTGGGGCAAGCCGACTGCAGCATTACTCGGCTCAATAGACGCACAAATCGGCTACGGCACGCCATCCATCGGCGGCAAGGACAGTATGAGCGGCTCATTCAACGAGCTTGATGTTCCGCCGACACTTGTTTCTTTTGCAGTAGGCATGAGCGAAGCTTCAAAAACAGGCACGGCTCTTTTCCAAAGCTCCAAATCAAAGGTTTATATGCTTGAGGTGCCCACCTGCTCAGAAACGGGAATGCCTAAATACGGCGAAGCAATGAAGATGATGCAAACCGTTTGCAAGGGTATTCGCAGCGGTGAAATCCTTTCTGCAAGCGTTGTTAAAGAGGGCGGCGCGGCAGCCTGCATATGCAAGGCTGCATTCGGCGAGAAACGCGGCTTCACCTTTGCGCAAAATCTTGACTATGAAACTCTTTTTGCCGCAAAGCAGGGCAACATTATTGTTGAAATTGCAGACGGCGATTGCATTGGCTTTATAAACGGCGAAGAGGGCACGGGCAAGCTGCTCGGCTCCACAAACGCAAACGGCGTTTTCATTTTGAACGGCGATGTGCTTACCGTTGATGAGCTTATCGAGGCTTGGAGCGGCAAGCTTGAAAAAGTGTTCCCGACAGACAGCGGCGTTAAGGCAGCAATGCCTCAGGAAATTGAGCTTTACAACGAGCGCTCCATATTTATTTGCAAAAACAAGGTTGCAAAGCCGAAGGTATTTATTCCGGCGTTCCCCGGCACAAACTGCGAGGTTGATTCCGCAAGAGCCTTCGAAAAAGCAGGCGCAGAGGCAAACATTCTTGTTGTTAACAATCTCTCTCCTGCTTCAATCAACGAAACAATAGACAAAATGGTTTCCCTTATCAACGAAAGCCAGATCGTTATGCTGCCCGGCGGATTTTCCGGCGGTGACGAGCCCGAGGGCTCAGGCAAATTTATTGCCACAACATTCAGAAATCCCAAGGTTAAAGAAGCGGTTGACAAGTTGCTTAATTGCAGAGACGGCCTTATGCTCGGCATTTGCAACGGCTTCCAGGCTCTTATAAAGCTTGGCCTTGTTCCTTATGGCAAAATCGTTGAAATAAACAAAAACGACCCCACCCTTACATTTAACACAATCGGCAGGCACATATCCTCCGTGGCATACACAAGAGTGGCAAGCGTTAAATCCCCGTGGCTTGCAGGCACGCAGGCAGGTGATGTTTTCGCCGTTCCGATTTCACACGGCGAAGGCAGATTTACGGCAGACGCAGAAACAGTTAAACGCCTTGCGGAAAACGGGCAAATAGCGACACAATATGTTGACCCGAACGGCGAGCCCGTTGCAGAAATGCCGTTTAATCCCAACGGCTCAGTTTGCGCAATAGAGGGCATTACTTCGCCGGACGGCAGAGTGCTCGGTAAAATGGGTCACTGCGAAAGAAAAGGCGAAAACCTTTACAAAAATGTTCCCTTTGAAAAGGATATGAAAATTTTTGAAAGCGGCGTAAATTATTTTAAATAATATAAAAACGGCCCGTTTCCGCGGACGCGGGGCGTTTTTGCGGGTGAAATATTCGGATTTTTTAACGAAGCATGCAAAAAATCACCCGCTTATATACAAAACACACAGAAAGAGGATTGCTTTTAATGAAATATGTTGTTGTTTTATATGATGGGATGGCGGATTACCCCGTTCCGGCGCTCGGCGGCAAAACGCCGATGATGGTTGCAAAGAAGCCGAATCTTGATTACCTTGCCCAAAGAGCGGAGGTTGGCTTGGTGCGCACCGTTGCACCCGGGCTTAAACCCGGCTCAGATGTGGCAAATATGAGCGTTTTGGGCTTTGACCCGATGAAATATTACACCGGCAGAAGCCCGCTTGAGGCGGCTTCAATGGGAATAGACATGGCACCGAGCGATGTTTCGCTGCGCTGCAACCTTGTTACCCTTTCGGAGGACGATAAGCCCTACGAAGAAAAAACAATCGAAGATTATTGCGCCGATGATATTTCAACCGAAGAGGCGGCAGAGCTTATTAAAGCCGTGCAGGAAAAATTCGGAAACGACACATTTCATTTTTACCCCGGCGTTTCCTACAGGCATTGCCTTATTTGGAAAAACGGCACAACCGATTTGGGCACTATGACCGCGCCGCACGATATCACGGGCAAAGTTATAACGGAGCATCTTTCAACCTCAGAAAACGCAAAGCCGCTTATTCAGATGATGAAAGATTCCTATGAGCTGCTTAAAAGCCATCCGATAAACCTTGCCAGAAAAGCGCGCGGCAAGCGCCCGGCAAATTCCATTTGGCTTTGGGGTGAGGGCACAAGGCCCGCCATGGGCTCATTTGAGCAAATTCACGGCATAACGGGCGGCATGGTTTCCGCGGTTGATTTGCTTAAAGGCATTGCAAGCTGCGCGGGCATGGAGGTTGCCGAGGTTCCCGGCGCAACCGGATATATAGATACAAACTTTGAGGGCAAAGCAAACGCCGCGCTCGATATTTTAACAAGGCGGGATTTCGTTTACATTCATTTTGAAGCAACGGATGAATGCGGCCACAGAAACGAACCCGAAAACAAGGTTAAGGCAATTGAGATGATAGACAGCCGTGTGCTTCCCATTTTGTTTGAGGGCCTTAAAAAATATAATGACTACAAAATTATGGTGCTTCCCGACCACCCGACCCCGATCGTTACCCGCACTCACGCTTCAGACCCCGTGCCTTATCTGATCTATCACAAAAACGGCGAAGTTGAAGGCGTTGACACAATCAACGAGGAAACCGCAAAAGCGACGGGCAATTTCATTGATTTCGGCCCAAGCATTATGACGCATTTCATCAAGGACTGAATATATGAGAAAAATGATCATATCGACCGCAGCGCTTATTGCTGCGGCGGCAATGCTTTTTGCCGGATGCTCGGCTCAAAGCCCCGCAGGCAGCGAAGCATCAAGCGAAGCGGCAACACAAACAACTGTTATCAAAAGCGGTGAAACCGTTTCATATGTTATTTCATCCGACGATGCAAAAAGCACGGCATATGCCGAATTACAAAAGAAAAGCGCCTCCGGCGAATACGGCGATATAAATAATTTTACATTTGCGGGAGTTGAGCTTTTGGGCGCAAAGCAGGGCATTTACGCCTACAATATGGGCTACGGCACCGATTCCAAAAGCGAAAACACGAGCGGCAATCCATATTACTGCGTTTGCTACAATTATGACCCCGAGCTTTGCGACACCGCCTATTTTTGCATAGACGCAATAACGGGCAAGTTGCTTTTTTCGGGATATATGGGCGATTGATTCGCCGAAAGTGCTCAATGCACCAAAACAACAAATCAGCAAAGAAAGGGAAAATTTATGAGGAAAGACACTATTTGCGTTCAGGGCGCGTACAAACCTAAAAACGGCGAGCCGCGCGTTATGCCGATTGTGCAAAGCACAACCTTTAAATATGACTCAAGCCAAGAAATGGGCGACCTTTTTGACCTAAAGAAAAGCGGCTATTTTTATTCACGCCTGCAAAACCCCACCTGCGATACCGTCGCCGCCAAGATTACCGAACTGGAGGGCGGCACCGCCGGTATGCTGACCGGTTCCGGCCAGGCAGCCAACTTCTTTGCCCTGTTCAACATCTGCAACGCGGGCGACCACATCGTTTCTTCCAGCTCCATTTACGGCGGCACCTTCAACCTGATCTCCGTCACCATGGCAAAGATGGGCATTACCGCCACCTTTGTCTCGCCTGACTGTACCGAGGAAGAGCTGAACGCCGCGTTCCAGCCCAACACCAAGGCTGTCTTTGGCGAAACCATTGCCAACCCCGCCCTGACGGTGCTGGATATTGAAAAGTTTGCCAATGCAGCCCACGCCCACGGTGTGCCGCTGATTGTGGATAACACCTTTGCCACCCCCGTTAACTGCCGCCCCATTGAATGGGGTGCCGATATCGTAACCCATTCCACCACCAAGTACATGGACGGCCACGGCGCAACCCTGGGCGGTGCCATTGTGGACGGCGGCAAGTTCGACTGGATGGCTCATGCCGATAAGTTCCCCGGCTTGTGCACCCCTGATGACAGCTACCACGGTATCACCTATGCCGAGCACTTTGGCAAGGAGGGCGCTTTCATCACCAAGGCAACCGCACAGCTGATGCGTGACTTTGGCTGCGTGCAGAGCCCCATCAACGCCTACATGCTCAACCTTGGCCTGGAAAGCCTGCATGTGCGCATGGCCCGCCATTGCGAGAACGGCCAGGCTGTGGCAGAGTTTTTGGCCAGCCACCCGAAGATTGCCTATGTGAACTACTGCGGCCTGCCGGGCGATAAGTACCATGCTGTTGCCGAAAAGTACCTACCCAATGGTTCCTGCGGCGTTGTCAGCTTTGGCGTAAAGGGCGGGCGCGAAGCCGCCGCTGCCTTTATGGGCCACCTGAAGATTGCCGCCATTGAGACCCATGTGGCCGATGCCCGCACCTGCTGCCTGCACCCCGCCAGCTCCACCCACCGCCAGATGAACGACGAGCAACTGATTGCCGCCGGTGTTCAGCCCGACCTGGTGCGCATGAGCTGCGGTCTGGAAGATAAGAACGACCTGATCCACGATATTGCCCAGGCACTTGACCAGATCTGACCGTTAAGGAGTTTACTGTTTATGCCTTTGATCATTCCCAAAGAGCTGCCCGCCTATGGCGAACTTTCGCGCGAGAACGTGTTTGTCATGCACCAGCAGCGTGCGCAGACCCAGCAGATCCGTCCCCTGCGCATCCTGATTTTGAACCTGATGCCCACCAAAATTGTAACGGAAACCCAGCTGGCACGCCTTTTGGCCAACAGCCCCCTGCAGGTGCAGCTGACCTTTTTGCAGACCAAGACCCATGATACCACCCACACCCCGCAGGAGCACATGAAGGCGTTTTATAAAACCTTTGATGCGGTGCGCAATGAGCGCTTTGACGGTATGATCATCACCGGTGCCCCCATTGAGGACCTGGACTATGAGGATGTGGACTACTGGAACGAGCTGTGCGAGATCATGGATTACAGCCGCGAAAACGTATATTCCACCATTCATCTGTGCTGGGGTGCGCTGGCCGGGCTGTATTACCACTTCGGCGTGCGCAAGGTACACCTGCCAGAAAAAATGTTCGGCGTGTTCGAGCACCGCGTGGTGCGGCCCTCCAATCCGCTGGTACGCGGCTTTGACGAAATATTCTATGCCCCGCACAGCCGCTGGGCCGGGCTGAACCGCGCCGATATTGATGCCGCCCCGGAGCTGCGCATGCTGGCCGAAAGCGATGTTGCCGGCCCCATGCTGCTTTCCACTGAGTCCGGCCGCCAGATTTTTGTCATCGGCCACCCGGAATACGACAAGTACACTTTGGATGCCGAGTACCGCCGCGATGTAAAGGCGGGCAAGGAAATTCATGTGCCGGTCAACTATTACCCGGACGATGACCCCAACAAGGACCCCATTTTCCGCTGGCGTGCCCATGCGCACCTGCTGTATACCAACTGGCTGAACTACTATGTCTACCAGAACACCCCCTATGACTTGGATGATCTGGAAGCCGTGGTGGACCCGCCCCGCACCTGAGGAGGACGTATGCCGAAGATCAGTGCCTGTATTGTGGCATACTGTGATTATGATGAAGTGTGCGCCGCTGTGCGCAGCGCGCTGGCCAACACCCCCGGCGATGACTTTGCCCTGTATGTGGTGGATAACGCCAGCCCGGATGGCTGCGGCCCCCGCCTGGCGCAGACAGATTTTTGCGATGTACGCGTGCAGGTGATCTGCCTGCCCAAGAACCTCGGCTTCGGCAAGGGCCACAACAGCATTATGGACCGCCTGACCAGCGATGTACACTTTATCCTGAACCCGGATGTGATCATTCACGATGACATCCTGCCCCAGATGGCGCAGTGGCTGCTGGACCACCCCGGCGTTGTGGCCAACGGCAATCTGGCGTGGCTGGGCGTCCGGGGCATCCCCATTCAGGTGCAGCCGGCGGAGGTGGTGAAGCTGCCCTTTACCCTGCTGCTGGCCCGCCAGCTGGCCCCGCGGTTTGGCGGTGTGATGCAAAAAGCTGACGAACATTACACCATGCAGGATGAGGACCTGACGATCCCCCGCCCCATTGAGTTTTGCACCGGCAGCTTTGCCGCCATCCGCACCGATGTGTTCAAAACCATCGGCGGTTTTGACCCCGAATACTTTATGTATGTGGAGGATGCCGACCTGACCCAGCGTGCCTTGCGCCAAGGGTTTGTCTACCTGCTGCCGCAGTTCACCGCCACCCACGCCTGGCACCGCGACCCCATGCGGGACGCAGGCAAGTTCAAAATGCAGTTGAAGAGCATGGGCCGGTATTTCAAAAAATGGGGCATCGGCAAGGGGAATGTGTAAACGGGTTATTGTTTCAGCAAAAAACACTTGCACTTATTGAGACCGCAGAGGTGCATATTGTGCGCACCTGCCGCCTCTTCTTTGTCATCTCCCAAATTTAGCACTTGACGCACACGGCGCGAACAGATATAATAGAAATGTTCACGAGGTGTTGCGCAGCTGGTAGCGCGCGTGGTTTGGGACCACGAGGCCGCAGGTTCGAGTCCTGTCACCTCGACCAAAATAAAAGCCGTAGATTCGTTAGAGTCTACGGCTTTTTCTTTTGCAAGTACACACTTGCCTATTTTCTTTGTAAGTCGTGCACCAAATCCCTGTACACATCCGGATTCGCTTCCTTTAGTTCATCCATCGTTCCAGCATCTGGATGATGTTTGAGCGCGATCGTTGTTTTCCGCTGGCGAAGGAATCCATCTGTTCCGAATTGAAAACAAAGCACGTTTCAAATTTATCCTGATCGGGAACCAGCGCACCGTTTAATGAACTATAAGAAATCTTTTTAATATGAGTTGTTTTTGGATCGTTTTATCATCCGCTTTGTTATTAAGGCAATACCGCATAATTCTAAGTGCCGATACGGCGAGCGAGGTGCGGGCAGATATTTTTTGTTATCGTTTTCTTTCTTGTGTATTTTCCCCTTGGCTGATACAATGTAGAAAAAACAGTTAAGGAGCATCCCCCAATGATTCGTGAAATTTGCAAAGACGAGACTTTTCTTGCGCAGAAAGCCGCACCCGCCACGGCGGCGGATCTTGGCGTAGCGCAGGACCTGATGGAAACTCTGATTGCCCACAAGGATGGCTGCGTGGGTATGGCGGCAAACATGATCGGCGTGAACAAACGCATTATCGCTTTTGAGAATGACGGCGAATACATGGTCATGTTCAACCCGGTCATCGTCAAACAGTCTGGAGCCTATGAAACGGACGAAGGCTGCTTATCGCTTACCGGCACGCGGAAAACCAAGCGCCACAAAGTCATCAAAGTGCAGTGGCAGAATGAAAAATTCCAGACGCGGCTTAAAACGTTTACCGGCTGGACGGCGGAAATCATCCAGCACGAAATTGACCACTGTGAGGGAATTTTGATTTAAGGCAACACCGCACAATTCCCGCCTTACGGCTTAAGCACCGCTCCGGCGG
>OGOH01002475.1_pt1 | contig 11441 bp, 9 predicted proteins | sample 1552571 | NCBI WGS metagenome assembly OGOH01 (sample SAMEA2580170, study PRJEB22360) | human gut metagenome | biome: human gut; feature: human-associated habitat; material: faeces | place: Denmark | collected 2008/2010
TCAGAGTCAGTTCCGGAAGCTGAGGAACCGGCAGATGCACGATCCTGGCAGAAGGAAGCTCCGGAAGATTCTGAAGCAGCATGTCAGTCGTATCATTTCCACCAAGGCTTACGATCACAGCTTCCTCATGAAAAGCAGCAAGACTGCTCCGGCAGGCAAGAATGGAATCCTCAAGAGTTCCACAGGTCATGAGAAAACCGCCTTTATGGCAGAAGATCGCACTTTCAAGGCCGGTTACCGAAGCCAGCTCCTCTCCTTCCAGGCCCAGCCAGGAAGAAGGAAAGCTGCATTTATAATTCATGGAATATTCTTTTTTCTGTGGCTGGATACAATAGCCGCCCCGGTTGGATGGAAAGATCACAAAAGCGATATTGGTTTCGGAAAGGCGCTTCTGGCAGGGAATAAATTCCGGAAGTACCAGGATATTGGTATTTTCTGCCGGAGTTTCACCGGAAGCCAGGGCTTCGGTGTGTTCTGCAAGAACTTCTTCCACCCGTCTGTCCGCACGCTCATTTCCAAGGTAACGCTCAAATTTATTTTCCAGGATCATGCCGGCGACACTGACTGCCTGGAAAAATGCCTCGTCATTGCTGCCTTTGGAATCCCATCCAGGATTAAAATTGCCGATGAGCGTGGCAAGTTCGTTTTTTTCACCGGTATTGTCATTGATATCCAATGGCTGGACAAAGGATTCATCGAATTTCTGTGCCAGCTCCTCACCGAGGATTTCCGGCCCGAGTTTTTCCCAGAGAAGACCAAATGCCGCATAGGGAACGCCGTTGTCACGGATCCGGCTGTCTTTCTGGTGGTGGTCATACTGCCCTCTTCCAATATCAAAAACAAGACCTTCATAATTTTCCGGAACAATGTTTCCACGTGCGATGGTGATCTCAGGATTCAGATATAAAAGCAGTGCGGCAGAAAAAACATCGTCTGCATGAAATTTTCCGCTGTGGGTAAATGCGGATGCATTTTTCTGTTTGATTTTTTCCAGTAAATGATTCATAAGAAACGCTCCTGTATGTTTATTCTGCCATTCAGTATACCACAGAAATGAAGAATAAACAAAGCCTCCTCACTGGAAGCTAAAAAAGCACTCCATAAGAAGGCATAAATTTCAGATATTCACCGGAATCTGGATTTCCGTAACAAATTTATCGGTATTGTTTGTAATTCCATAATCGATCAACGTGGTTTCTCTGGAAAATCCGGTGATACAGAGTTTTTTCTCTTCAATGTATGCAAGGAGTTTCTGATAATAAGCCGGTGCTTCCCTGTGGCTTCCGCAGAAACGGATGGTTACGCAGGTCTGTCTGGGAAAAGTTTCCGTTTCTCCGTCATATCGGTCTTCCTGATCCAGAAGAAGAAAGATCCGGTCGTAATCCTGAAAAGATTTTTGGGAAAGCTGTTCTTTGGAGATCCCGATTCCGATCTTTCCCATAAAAACCAGAGATTCCTTCTGATTTTCTACCAGTTTTCGGATGGAATTCTCAAGATCCAGATATGTTTTCGGATGCAGGGAATCCCGGAGCCAGACAACGCGGCTTTCGGGAATTTCGACAGTTTGGATCACATCAAGCCTGGAATTCATGGCATCCCGGAGCTGTTCCAGGCGATGGTCGATCTTTCGGGAGATCAGCTCCAGCTCTTTTTGCTTCCTTGCGATCACTTCTTTCTGATGGACCAGCTTTTCTTCGATCACATCGGTATCACGGTTATCCAGAAAAGTTTTGATCTGGGCGAGTGGAAAATCCAGGACTCTGAGATAACGTATGGTGTTGAGAAGCTCAAACTGTCTGGTGCCATAATACCGGTATCCAGTGTCCGGGTCTGTATATTCCGGTGTTAAAAGACCAGCCTGCTCATAGTGGCGGAGAGTCCCCATACTGATATGGAACATTTTGGCTACTTCTCCGATAAGAAATAATTTTTTATCTTCCATTGGAATCTCCTTTGCATCTGGATACAGGACCAGGACCGGCATGGTGTTTCAACCAGAAATAGGCGATCAGGCAGATCAGAACCGAAAGCAGAGAACCTGCCGGCGCTGCCATTCCCATAGGGAACAGCGTATGGGGAAAATATCTGGAAGCCAGATAAGATCCCGAGATACGGACCAGAATAATGGCAATGATATTGTGGATAAAACCAATATAGGATTTTCCATATGCACAGAAATATCCGGTAAAGCTGAAATGGATGCCTGCAAAAATGCAGTCCCAGATATAGGAATGGATATACTGAGTGCCAAGAAGTACGACCGTGTCATCTCCGGTAAATGTCTGAAGGATATGTGGAGCGGTAAACTGAACGATCAATGAGATAATGATTCCGTAAACACTTGTGATCAGGATGCTGTACTGGAGCGTTTTTGCCGCACGGTCATGCTTCCCGGCACCGATATTCTGAGCAGCCAGAGCAGAGACCGCAGCCAGCATGGAAGACGGAACCAGAAAGACAGCGCTGATCACTTTTTCCACGATACCAACAGCAGCTGCGTCATTTAATCCCCTGTGATTGGCGATCACCGTGATCACAATAAATGCAACCTGGATACATCCATCCTGTACAGCTACCGGGATTCCGATTTTCAGGATCTGCGTCATCACACGAGGATCCGGGCGGAAATCTTTTCCTGTAAGATGGATTCCGGTTTCTCTGTGGCGAATGAATATCAGGGCAATGATCACACTGAGAGTTTGGGCAAGTGTGGTTCCAAGGGCTGCTCCGGATGGTCCCATATGGAAAAAGCCAATGAAAACGTAATCCAGTACAATATTGGCAGCACAGGCAATGGCCACAAAATACATGGGAGTTTTGGAATCACCAATGCCACGGAATATGGAGCTGATTATGTTATAAGCTGTAATAAAGGGAATTCCGATAAAACAGATGATAAGATATTGTGTGGTACCTGTCACCGCTTCTGTCGGGATACCGATCAGTACAACAATGGGCCTGACGAGGAGAAGAAGCAGGAGCGTAAAAAGAATGGAAACAGCCATGAATAATGTGACCGTGTTTCCGATAGCTCTGGCTGCGTCCAGCTTCCTGTCTGCGCCGACAGCCCGGCTGATGGTAACGGTTGCGCCCATGGCCAGTCCTACAATAATGACTGTTAACATATGCATGACCTGGCTTCCGTTTGATACAGCAGTGATGGCATCAACATGGTCAAACTGTCCGATGATAAAAAGATCTGCCATTCCGTAAAGTGTCTGAAGAAAATAAGATAACAGGTATGGCAGGGCAAAGTACACAATAGTTTTAAAGATATTTCCGGTTGTAAGATTTTTTTCCATGATTCTCTTTTGTCTGATCGGTCGGATGTATTAGCCGGATGGCAATATTCCCGGTCAGATAACCTCCCGGATATAATTTAAACCTTATAACGGTTGTAATGTCAATGCTTTTTTGCGTGATTTACCATATGAGGAATCGGCTTGCAATCAAGAGGATATTCGCAATCCGCATTCGCTACTTGCTCATAACCGAATAACTGCTTTGCAGTTAATTCGGTTATTTTTTTGCCTGTGCAAGTGCTTTCTGCGCTGCTCCGAGAATGCCCTCGGATGAGAGTGTCGCACCACTGACAGTATCAATGCCATCTGCAGTCTGGTTTGCCATAATCTGCGGATAAATGGTATTCCATGCCTCATTAAAGAATTCCGGAGTATCATTATTCGTCTGTGTAATCTCAACAATCTGACCTCCTGAGATGGTTACGGTCAGTCTTGTTTTGCCACCATATCCAAAAGCTGAGCCCTGATAAGTTCCGTCATTATACATTCCTGCAGGGGTCGGTTCCGGATCTTCGGTAGGCTCCGGTGTTACATCAGGATTCTCCGGATCTGGAGTCGGTGTTACATTTGGGTCATCCGGATCGGTTGTAGGTTCCGGTGTTGCCGTTGGAACCGGAGTTGCGGTCGGCTTCGGCGTTGCCGTTGGTTTCGGTGTTGCCGTTGGCTTTGGTGTCGGTTTCTTTGTCGGAGTTGGAGTTACTTTCTTTCCATATTCTGGATTAAGCGCAGACTTCAGAGCTTTTTTCACAGCATTCAGAATTCCGTTGGAGGAGTAGGTTGCTCCGCTGACGGTATCAATATCGTCTACATAATTCGTTCCCACAATCTGCTCTTCCAGCACACTCCACGCTTTTTCAAAAAACATCGGAGTATCTGAGTTTTCCTGTTTTACCGCTGTGATGATTCCATCCTTGATGGTTACAGTCACTTTTACATCTCCGCTGTAACCTTTTGCGGATGCTTTGTATGTACCATCCAGATACTTTTTCGGGCTGTCAGGATCTGGATTTGCGGTTGGCTTTGGTTTCTTTGAAGGGGCTTTTGTTGGCGTTGGTGTGGAGGTTGCCACAGGTGCAGGGGTGACCTGCTGGCTGCTTCCATCTGCCGCTGCCTGGGATAATGCATTCTGGACTGCCTGGATAATTCCGTTGGAAGAATAGGTTGCTCCGCTGACTGCGTCTACATTTGGTGTATTTCCCGCAATCATTTTGCTGATTACTCCCTGAGCAGATGCAAAATAGGAAGCCGTTTCACCGGAAGCGTCCAGGATATCAATAGCTGCAATTTTTCCTCCACTGACCGTTACACGAACACGGATGGTTCCGCCGAATCCGGTTCCGGAGCCTTCGTAGGTTCCGTCTTTATATCCATTTGCCGGAACATCTGCTACAGGAGTCTGGGTAGAGCCCTGTCCGGCTGCACTGGCATTATTTCTGGCTGATTCTGATACGGTTCTTTTTCCTGAGCTCTTTTTTGCTGCTGTTTTTTTCGTACTTTTCTTAGATGTGCTTTTCTTGGACGTGCTGCTCTTTTTTGCTGCAGTACTGCTGTCTGCTGAATCGGAAGTCTCCTCATATCCGAGATATTTTTCCAGTTCAGAAGCAGACATGACCGTTGTGTCTGCTTTCTGGACAGATTCCGTATTTGCATCAGAGCCCTGTGCTTTTATACCTGAAAATACAAGTGCCGCAATGACAGCAGCTGCAGGGATCAGCTTTGGCCAGGGTACTTTGGGTGTGCCATTTTCAGCTGGCTTTTTGTCTTTTAAATCTTTTTCCATAATTCTTTTTCTCCCCTCTTTTTGTGCGGCTTCTGTCAGGTATATGCTCTTTACGGCGTTTCCGGTCATTTTCCGAACCGCCACAGAAAATGAGCAGACCTCTGCCGCAGATATTTCCGTATACCTGCGGCAGAGGTTCCTACTCTTTGATGAACCGTTGTATTATTTAACAGTTACCACAAATTTCTTTGTAATTCCGTTGCATTTAACTGTGATGGTTGCTTTACCTTTGCTGATTCCTTTTACAACACCTTTGCCTGTTACGGTTGCAACTTTCTTGTTGCTGCTTGTGTATGTAACAGTGGATACTGGTGTTGCTTTGGATCTGATGATTGTTGTTTTTCCTTTTGCAATTGTTGCAGAGGATTTTGTAAGTGTAAAGGTCGGGTTCTTAACTGTCAGCTTGTAGGTTGCTTTCAGTTTTCCGCTTGTTGCTGTGATCGTTACAGTTCCGGCTTTGATTCCCTTTACGGTACCTGTCTTGCTGTTTACTGTTGCGATCTTTGTATTGCTGCTCTTATATGTTACAGAGGATACTCCGGCCAGTGTTGCTTTTACAGTGGCTGTTTTTCCTTTGTAAACAACTGCAGATTTCTTTGCGAATTTTACAGATGGAGCTTTTACAGTTACTTTGCAGGTTGCTGTTGCGTTTCCGCAGTTTGCAGTGATCACTGCAGTTCCGGCTTTCACACCTTTTACAACACCTGTGCTTGATACTGTTGCTACTGCTTTGTTGCTGGTTGTATATGTTACTGTCTTAGCTGTATCATTTGAAGCTGCCTTCAGAGTAACTGTTTTTCCTGTGTAAACAGTTGCTGATGTTTTGTCAAGAGTAACTGTCACTTTTACAAGTGCTGCCTCTGCGGCTTTAAGATGCTCAAGTGCCTCGTCAACTTCTGCCTGTGTTGCGTCTTCTCTTGCAAGAAGCTCCTCTGCCTCCTGAAGCTCTGTCTGCATTGCTGTCCAGGATTCTTTTGTATAATCGTTTTCCGCAAGTGCTTTTGCTGTTTCGACCTCTTTTGTAAGAGCTGTTGTGTCTGCCGGATTTTCCGCTGGTTTTACAATATTTGCATCTGTAGCCTGTACTACAAAGCTGTAGTCTGCATAGCCAAGTGCATATACGGTCAGTCTCCAGTATCCGGTTCCGTCTGTTCCTTCCGGAAGCTGGCATCTTAAAGAATCGGTAAGTCCAAGCTGGATTCCCATGGCTTTATGCATCCAGTTATCTGCCGCAAACTTGGTTCCGAAAGATCTCAGCACCTTTGTTCCTGTAGCGTCATCTCCACAGTAATCCCAACGTACTGCCTGCATGTTTGCTCCAAGATCTCCGTATCCGTCTCCTGTAATATCTACACGGAGGAATTCTCCGTAGCTTCCGCTTGCATCTTTTACAGTCGGTGTTACATTTGTCGCTGTTTTCTGAGCCTGATCCTTGATTCCGGAATCTGCTCCTGTTTTTCTTGCCTCAAATGTAAAGCTGTCGCCGTTTTTCACTGCATATTTCAGACCGTTGGTATCTGCTGTTACTGCTGCTGTTGCTGTATAGGCGCTCAGCTGTACCTCACCATATCCACCTTCCAGTACACCATCATTGGTAACTACGTTGTATTTCTGGCAAAATGCTGCATAATCTTCTGTTCTTACAGCAACCGGAACGTATTTCAGGCCATATACTTCATAATGATCCATATCTACGGTTGTTCCGTCTGCTTTTGTAATGGTTCCTTTTTTAAATCCTACAGTTTTTCCGTCTGTCAGCTTGATAGTATTCTGATCCACCCATGTTGCGATCGGATATCTGCTTCCGTCCTCTGCCACGATAGTTGTCTCTGTCTGGAAGCTTCCTCTGTGAAGTCCATGGTTTGTAGTTGCTCTTGTTACCGTATCAAAAGCACCTTTGTCAAGTTCCTTATGGCCGTCCAATTCCTCAGAAGAAGTTGTATCTCCTGCTGCATACACACCTTCAGATGCCCAGTACTCTGCCCAGGTCAGGCCTGCATACACATACTGATACTCTCCCTGAAGTTCATCAGAATCCGCAAATGCCTCTGTCTCATCTTCTGCTGCTGTAAATTCGTCTGCACCGGAAGCTTCTTCCTCCGTATTCTCTGCTGCGCTTTCCTCTGTGATCTCATCAGCGCTCTGGTCCTCTGCCGCAATTTCTTCTGCATCAGCAGCCTCTCCCGCAGCTGCCTCGTAATCGGAAACCTCAGCAATCTCTTCCTCATCGCTCTGCTCGGTTTCGTCTGCTACAATGCTGCTGTCCAGGTCTGTTGCCATTACAGCTGTAGGAAAACTTGTTGCTGCCACTGCAAGACTTAAGATGCAGGGAGCCGTTTTTTTCAGTAAATTCCACTTATGCATTACTTATTCCTCCTAAAAATATGAAATATTTATAGAAACCTTTCCAGGGGTTACTACCGTAAATACCGTCAAACTGCTTTGAAACTTACGTTTATTCGATGATATCCTCCACGCTGTAGGAATCCGCAAGCAGGCTGAACCGCTCTTTCATCCCCTCAGTGAGATACACATGGTGATCTTCATCCACAAAGAGTCCGTCCGCACCGTAAGTTTTCAACAGTTCGGCACCTTTTTCCACCCCCAGCACAAAACATGCGGTGGAAAGTGCGTCTGCCTCAAGGCCTGTGTCGCAGACTACCGTAACTCCGGTCACTCCGCTTTTTGCCGGATAACCGGTGGACGGATCCATAATGTGATGATACCTTACACCATCTTCGATAAAATATTTCTCGTAATCTCCGGATGTGGAAAGAAATTCTGTGCCATTTAAAGCAACCACACCAAGATAATCGTCGTCATTTTCAGCACGGGGATCTGTCACTGCCACGTTCCAGGAAGAACCATCCGGTTTGCTTCCATAGGTCATGACACTGCTTCCCCCAAGGTTCATAAGCGCCGCAGAAACATCCTTCTGTGTTTCCAGATATTCCAGAATCGAGTCACAGCCAATTCCTTTTCCGGCTGCACCAAGATCCAGCGAACATCCCTCGTCCATGCGGATCGTCGTTCCGTCAAGAGAAACTTTCTGATATCCGGAATCTTTCAGAACATTTTTGATTTCCACTTTTTCAGGAATTTTCTGGTTTTCCCCGCCAATATCCCACAGGCGGATCAGTTTTCCGATGGTCGGATCAAAAGCTCCGTCAGAATCTTTCGCAATTTTCAGAAGGCGTTCCAGATATCCGGAAAGTTCATCGGAAATCTCCTTATCTTTTCCGCTGTCTGCGTTCACCTTGTAAATCTGGGAACTTTCATTGGTCCATGAAAGAAGGTTTGTTTCCACATCTGTCAGTACAGATGTCAGTTTACTGTTTATATCGTCTCCTGTGGTATAAAGTGTTTCTGATACCACAGTATCCATGGCAAAATCTGTATTGGTATATGTCTGTATGTCATTTTCCGAAGCTACGCATAATACAGGAAAAACCATGGTAATTCCTGCAGCTGCAGCCGTTGCCAGAAAAGCTTTCTTTTTCAGAGCATGAGATCTCATAGATTAATTTCCCTCATTTGTTCCAATGTGAATATTTTTTCTCGGACAGGTTGCCGCACATGCGTGGCAGCAAAGACATTCGCCGGACCTGGCCGTGTCGCCGTCAATATCCAGATGAGCCGGACATCTTTTTTTACAGAGACCGCATTTCGGCGGACATTTTTCACGGTTTCTCTGAAAAAGTGCTCCCGGAAGGATCGGCATTAATGCAAAAACCGCTCCCATAGGGCAGAGAAACTGGCAGAAAAAACGTTCCTGTGTACACATTCCCACCATGATCAGAACCAGAATCACGATTCCCGCCAGATATTTACTGTTAGGGAAACGTCCTGCTGTAATCATGGAAAAAACATCCCACGGGCTGGTTCCTGTAAGCTTTCCGTATACTCCTGTAAGGCAGGAAAGTAAAATCAGGGCCAGTACGATATATTTGACTTTCTGAAGTCTGTGTACCATTCTTTCAGAAAGAGCTGGTTTCTTTTTTTTATGAAAACATTTCATCCAGATCAGAGAAAAACCTTCATACACGGCATCTCCAAAAGATCCGAATGCACATGCATATCCGCAGAAATGTCTTCCGAAAAAACACGTAAAGATCAGAAGCACTGCTGTTACAGTCAGAAAGGAGTTCCACTCTACCGGCTGACCGGCCGCAATGGCGAGAAAAATTGATTTGATTCCCGCAAAAGCTGTGGAAAACAGAGACGGGGCAGCAATAAAAAATGCCAGCTGTATCCCCGCACGCATCAGCCTTACTTCCCGCTGTCTTTTTTTCATGAGTTTTCCGCCTTTCCAAGTGCATCATCCACCGCATTCAGGATTCCTGTAGAACTGAAAGTTGCTCCTGATACAGTATCCACATCTGTACTCTGCGCACTTAAGATGGAATCGATCACACTCTCTGCCTGTGAAAGATATGCGCTGTCCTCACCTGGTGCACTGACCACATTAATGGATGTAATTTCATCACTGGCAAGTGTCACTTCCACCTGAATGGTTCCGCCGTATCCATCAGCTTCTCCTGTGTAAGTTCCATCTTTATATACGTTATCGGAATCTGGCGCTGCTGTGTCCTCCGCGTTTGCATCGGATGTCTTGCCGTCCGAAGTGTCTGCTGCCTTGTCACCGTCTGTTGAATCTGCATTACTGCTGTCAGTTCCTGTGGATGCTGCCTGATTCTGCATACGGTTTGCATAGCTTGTCTCCAGTGCACTGAGAAGTTCATTCTGCTGCTCCTGAAGCGTGTCTACCTTATCTGTCAGAGCCGAAATTTCTTTTTCGTTTGCCTGGGCTTTCATACTGCTGTTATAAAAAAGCACAGCCAGAACTACCAGCAGTAAAGAAATCACTCTCATATAAAAATTCTGGTTTTTCATCTCTTTTCTCCCCTGTATTTAGTCAGTCAGATATTCACAGTCCGTTCCTATCATCTGCACATAACCGTTTTTTGAATAAGTTATATATCTTTTACTCATATTTATAGATTAGTTCTAATTAATCATTTTTCTTTAATTAGATATTGCTAACTTACAGCTAGGTATTATATCACCTGATTTTTTTCTTGTCTATACTTTTTGTTAGTACGCGGTAACTTTTTTCTCCGTATCTTTAATTTTTGCTGTAACTTTTCCAGATATTGGTTAGATATCCTTAACTTATATTTGCCTTTTGAATGGGAGTATGATATGATTTTTTCTGAATCTGTGACAGAAACGGAGTTTTTATTTTGAAGAAAAAAGAAGTGATTTTTATTGCCGGGATCCTAATTCTGGCCGGGGTTCTCTGGCTTGGTTTTCAGATCACAGGGAAACGTTCCCACAATACGATCCGTATTACCGTTGACGGAAAAGAATTCGGAACTTATTCTCTTTCCCAGGATCAGGTCATACATATCGGAGACACCAATGTCTGCGAGATCAAAAACGGAAAAGTTACCATGATCGAAGCAACCTGTCCGGATCATTACTGTATGAAACAGAAAGCTGTGGATGAACATGGCGGTTCTATTATCTGTCTTCCTAACAAAGTGGTGATAGAAGGAGAAAATACCACGGAGGATTCGGATTCGAAGAGTTCACCGAAGATTGATGCGGTGACGTAAGATGAAGATGTTATGGAATATATGCGTAATGTGCGTTCGCCATGCAGCTCTCCTCCGACAGATGACATTTGGTCCGGGGCACATCTGTAACAAATGAAAGGGTTTATTTATGAAACGAAAAACAGCTTATCTTGGATTATTTTCCGCAGTAGCGATCATTTTGGGATATGTGGAGTCCCTGATTCCTGTGTTTGCAGGAATTCCGGGAATCAAGCTCGGACTTGCAAACCTGGCAGTGCTTTTTATCCTGGATCGGTATTCTGCGAAAGAGGCGGCTCTTGTGTCCGTTGTCAGGATACTTGTGATTGGGTTTATGTTTGGAAATCTGTTCAGTATTTTATATAGTATGGCTGGCGCCGCGCTTAGTTTGACTGTGATGAATCTGCTGAAAAAACATTCCGGGTTTAGTCTGATCGGGATCAGTGTGGCTGGTGGGGTTACGCACAATATTGGGCAATTGATCGTTGCCATGATCGTGGTGAGTAATACGAGTCTGATGGTTTATGCACCGGCACTGCTGGTGGCCGGGGTCCTGGCGGGGATTCTCATAGGTGTTTTGACAAAGGAAGTTGTGGGACGACTTCCTTTGAATCTGTAATGTTTGTGTGTTTTTCTTTTTTGGATTGTGATTTTTACTTTGTGAAGTGGATTTTTGAAGTGTGTGTGTTTCTTTTTGGGATTATAGTTTTTACTTTATGAAAGTAGGAAATTTGCGAGAAGGGGAAGCACTCATAGTTGCGA
>OGOH01002484.1_pt1 | contig 11420 bp, 10 predicted proteins | sample 1552571 | NCBI WGS metagenome assembly OGOH01 (sample SAMEA2580170, study PRJEB22360) | human gut metagenome | biome: human gut; feature: human-associated habitat; material: faeces | place: Denmark | collected 2008/2010
ACCCACGACCTTCTGTTCCGGAGACAGACGCTCTATCCACTGAGCTACAAACCCGTGCGTCAACCTACTTTACACTGCCTTGAGATGAAAGCGACACTTTTTACGGAAAAATGGTCTTTGAATCTCAATCATTATGTTGGCAAAATAAGCATGGATGGGGTTTCGGCAACGCACCCAACCATGTAGGGGATTCGACGGGTGCAAAACGGGGAACGAAGAGTATTACATCATAATTTACGGCGCAATAACGTTATTTACCGCGTCTTTTCCACTAGACTGAAAATATGGTTGAGGATTCAGGCAGAAATATAGGCGATTTCGAATACACGCGCCGTTTTTTCTGCCGTGCCCTGCCGACGCAGTTGGATGACAGTGATAGTCCGACATTAATCGTGCAAAGTTATTACGTTCATCAAGATAATTACGCGCTGCGCGTGCGATTAAAAACAAAGTCCGTTCGCATCGCCATGACTCCGGACCTCGACCCGCTGGCCGTGCTCGAAAAGTATCGCGACGAATTTCGGATTGGATCAGTCACCGTGAAAGGGCCGTCCGTGGGAGGCACGCGCTATGAGGCGAGCCGCGACTTGGATTCGCGCATCGCCGGGGAGCTCATCAAACGCGGCGGACACGTAACCATCAAAAACCGTTTCACCGACTGGATCGATGAGGACGGCTGGAACATCGACGTGTTCGGAGGCACCAACGCTCCCCTGATCATTGCGGAAGCGGAACGCATCGGTCCAGTCACCAATCTGGTGATTCCGAAATTCTGCACCACCGAAATCACCGACCAATCGCGGTTCAGCAATGAAGGGCTTGCCGCGAATCCATATTCACGATGGAAATCCGAATTCGAAGACGAACTGGAAGCAGACGGACCGCAATTCCTCGACTATTTCGGCACCAATCGTATGGAATAAGTTTTTAAAAAACAACCGTAGGCCGCAAAAAACGATTTGGTTGTGCAGCCTACGGTTGAACGGTACCTAAAACGGCATCTAAGTCAATAAACGAATCAGTACATGAGCGTGGCAAGGCGACGGCGGGCGCGCTTCAAACGCTCGTCGGTCGGCTCAGGAATCGTGAAATATTCCAACAGACGCTTGCGAACAGGCTCAATATCAGCCTTGTGACCGGCTGCGACGAAATCAAGCAAACGGTCGAACGCATCCTGAATCTGACCGCCGATCATATCAATGTCGGCGACGGCAAGCTGCGCGTCCACATCGTCCGGCTTGTCGGCGGCAGCGGCACGCACCACGCGCACGTCCGCATTAGCGGAACGGGCCAGCAGCAGCGCCTTCGCACGTTCGCGGGCGGCGCGCGTATCGTTCGGATCGGCTTCCAAAACCTTCTCGTACGCGGCGGCGGCACCGGCGTAATCGCCCTGCTGTGCCAGCATGTACGCTTCCTGATGTTCCGGCGGCACCTGATCCTGCACACTGCCGGCGGATGCGGAATTGGCCGCGTCGGAATCCGGATCGCCCGAATACGGAGCGGTGCCGGTCACGCCGGCCTGCTGTGCGGCGGCGATAAGCTTCGGCACGACCACGTCTGTGATCTGCTGCAGTTCCTCGTCGGACGGAAGGCCCTGCAGAATCGGCATCGGACGGCCGTTGATCAACGCGAACAGCGCCGGCGCGCCCTGAATCTGGAACGCCTGTGCGATGGAGGGATTGGATGCGATGTCGATGCGGGACAGCTGGATCTGGCCGTTGAGCTTGTTCACCGCGTCACCCAATGCGCGTGCCATGGCGAACAGACGGTCGTCGGTCGGCACCCACAGGAACAGCAGAATCGGGAACGTGGCGGAGGTCTGCACCATGGCCTGGAACGTGTTCTCCGTGGTGTCGATGACATATCCGCCAGCCGCCGGAGCGCCGCCCGCCTGCCCCGGCTCGGCCTTCACCTGATGCTTGAGCGCTTCCAGATCAACGGCTCCCGCCAATGAAACACCCGGATGGAACGCTTGCTGCTCTGCCATACTTGCCTCCAAAAACACGAAATCGTTGCTGGCACCAACTATAGGTGCCAACAACGATTTCCCGGTTTTCATTCCCACGGATGCGCGATAGGCGGAAAACCGCCGACAATGCGCGTCCAAGGACCCGTCGTTTTACAGCGCTTCGACCTTCACCGGCTGGCGTTCGGAACCGACCGCGGTGATTTTCTGCCCGGAATTTGCCGGCGGAACATACAGCGCGATGACGTTCACATAGCTCGTCTTCATGGTGCTGGTGGCCTTGCCATTGCCGAACAGCGCCTTTTCCGCGTCAGAGGCCGGCTGCGATTCACGGCCAGCGCCGGCGGAACGCGTCCATTCGGAGTTGATCTGCGCCACCACCAGATCGCCGCCGTCCGCGGAACGCATGACGCTGATGGCTCCATTGACCGGTTCGAAGGTCTGCTGCTGCGTGCCTTCGTTAAGCTCCATGGCCTTCTGCACCTGGGCAGTCAGATCGGCAAGCTTCGATCGCAGATCATCATCCGCGAATTTGCTGGCGTACTTGCTGTTCGCCCCGTTCTGCAGCAGGTCCGCATACGCGTCCACCGCCGCTTTCGGCGTCATGACCAGACCGGTGTCCGTAGGCGTTCCCTGCGCGCTGCCGGTTTTGGAGATTTCGAAACTCGGCATCTTCACGCCGGAGAACAGTCGCGCCACACCCCACAGCTTGTAGTTCTGGCGTGCGGAATCCTGCCTGAACACCAGCAGACGCTTGGACTGCTGGTCCTTGGTTGTGGACGTGATGGAGAACACGGACCGTGGCCAGCCGGCATCCGTGGAGATCACGGCCTGGGCCAGATCCGTGGGGATGGTGGTCTTACGGTCAAGATTGCCCGTGGCTTTCGCTACGTTCAGCTCGCTGGTGCGGATGTCCAGTTCCGGACCTTCGAGAATCGTCGGCAACGTATCAGTGTCACGGTTCTGATTGCACTGGTCGAGCGTTTTGAGAATCCTCGTGCGGACCTTTTGCTCCTGCTTGGCGCTCAAGTTCGGCGCATCCTGCCGGGTGGTGGCTTTCGGGGTCGGCAGCTGGCCTTCGCAACCGCACATGCCGACGGCCATTCCCAGCGCGAGCATGGCCGCGATAATCGCCTGACTACGCTTCCTCATCACTGGTCCTCCTCTTGGCCGTCTTCCTGCGTTTCCGTCTGAACCTCCTCTTGGGCAAGACGAGCGAAATACGCGGCAAGCTCATCCTGCGAGATCACGGAAGTCGCCTCGTCGTCAACAGACGATTCGCCCGCCGTCGATTCAAATACGGTCGATTCGGACACAGTCGGCTGGCTTTCCGCAATCGTGTTCTGCTGGTCGGCGACCAGGTTACGTGCCACAGGATCGACGATGACGGGCTGTTGCGTTTCCTCGAACGACGACGTACGACCGCCGGTGCGATGTTCCGCATGGCGACGCCTGCCGTGACGCGACCTGCTCCGTGCCCTGTTGCTGGCGGCGGTTTCGGCGTTCTTCACCCAAGCCGAAACCTCGTTCTCATCGCCTTCGTTGACGCCAACGCCTTCGACCATGGCGAAAGCGCGCTTGTTGCGGCGCTTATGCGGCGGCATGGCGAATACGGAAGCGGAAAGCACGGCGAGAATCGCCAGCAGTCCGCCGGCAAGATACAACGGCATGGCGAAATTCGGCAGGTTACGACGGTCCCAATTCAGAGTGACCGTATCTCCCTTGCGGTTGCCGAAATCAATCAACGCCACAACATCCTCGGCGTTATTGCTGTTCGATCCTTTGACCTGCATATCAACGGCACCGTCATTGCACTTGATGGTGCGCCACATGTCGGAGTCCTTGAAAGCCACCTGGTTCTGGGAATTGTCCGCGGTTCCCTGCGCGGAGACCTTCATGGTGGAAAGCGTCGTCCAATCGGACAGACCGGAGACGCGCATGTACTTGCTTCCCGCAATCCATCCGGCAACGTCGCGCGCGGAACCTATGGCGATGCACACATTGGATTTCTTGTCACGGGATTTGGCCGAAATATTGACGCGGCTGTCTACCAGCTGCAGCACGTTCGGATCGGTGACCACGTATTCCGAACCGTTCACCGGAGCGGCGGCGGTGATCTCATTGTCCGGTTTCCAGACGGTTGAATTCAACACGCCAAACACGACGCATGCGATGGCAAGCAAGCCGAAAATAGGCGTGACGATGCCACGCATGATCTTCGCATGCCGGGTAGGGCCCGTCTCGATCTGCGGCTTCTCTTGTTCTTCCTGCAATACAGTCATAGCTTTTCCATTCTACAGGGTCCGTTTGCACAAGCCTGAAAAAAACATGAAAATCATGCTTTGCCGCTATGGTTGGCCCTATGCGTAAATCACTTCTTTCCAAGGCCGTCACGGCAGTCTGCGCAACGGTCATGTGCCTGGGCGTCACTGCGTGCGGCGGTAATTCCAGCGCGAAATCCGACAAGTCGAACTCGGATTCCTCCTCATCTTCCGAAAAAATCGGCATGCACCAGATCGCCGGCGTGACCGCCAAGGGCGAGCTCGGCAAGAAGCCGACCGTCTCGTTCAAGACGCCGATGACGGTTGAGGACAACAGCTACGTGGTGCTGCAGAAGGGCGACGGAGCCCAGATCGAGGACGGCGACCGCGTCTGCTCGCAGGGCATCGCCATCAGCGTCAAGGATGGTTCCGAACTGGCCAGCACGTGGGAGAAGAACACCCCCGACTGCTCCACCGTAGTCACCTCGGATACCAGCCAGATGACCGAGAACTACTACAAGATCTTCAAGAGCCTCAAGCTCAATTCCACCGTGGCGTTCGGCGTGAACGACTCGAATTCCTCCGGCACCTCGTATCTCATGGTACTCACGCTGGTGTCCAAGTCGAAGGACCTGAAGAAGGCCACCGGCGAGAAGGTCGCGGGCGTTCCGGCCGACCTGCCGAAGGTAACGCTCGCCAAGGACGGCAAGCCGTCGATCGACATGAACGGCTATAAGGGTTCCGATTCCCTGGTTTCCCAGGACCTCATCAAGGGCAAGGGCGCTGTGGTCAAGGATACGCAGTCCGTGGTGGCGCACTACACCGGCTGGCTGCTGGACGGCACGCAGTTCGATTCCTCGTGGGACCGCGGACAGTCCTCCGCCTTCTCGCTTGACAGCGTGATCAAGGGCTGGAAGCAGGGTCTGGCAGGCCACACGGTCGGTTCCCAGGTGCTGCTGGTGGTGCCGCCGAGCCTCGGCTACGGAAACAAGGATCAGGAGAAGATTCCGGCGAATTCCACGCTGGTCTTCGTGGTCGACATTCTCGCCGCCTACTGATCCGCCGAACCGACTGATAGGTTCCTCCAAAAACAAAATAGCCTCCCCCTCGGGAGGCTATTTTCATATGCATGCAAGTCCTAGGGGAAATCGCGGCAACGCGTGCGGTATCGAGGCGTACCGAGGGAAGGCGTACGAAGGTACGTCGACCGAGGAACAACGAAGATAACGCTCCGTTGCCGCGATTTCCAGAGTTGGAACCGAAAGAATCAGAACAACCGTAAAGAATCGTCCTCAGTGCCCTTCATCTCCTCGTAATCCAAAAGCAGGCATTTGAAACCGCGGTCCTGCGCGAGCACGCGGGCCTGCGGGGTGATGGTCTGCGCGGCGAAGATGCCGCGCACGGGGGCCAGCAGCGGGTCGCGGTTGAGCAGATCGCAGTAGCGGGTGAGCTGTTCGACGCCGTCGATGCCGCCGTTGCGCTTGATTTCGATGGCCACGTGCTCGCCGTTGCCGTCAATCGCCATGATGTCGACCGGTCCGATGGCTGTCGGGTATTCGCGGCGCACGAGCTTCGCGCCTTTGCCAATGCGTTCGATCTGTTCGGCCAGGTACTTCTGCAGATGGTCTTCGACGCCGTCCTTGATGAGGCCCGGATCCTCGCCGAGGTCGTACGATTCGTCCGAATAGATGTGCTGCAACGTCACTTCCAGCACGTCGTTCGATTTGTCGGCCGACGCGCGGATCACCTTTTGCGGCACTTCAGTATCAACGTCGTCATCGGCGTGGTCGGGGGTGATGTCCCTGATGCTGCATGGCGCGGACATCCAGTTGAGCGGCTTGTATGAGCCGAGTTCGGAGAAGATCAGCAGGCTGTTGTCCGCCTTGATGAGCAGCACGCGCTTGGCGAGCGGCAGGGAGGCGTTCAATCGTCCGGAATATTCGGCAGAGCAGTCAGCAACAATAATTCGCACGAGGCACTACCCTACCATGCGCGTCGCCGTACGTACGGCATACGTATTCGCGGCGGCGGAAAGCCACGTAAAAGACAAAAGCGGCCCGGTAATCGCAATACAAAAACATATTGCGATTACCGGGCCACCTTACGTCAAGCGGAAACGGCTTATTCGGCGCGCTTCACGTTGGTTCCACGCTCGACCGCGACGGTGAGCTTGTTCGAATCGAAGGAGATGAAGCCGTCAGTCACCTCGAAGGAGAGGCGACTGCCTTCAGGATCCACCACAACGATGGTTCCTTCCTTGATCACGGTCAGCACAGGCTCGTGGTCGGGCAGGATGCCCATTCCGCCTTCGGAGGCAGGAATGGTAACGGACTTCGCCGTGCCGTGCCACACAGGGTGGTCAGCGGCGACGATGTTCACCTGCATAGTCGATCCGGCCATCACGCACCGTATTCCTTCTGCATGTCGTGCCACTTCTTCTCGAGGTCGTCGATGCCGCCGATACCGGAGAATGCCTGCTCCGGAACGTCGTCATACACGCCGTCGCAGATGCGGGTGAATGCTTCGATAGTCTCGTCCGCCGGAACGTAGGAGCCCGGACGGCCGGTGAACTTCTCGGCGACGTAGAAGTTCTGGCCAAGGAACTGCTCGATCTTACGGGCACGGTTCACAGTGGTCTTATCTTCTTCGCCAAGCTCATCGATACCGATCAGGGCGATGATGTCCTGCAGCTCCTTGTTACGCTGCAGAATCGCCTTGACGCGGTTTGCACAGTCGTAGTGCGCCTGACCCACGTAACGCGGATCAAGGATTCGCGAAGTGGAGCTCAGCGGGTCGACTGCCGGGTAGATACCCTTCGAAGCGATGTCACGAGACAGCTCGGTGGTTGCATCCAGGTGGGCGAAGGTCGTTGCAGGGGCCGGGTCGGTGTAATCATCGGCCGGCACGTAGATGGCCTGCAGCGAGGTGATGGAGTGTCCTCGGGTCGAAGTGATTCGCTCCTGCAGCGCGCCCATCTCATCGGCCAGGTTCGGCTGGTAGCCCACTGCGGACGGCATACGGCCGAGCAGGGTGGACACCTCGGAACCAGCCTGGGTGAAACGGAAGATGTTATCGATGAACAGCAGCACGTCCTGATTCTGTACGTCACGGAAGTACTCTGCCATGGTCAGTGCGGTCAGCGGCACGCGCAGACGGGTACCCGGCTGCTCATCCATCTGGCCGAAGACCAGTGCGGTCTTCTCGAGCACGCCGGCTTCGTCCATTTCGCCGATCAGATCGTTACCCTCACGGGTACGTTCGCCGACGCCTGCGAACACGGACACACCGCCGTGGTTCTGAGCCACACGCTGAATCATTTCCTGAATCAGCACGGTCTTGCCGACGCCTGCGCCACCGAACAGACCGATCTTGCCACCCTGCACATACGGGGTCAGCAAATCGATGACCTTGATACCGGTTTCGAACATCTGGGTCTTGGACTCCAGCTGGTCGAATGCCGGCGGGTTGCGGTGGATAGGCCAACGTTCGGTAACCTTAACGGTCTCGTCGGCCTTCTTGTTGAGGATGTTGCCGGACACGTCGAATACGTGGCCCTTGGTGACATCGCCAACCGGCACGGAGATCGGGCCGCCGGTGTCGTACACGGTGGCGCCACGCACGAGGCCGTCAGTCGGCTTCAGAGCGACGGTACGCACGGTGGAATCGCCAAGATGCTGTTCAACCTCAAGGGTGATCTTCTTGGTGGTCTCGCCCTCTTCGTGGACACCGGTGTTGGCCAGTTCAACGGTAAGTGCATTGTAAATGTCGGGCAGGTGGCCCACCGGGAATTCGACGTCGATAACCGAACCCTGGATACGCGTAACGCGTCCAGCGGTTGGCTCTGCAGCCGTCTCGGGAGCCGCTGTGGTCTGATTCTCAGCCATATGCGTTCCTACTCTTCCTTCTTGTTCAGCGCATCAGCGCTGCCGATGATTTCGGTAAGTTCCTGGGTAATCGATGCCTGACGCGAAGCGTTGAGCTTGCGAGTCAGTTCATCGATCAGGCTGCGAGCGTTGTCTGTAGCCGTGTGCATGGCGTTCTGTCGGCTTGCAGTCTCGGATGCCGCTGCGGTGAGCAGGCATTCATGGATACGGGACTGGATGTACTTCGGCAGAATCGCGTCGAGTACTTCGTCAACGCTTGGCTCGAACGCATACAGAGGAGTCGCAGCATCGGCATCGGATTCCGGCACAGGACCGGATTCCGGCTGTTCCGGAAGCACGAGCTCAACGGGTAGCATGCGCAGCACACGCACCTTCTGAACCACCATATTCACGAACTCGGTGAACACAATGTAGAGTTCGGAGACTCCACCTTGGTCCGCCGGCTTCATATAAGCGTCCAACAGTGCCTTCGAGATGGACTCTGCGACTTCCACGCCGGGCTGGTCGGTATCGCCTTCCCAAGTGCCGGCAACATCACGGTTGCGGTACTTGTAATACGTCACACCGCGACGACCATACACATACAGTTCCGGCTGCTTGCCCTGCTCATCGAGTCGGGCCAACAGCGATTCCGTTTCGCGGATGATCGAGGAGGTGTACGGACCTGCCATACCACGATCCGAGGTAAGAGCGAGGACAGCCACGCGAGGGTTGTCCTCGTTCTTTTTCACGATCGGATGGTCGATATGGGTATGGGCCACCAGCGCTTGCACGGCGTCGAAAATCGCATCGGTATACGGCTTCGCGTTCAAGGCCACGTCACGGGCCTTGGCGATATGCGAAGACGCGATCATCTCCTGCGCGTTGAAGATTTTCTCCAGCGACGCGGTGGAGGCGATCCTAGATTTCAATGCGAGTTGCGAGCCCATGAATCACTTCTCTCCTGCGACGATCTTTTCCTGCTCGACCGGAGTGGTGTGCTTCTCGTCAGGCTTCTTCTCGACCAGCGGCTTGCCCGCGCTGGTCACGAAGGTCTCACGGAACGCTTCCACGGCCTTGTCGAGGGCAGCCTCGGTGTCGGCGGTGAAGTCTTCGGTCTCGCGAATGGTCTTGAGGATATCGGTGTTGTGATCCAGATAATCCAGCATGCCCTTTTCGAACGGCAACACGTCGCTGATTGGCAGGTCATCCATCTTGCCATGGGTGCCGGCCCACACGGACACGACTTCCTGTTCCATCGAATACGGGGAGAACTGCGGCTGCTTCAGGAGCTCGGTCAGGTGGGCACCACGGGTCAACTGGGCCTTGGAAGCCGCATCCAGATCGGAAGCGAACATGGCGAAGGATTCCAGCGAACGGTACTGCGCCAGCGAGATCTTCAGCGTGCCGGAGACCTTCTTCAAGGCCTTCGTCTGGGCAGCGCCACCGACTCGGGACACGGAGATGCCGACGTCCACAGCAGGACGCTGGTTCGCGTTGAACAGGTCGGACTGCAGGAAGATCTGGCCATCGGTGATGGAAATCACGTTGGTCGGAATGTAGGCGGACACATCGTTCGCCTTGGTCTCGACGATCGGCAGGCCGGTCATCGAGCCGCCGCCGAGGTCATCGGAAACCTTGGCGCAACGTTCGAGCAGACGGGAGTGCAGGTAGAACACATCGCCCGGGTAAGCCTCACGCCCCGGCGGACGACGCAGCAGCAGGGAAATCGAGCGGTAAGCCTCGGCCTGCTTCGACAGATCGTCGAAGACGATGAGTACGTGCTTGCCGTTGTACATCCAGTGCTGTCCGATGGCGGAACCGGTGTACGGGGCGATGTACTTGAAGCCTGCGGAATCGGAAGCCGGGGAGGCCACGATGGTCGTGTACTCCATGGCGCCGGCCTCTTCCAGGGACTGCTTCACCGATGCGATGGTGGAGCCCTTCTGGCCGACGGCCACGTAGATGCAGCGGACCTGCTTCTTCGGGTCTCCGGATTCCCAGTTGCGCTTCTGGTTGATGATCGTATCGATTGCGATAGCGGTCTTACCGGTCTGGCGGTCGCCGATGATGAGCTGGCGCTGGCCACGTCCGATCGGCGTCATTGCGTCGATGGCCTTCAGGCCGGTGGACAGCGGCTCGTCAACCGGATGACGATGCATAACGTCAGGTGCCTGGGCCTCGAGAATACGACGGCCTTCGGTCTTGATCTCGCCAAGACCGTCAATCGGGTTGCCTAGCGGGTCCACGACGCGGCCAAGGTAGCCGTCGCCGACGGGCACGGAGAGCACTTCGCCGGTACGACGCACTTCCTGGCCTTCCTCGATGCCGGTGAAATCGCCGAGGATAACCACGCCGATCTCGCGGGCGTCAAGGTTGAACGCCAGGCCAAGCGTGCCGTCTTCGAAGGTCAGCAGCTCATTGGCCATGCAACCAGGCAGTCCCGTCACGTGCGCAATGCCGTCGCCAGCGGTCGCGACATAACCGACTTCCTGGGTCGGCGTGTCCGACGGCTTGTACGACTCGACGAACTCATCGAGCGCCTTGCGTATCGTGGTGGGATCAATGGTAAGTTCTGCCATGATCACTCCTTATTGTTGTTTTTAAATTCAGTCAAGTCTTGTTTCAGGCTTGTTCACCGTGTGGCGTGCCGTCAGGCGGTCGCCTTCACCGTGCGCTGAAGATGTTGCAGCTGTGCGACCACCGTGTTGTCGGTGACCTCGTCGCCCACCTGGATGCGCATACCACCCAGGACGGTCGGATCGACCACCGAGTTGATGTGCACCGGATGGCCGGTCTTCGCCGAATAGATGGCGACGAGCTTCTTGACCTGCTCCTTGCTCAGTGGCGTTGCCGTGGTGACGGTGACCATCGATTCGCCCATATGACGGGAGAACTTGTTGATCAGCCACTGGATGGTCTGCAGATAGCGGCGGTTGCGCAGATTGCAGGTCGCATGCTCGGCCAGACGCTTGGTCACCACATTGAAGTCGGCATTGCCGATCAGGCTGTACAGCAGCTTGATACGGGCTTCGGCGGGGACGGTTGCGTCATACAGCTTGCTGCGTACGACCGGAAGGTTGAGCAGTGCGGAATGCAGCTGGGCAAGCTCGATGGAGACCTGCAGAGTAGCATTCGTGTGGTCCGCGTAGTACATCATGCCATCCACACCGAAATCCTCGGTGGCGTTGGCGATGTCGGACACGCGGCTCCAACGGCGGGCCACCAGATCGGACATGATTTCCATCGTCAACGGATGGGCCTCATCTCCAATGAGGGTCTTGACTACCGCAACCTTGTCTTCGACTGGGCGCGACGGGTCGGTGAGGG
>OGOH01002488.1_pt1 | contig 11406 bp, 10 predicted proteins | sample 1552571 | NCBI WGS metagenome assembly OGOH01 (sample SAMEA2580170, study PRJEB22360) | human gut metagenome | biome: human gut; feature: human-associated habitat; material: faeces | place: Denmark | collected 2008/2010
CGTTGTGTGCGAGGGAGATCTCGCCGGGGCGGGGGATAGACCCGCCGCCCGAAAGCCCCGGGCCGGAGATGGTATGGTGCGGCGAGCGGAAGGGGCGCGTTTCAATGAGCGCGGTGTTGCTCGGCAGAAGTCCCGCAACGGAGTGAATTTCGGTCGTTTCGATCATTTCCTCAAAGCACATTTGCGGCAGGATGGAGGGCAGGCGCTTTGCAAGCATGCTTTTGCCGGAACCGGGCGAGCCGATGAGCAACACGTTGTGCCCGCCGCTTGCGGCAATCTCTAAAGCGCGCTTTGCCTGTGCCTGCCCTTTTACATCGGCGAAGTCCGGCAGCGGCGGCTGATTTTTCGGATCGCTGTGGTACGGCGCGGCGGGCAGGATCGGTTTTGTACCGCGCAGATGGTCGATGAGTGTGAACACGTCCGGCACAGGGTAGACCGAAAGCCCGGTCACGACGGCGGCTTCATAGGCGTTTTCCGCAGGCACAAACATGCGCGTGTAGCCGAGTTTTCCGGCTTCTATCGCCATGGAGAGCACACCGCGCACAGGATGCAGCGCACCGGAAAGCGAAAGCTCGCCCGCAAAAATGCAGTCATCCGTGTTGACATTCAGCTGGCCGGTGGCTTTTAATAAAGCGATGAGCAGCGGCAGGTCGTAAACGGGGCCCTCTTTGCGCACGTCGGCAGGGGCAAGGTTCATCGTGATGCGGCTGACGGGGAAATCGAACCCGCAGTTTTTCAGTGCGGCGCGCACGCGATTGCGCGATTCCTTTACGGCGGCGTCCGGCAGGCCGACAAGGTCAAAGGCAGGCAGACCGGCAGAAAGGTCACATTCCACTTCCACTTTGAACGCGTGCATGCCGAAAAGTCCCATGCTGAATGCTTTTGATACCATATTTTTACCGCCTTTCGCAGTTCTTGTCTGCATTATATACTTTTTATCGAATTTTGGCAATAGAAGTTTAAGTTTGCAGGATAGATATAAATGTAAAAATTCGGTCGAGCATTTTTGTACAGTATAGGAAGATTTGTCTTGACTTCTGTAAGGGTTTGGAGTATGATAAAGAAACAGTAGTCATTTGGAGCGTTCTCATGCAGGAAACCGGGCAGAAAAATAGTATACCGCTCAGCGATGAGGCGCTGGCACTTCGTTTTCAAAACGGAGATGACGCGGCGTTTTCGGAGCTTGCGGCGCGCTACCTGAAGGTCATCCGCATCAAGGCGTGCAGTTTTCGCGAGATTTTTTCCCTTGAGCGGGAAGACCTGTACCAGGAGGGGCTTTTGGGGCTTTTAGACGCGGCGAATTCCTATAAGCCGAGCGAAAGGACGTCGTTTGAAACGTATGCCGGGCGGTGCATCAACAATCGAATCGTCAGCGCCGTGCGGCGTAGCTCCAGTCTGAAAAATTCTTTCCTCAATAACGCTGTGCCCATTGAGGAGATGGAAGACCTTGGGGCAGACCGCCTTTCCGACCCGCAAACGCTTTTGGAGAGCCGCGACGAGATGGACCGGCTGCTTTCTGTTATCCATATTTCACTTTCCGATTTTGAACTGCGTGTGCTTTCTTTGTATCTTGGCGGCTATAAGCGGCAGGAAGCAGAGAGAAAACTCGGCATTTCGGCGCGTGCGTTCGATAACGCGATGGCGCGTGTACGCAAAAAGCTGCGGCAGAAAAACAATGACGCCAAAGGATGACTTTCGCGCGGATACCTTTTCTATATATTTATATTTATATGTATATGCCCTTCCACAGTGGATGGCGTTGTTTTTCAATGAAGCGGTGCAAATCCGCCGGGGGCAAAACTCATTCTATTCTATTATGACCAAAGCGAGGTAAAAACACATGTACGAAGACAAGACCCTGATCTGCAAGGAATGCGGCAAAGAATTTGTATTCACAGCCGGCGAGCAGGAATTTTACGCATCCAAGGGCTTCGAGAACGAGCCGCAGAGATGCAAGGCATGTCGCCAGAACCGCAAGAATGCGGCAAAGCCGGAACGTGAGATGTACACGGCTGTCTGCGCCGCCTGCGGCAAGGAAGCAACCGTTCCCTTCAAGCCGCGTGAGGACCGTCCGGTCTATTGCAGCGAGTGCTTTGCACGCATGAAGGAAGAAAGATAAGCTTTAAAACGCATATCGGTGCCCGGCGGGAGACTGCCGGGCATTTTGCAGTTCAAAGACAAATATTGCTTTATAAATATTTACGATATTTACGCGGAAAGCCGTGATATACCTTGCAAAACAAACTTATGCATCGTATAATTAAATTGGTTAAATATCTTTAAAGGGGGATGTTTTATGCACATTACGGTTGATACCATCATCGGCGATATTCTGCGGCGGGAGACAGATGCCGCAGCGTTTTTCAGGGAAGCGGGCATGCATTGCATTGAATGTCCCGCCGCACGCGGCGAAACAGTCGCAGAGGCCTGCGCAGTGCATGGTATGGATGCAGAGCAGTTCGCAGCAGCATTTAACGCGCGCTTCGCCACAAAATAAGCAAATTCGCCGATCCGGCAATTCGGAGGAACTCATGGAACAAAACAGAATAGAACGAGCACCCACCCTTGGCGCGCGTCTGCAAAAATGTGCAGATTTTGTGCGGGAAGGCAAAAAACTTGCCGATATCGGCACAGACCACGGCTATGTGCCGGTCTGTTTGCTGCAAAGCGGAAAGATACCGTTTGCCGTTGCGGTTGATGTTCACAAAGGGCCGCTGGAAAGCGCCATGAACAATGCTTCGCGCTGCGGTGTGGCGGACAAAATGCACTTTGTGTGTGGAGACGGCCTGCACGGGGTGCTGCCGGATGAGGCGGAGGACATTGTCATCGCCGGCATGGGCGGTGAACTTATTTTGCGTATCATCTCGGAAGCGCCATGGCTGTGTGCAATGGATAAGCACCTTGTTTTGCAGCCGATGACGACCGCCATGCAGCTTAGAGAGGGACTTGCCGCGCTGGGCTTTACGATTGACCGCGAAGAAGCGGTAGTAGATAGTGATAAAATTTACTCCGTGATGTCCGTGTACTATACCGACCAAAAGCGGGATAATTTAAAGCTGATTGATTTATATATGGGGCAGATCAAACCCGGCAGTCCGTTCAGCGCACGTTATGCCAAAAGCGTGCGGCACAACATCGAAAATAAGATCAAGGGCATGCGGCACGGCGGCGCGGACAGCAGCGCGCTGGAAATTTTGCTGCAAATGCTTTTAGATCTGTACGGCGAGGAGGAGAACGCATGACCGTTCGAGAGATCTATGATGCCATAGACCGTATTGCGCCGTTTCAAACGGCAATGGATTTTGATAACGTCGGCATTCTGATCGGTGATGAAAATGCCGACGTCACAAAGACGTTGCTTTGCTTGGATGTCACGCCGCGCGTTTTGCGTGAGGCGAAAAGCATCGGCGTGGAGCTCATCATCAGCCACCATCCGGTGATCTTTAACCCGCTGCGTACCGTGCGGCCGCAGAACATCATCTATGCGCTTGTGCAGAGCGGCATTGCGGTCATCAGTGCGCACACGAATCTCGATATGGCATATCCCTACGGCGTGAACGATGCGCTTTGCCGCAAGTTGGGACTGCAAAACGTCCGCGGCATTTTAAAAGAGGGCGAAACGGACATTGCCTACATGGGCGAGCTGCCGGAAGAAATGACAACGGAGGACTTTGCTGCGCACATTAAGGAAGCGCTGGGGCTTTCGGCGGTGCGCTGCACGGCGGTCAGCAAAATGCTCCGCACAGTCGCGGTCGTCGGCGGTGCCGGGGGAGACTATGCCCTTGCAGCGCAGGCAAAGGGCGCGGACGCGTTCGTCACCGGCGAAGTGAAGCACCACGAGGTCATCGCGGCGCAGCAGGCGGGACTGGCTTTGTATGAAGCCGGGCACTACCACACGGAGCTGCCGTACCGCGAGCGGCTGAAAGCTTATCTTGACACAGCCTGCCCGGGTGTGGAATTTATCGTTTCCGAAAGCGAACGCCCGCCGATGGAAACGCTTTGAAACAGAACAGAAAGGCGCTTTTTAAAAGCGATGGTTTTATAAAATGGCACTGGATGGTGTATTTTTACGACATTTAAAAGAGGAAATCGGCACGTCCTTGCTCGGCACGCGCGTAGACCGTGTGTTTCAGCCGAACCGCGATGAGCTGATTCTCGCATTTCGCGGCTTCAGCGCCGCATATAAGCTGCTCATTTCCGCCCGTGCAAACAGTGCGCGCATCAATCTGACGACGATTCCGGTGGAAAACCCGCAGCAGCCGCCGATGCTGTGCATGCTTTTGCGCAAGAAATTGCAGGGTGCAAAGCTTTTGGAGATCACGCAGCCCGACTTGGAGCGTGCGCTCATGCTGAAATTTGACAGCGTGAACGAGCTCGGCGACCACGTGGAACTGACGCTTGCCGTGGAGATCATGGGCCGGTACAGCAATATCATTTTGGTTGACGAAAACGGCAAAATCATCGATGCACTAAAACGCGTGGATGCCGAGATGTCTTCGGAGCGTCTTGTGTTGCCTGGGCTTTTATACCGCTTGCCGCCCCCGCAGGATAAGCTTTCCATGCTTACCTGCACGGTGGAGGAGATCATGGCGCGTATCGATGCTTTACCGCGTGATATGGAGCTTTCCAAAGCGTTGATGTCTGTTTTGCAGGGCATTTCGCCGATCATCGCGCGCGAAGTCGAAAACAGCGCGGGGCTGGGGCATGAGGTGTATGTGAAAAGCATGACGCCCCCGCAGCGCCGCCGTACGGAGATGTACGTGACGACGCTGATGGAGACGGCGAAAAACGTTTCCGGCACACCGCATATTGTCATCGACCCGCAGAATAAACCGAAAGATTTCGCGTTTATGGACATTCGTCAGTACGGCAACGCGATGACGGTCAGTGAAAAAAAGAGCTTTTCCGAAATGCTCGACGCGTTCTACGCCGAGCGCGACCAGATTGAGCGTATGCGCGTGAAAAGTCAGGATCTTCTGCGTCTGCTTGCGAATCACGCCGACCGTTTGAGCCGCAAGATCGCGAACCAGCAGGCAGAGCTTTCCGCATGCGCCGAGCGCGACACACTGCGCATCAAGGGCGACCTGCTCAGTGCGAATATGTATGCGATTCAAAAGGGTGAAACATCCGTAAAGCTGCAAAATTTCTATGATGAGAATTTGGCGGAGCTTGAGATTGCGCTCGACCCGGCGCTCACGCCGCAGCAGAACGCGCAGAAATACTATAAAAACTACCGCAAGGCGAAAACAGCGGAGGAAAAGCTGACTGAGCAGATCGGCCTTGCGCAGACGGAGCTGACGTATATCGACAGTGTGTTCGAATCGCTTGCCCTCGCCGAAAACGAACGTGATTTAAATGAGATTCGCGCCGAGCTTGCCGAACAGGGCTACGTGCGCCGCAAGGCGGGCAAAAAGAACCAGAAGCAGCCTGCGCTTTCCGCACCGCTCAAGTTCAAAACGAGCGATGGCTTCACGGTGCTTGTCGGGCGCAATAACCGCCAGAACGACAAGCTGACAATGAAGGACGCAAACAACAACGATATTTGGTTTCACACGAAGAACATCCCCGGCTCGCACACGGTGCTCGTCACAGACGGCAAGGCACCGACGGAGACCGCCATGGAGGAAGCCGCCGTGCTTGCTGCGCAGCACAGCCGCGCGAAGGATTCCGCGCAAGTGCCGGTCGATTACACGCAGATCCGCTATGTTTCAAAGCCGCAGGGCGCAAAGCCCGGCATGGTCATCTATGTGCAGTATAAGACCGTCTACGTAGATCCCACAACCGAATCAAAAGCGAAACAGCAGTCATAAAAGAGGAATTCAGTCCTTTTTGGAGGAGTTAAAATGGAATTTCCGAAGTCTTTTATCCGCGCATCTGAAGCTTACAATACATTTGAACACCACGTGCCTGCGCCGTATCTGCGCCGCGCATTTCAAGCCGATCACGAAGCCAAAGCAAACGTTATCATCACGGCGCTCGGCTTTTATGAGCTGTATTTAAATGGCGAACGCATCACAAAGGGTCGTCTTGCGCCGTACATCAACAATCCCGATGACCTTGTGTATTACGATACGTATGAGGTCACGCTCCGCGCGGGCGAAAATGTGCTTGGCGTGTGGCTTGGCAACGGCTTCACGAATAACCCCGGCGGGCATATCTGGGATTTCGACATCGCTGCATTCCGTGCCGCACCGCAAATGGCGCTGTGCCTGACGTACACGGACAAAAGTGGGGAGGCGCACTGCATTGAAAGTGACGAAACATGGCGCACGGAATCGTCTCCGCTGCTGTTTGATGACTATCGCTTCGGTGAAATTTACGACGGCCGCTTGGAAATACCCGGCTGGAATACGATCGGATTTGACGACAGTGCATGGAAATTTGCCGAACGCGCCCCGCAGCCGCGCGGCGAAAAGCGCCTGTGTACCGCGGAGCCGATTGACATCGTAAATGAATTAAAGCCCATCTCCGTTACGAAAACGGAAAAGGGCTATCTGTACGATTTCGGTATCAACACCGCCGGTGTGTGCCGCTTGTGCGTGCGCGGCGAGCTTGACCAGCGCATAGAACTTCGGCACGGCGAGCACTTGAAGGACGGCCTGCCGGACGTGGAAAATATCTGGTTTAAGCGTGAGCACTGGGCGCGCGACCTCGAATATGTCCACAAAGACGTGTATACCTGTCGCGGCGACGGGGAAGAGGTATATACACCGGCGTTTACGTATCACGGTTTCCGTTATGTGCTCGTCAGCGGCATCACCGAAGCGCAAGCGACGGAAGACCTGCTTACAGCGCTTGAGATGCACTCGCTGCTCGAAGAGCGCGGCGGTTTCTCCTGCTCGGATGAGACTGCAAACAAATTACAGCAAATGACGCGCCAATCGGACGTAACGAATTTCTATTATTTCCCGACGGACTGCCCGCAGCGCGAGAAAAACGGCTGGACGGCCGACGCGGCACTTTCTTCCGAACATATTTTGCTGAACCTCGGCGCAGAAAAGAGCTACCGCGAATGGCTGCGTGCCATTGTGAAAGCACAGGATAATAACGGCGCACTGCCCGGCATCGTACCCACAAGCGGCTGGGGCTTTGCTTGGGGCAACGGCCCCGCATGGGATAGCGTGCTCATTGAGCTGCCGTACAGACTGTATCAGTACCGCGGCGATTTGGATTCCGCCAAACTGTGCGCCCCGGCGATCATCAAATACCTGCACTACCTCACAACGCGTATGGACGAGCACGACCTGCTCGCCATCGGCCTTGGCGACTGGTGCCCGCCGGGACGCGAAGCGCACGAATATAAATCGCCGCTCGCATTCACCGATACGGTGCTCTCAAAGGACATGGCGGATAAAGCCGCGTTTCTGTTCGATAAGCTCCATATGCCGGAGCAGGTGGCGTTTGCCCGCGCGCTCTCTAAGCGTTGGAAAGCTGTTGTGCGCAAGTATCTCATCGACGAGAACACTATGCTCGCTGCTGGCAACTGCCAGACTTCGCAGGCCATGGCCATCTACTATAACATCTTCGAGCCCGCAGAGCGCAAGGCAGCGTTTGAGCAGCTTATCAACCTCATTGAGGAGCAGGAGTATCACCTCGATGTCGGCGTGCTCGGCGGACGTGTGCTGTTCCATGTTTTGACGGAGTTCGGGTACAGTGACCTCGCGTTCTCCATGATTACCCGCCCGGATTATCCGTCCTACGGCAACTGGATCGCACGCGGCGCCACGACGCTGTGGGAGGTGTTTCAGCCCGAGGGCAGTGATCGCATCGGCTCACTGAATCACCACTTCTGGGGCGACATCAGCAGCTGGTTTACGCAGGCGCTCTCCGGTATCCGCATGGCGCCGCACGGTGAACCGAATGAGGTGGATTTCCGCCCGTCGTTCATTTCGCGCCTCACACATGCCGAAGCGTTCCACATTGCACCCGCAGGCCGCATCGCTTCCGCATGGGAGAGGGATGAGGACGACGTCATTGTGTTGACGGTCAAGCTGCCAAGCACCATGCACGGCGTTATTCGTCTTGAAAGCGGCTATGTCTTTGAAGATGACCTCGCTTACAAAGCTGCCGAAAGCGGAACATACCGCATTCACAGCATCGAATAAACGGCGATATTTTTCGCTTTGCGAAAAAAGATCAATAAAAAAACAAAAAAGGGCTTGAAATTTGTAACCACCTGTGTTATAATCTTCAAGTACCAAACGGGGGCGTAGCTCAGCTGGGAGCCCGGTTGAAGCGGTAAACAACCCCCGCACTAATTGAATAAGAAATTACTCAGCGCACCCCTTATACGGGGGTATAGCTCAGCTGGGAGAGCGCTTGACTGGCAGTCAAGAGGTCAGCGGTTCGATCCCGCTTATCTCCACCAATCGGGTGCGCTGAGTATTCTTAATAAATGCTTGCTTTGAAAAAAGCAAGTTTTTTGTTTTATGCCCACTTCTCTTTTGAAGCGGGCTTTTCTTATGCGGCGATTGCCGAAATGTCCAGCCCAGCGCTGAACTGCTCAAAGTCAATGTTGAAGTCGATATGCAGCCGATAGTCTCGATACACTTCCACACGCCGGATCAGGCAGCTCACAATCATTTTCTTTGACTCCGTGCTGGCGCTGTCGTACATATCCGCCCATGAAATAATATCGTCATACTGAGCGTTTAAGGCGTCCAGCATGGCCTGTCCCTCGTCGTAGGCCGCCTGCGCCGCCTCCATAGTGTGCTGAACTTCGAGACATTTTGTCTCACAGTCAGAAATCAAAGAACCAAGCAAATCCTGCGAAAAAGCACTTTCGCCCCGGAGGGATTTAATAACCTCTGCCCGGAGCGTATCAAGCTCGGCGGCGGCTTTGGCGTAGTCTGATTTTGCACTTTTGAGAAGCGTTTTCCGTTCTTCCATCTTTTCACGATAGCGGATATTGACGATCTCACTTTTAGGGATTGCTTTCATTCGCTCGAAGATCTGCCGCACCACTTTATCAATGATACCGTCAAGAATATGCGCTGTGTAGCCAGTCTGCCCATCACATTCGGTTTGCTTGCGTGTCTTGCCGTAGCAGATATACCGCACACGCTTTACAATGCGGTGAGCATTTTCCTTGCATGGATAAGCCTTGCCGTTGGTGGTGAGCGCCAGCCGGGAGCCACAATGCCCGCAAAAGACATTCCCGGCCAGCAAGGACTGACCACGGGTATTCAGCGGTACACGCCGTTCCTGTTCGGCGGAGTTGGCACGGGAGGTACGAATGTGTTGTGCGGCCTCGAATAGCTCCGGCGTTATGATTTGCAAGTGGGGCAGCGTTTGGGAGCGGCTTTCGCCGCTGCGAAGCACCCCGGTATATGTCAGATTGCAAATGATACCCCGGATGCTGGCGTGATGCCACATTTTACCCGTTCTCGCCCGATAGCCAAGGTTATTTAAGTAGGTGGCGATCCGTTGAGCGCCGAAACCCTCATGCACATACTTGTCAAAGATAATCCGTACCACAGCGGCCTCGGCTTCATTGATAGCCAGCTCAAAAACCTCGTGCTTGCGTTTATTGAAGCGTCCGCTTTTTACAAGGTCATACCCATAGGGAGCAAGACCGCCCTTGAAACCGCCGTCCTCGACAAGCTGGCCGAGAGCGGTTTTTGTGCGAATTGAAGTCTTTTCGCTTTCGCCGTCGGCCTGCCAGAAGCGGATGTAGTTGGTGAGCTTGTCCGTGTGATTATCAAAACGCTGCTCACCCTCCTGCGTACTCCAGACCCGGATGCCGTTCTTAACAAACCATTCCACTACAAAGGGCGTTTCGTCAGCGATACGCCCGATGCGGTCAAACATGAACACAAGCAGAATATCGAATTTTCCCTGCTTGGCTCGTTCCTTGATGATTTGCAGCTTGTCCCGGTTTTCGGCTCTAACCTTATGCCCGGACACACCGTCCTCCTGTTCCTCGTGAACAATCGTCCAGCCCATTTTTTCACAGAAGCGATGGCACTCCCTGCGCTGCATGGGAATGTCGGCTTGGCTTTTGTCATTGTAGTCCACCTGCTTGTCGGTGGACACGCGGTATAGGCAATCGACTCGATTACCTGTCATCATTCTGTTTTCCATCATCATATTGATCCGTCCTTTCATTTGTCGATGGGTCAATGAAAAAACGCAATCAATACGCGGGGAATATGAAGTTTTCAAGGTACATAGGGACTACCCCCACTATTATTATCCCTCTGTTCGGGAGGGATTGCAAGGATGTCGCCGGAGCTATTTTTTGCCGTATTGTTGGCAAAGGAAGATAGTAAAATCTGCTTTACATGATGGAGCGCTGCCGCATTTTTGCAGTCTGCGAAGCTGGCGGTGATGGCGTAGCCATCCACAGCAAATGCGGTATGTTGTTTTCTCTGCTGCATAAAGACCTCCTTTTCAATTCTCGGCAACAGGGAAAGGCCAGCGCCTCATAAAAGCGCTGGCCTGTGACTTATGACCTTGGGACGAAATGTCCCAAGGTGTTTTTGACAGTTGGGAGCGCCGCACCCGCTCCTGTTGGCCTGTCATAAGACAGCTCGTATTCAATGCGGCGCTCCCTCACAGCGGATAGCGACGATCCGTCACGGAGCATCAACTACTTTGCTGCGGAGAGGTGAAAACTACCTCTCATATACCAAGGACAAAAATCGGGCAAATGGAGATACCCTTAGAGAAATTTTTTCAAATATTTTCTCATGGCCGCCTTGCCGCTTTTGACGGAATGGCGAACGGCGCTTTTGTCCACACCCTGCTCCCGGGCAATCTGGCGGTAGCTTTTGCCGAGGATCAAATGCGCCTCTACCCGGACGCCCTGCACCTCCGGCAGAGAGTTGAGGGCATTCCACAGGTGGACGAACAGCTCCATGCGATCCAGAAGCTCCTGCGGCGTCGGTTCATGCAGGCAGGCCGAGTATTCGATCCCATCGTCACAGTCGAGGGAATACTGCGCCTTGTTGCGGGTCGTGCGCCGCTGATAGGCTGCCTCATACAGCTTGCCCGCCTTCAGTTCGGCGGCCACTTCGTCGGAAACTTCGATGTATTCATCATGGGTGTACCAAGCGTAAAAGTCCTTCAGATTGATGGTCGTCATTTGTATTTCCTCCATTCGGTTCATGTGTGGGTGGGTGAACAGAACGGAGGAACGGCGGGGATCGGCAGCCGGGGCTGGCCGCTTTGGGACAAATTGTCCCAAGGTGCAGGCATATAAAAACGCCCGCACAGCATGACGCTATGCGGGCGCACGAAATATTACCGTTATTATTGTACTTATTTATTTCATGTTCATATCCAGAATACTCCGTTGCGGGGCATGGGCTTTTTTTGACCGCAGAGTATTAGGGGGATTACAGAAAGCAAAAATGGACACGGCGATACCTCCTCGGACACCGCCGTATCCTTAAAAAAGGGCGA
>OGOH01002492.1_pt1 | contig 11403 bp, 7 predicted proteins | sample 1552571 | NCBI WGS metagenome assembly OGOH01 (sample SAMEA2580170, study PRJEB22360) | human gut metagenome | biome: human gut; feature: human-associated habitat; material: faeces | place: Denmark | collected 2008/2010
CCCCGAACCGCTGCGCGCATCGCCGACTTCGTGGCGGCGGGCGGACGTGTGATCGCCATCGGGAAGGTGCCCCACAAGGGGCTCGGATTCCGTGATGCCGCGGCGAAGGATGCCCGTGTGAAGGCGATCATCGACCGTGTCGTGGCGACCTGGCCCGACCGTTTTGTCCGTGTCGATGCCCCGCAGGGGGATATGCTCGGCTGGTACCGCACCTTGCAGGCGGAATACGGCCTGACCCCTTATGCGAAAATCTCCGACCCCGACCGTTTTATGATGATGAACTATTACAAGTCGGGCGACAGGGATATCTATTTCGTCGTCAACTCTTCGATCGAACGTTCCATGCAGACCCGGCTCGAATTCCCCGCCGAGGTGGCGGCCAAGCAGGCCTGGGTCTGGGATGCCGAGACGGGCGTGCGGCATATGCTCGACGTGCAGGACGGTACGCTGGAGTTGTGCCTGACGCCTGCCGAGGCGAAATTCATCGTCTTCGAGAAAGACCGCGGCGGCCAAATGCTGCCCGCACCTGCACCCCGCAGTGCGAACCCCATTGCCCTCAACGGCATCTGGGATGTCAGAGCCACGCACCATGTGGATAAGAGCACCCGGGAGTTCTCCCTGACCGACCTCGTGGATCTGCACAGCCTGCCGTTCCCCTGGTTGCAGAGCTTCGCCGGCACCATCGAATACACCCGCACGGTCGATGTCGAAGATCCGGCGGCCTACCATACGCTCGATGCCGGCCTTACGCATAACGGCATCACCGAACTTTTCGTCAACGGCGAGCCTGCGGGCGTGCGCTGGTACGGTGCACGTACGTTCGACGTAGCGGGCAAACTCCGTAAGGGCACGAATGTCCTGACGATCCGTGTTACCACAGTGCTGACCAACTATGCCAAGGCCCGTGCCGCAGATACTCCGACGGCTGCCCGCTGGGAATGGGCGCAGCGGCTCAATAAGGAACTCGGCCTGCGCGGCCCCGTAACCCTGTACTGATAACTTAAAACCCTAATAAAGTAATTCTGTAAACGACTATGAAAAACAAAAACATCTCCCGGGCTTGCCTTGCTGCGGCCCTCGTCATGGCCGGTACGGTTTCGGCACACGCCTCGGCGCTCCGCAGCAGTGCTCCGGAAACCGAAGCCGCGGTTATGATTATGGACAATACGCGTATGGCCAGGCCCAAAGCGAAGATCGTAAAAGAATATGCCCCGACCAACCGTCCGGCCGAGTCCGAGCGTCTGTTCCGCTCCGAGGCCGTCGAGGCCGAGATCGCGCGCATCAAGGGCGTGCTCTCCAATGCCAAGCTGGCCTGGATGTTCGAGAACTGTTTTCGTACCGGCCTTTCCCAACCCGCTCGACACGACGGTGCCCTACCGCAAGGATGACAACGGCAGGGACGATACGGTGGTTTATACCGGCGACATCCATGCCATGTGGCTCCGTGACTCGGGTGCGCAGGTGTGGCCCTACCTCCAGCTGGCCAACAAGGACGAGCACCTGCGCAGTATGCTGGCCGGCGTGATCCGCCGCCAGTTCAAGTGCATCGAGCTCGATCCCTATGCCAATGCGTTCCTCGACCCCTACGACCCGAACCCCGACCATCAGTGGATGAGCGACCAGACCCAGATGCGCCCCGAACTGCACGAACGCAAGTGGGAGATCGACTCGCTCTGCTACCCGCTGCGGCTGGCTTATCAGTACTGGCTGACGACGGGCGACGCTTCGGTCTTCGACGCCGCATGGGTCGAGGCGATGCGGGCCATTCTCGCAACGCTGCGCGAGCAGCAGATGAAGGAGGGTCCCGGCGACTACACCTTCCTGCGTGTGACGGACCGTCAGCTCGACACCCGCTGCCACGTGGGGCGCGGCAATCCGGTGAAGCCCGTGGGGCTGATCGCTTCGGCGTTCCGTCCTTCGGACGATGCCACGACCTTCGGATTCCTCGTGCCGTCGAACTTCATGGCCGTCACGTCGCTGCGCAAGGCTGCCGAAATCCTGACGGCGGTGAACGGCGAGCGGGAGCTTGCCGCCGAGTGCACGGCGCTGGCCGACGAGGTGGCCGGGGCATTGCAGCAATACGCTGTCGTGGAGCATCCGGAGTTCGGGAAGATCTACGCCTTCGAGGTCGATGGTTTCGGCAGCACGCAGCTTATGGACGACGCCAATGTGCCGTCGCTCTTGGCCATGCCCTATCTGGGCGACGTGGAGCGCACGGACCCGATTTACGAGAACACGCGCCGGTTCGTGTGGAGTACGGAAAATCCCTATTTCTGGCGCGGAGCTGCCGGAGAGGGCATCGGAGGACCCCATATCGGCGTCGAAATGATCTGGCCCATGAGCATTATGATGCGGGCCTTCACGGCGACCGACGACGAAGAGATTCGCGACTGCATCTGCCAGCTGATCACCACCGACGCCGGAACGGGATTCATGCACGAAAGTTTTTCGCGCCACGATGCCGCGGATTTCACCCGCGCGTGGTTCGCCTGGCAGAACACACTCTTCGGGGAACTCATATTAAAACTCGTAAACGAAAACAAGGTCGACTTACTTAATTCCATTGACTGACCGGAAAAAACCAAATAACAATGATAAAACCTGTTTCTTTGCTGTTACTTGCCGCCGTTCTGTGCGGCGTCAAGGTTCTTGTCGAGGTTGTTGATCACGCCGTCACCGTTCACATCGCCGACGTTGTTGTTGTCCTCGTTCCAGAACTCGTTCTGATCAGGGTAGTTGTTATCGCCGCCCTGGTAGTGCGCGAACGCCACCCAGTACAGCAGCTTCTTGAACTGCTCATTGGTGATGTAGCCATTCTTGGCTGCATCGTAGTTGCGAATACCGGCCGAGTAGACCTGCAGCAGCGGCTGCGCATTAATGATGGAGAAGTTGTTGGAACCGGGGAAGTTCAACGCGGCCTTGTCCGCTTGGTTGGCGGTGAAGAACGGGAAGATCGGGAACTCGTTGGAATCCTCGAACAGGCGCAGAGCCTTGTTGTAATCTTCGTTGCCGGTAGGCATCAGGCCTTCGGAGTACGGGTAGTAGTTATTGATCTCCTTGTACTTGGCGAAAGCACCGTCGTTCAGCCACCTGTGCTTGAGCAGGTTGTCGGACTTGTCCCACAGTTCAGTGGTGACTTCTTTCTGGATCTTGTCGGCGATGGCCTGCATCTTCTCGGCGTTGGCGGTATCGCCAGCAGCCTTGTATGCCTGAGCAGCCGCGTTAGCGTTGGCCCACATATTGGCGGAACCATCGGCGCGATCCATGCGCTGGCCGGAGCGACCCGGCTCAGAGAAGGAAACGGCGTCGGCATCGTTACCGGTCATCGACCACCAGGACCAGTCAATCAAGCTGTTGTCATTGTTGTTCTGGTTGTCGTTGTTGTCCGGCTCGCTCTTGGAAGCGAGTAGACCTTGCACGTCCTCGGCACCCTGGTCGGCCAGCTTCTCGGCCACGGTGGACGGACCGCCGTGCACCTTGTAGGAGTCCCAGCCGGCGCGCGTGATGTACTGCGTGTAGCTATGGTTCCAGTTGGCCGGGTCGCCCGGATTGTCGTGGTAGTAGTAATAGCCCGCCTTGCTCTTCTTGGCGGTATCGCCGGCGGAAAGCCAGGTGCCGTAGGAGTACTCGGGGTTGCGGAACCACTTGGTGTCCATCATGAACATGCCGGAGGTGAGCACGATCTGGTTGTTGTAGCCGAGCACACCCTCGATGGAGGTCGGGTACTGGAAGGTGTTGCCAGGTATGTTGGCGTCGAGCATGTTGAAACGACTCAGCCACCAGCGGTAGACCACGGTCTTATCGATGTTGTCTTCCGGAGTGTCCACATAGGGAGCGTTATCGACCCACCACTTGTTGTAGGTGGTCACGGAATCCTTGTAGGAGGCGGCAGCATCCTTAAAGTCGCCGGTGTAACGGGCCTCATATTCCTTGGTGGAGTCAGGCAGTTCGTTGGCGATCAGGCCGAGCTGAATCTTGACGGTCTGCGGTTCGTTGGCCTTGAGGCTCAACGTGCTGGTGAGTTTGCCACCGCTGACGATCCAGTTGGAACCGTCCTGGTTGTTGGCGGAGAAGCGCGGATAGATGGTCGTCAGGTTGTTCTTGACGTTCACGCGGCCAGTAAGTTCGGTGGCACCATCAGCACCCTCGGCGGCGAACGGCGAGGCCGTGGTCAGTGTGACATCGCGGTCCTGCGTGCTTTCCACGGTGAGGTTCGCAACCATCACGTTGTTGTAGGTGATGTACTTAACTTCCTTGATCTTGAGGCTCTTGCCACCGGTCTGGAACAGGGAGGTGAAGTAGCTCGGTGTCTGCTTGCGCTGGGAGGCGTCTTCGTTAAGGGTCTGGTTTGCACCGTCAGCGTTTACGGTAACGGTAAAGCCATCCCTGTTGGTCTCATCCCAGTAGGCGGTGTTACCCACAAAACCGAGCCGATTAGGCGTGTGCGTGTACATGTAGGCGGCGCGACCACGGGTGAACAGGTAGTTGTTGCCGTCGGAGCCTTCATACGAGTAAGCACCCTTGTCGTTCGTGCCTTTACCAGTTGGCTGTGCACCAGTACGGGTGAGAATCTTATCGATCCAGAAGTCATGGTCGGTGTCGGTGCCGGCCAGGTTCTTCACGTCGTTATCGAATGTCTCCTGCAGATAGCTGGCGGCAGGGTTATATGTGGTGTTGTTCGGATAACGCCCGATTTTTTGCGCACTTTCGGATTCCGGGTCTGACGTAAGAGGGCATGGCCCGCGTCCTGTGTACGATTTTCATTCGCCAAAACAAAAAACCGCGATTGGAAGCCAGGAGACGGAACCATGCCCGAGAACATCATACAGATCGACCAGAACCTGCTCGAGACCAGGCTCGACCGCTTGGTCGCCGAAAAGGTCGCCGAGCTATTGAACGCGATGCTCGACGCCGAGGCCGACGAGATCGCCAACGCCGCCAAGTACGAGCGCACCGGGGAGCGGAAGGCGTACAGGGCCGGCCACTACGACCGGAGCCTGACCGCCAAGGCCGGCAGGCTCGCGTTGAAGGTGCCCAAACTCAAGGGCGCGGTCTTCGAGTCCGCGGTCATCGAACGATACCGGAGACGCGAGGAGAGTGTCGAGGAGGCCCTCATCGACATGTACCTGGCCGGCGTGAGCACCCGGCAGGTGGACGACATCAGCCAATTGCTGTGGGGCGACAGGATGCCGTCCCAGACCCTGAGCGACAAGCTCAAGAAGGTGTACGGGGAGATCGAGGCGTGGCGCACGAGGCCGTTGGAGGACGAGTACCCGTACGTGTTCATGGACGGCGTGTGGCACAAGCGTTCATGGGGCGGGCACGTGGAGAACGTCAGCGTCCTGGTCGCCATCGGAGTCAACGCGGAGGGGCACCGCGAGGTGATCGGCGTGGCCGAGGGCATGAAGGAGGACAGGGACAGCTGGGAGCAGTTCGTCCGCTCCATGATCGAACGCGGCCTGAAGGGCGTGCGCCTGGTGGTCGGCGACCGGTGCGCCGGACTCGTCGCCACGGTCGGCTCGATGCTGCCCAAGGCGAGATACCAGCGGTGCATGGTGCATTTCATGCGCAACGTGCTCTCGAAGACGCCGCCGACACACCGCGAATGGGCGTCCGCCGCCCTCAAGGCCATATTCGCCATGGAATCCCGGGAATCCGCCCTGGCCAAGGCCGAACAGGTCGCCACGGAGATGGAATCCAGGAGGCTCAAGGCCGCCGCGAACTGCCTGCGCGAGGGCGTCGGCGAGACGACGACCTACCTGCTGGACGAGTTCCCGGACGGGCACCGCAGGAGGATCCGCACGAACAACATGATCGAGCGGCTGAACAGGGAGATCCGCCGGCGCACGCGCGTGGTGGGCGGCTTCCCCGACGGGAACAGCGCGTTGATGCTCATATGCGCCCGCATCCGTCACGTCACCGCGAACGAATGGTCGACCCGCCGCTATCTCGACATGTCCCGGCTCGGTGACAACCTCGTGGAAGCGAACTGACTATCGCGCCATGGACGGCCACGATCCAAAGTGCGCAACTTTTCGGGCACTACCGGCAAAAGAAGCCGGAACCAATCAGTATCCGTCGCCATCCGGTGGTCATATCATCGACGGTTTCACTCATATGTTTATGTTTAATTGCCATCATTGGCTCCAATCCACGAAACAAAAGCACATACGAATTGAGGCCGGCAATAGTCACTTAGCTATATTGCCGATCTCAATCGAGCTGCAGACACCATCCAATTCGAACGAAAAGACGCCTCGTCACTGAATCATCTTGAATTGCAGAGCGCGGTCGCTCAACAACGCGTAGGTCTTGTTCCTGTTGTTTCGGACAGCGAAGAAGCAGGAATTGTCGTCATTGGTGAAGGCGATCATATCCGTCCTGTTGGGGTCTTCGGGATTGTCCAGACGCAACGAGACAAGCAGTTTGAAATCACTGTTGTTGAAGTCGCTGACCGGAATCTCAAAACCAACACGTTGCCGTCCACGCTGCTTCATCGGCACCGAACCCGAATCGCAGACGACGCCACCTCGTTTCGTGTCAATCAAAGAAATGGCCAGATAGAAGGAAACATCCTCCGCGAACTCGTATTCGACATCGAAGCGGAACGGTTCAACACCATCCGACAGCTGGTTGGAAACCGGCCAGATCTTCAGGAACGGAACACGTGCATTCAGACCGGTCGGATACGCATTATCCGCATCGTCTTCCTTTTCGGTTTTCTTCGTTGCGAAATTCTCCAACGTGTAACGGTCCGCCACCACGTCCTTATCACCACGCTCGATGATTTCGCCGTTCTTAATCAGAATGGCCTTATTGCAGTACTTCTTCACCGAGTCCATGCTGTGCGTCACCAGAATGACCGTCTTGGTCGGATCCTTCTTGACCTCAGAGAAGAAGTTGTCGCACTTGCGTTGGAACGCCTCATCACCGACGGCAAGCACCTCGTCGAGCACAAGAATGTCGCCCTGGGCTTTGATGGCCACGGAGAACGCCAGTCGCACCTGCATACCGCTGGAGTAATTCTTCAGCTTCTGGTCCATGAACTCGCCCAGTTCGGCGAACTCGACGATATCGTCATACATGGCGGCGATTTCGTCACGGGTGAAGCCGAGCAGCGCACCGTTGAGATACACGTTCTCACGTCCGGTCAGTTCGGGGTTGAACCCCACGCCAAGCTCGATGAACGGCACCAGCTTGCCTCGGACATCCACCGTGCCCTGTTCCGGCACATAAATTTGGGAGATGATTTTCAGCAGGGTGGATTTTCCGGAACCATTACGTCCGACGATGCCGAAGAAGTCGCCCTGATGCACTTCGAAGCTGATATCGCGGAGCACCTTCTGTTCGGTATAGCCCTTAATGCCCTTGGTCCAGTTCAGGAAGGCCATCTTCAGGCCGCTGGCCTGTTCCGTCGGCAGACGGAAGGATTTGGCGACATGGTCGACCTTCAGCACGACCGGACGTTCATCCGCCACATCTGCAGCCGTGGCGGCGTTGCCAGTATTGACGTTATTCTCAACGACAGTCATCAGAGCACCTCCGCGAACTTGGCACTATGCTTGCGGAACACGTGGATACCGAACCACAGAATCACTACAGACAGCATGTACGGCAACAAGCACAGCAAACGGTTGTCCACCAGCGTCCAAATCGTCGGCACGTCCTCCGGTGAGATGAGATTATGTCGGATATCCATGATCGTCTGCGTGGTTGGAACCAACATGAGCAGCTTGGTCACCCAAGCCAGTTCAGGCGCACGCTGGGTGATCATCGTAATCGGGTAGATGATAGGCGTGGCGTAGAACATCGCCTGCAAAACGACTTCCCAAATATGCGCGACATCACGGAAATACACGTACAGCGTGGCCAACACCAGAGCCACGCCGAGTGCGATCGCATATAGCTGCAGGATATTCAATGGGACCAGAAGCACATGCCACGTGTAATGCGCATTGGCGAAGAAGCCGAACACGATGACGACCAGCAGGTTGATGGCCAGGGAAATCATGGCGCCCATCGTGGTGGAGGCGACGATGATGTAGTTGGGGAAATGAATCTTGCGAAGCAGATCACCGCGGTTCACAATCGCGGACATGCCCATGGATGTGGATTCATTGAAGAAGCTCCACAGGCAGGTACCGCATAACAGCGAGATGGCGAAGCTCGGTGTACCGTCGGAGAACTTCAGGAATCGGACGAACACCATGTACATCACCGCGAACAACATCAGCGGCTTCAGTACTCCAAGGAAGGAACCTTGGTAGCGCAACTGGAAATCGGTTTTCACAAGCTCCTTGAACACCACCAGTGAGTAATGGTAACGGTCGCGGAGTCTGTCCCATGCTTTCTTCATAAACACCTTATTCTACTCAGACAGGGGATTTCCCGACTTTCTCCGCCGAATCCACCTGCCACTCGTCTCTATCGATGCAAACCGGAGCGTACTTTCTTCAGCACCGCATATGCCGTGCGAATCGGCACCCAAGCGGCTTTCCTCAACCGGCTCTGCATAGGTTTGGGTAGCGGGTAAGTCACCGCACGGAACACTTTACCGAGCGCAAGATGCGTCGTACGGCGCAGCCGGCCAACGAACGTCAACGACGACCTCAGGCTGCCGAGGCTCTCCATCACGCTTTCGCCGCGTCGCACGCCACTGGTGGTGTCCATGAAGCCCTGCGCGGTGTAGTACAGGGAGTCCACTTCGATGCGTGCGTACTTGTCGGACATCACCCATGCAGGGTAATACCCCTGCGATTGGGCGATATAGCCATTGGCCCGTTCGATGGCGTGCGAGATGGTGCCATCGACACCCATCTTGCCTTCCGGCAGGAAGTCCTCGTACCGCCACCCATATTCGTAGAGGGGCTTCAACGCTTCCACACGGAACCAATAGCACGATCCGATGGCGGATACGCTGGGCTTGCGTTCATCCAGAGGAACGTGGATGTGAAGCTTGTTTTCCAGCAGATCCTTGGTGATGTCGAAGTTGATGCCCCAATCGTGCGGCACCGTATGCGCGAAATAAAGGGCGTGGATAGGCGGCGGCGGAGTCGCCATACCCAAGCGCGGATTATTCGCGAACAACGTCAATATATTCCGCACATAATCCTTGGAGCCGAGCGTGTTCTCCAGCAGCTTGTAGGCGAATCCTTCGGTCTCGGTCCCCTGATGCCCGTTCTGCTGGTTCTGCCCGGACTTCTTGTCGTGCGCGAAACCGACGACATCATATTTTCCACCGAGAACGACGTCTTTCGCTCCGACGAGCAGCGCCGACACGTCACGACCGCGGTTTTGCACCGGGATGAAATCGACCGTATGAGTGAAGCCACGCTTATCCATTGCCTTGCGGATGTCGTCGATTTTCGACTCATTCGTCGTGATGTACAGGTCGGTGTCCTCAGGCAGATTGGCAAGATATCCCAGCGTCTGGTCCAGCAAGTCGAGGAAATAGACGTGGTAGATGAACGCCGAACGCACCGGAGCATCCCCGTCCTCACGAGGATTGACGGTACGGGTCGGCAACACGTAGTTGAGATGCACGGCTTTTGCGATATCCGCAATATTGTATGCCGGCAGTACCGCGTCCCATATCAGATCGGTGTCGTAATCGGTATGCCGGCGCAGATACTCCAACAGTTCCATACCGGGCTGACCGGCGGGCTGGTTGAAATAGTACTGGTATTCAACGAAGAAGGAACGCTTCTTGAACACCGGGCATCGGTCGTCGCGAATCAGGGAAACCGGGTCGTACAGCATCGGATACGTCGAACGCGACCGGTACTTGTCATAGTCGATATATGAGGCCCAGGTAAATCCAAGATCGGCGAACCGTTTGGTGAACGTCATCTCATGCTTACGTGTCGCCTCCGCGTAGTCTTCATACACGGGCATGGTTTCCCAATAACGCTGGAACGCTTTGGAAGTGATCAGGGATTTCCGATACGCATGCCAATATGATTGCAGATGCGTCGGAATCTCCTCGCCGAAGGCGACGTCGTGCGGATATGCGGTGATGCCCCAGAAATCAACGTTCTTGCCGTCCATTGTTTCGAACATCTCCGAGAACGGAAAAACCGGTCCCAGAATCGTATCGTTCAGGCAGATGACCTCATCGTAGGCGGCAAGCTTGCTCCACCCGATTGAAAGCAGCGCTTGGCGGTATGCGGCGATATCAAGGCCCTTGTTCTCACGAACGATGATCCTATCAGCGAATCGTTCAAGCCTCTTACGAGAGTCCGCGTCCAGTTCGCCGTTGGCGACGATGACCAGCTGGTCCAGTGATTTCACGAGCTTGCTCAGGAAATAATCCACGTAGCGCGCTACATGACCGTATTTGGCGTAGATGCAGTAAATACCGCATCGTTTCCATTGACGTCCTTTGGATGGCACAGTCATATCTCCGTTCCTTTTAACGGTGAAGAATCCGATGCGCGGCACGGCGCAGTAGGTTACGTCGTTCGCTACCTTCCGGGAACACCGCATCAACCACACGGCGAATGGGCGTTCCTGTTTTCAACACGCGGCGTTGCTCTTCCAGCTGGAGTTGCTGCCGATATCGCTCTTGTTGCTCGGCTATTTTCGCCTGTTTGATTTCGAACTCGTGCTTGTCCAGTTTCCCTTTCAACGCGAGGAAACCGTTCACGCGTTGCTGAATAACCGTATCGGAAATGCCGTTCAAATCCAGACTGTTCAGCAACGTCAACCAGCGACGATACGGATCCGCATCCGACGGGACCGCATCATGGTCGACGAACCACTGCGCACGTGCCGTAAGAGGATCCAACAACATGTAAGCGGTATTCTCATCACCCCAAACACGGCGCAGCGAACGCATACCGGCAATCTGATCGGTCTCCGTCAACCTCATCACCCATTCACGTCCCACGATTCCAAGCACCACATGCCTGTACCATTGCGCGCAACGAGTCATGTTGTCGTCACCGGAGTCGGCCGCATACCGCAGCACAGCATTCATGGAGGAATGGATTCCCGTATGGCCATGCTCGAATTTCTGCAACGTCTCAAGACCGGAACCGGACACCCCGGCACCCAGATTGTAGCGAAGACCACGGTATTCCATGAAGAACCGCATTGTTTTCGCCCGTGAAGCCAATACGAAGAACTCGTATGAATCCTGCATGCGTCCAAGCGGTTCATCATACGTTGCGGCGAATCCACTACGAACGAATTCGCCGTCGAACATGCAGTCGATAAGACTCCACGTGTTGCGGGTTCCGAAATCTTCGGAGAACACCGACCTCAGCACATCCTCACCATGCATGTCTTCGGTATGTAGATTGAACGACCGCTCCTCCTGGAGCGCCGTATCCTGATTGGCCGAACCGTGGGGGACCACGGTACGACCGAATCGCAGAATATCGAAATTCCGACCGGACGCAT
>OGOH01002505.1_pt1 | contig 11375 bp, 10 predicted proteins | sample 1552571 | NCBI WGS metagenome assembly OGOH01 (sample SAMEA2580170, study PRJEB22360) | human gut metagenome | biome: human gut; feature: human-associated habitat; material: faeces | place: Denmark | collected 2008/2010
GTGTCAAGGGCGGCATGACCAACTGCCAGAACGAGATGAAGAAGGCAGTTGAGGCCGGTTACTGGAACCTGTTCACCTTCAACCCGGCAAACAAGGCTCAGGGCAAGAATCCGTTCACCCTGACCTCCAAGGCTGTGGATAACGAGAAGTATCAGGCACTGCTGGCTAACGAGACCCGTTACAGCCGCCTGACTCGTGCATTCCCCGACCGTGCTAAGGAGCTGTTCGCACGCAACCAGGAAGTTGCAAACGACCGCTACGAGCACCTGACCCGTCTGGTCGACCTGTACAAGTAAGCATTCTTCTGCGCTTTGGATGCAGATATTTGCGGCACCTTAGCCCCACAATGCAAGAGGGCGGCTGCCCCGTACCGGCGGTTACTGCGCAATGCAGCGGTACGAAGCGGAGAAACGCATCCATCCATGCAGGTGATGTGCTGAAGTACAGCATTCGCCATACGAGTTCTATCTGATTTCACTTCCCGGGCGGTGCTTTGTTCCGTGCGGAGCACCGCAGCGGGATATGAGATACCAAAGCGCCCGCGAGGGTCCTTGAAAGCACACCCCGCGTGTGTCAGGAGCATAAGGTCTGCTTGCAGATACCTTGCTCCGCCTGCTGCATAAGACCTGCTTTGCAGGGATCTTGCCGCAGTCAAAAACGAATCCGTTTTTAGCGCCCCGCTCACTTTATAGTGAACGGGGCGTATTTTTGTGTAAGGAAACAGAAACCGCTGTACGGAATGTTCCATACAGCGGTTCTCTCATCCATATACTATTTTGCGGAAGCAGGAACGAATTCAATTTTGACCTGCATTCCCATACCGGCGGCAAGGCGTTGCAGCGTCCGCAGAGAAGGATTTGCATTGCCGTTTTCCAGTTTGCTGATGTCTGCCTGAGCAATGCCGGTACGCTCCGAGAGCTCCTTCTGGGTCAGGCCGCTTACCTTCCGGGCATCGATCATTGCCTGTACCAGCGAAAGCTCTGGCTGAAGTGCCTCCCACTCCGCTTTGAATTCAGGGTCTTCCAGTTGTTTGTTGAGAAAATTCCGAAAGTCACTCACGATATCTTCTCCTTTCGTTCAAGATAGTCTGCACGATATTTTTTGGCCAGGGCAATTTCCTCTGGTGGCGTTTTTTGTGCTTTCTTGATAAAGCCGTTGGTCAGAACAATGCGCTTTCCAATGTAAAAGAAATACAGAACACGTGTGATATTGCTGCTCTGCTTAGCACGGATCTCAAAAATCCCGTCCCCAATAAACTTGGAGTAGGGCTCCCGCAGCTGTGGTCCGTTGGCTTCCAGCAGTGCGACAGCACCCAATACCTTTGCACGCATTTTGGTGTTAAGGGATTCCAGAAAATCATCCACCGGACAGTCGCCATTCTCCTTATGGTAGAAGTCTACATCGTAACATTCCAAGCGGCAGCCCTCCTTTATGGGATATATCCTATTTCTATAATATATGATATATCCCATTTTGTCAAGGGTGCGATAAAAATATCTTCTCGCTATTTTACAATTTCTTCATAGGATTTTCATGCAAACCCGTGCTTTTGGTGCTATACTACTGACATAAGGAACCGGGGCCGCAACCGATTCCTTGTACATGATTCCTCCTCACACCAAGGCAATATCCAAACAGAAAGCCCCTTTCAGTGGTCCGCAAGCACTGGAAGGGGCTTTCTGCGTGTTTTGGTGGAAATTCCCGCCTGATTCGGTGCATTTAGGGTTGACCGGCCTTTTGGGCGGCGCTATAATAAAAAGTGGAAAAGATCTTTAGGAGGTGAACGCAGGACAATGGACCCGGATCATAGTCGAAGATGCGGTTTTGGTGCGATAGGACGGGACATGGAGCAGGCTGCGTTCGCCTTTTTTGCCCGGTAAGAGGTGCTGTTCGGGCACTTCTCAGCGGGGAGAAAGGGCGCGGCTTTGTGCGCGTGGAAGCCCTGGCAAGGGGTGGATGCGGGCCGTTGGCGGCGCTTTTTGTTTTGCCCTGTACCAACCGCCGGAATACGGTAGGAGGTACGCAAAATGGAAATGGAAGAAAAGAAAAACGAACTGACCGAGGCCGCCCTGCCTGTGCAGGAGCTGCCCGCTGATATCCCGGACGAGGTGCGCCAGAAGCTGGTCAGAGATCTGAACGAGGAAGCTACAGAGGACCTGAAGCAGGACATCCGGGAGGCCGAGAAAGAGGAAGCCCGGGACGAGGAGGTCAAGGCTGACCCTGAGATGCTGACCAAGAGCCGCCTGCTCAAGATGCTGGTAAAAAAGCAGTACGTCAAGCTGCGTGAGGTCACCGAGGAGGAGCAGCCTGCCGACCTGGCAGAGCTGCTGGAGGAGCTGGACGAGAACAACCGTCTGGTGGTGTTCCGCCTGCTGAAAAAGGAAGTGGCCACTGAGGCCTTCGCCTATATGTCCGATGAAGCCCGGGATGACCTGGTCAACGCCTTCTCCGACGTGGAGCTGGTCAGCGCCATTGAGGAGATGAGCCTGGACGATGCCGCCGACCTGCTGGAGGATATGCCCGCAGGCGTGGTCAAGCGGGTGCTGGAGAAATCCTCCAAGCAGACCCGTGAGAGCCTGAACAAGCTGCTGAACTACCCCGAAAGCTCGGCCGGCAGCCTGATGACCCCTGAATATGTCCGGCTGAAAAAAGAGATGAATGTCCGGCAGGCGCTGGATGCCATCCGGCGGCAGGGCGAGAATGCCGAGACCATCTATATCAACTATGTTGTGGAGCGCAACCGCCTGATGGGTGTTGTCTCTGCCCGTGACCTGCTGCTGGCAGACCCTGATACCCCGCTGGTCGATATTATGGACGACAACGTGGTCACCGTGAAGGTCACGGATGACCAGGAGTTCGTGGCCCGTGAGATGCAGCGCTACGACTTTACCGCAATGCCCGTTGTGGACAACGAGGGCATGTTTGTGGGCATTATCACCATCGACGATGCAATCGATGTTCTGACCGATGAGAGCACCGAGGATATGCAGAAGATGGCTGCCATTCTGCCCGCGGATGAGGCCACCACTTATTTTGGCACCAGTGTCTGGACCCACGCCAAGCAGCGCATCCCCTGGCTGCTGATCCTGATGCTGTCGGCCACCTTTACCGGCATGGTCACCACCCATTACGAGGAAGCCTTTGTGAGCCTGCCCCTGCTGGTCTCCTTCATGCCCATGCTGATGGATACCGCCGGCAACTGCGGCAACCAGATCAGCACCCTGATGGTGCGCGGTCTGGCTCTGGGCGAGGTAGAGCCTGCCGACTTTGTGCGGGTGCTGGGCAAGGAGCTGCGGGTGTCTGCCATCGTGGGCGCGGTGCTGGGCATCGTGAACGGCCTGCGCATCTACCTGATGTACACCTTCCTGTTCCCCGGCCAGTACGCCAACGTGATGGGCTATGCCATCGTGGTCAGCGTGTCGCTGTTCTTCAGTGTCATTCTGGCAAAGCTGGTGGGCGGCATGCTGCCGCTGGCCGCCAAGAAGCTGGGTGCTGACCCGGCCATCATGGCAACGCCCTTCATCACCACCATCGTGGATGCCTGCAGTTTGATCCTGTACTTCCAGATCGCACAGCTGGTGTTCCGCAATATGATGTAAAACAGGAAAACTCCCTCCGTCATGGCGTGAACCGTGACGGAGGGAGTTTTTTACTGGGCACAGAGCGGGACGGAACACAAGCAATCGCGCGATTCCGGACGCATTCCGGAGCAAAAACGGCATGTAGAGCACTCTCTGCCGGAGAACGGCGGCAGACGGTGGAAAACCGCAGTTTTCCCCGCTTTTTCCACACGAAAAAGCGGCGTTTCCGTTCTGTGGAAAACTCAGGACTTCTTTTTTCCAATCTGGAGAGGGACCGAATCGTCAGCCGGAACGAACTGTAAAAAGAAAAGAAAATCCTTCGACTTTCTTTTATATAAAAGGCAAAGTGCCCACTTTTCTTCCCAGAAACTGGCATGAATCGCCGGGCAACATTACGGCTTGTATAAGCAAAACCGGATTTCCATGTGGAAAACCCGGTGGAAAAAGTGGAAAACCTCGTGGGAAACTGGGCCTTTTTTTCACAAAATCAGTGGAAAACCCGGTGGAAAAAGTGAAAAGTTCTCTCCGGAATGGAAAAACACTACCCTTTTTTGTTGTGAAATGGGCCGGAGTGTGGCTGCATTTTGCTGTAACGGCCTGAGTTTTTCCCCGCCGGTGTGCACACCGTGCCGGAGTGCCTGTTTTTTCTTGAATGCCCTGTCCAATCATGGTACAATAACCTCAGACAAGCGTGAAACACCAACTTCTGGAGGCATGATGCATGAACAATTGGCTGAACAAGTTGGAGCGCAAATATGGGCGCTTCGGCATTCCAAACCTGACCAACATTCTGGTGGCGGGGCAGATCCTTGTCTTTGCCATTGAGCTGTTTATCGACCGCACCATCACCGCCTGGGTGGGTCTGAACCGGTTTTTCCTGCTGCAGGGGCAGATCTGGCGGGCGATTACCTTTGTGTTCATCCCCTTCTCCGGCGGCAGCATCCTCAGCGTGGTGCTGGGCATCTACTTTACCTGGTTCGTGGGCACGGCGCTGGAAAAGGAGTGGGGCGATTTCCGCTATACCCTCTATTTCCTGCTGGGCATGGTGGGCACGGTGCTGGCCTGCCTGCTTACCGGCGTGACGGCCAGCACTTACTGTCTGTCCCTTTCGCTGCTGCTGGCCTTTGCCATGCTGTACCCGGAGGTACAGCTGCTGCTGTTCTTCGTGATCCCCATCCGGGTGAAGTATTTCGGCTTCTTTGCGGCGGCCCTGTGGGTGTTCAGCTTCCTGTCCGCGCCGCTGGCTGGCAAGCTGAGCTACCTGCTCAGTATGCTGAACGTCTGGGCATTCTTTGGCCCCATGGCCTACCGCAGTGTGCGGGCCTGGATCCGCCGCGAGCAGTGGAAGCGCAAGAACCGGCGGTAAACTGCTGTCACTCGGAACCGGCCTGCCGATGGCAGGGGAAGCATAAAGCAAAAGGAGCATATCCACCATGATGCTGGACCGCATGGAAGGCAACGCAGAACTGAAAACCAGCGTGCACCAGATGCTGGCGTCCCGCCGCTTGACCCACAGCGTATTGCTGGTGGGCGAAGAGGGACTGGGGGCCGGGTTTGCGGCCCGCTGCATTGCCGCAGATTATCTCTATCCGGCCGGTGGTGCCCCCGCCGAGGCCCTGCTGCGGGGCGAATGCTGCCGCGCTGTGGGCAAGGCCGGCAAACGCGACAGCGGCCAGATCGAGACCGGCATCGTGCGCGAAGCCATCTCGGTGGAGGGCATGGGGGCTGGCGGCCGGTATCTGGTCAGCCAGGTCACCGCCATGCGCAGCGAGATCTTCAACACCAGCCTGTCGGCCGAGGGCCGCGCGGTGCTGCTGTATCATGTGGAGCGCATGAACGAGGAATCCGCCAACGCTCTGCTGAAGGTCATGGAGGAGCCGCCGGAGGGCGTGCTCTTCCTGCTCACGGCCGATTCGCTGGCCGGGGTGCTGCCCACCATCCGCAGCCGCTGCGTCAGCTTTGCAGTGGCTCCTGTCTCGCCGGAGCAGTGCGCCCGCTACTGCGCCGCACAGGGGGTGGACAAAAAGACGGCCGCGCTGTACAGCGAACTGTTCGACGGGCACATTGGCACGGTGCTTGCCGCCGCACAGGACGAAGCCCGCACCGCGCAGGTGGAAAAGGCCCTGCAGCTGGCAAAGGCCGCTGCCGACCGTGACAGCTATGCCGCAGCCTGCCTGCTGGCCGCCTACGAAAAGGACAAGGCCGGTGCCGCCGCCCTGCTGACGGACTTCCGGGCGGTGGCGGCAGCGGGCCTGCGGCATAGCCCCCACGCACCGGTGCAGGGCATTGCCGCCCAGCGTGCCCTGCGTCTGGCCGAAGCCGCCATCCAGCGCCTTGGCGCGCAGGTGAACCCTAAAATCGTGCTCAGCGTGTTTGCGGCAAAGTTCCGCGCGCTGTAAAAGAAAAATCCCGGCAGACATGTAAATCTGCCGGGATTTTAAATTGTAAATTATACGATCGTGGGAGTGTCAAGGGGCGAACTGTAAGAGAAGGTGACCTTATTGGAGCCATCCGTGTAGGTGACAGTAAAGAGGCCGACATGAGAGATGTCCACATCGTAGATAGAGCCAAGATCAACATAGAGAGGAATAACAGAGTTACCGGTTTTGATCGGTACAGTTTCAAAGTATTTATATTTCTGTGTGGCACTGTCAATAACGAAGTTGTCAAGGCTGCGGGCGGTTCTCTTGGAGATTTTGCCGTTCTTAAATGTAAAAGTGATCTGGTTTTTGCTGAGAGAAAAAGAAGTATCTACACTCTGAAAACCAAGGGCGGTGTAGAGATAATAGTGACGACATCCGTCACTTTCATACACAGAATTTGATTCAAAAGTGCCGCTGAATGCGCCCATGCCAACGGAACAACTAGGAAGTCCCTTGTAATTGGAAGTGTCAAGGGTGGGTAGGGTCGGGTTGCCGGGGGTTGCACCATAACCTTCGCCGCAGCCAACCAGCATACTGCCGGCGGCAGCGACCAGTGCGGCGGCACCAGTGGCCTTTAAAAAGGTACGGCGGGTGATCAGTTCAGACATAAAAATCTCTCCTTTGATTGCAGGAAATCATAAAATACAAAAGCTGATGCAAACAGAAACTCCCTCCGGCGCTTGCGGTACACCGGAGGGGTTCTCTGTTTGGGGTATTGCTTTGGTGTGAGGAGGAATCATGTGTAAGGGGGCGGTTGCGGCCCCGCGTCCCTTACAGGCCCTAGTATACCCGATTTTGCAGGAAAAGTCATTACCTTTCTGTGAAAAAATCAAAAAAACAGAAATTTTAAATGAAAATACGTCAGATTGCTTCAAAGATTCCGGTTCGGGTATTGCCGCGCACGGTCACACTCTCATCGCCGTAGGAAAAGGTGATCTCCAGCGTATGCCCCGTTGTGTACAGGGTGCTGTACTCGTCTTTGGTCAGCGAAATCCCGGTTTCCGCAAAACAGATCTCCTGCGGCTGGAGGGTTTCAAGGTGGCCTTTTTCCTCTGGAGTGAAACGGGAAGTATGGGTACAGGCATAGAGCCGGTAATGATTCCGCGGCTGGCCGTCCATCCGGATGGTGAAATTGTCCAGAACATCCCCGTTTTCGGCAACGCCACGGAACGGCAGCTGGGCGGCTGTGTCATTGCTGTTCTGCATGGTAAAGTAGATCGGCAGACTGTAAGAAGGGACCTGGGTGAGAAAATCACTGCTCCAGAAACCGGAAAGCACAATGCCGCCCACCGCCGGCAGGACGGTGCTTTCCACCGGCCCGGCGGTGTATTCGGTGCTGTAATGATCCGGAAGCAGGTAGCCGGTAAAGGTCTGGCGCTGCCCGCCGTAAAGCAGTGTGAGGCTCCAGGGTGCAGGGTCAACGGTCCGCAGACCGGCGCTCAGATCCTCCGGCTGCAGCTTGCAGCTGTAAGAGATGGTCTGGGTCTCCCCGGCTTTCAGCTGGACGTCCTGCACATATCTGGAACCGTTCCACTTGTTCAGGCCGGTAAAGGTAAACTCTCCGCCGTAACGGCTGTTTCCGAGCATGGGAACAAAGTTTTCTTGATTGAAATAGGCCGCAGAGGAATTGGTGTTCTCTATATTCAGATGGATCTCCATCTGCCGGAAATTATTTCCGTAATCCTTGGCAAAGGCACGGACGTAATTCACCCGCAGGCCGCCTACCGTGGGCACGGCAGCGCCGCCCTCCGCAGGGTCGCCTGCGCCGCAAAGCAGGCCGGATACCGCAGAGCCGAGCATCAGGCAGCCGGAAACTTTCAGGAAGCTGCGGCGGGAAATTTTACAGGACATAAACATCCTCCTCTCAGAAATAAAGCAGATATTACCTGCTTTTATCATACGCGATGTGCAACTGAAATGCAACATGATCCTTGCAATGCCGCAGAAATTGGTCAATCTGCTGTGATTTTCAGTTCCCGTGCGTGCACTTTGCCATGCTCCACATAGTGGGCGGCATTGCGCAGGTTGGCTTCGATCTGTGCCTCGGTCACGGGTTTGATCACCCGGGCAGGGACGCCCACGGCCACCGATCCGTCCGGGATGACCATGCCTTCCGGCACCAGGGCACCGGCCCCGATGATGCAGTTTTTGCCCACCACGCAGTGGTTCAGCAGGGTGGCGTGCATCCCGATCAGGGTGCCGTCGCCCACGGTGCAGCCGTGTACCACGGCGCTGTGGCCCACGGTGACGCTGCGGCCCAGGGTCACGGCCCCGCCTACGTCGCAGTGCAGCACGGCATTGTCCTGCACGTTGCTGTTCTCGCCGAGGGTCAGGGTACCGTCGTCGCCGCGCAGCACGGCCCCATACCATACGGTGGAGCCGGGCTTCAGGATCACATCGCCCTGCACGGTGGCGTTGGGAGCCACAAAGGCCGCGCCTTCGTTGCGGGGACTTTTTCCACAAAAGGACAGGAACATTGTGAAAAACCACCTTTCTCTTTTGGTTCGTTTATGGTATTCTTATAAGTAAGGAACAAAAATGTGCGCACCGGTTTTGCCGGAGCGGGATTCAAGGGGGTACCTTCATGCTTCACAACACGTTCTGCCGCCGGTTGGCGGCGCTGGTGCTTACGCTGGCGGTCGCCGTCAGTGCAGTGCTGCCGGTATTTGCAGTATACCCCATGCCCATCCAGACTGCAACCGAGACCGAGGCCGTGTACCTGTTCAATGCCGATACCGGCAAGACACTGCTGACCCAGAATGCCGACCAGCCCCGCTATGTAGCCAGCCTGACCAAGATGATGACGGCTCTGCTGCTGCTGGAAAGCGGCAAGGACCTGAACGGCGAGGTCACGGTGCCCACCGATCTGACCCAGGAGTTCAAGGACATCCAGAACGCCAACGGCACCACCATGGGTCTGCGCATCGGGGAGACGGTGCGCCGCATCGACCTGCTGAACGCCCTGCTCATCACCAGTGCCAACGACGCGGCCAGCGTCATCGCCTGGGATGTGGGCGGCAGCCTGAATGCCTTCATCCAGCAGATGAACGCCCGTGCCGCAGAGCTGGGCTGCACCAGTGCCACCTTTACCTGCGCCCACGGCCTGTACGATTACGGCAATGTGGCCTCGGCAGAGGACATGGCAAAGATCGCGGCGGCCTGCGCGGCCAACGAGACCTTTGCGCAGGTGGCCGGTTCCACCACCTATACGCTGGGCCAGACGAATTTCCACAGCGAGCAGCGCACCATCAGCAGCTCCAACCCGCTGATGGACGCCTCTGGTGCTTATTATAAGGATTCTGTCAAGTGGGTCAAGGGCGGTTTTACCACCCTGGCAGGCCGCTGTGCGGTGGCCCTTGCCCAAAAGGACGGCCACACCTACGGCCTTGTGATCCTGGGCAGCGACAGCAACGAGCATCTGTACAGTGAGTGTGATGCATTGTTTGACTGGGCCTTTGCCAGCTTTGCTGACCGGCCGCTGGTGGACACCCAGACCGTGGTGACCACCGTGGACCTGACCAAATGCCGCACCCATCCGGAGGTAGAACTGTATGCGGCTGCTCCGGTCAGCGGCTACGGCCACGCGGACGACAAGGTGAGCTATTCCTTTGACCTGCCCGAGAGCGTGTCGGCCACCGTGAAAAACGGCCAGAAGCTGGGCACCGCCACGGTGTATCTGGACGGCTGCGAGGTAGGCCAGGTGGATCTGGTGACCCATCAGGAGTACGTCTCCGACTTCCGCACCGACAGCCGGTCCACCCTGCTGCTGTTGGCCGCACTGACGGTCATCCTGCTCGTGCTGAGCGTTGTCACGCTGGCATGCGGCGGCGGTTCCCTCAACCTGAACCGGCGGCGCAGGATGAAGCGGAGAAGATAAGCCGAACGATAAGAGCCGCTGTTGCACATCATCCGTGCAGCAGCGGCTCTTTTTGCATATTACACGGCGCCGTAGATGCCGTGCACCGATACTTCGCCGGTGAACACATGCACTTCGCCGCTGTCGGTGCGCACCACAAGGCGTCCTTCCTCGTCCACGTCGATGGCCTCCCCGGCGCCCTGCCCGCCTTCCGGCAGGTCAAAGGTGACCCGGCGGCCCAGATTGACGCAGGCGGCCTTGTACTCCTCCCGGAAGGGCGCAAAGCCGTCCCGGGCAAAGGTGTACAGGTTGCGGTCAAAGCCAAAGTCGGTCAGGCCCTCGGCCAGCCAGGCAGGGTCGGCGGCAAGATCAACGTTTGCCCCCTGCAGTGCCAGCGAGGTGCCGTTGGGCAGGTTGGCGGCGTCAAAATAGCTCTGGGGCTGGGCCAGATTGATGCCGATGCCGCACAGGATGCCGCGCCCCTGCTGCTGGTAGCCGTAGCTCACGCTTTCGCACAGGATGCCCACGATCTTTTTGCCGTTCAGCAGCAGGTCGTTGGGCCACTTGATCTGGCAGTCCACGCCGTAGCGCAGCTTGAGCTGGGTGCGCACGGCAAGGCTTGCCAGCAGCGGCAGGGTGGCAGGCTGGGCCAGCGGTTCCCGGATGGCTGCTGTATAATACAGGGCCTTGCCCTCGGCGTTCACCCAGCTGCGGCCCAGACGGCCCCGGCCTGCGGTCTGGTTCTCGGTATACACCGCACCCACCGGGCCAAACTCTTCAAAATGCTCCTTCACGTAAGCGTTGGTGCTGCCGCATTCCGGCAGATAGCGCACCTCATTGATGCTCATTGTTTGGGTACCTCTTTATGTTCATAGGCGGTCACTTTGCCTTCGTCCAGCGTCCGGATGCCGTAGGTGTCCGGCCCGGTGTAACACCGGCCGCAGGAGCCGGGGTTGAACAGGAACACCCCGCTGCGGGTCTCTGCATGGGGGATGTGGGTGTGACCGAACAGCGCCACCTCGGCACCCCGGGCAGATGCGGCATCTGCCAGCGTATCCAGATCGTATTTCACACCGTACATATGACCGTGAGTGTAAAAGATCACCACGCCGTCAAAGGCGGCAAGGCCATCGGTGGGTTCCAGTGCGCCGTAATCGCAGTTGCCCGCCACCGAGTAGGCCCGCAGCTTGGGGTACAGCGTCAGAGCCAGTTCCAGATCCCGCAGGCCGTCGCCCAGAAAGATCAGGGCATCGATGCTTTTGCTCTCTTTCATCAGCACGCGCTCAATGGCGGCACGTCCGCCGTGGCTGTCGCTCAAAACCAGAAGCTTTGTCACAAAAGGGATCCTCCTCTATTACCATTTACCTGAGATGCTGTCATTCACCAGCCTGCTGGCCCTGTTGCAATACCAGCAGCTGCTTGTACACTTCGCTTTTAGAATAAGGTGTGCCCTGTGCCGCCGCCTTGGCTGCGGCGGTGGGGGCCAAACCCCCCCCCGGCACCCCCACAAGCTGC
>OGOH01002527.1_pt1 | contig 11315 bp, 11 predicted proteins | sample 1552571 | NCBI WGS metagenome assembly OGOH01 (sample SAMEA2580170, study PRJEB22360) | human gut metagenome | biome: human gut; feature: human-associated habitat; material: faeces | place: Denmark | collected 2008/2010
TTTTCCTCTGCATGAACCTGTAATAACTCTCATAAAAAATAACTCCAAAATAAAAGTATACAATCATTATACTATATTAATTACCATTTGTCTAGACTATTCGCCGATATTTTTTTATTTTTTATACCACACACAAAAAGGGACTTCACAGCGGAAGTCCCTTTAGTTATTTTAATTACGTACTCTAAGAAACAAGTCCTCAGTTAAGATTACTTTCTCTTAGAAACTACGATAGCTGCACCTGCGAGAGCGATACCTGCAAGAGCGATACCTGCTGTTGCGCCTGTAGCTGCTGTGTTATCAGAAGCTGCGCTTGAAGATGTAGCAGTTGCTGTGCCTGTTGTACCAGCCTTTGAAGAAGTTGTTGCGGCTGTGCTGTTAGCCTTTGAATCAGTCTTGCTGTCAGACTTAGAATCCGTCTTGGAATCATCCTTTTTGCTGTTTGAATCTGTGCCAGAAGTAGCAGGAGCAACAGGAAAAGCGTTAGCAGCCCATATCCAGCCCTCGTTTGTTGAGCCGTCATCGAACTTCTGAGCCTCAGCGTTTACAGTACCTGACTGAGCGATAGAAATTGTGTAAGAGCCGTCGCCGTTGATAGCAGTATCCTGGCAGTCAACGTTTGTGTCGAATCCACCTGCGCCACCTGCGATACCTACGCACTTGTTAGGGAAGTAAGCTGGCTGTGCAACCTTATCCTTTTCTTTGTCATCTGGATTTCTGAAATCCCAAGTGCCGTCAGCTTGGAAAGATACACCAGCATTGCCTGTTGTGTCACCAAGACCTTCAATTGTGAAGTCAATAGTGATGTACTCACCAGCGCCTGCTACAGTGTAGTCAGTGATCTCTGATGTGAACTTGCTGTTCCACTTGTTGATGATCTGGAAGCAGAGCTTGTCTGAATCAGACTTGCCAGGAGCAGCACTTACGTTAAACTCCTGTGAACCGATCTTTACCTTAAGATCCTTACAAGTAACGACCTGACCATTTACAAGAGCCTCATCGTTATCGTTGTACTCACATGGGATATCTGTAGCGATGAACAGATAGTTGTAAGCTGTTGAATCAGCAGCGAAAGCTGTTACAGCCATGCCTGCGAAAATCTTTGTAAGTTTCATTTCTAAAACTTCCTTTCTTAAATAACTTTAAGTATATTGTACTTTATTTTCCGAAAAATTTCAATCGGCTGATTTAACAAATATGATAACGTTTTCTTATGCAATCACAACAATTTGTACTATTGATTTTTAGAAGTATAGCCCAATTTCCGCACTTTGCAAAACTTTTTTATCTTATGTAAAAATACTAAACCGTCATTTATCAAGCTTTTTCTTCTGCACCTTTCCAGTCACTTTCAGCACGATACCTCTAGGAGCAAATTTAGCCCCTGCATAAAGTGCCTTTATAGACTTCTCAGGGATAATGATGAGCTTTCTGCCGAACATTCCCTCAAGAGCCTTTTTTGCACAAAACTGTGGTGTTATGGAGCTTACGCCGAACTTGCAGTTTGCAACGTCATTGAACTCCGTATCCACAGGACCCGGGCATACCGCACAAACGTGTACCCTGCTGTTTCTCGCCCTCAACTCCTCATATATTGCGCTGGTAAGGCTCACAACATAAGCCTTTGAAGCATAGTATGTTGCCATCATAGGACCACCATACATAAGCCCTGCCGAGGAAGCTATATTCATTATATAACCCCTGTCAGCGGCAACAAAGTCTTTCAAAAACAGCTTTGTGAGCATATGCACCGCTGTAACGTTGGTGTCTATCATTTTAAGTTCAGTGTCCAGAGGAAGCTTGTCAAAGCTGCCCACTGCACCAAAGCCTGCACAGTTCACAAGCACTGATATCTTCTCGCTCTTTGTTTCCTCATAAAGCCGCAGACATTCTTCCCTGTCAGAAACGTCGCAAACTACCACCCTTGTGTTGTCACCAAGCTCCTCCGCAAGCTCTCTGAGCCTTTCCTCACGTCTTGCGCTGTGTATCACACGAAAGCCCCTTGCAGATAGATCTCTCGCTATCTCTCTGCCAATTCCCGAGCTTGCGCCTGTTACCAAAGCCGTCTTAGCCATTTATATCATCCTCCACCCTTTTCAGGGATATTATTTGATTTTTGTCATATCAGTATATCACATTAGTATCACCCTGTCAAGTGTGAGAAAGATGTAAAATACGCAGAAAAGCATCGCAAAAAACTGAATAAAAATGTCAAAATCTCTTGACATTTACTTTAAAGTATGGCATAATGTTAATATAATTTTAAGAAATAGAATAAAATTAAACTGAGAAATCAAAGAACAAAGAACAAGGAGATAAAAAATTATGAGTTGTACCCTTTGCATACTTGCCGCAGGTCTTGGAAGTCGCTTCAAAGGCGGCATAAAACAGCTTGAACCTTTCGGACCAAACGGTGAGATAATAATGGATTATTCTATCTATGACGCCGTTGAGGCAGGCTTTGACAAGGTCGTATTCATTATAAGAAAGGATATCCGTGATGCCTTTGATAAAATGATAGGCGACCGTATCTCAAAATACGTCAAGATAGATTACGTTTACCAGGAGCTTGACTGTCTTCCGGAGGGCTATTCCGTACCTGAGGGACGTGTTAAGCCATGGGGTCACGGTCATGCAGTCTGCTGTTGCAAGGACGTTATAAATGAGCCTTTCGCAGTAATAAACGCTGATGATTTTTACGGCAAGGAAGCTTTTGTGAAGCTCCACGATTTTCTCTGCAATGAAAACTCAGATTGCAAAAAGCTTCATCTTGGCATGGCAGGCTTCATACTGAAAAACACTCTAAGCGACTTCGGTGCAGTGAACAGAGGCGTCTGTGAAGTGAAAGACTCTATGCTCACAGACGTTGTTGAAACCTACAATATCCGCCGTGAAAAAGACGGCAAGGTCTATTCAGGCAAGGAAGAAACAGCCGAGCTTGACGAGAACTGCTATGTGTCAATGAATATGTGGGCTTGCCCTGACGGCTTTATAGATAAACTCAATGGTATGTTCACAGACTTTATGAAAGAAAATAAAGACAGCCTGACAGCGGAGTTTCTCCTCCCTGCGGGTATCGATACAATGATAAAAACAGGTGTTGCAGACTGCAAGCTTCTGGAAACTCACGATAAGTGGTTCGGCGTTACATATAAAGAAGATAAGCCAACCGTTAAAGCCGATATCGCAAAGCTTATAGAGGCTGGCGTTTATCCTGAAAAGCTTTGGAAATAAAACTTTTTCAAACAAATAAAACAGAATAAATTGTCAACAATAAGTCGGGCAGAACAAATTCTCCCGACTTTTTTGCGTCAGTTTGTAAAAAGTGAAGAAAATCCTTAATTCGACTAAAAAGCACTTGAAAAAGGCTGTAAAATGTGTTATGATAATCTTTGAAACGGATCTGCATTTTTGCAGGTCAGGAGAGATAATATAAGAGGTAGTATAATGGAGAGCCAACACGGTAGCAATTTGAAAAATATAAGAAAAAAAAGAGCCACAGCACAGCAAAGCATAGTGTCATTGAGTTGTCTTGTGTGCATAGCATTTGCGGCAATATGGGGCTTCCATGCAGGAAGCGGCAACAGCAGGGCTGTGGAAGCAAAGAAGATGTCAGCTTCAAGCTCTGTGGCAGAGAACGAAAGCTTCGAGAGCAAGGCAGACAGCTCTTCTCAGGCAGAAAGCAAGGTCGATGAAAGTGGCATAGATGAAAGCTTTACTGACAGCTCAGTTACCCATGATGACGCCGACGACCTTTCTGACGCAGTTTTCATAGGCGACTCACGAACAGTTGGTCTGCAAAACAACTGCGATAAACCAAAAGCAACGTTCCTTTGCTCTGTGGGAATGCACATCGACACCGTTATGACAGACCAGAACATCACCCTCTCAAACGGCAATGCAGGCACTGTTATCGACGCTCTTGGAGAAAGACAATATGGCAGAGTGTATATAAACCTCGGCACTAACGAGCTTGGCTGGCCTTATATCGACACCTTCAAGGATTATTATACACAGCTTATCACAAAAATTCAGGAGATACAGCCTGACGCTGTTATCTATGCTGAATCTATCCTCCCTGTAACAGCTTCAAGAAGTTTACAGGGCGACGCCATAAATAACACAAATGTAGCCACATTCAATCAGGCTATCTCAGAGGTGGCACAGCAGACAGGTATAAATTATCTTGACTGTACCTCCGCTGTAGCAGGCGCAGACGGCACTCTTCCTGAGGAAGCCTCCTCAGACGGAATACACCTTATGAGCGAATACTGCGACAAGTGGCTCAACTATATAATCGACAACACATAAGAAAGGAAAGAAGAATTATGAAAACAAAGAAGATACTCTGCACTCTTATGGCAGTTATGTGCATGGGCACAGCAGCACTTACAGGCTGCGGTTCAGACTCTAACAGCAGCACAGCAAACTCCGCAAATTCAGCGGCAGCCGCTCAGACAAACGAAAGCGTTGACGTAACAGCCGTTGCGGACAAGCTCAAGGACGGCATAGAGTTCAAGGACGAGCTCGCAGAGCTTGACGAGGCAAAGATAGAAAAGATAATCGGCATATCAGCAGACAGCTATACAAAGGCTAAGGTCTATGTAAGCTCATCAGGAGGAACAGCCGAGGAGATAGACTGCTTTGAAGCCAAGGACGCAGACAGTGCAAAGGCTATCGCAGATACACTTACAGCAAGAGTCGAAAGCCAGAAAAAGGTTTTTGAAAACTATGTCCCTGAGGAAATGACAAAGCTTAATGACCCTGTTCTTGTAACCAACGGCAATTATGTTTACCTCTGTCTTTCAAACGATAACGATAAAGCAAAAGAGATAATAGGCTAGGAGTAATAAATATATGCTTTTTTCAAGTACAACATTTCTGTTCGCATTCCTGCCTATTGTACTGATAACGTATTATATCGTCCCACGCATAACACGCAATCTGGTGCTGTTTATTTTCAGCCTTGTGTTTTACGCATGGGGCGAACCTGTTTATATCGTCCTCATGATAGCTTCCACTATCGTTGCGTATATAACAGGACTATTGGCAGACAAACAGCGTAAAAACGCAAAAAAATACACTCCGCTCATCGCAATGATAGGAGCGGTGGTGTGGAACATCGGGCTTCTTCTGTTTTTTAAATATACCGACTTTTTCATCGGTGCGGCAAACAGCATTTTCGGCACGCAGATAAAGACCTTGGGTCTTGCCCTCCCTATCGGTATCTCATTCTACAGCTTCCAGACCCTTTCATACGTTATCGACGTTTATAAGGGCGAAGTAAGAAGTCAGAAGAACTTCCTTGACCTTGCCACCTATGTTGCACTTTTCCCACAGCTTATCGCAGGTCCTATCGTAAGATACATCGACGTTGCGGAACAACTCAAAAAGCGTAACGAGAGCATAGAGCATTTTGCACAGGGCGTGTGGAGATTTTCCATAGGTCTTGGCAAAAAAGTCATTCTCGCAAATACTATCGGCGAGCTTTTCGACACTATCTCAAACTCAGCGCAATCCGAACTGAGCGTTGCCGCAAGCTGGCTTGGCATAATAGCCTATACCTTCCAAATATACTTTGACTTCTCAGGCTATTCCGATATGGCGATAGGTCTTGGCAAAATGTTCGGCTTCGACTTTCTCGAGAACTTCAACTACCCTTACATCTCCACCTCTATCACAGACTTCTGGAGACGCTGGCATATGTCACTTTCAAGCTGGTTCAGAGATTATGTCTATATCCCACTTGGCGGTAACCGCAAGGGCAAAGCAAGACAGTGCCTTAACATCATGATAGTATGGTTTCTCACAGGCTTCTGGCACGGTGCAAACTGGAACTTTATGCTATGGGGTGTGTACTTCGGTGTGATACTCCTATGTGAAAAGCTTTTCTTGGGCAAAGCCCTGAAAAAGATACCTGCATTTTTCCAGCACCTCTATGCACTTCTTTTTATAGTCATAGGCTGGGGAATATTCTCCTACGAAGACTTCGGCAAGCTCACACAGAACTTCAAAAATATGTTCGGCGCAGGGGGACTTCCTCTCATAAATCACCAAACAGTGTTCTGGCTCGCACAGTATGCAGTAACAATAGTGATACTTGTGATAGCTTCAACACAGCTTCCAAAAAAGCTCTGCCTTAATCTTCAGATCAAGTGTCCTGAGATATGCGGCTGTATACTCCAACCGCTGTTCGCATTAACACTTTTGGCAGTTTCCACCGCCTACCTTGCAGGTAATTCATTCAATCCGTTCCTGTATTTCAGATTTTAAAGGAGGACGGCAGATATGAAAAAACAACTTAAAAACTATATTATGATAGTGTGCTTTCTGCTGTTCATATTCGGCTTTGCAGTGGCAAGCTTTATTTCTGAGGATCGTGAATTCTCCGAAAATGAGAACCGCTATCTCCAGCAAGCCCCTGAATTTTCATGGAAAAAACTCGAAAAAGGCGAGTTCACATCGGATATCGAAAGCTATATGTCCGATCAGATATTCATGAAAGACCAGCTTGTGAGTCTTAAAACAGTCACCGACCGCACGCTACTGAAAAACTATCAGAACGGTGTATATTTCGGCAAGGACGGCTATTATCTCCAAGACTATCAGGAAAACAGACCTCTTATCGAGAAAAATATAAGCTGTCTTAACGATTTTGCTGACAGCCTCGATAAATCCGTCGACGTAAGCTTTCTTCTTGTGCCGAATGCAGTTTCCGTTATGTCAGACAAGCTCCCTGCGGTCACACAGACCGACGATCAGCTTGAAAGCGAAAAGTATATAAGCTCTATCCTCAGCGACAGGATAAACCTCTGCTTCCCATATGACCAGCTCAAAGACGCCGCAAAGTCCACGCAGGTTTTCTATAAGACCGACCACCATTGGACAGCCGAGGGCGCAAAAGTGGGATTTGACGCACTTATGACAGCCATGAATGAAGATATCCCACAGGTATCCTACAATATAGAAACTGTAAAGGACTTTCATGGCACACTTTATTCAAAAGCCCCGACAGACTTCTCCGCTGCTGATGAAATGCACTTCTACACAAACCCTGACAACAGCGTAAAGGTAAATTATGTTGAAGAAAACAAACAAACAGACACCCTTTTTGACGATTCATTCAAGACCAAAAAGGATAAATACTCCACTTTCATGGGCGGAAACTTTGCCCTCACGGAAATAGAAACAAACGGCGAAAGCGATGAACACGTCCTTATTATAAAGGACAGCTACGCAAACACAGTTATGCCATACTTTGCCGACAAGTATAAGCACATCACAATGATAGATATGCGTTATTACCACATCATGGATAAGACCGTCAGCGAGTATGTAAAAGACAACGGCATAACAAAGGTCATTTTCCTTTATAATATGGACTTTGTGAACACCGATAACAACTTCATATGGCTTGAATAACTCAGCAACAATTAGGGGCGGCCTTTGGTCGCCCGCTATTTTTATCACACCCATATATAACGTCAACGTCAAACCCACAGAAAGAAGGACTTACAATGACACTTACCCCCTACAAAAGAAAAGCCTTTTATTATGAAACAGACCGCATGGATATAATCCACCATTCAAATTACGTCCGTTGGCTTGAGGAAGCCCGTGTTGACCTTATGGAACAGCTTGGCTGCCCATTCCACGAAATAGAAGAACGTGGCATAGTTTCCCCAGTGCTCTCCGTGGAAACACACTATAAATATCCCGTCCGTTTCGGTGACGAGTTTGAAGTGCGCTGTAAGCTGTCAAAGTTCAACGGCTGTGCCTACGAGCTTGACTATGAAGTCTTTGACCTTACCACTCAGAAAACAGCCTGCCTTGCCCACACCTCCCACTGTTTCACCAGCCCCGACCTTAAGCCTGTAAGACTAAAAAAACATTATCCCGATATCTACGAGAAATTCCTATCCGCATATCAGGCAAGTGAAGAATAAGCAAAAAAAATGTACAGCTCCCGAGTTTCTTCTCAGGAGCTGTACTTTTGTGTAAAAAAATGACAGACGTGACCTGTCACGAAGAAAGCAATCCATCAACGCCCTCACGCCACTTTTCAAAGCTGCACAAACCAAGCTTTGCCCAGCGACATTCCGAGCATAGTATATCAAATGCCTTTTTATCCATTTTGCTTCTCAGCCTTGTCAGCGCACTGCGATAATTCTCCACTGAGTGACATTCTATCTCAGAAAGTCTGCAAACCTCGCTGTCTTTCTGTGCCACCGTTCCGCCACAGCCGTCAAGCAAACAACCGTCCTCCGTCCTGTTTGGGCAGTGCTGACATATCATATCTCCGCTGCACACAAACCGCACCGCAGTATCCTCGCTCTCCAATCTGTCTTTCACAGACTGCATATTCACCGAAAAGCCGTCACTGTAGCCTTTTCCCTGAAAAAGCGGCAGGCACAGCAGATGATGAAATCTAAGCTCAGGCTCTCTTGTAAGCATAGCAACCTGTCTTTGCAAGTCTGCTTACAAGCTCGATGCTGATAAGGTAAGCAGCAACAACAGAGATAATGTCCTTTACAAGATAAGGAACAGAAACAAGAAGGATAGAAATATTAGCAACGATAGCGTACTGGATAGCACCGAGCAGGTGGTCGCAAGCAAGACCTGCGATACCAAGCACGATAGCGATGACCTTACCGCTTATCTTGTCAGAGCAGAACTTTGCGCCAAGACCGCAAAGAAGAGCCATAACGATAAATCCGTAAATGAATCCACCTGTATACCCTACGATAACGGAGAAACCGCCTGACCAGCCTGCAAACACTGGCACACCGATAGCGCCCAGCAGACCGTATACCAGAGCAGACACAGCACCGCCCTTCCAGCCGAGAAAATATCCTGCCAGAGCCACAGCAAAAGTCTGGAGCGTAACAGGAACGTGAGTAGGAAGCGGAATAGTTATCTGCGAAAGCACAGCGATTATAGCCGTCATAACTCCGATACCGACTATTTGTTTTGTTTTGTTTTTAGCATTGTTATTCATTGTAAACCTATCCTTTACTTTTTATTTGACAATTAATATTGTATCACATACCGAGCCTATTGTCAACCGAAAATATCTATTTCGGTATACAATTATAAGGCGTCGGTAAACGATACTTTTATACAAATTTAATAACAAACAGTGAAAACACGGCATTGCCCTTCCGAACGGGACACCGAGGGCGTCGTCCCCTACAATTATGGATACTGTTGATACGCATACCTCCATTGAATACATTTATCCCCACCCGAAAATCTGATTTCAGACCTGCAATACCCCTTAATAAATTGTACAATATGCTTCTGAAACCAATTTTTATCCTGATAGATATTGTGCAATCCTACAAAAATCACATAAATGACCTTAAATGACTTGAATTTTGCGAAAAAGGTGCTAAAATATAATTAGCACTCAGAAAGACTGAGTGCTAACAATCAAACGGTGAGAGTGCTGAAAAGACTAAAAATACAGTAGCTCACAATATTTTACAAAGCTTATAATTGGTATTATAAAAGGAGGAACTTATCATGGCGATCAAACCATTGCAGGACAGAGTTGTAGTTAAGATGACAGAGGCTGAGGAAACCACAAAGAGCGGTATCATTCTCACAGGCTCAGCTAAGGAAAAGCCTGAGGTCGCAGAGGTAATAGCTGTGGGCCCTGGTAAAAAGGACGTTACTATGGGCGTTAATAAGGGCGACAAGGTGCTTATCTCTAAGTACAGCGGTACTAATGTTAAGCTGGACGGTGAAGAGTTCATTATCGTTAAAATGGACGACATTCTCGCAGTTGTTGACTAATTTCACTGCATTTTAAATAGTATATAAACGGAGGTAATTTACAATGGCTAAGGATATAATTTTTGGCGAAGACGCAAGAAAAGCTTTGCAGAGCGGTATCGACAAGCTCGCAAACACTGTTAAGATAACACTGGGACCTAAGGGCAGAAATGTAGTTCTTGATAAGAAGTATGGTGCTCCTCTTATCACAAACGACGGTGTTACTATAGCTAAGGAGATCGAGCTTGACGACCCATTCGAGAACATGGGTGCACAGCTTGTAAAGGAAGTCGCTACTAAGACTAACGACGCTGCCGGTGACGGTACAACAACAGCTACATTGCTTGCTCAGGCTCTTGTTAGAGAGGGTATGAAGAATATCGCAGCAGGTGCTAATCCAATGGTACTTAAGAAAGGTATGGATCAGGCTGTAGATACTGCTGTTGAAACTATCGTCGCTAACTCAAAGAAGATAGAAGGCTCTGATGAGATAGCTAGAGTAGGTGCTGTTTCTGCCGCTGATGAGAATATCGGTAAGCTTATCGCTGAGGCTATGGAAAAGGTAACTGCTGACGGCGTTATCACTCTTGAGGAGTCAAAGACTGCTGAAACTTACAGCGAAGTCGTTGAAGGTATGCAGTTCGACAGAGGATATATCGCACCTTACATGGTAACAGATACAGATAAAATGGAGGCTGTCCTTGATGACGCTTACATTCTTATCACAGACAAGAAGATCTCTAACATTCAGGAAATTCTTCCACTTCTCGAGCAGATCGTAAAGGCTGGCAAGAAGCTCCTTATCATTGCCGAGGACGTTGAGGGCGAGGCTCTTTCAACTCTTATCGTAAACAAGCTGAGAGGTACTTTCACTTGCGTAGCTGTAAAGGCTCCTGGCTTTGGCGACAGAAGAAAGGAAATGCTTCAGGATATCGCTATCCTCACAGGCGGTCAGGTAATTTCATCTGAACTTGGTCTTGAACTCAGCGAAACAACTATGGAGCAGCTGGGCAGAGCAAGACAGGTAGTCGTTCAGAAAGAGAACACTATCATTGTTGACGGTGCTGGCAACAGCGACGATATCAAGGCAAGAGTTGGTCAGATCAAGTCACAGATCGAGAACACAACTTCTGATTTCGACAGAGAAAAGCTTCAGGAAAGACTTGCTAAGCTTTCAGGCGGCGTAGCTGTTATCAAGGTCGGTGCTGCAACTGAGGTAGAAATGAAAGAGAAGAAGCTGAGAATCGAGGACGCTCTGGCAGCTACAAAGGCAGCTGTTGAAGAGGGTATCGTAGCAGGCGGTGGAACAGCTCTTATCAACGCTATGCCAGCAGTTAAGAAGCTCGTTGACAAGCTCAGCGGTGACGAAAAGACAGGCGCTCAGATCGTTTACAAGGCTCTTGAAGAACCAGTTAGACAGATCGCAGTGAACGCAGGTCTTGAGGGCAGCGTTATCATAGACAAGATAATCCGTTCAAGAAAGGTCGGCTACGGCTTCAACGCTTATACTTCTGAGTATGTTGACAAGAACAGCCTCC
>OGOH01002533.1_pt1 | contig 11287 bp, 6 predicted proteins | sample 1552571 | NCBI WGS metagenome assembly OGOH01 (sample SAMEA2580170, study PRJEB22360) | human gut metagenome | biome: human gut; feature: human-associated habitat; material: faeces | place: Denmark | collected 2008/2010
GATCTGAAAAATACCAGAAAGAAAAAAGAGACTGTCACAATAGACAACGCTGGCAACATCTCTTCAGGAAACGAAGATACAGAAGAAGAGGAAGAGGAATTCATTTCGATTAAAGATGAAGTGAGATTCGAAAATAAAATTAAGATTGTCGATCATATCGATCTGAATCCGGAGAAAAAAACACAACCGGAACCGGTAGAAGCAAAGGTTGAACAACCGAAAAGAGAAACTCAGGAAGAAATAACCGAAAAAGTGGAAGAACCGAAAGTAACCCGGGTTGAAGTAGAAGAAACTCAGGAAGAAGAAAGAAAAGTAACACCAGAAGTGGAGCCCGAAATTTCCGTACAAATGGAAGAGTCTTCCGAATCCACTCCTTTCAAAGTAGCACAACCTGCGCTGAAAGATGTAAAAGTAGTGGGTACAATCGACCTGGACGCCATCAACCAACGTACCAGACCTCCGAAAAAAAGTAAACAGGAACGGGAACGGGATCGCCGTGAACAGAAAAAAGCCAACAAGCCTTTCGTATCGGCCGCTAAAACCGAACAGCCGGTAGCAAGCCCATCGACAGATATCGTTAATAAGGGAGAAGAGGATGCAGATATCCGTAAAAAACGGAAAAGAATTCATCGTCAGGATGAAAAAATTCAGGTGGAAGCAGCTACCATTCCGGCCAAAAATGCCAAAATTGAAGAAAATAAGCGGAAACTGAAAAAGCTGAAGAAAAAGAAAAACGAAAAGACTGAAATCTCCGATGAAGATATCGACAAGCAAATCAAAGATACTTTTGCCCGCTTAGGAAGCAAAGGAAAATCACAGACTGCAAAACACCGTCGGGATAAGCGGGATGCTGCACAGCAAAAGTTACAGGCCGAACTGGAACAAGAAGAAAAGGAAAAGAGCATTCTGAAACTAACGGAATTCGTGACGGTAGCCGAATTGGCAACCATGATGAATATTAGTGTGACAGAGGTTATCTCTGCTTGTATGTCGCTCGGACTTTTTGTATCTATCAACCAACGCTTGGATGCAGAAACGATCAATATTGTTGCCGATGAATTCGGCTATTCGGTTGAATTTGTAAGCATTGAAATTCAGGAAGCCATCGACGAAGAGGAAGAAGATTCCGAAGAGAACCTGTTGCCACGTCCGCCGATTGTCACTGTTATGGGGCACGTCGACCATGGTAAAACCTCTTTATTGGATAGTATTCGTAAAACCAATGTCATCGCAGGTGAAGCCGGTGGTATCACACAGCATATCGGAGCTTACAACGTAAAATTGAGTGACGGCCGGACGATCACTTTCCTGGATACTCCGGGGCACGAAGCATTTACAGCGATGCGTGCCCGTGGTGCTCAAGTGACCGATATCGCTATCATCATCGTCGCTGCCGACGATAACGTCATGCCTCAAACCATCGAGGCGATCAACCACGCCAGTGCTGCGGGAGTACCTATTGTGTTTGCCATCAACAAAATAGATAAACCGGGAGCGAATCCGGACAAAATCCGGGAAGAACTGGCCAATATGAATTATCTGGTGGAAGAATGGGGAGGAAAATACCAATGTCAGGAAATCGCAGCTAAGAAAGGCTTAAATATCGAAGAGTTGCTGGAGAAGGTATTGTTAGAAGCCGAACTTCTGGATATGAAAGCCAATCCTCATAAGAAAGCTACCGGTTCTATCATCGAATCGTCTTTGGACAAAGGACGTGGATATGTAGCTACAGTGCTCGTACAATCCGGAACGCTTAAAGTAGGTGATATTGTGCTTGCCGGCCAGTATTTCGGACACGTCAAAGCCATGTTCAACGAACGGGGAGAAAAAATGGAGAAGGCAGGTCCTTCCGAACCGGCTTTAATATTAGGTTTGAACGGTGCTCCACAGGCAGGTGACAAATTCAATGTAATGGGGAACGAGAAAGAAGCGCGGCAACTTGCCAATAAACGGGAACAGCTCCAGCGTGAACAAGGTCTGCGTACTCAGAAACACATCACTCTGGACGAAATCGGACGCCGTATCGCTATCGGTAATTTCCAGGAATTGAATGTGATTGTTAAAGGCGACGTCGACGGTTCTATCGAAGCGTTGTCCGATTCACTGATCAAGCTGTCTACAGATGAGATCCAGGTGAACATCATTCACAAAGCTGTCGGACAGATTACAGAAGGAGATGTACTACTGGCTGCAGCCTCGAATGCAATCATCGTCGGGTTCCAGGTACGTCCGTCTATGGGCGCCCGTAAACTGGCTGAAAAAGAACAGATAGATATCCGGCTTTATTCTGTCATCTACCAGGCGATCGAAGAATTGAAATCAGCTATGGAAGGAATGCTTTCTCCGGAAATCAAAGAAGAAATCATTGCAACGGTCGAAGTTTTGGAAACCTTCAAAATCTCCAAAGTGGGTACCATCGCCGGTTGTATCGTCCGTGACGGCAAGATCACCCGTACAGCGAAAATCCGGGTTATCCGCGAAGGTATCGTTATTTACACCGGTGTTTTGGGTTCTTTGAAACGTTTTAAGGACGATGTAAAGGAAGTAACCAAAGGATTCGAATGTGGTCTGAATATCGAGAACTACAACGACATCCGGGTCGGAGACATGATCGAAGGATACCAGGAAGTGGAAGTGAAAAAAACACTTTAAATATATCGGACGAGCGACAAACGATTTCCATATTGCTTGCCGCTCTCTATTTTGTTAATCATTAATTAAGGAACATTTAACACCTGTCTAACACTGCTTATCAGGGATTATTTCTTTACTTTGTGATAGATAAAAAACAAAACAATTAATTTTTGAAAAAATGAAGAAGATATTGGTTATAATGGTACTGTTCGCAGCATTTACAACAGGACTGACAGCTCAGGTTTTAAAACCCGTAAAATGGCAAATCACCCAGAAAAAAGTGAGTGACGGAGTATATGATATCATCTGCAAAGCTACTGTAGACGGCGGATGGCATTTATACGACACGAAACTTCCCGAAGGCGGACCTCTGCCAACCACCTTCAATATGGATGAAGATGAAACCAGCGGTATCGAACTGGTAGGTGAATTCAAAGCGACAGAGAAAGCTCTGACCGAACATAGCGAAGCGTTCGATATGGATCTGAAATATTTTATCAATGCCGCTACTTTTGTTCAACGGGTCAAGGTAACCAGCGCAAAAGCTAAATTAGTGGGTTATGTAGAATATATGTCTTGCTCCGGCGGACAATGTACTCCTCCTGCAGAAGCAGATTTCAGTTTTGATTTAACAAAATAAGTACAGGATTCCGATTCCTGCTATAAAAAGAGACAAAGATCCAACCGATATTTTTGTCTCTTTTTTTCATTTTATCCGCTTATATAGTATGAAACATTTCCTGTTGGTTTTTCTGATTTCAGGATATATCCCGGCTTTAGCCCAACCCTGGTTATACCGGGATAATAGTCCGGAATTGGATAGCCTGAGCTTTTTTTTCTTCGGAGACGTCATGCAACACGAACCTCAGATCAGCGGGGCCTGGAATGCAGAGACAGCTGATTACGACTATCTGCCCTGTTTTCAGTACATCACTCCTTATTGGCAAAAAGCCGATTATGTCATCGCCAATCTGGAAACGACTTTATCCGACAGGGGGTATAGTGGTTATCCTCAATTTTGTGCTCCCTGGCAACTTGCCCGTGATTTAAAAGCATGTGGAGTCGACATCCTGACCACCAATAACAATCATTCCTGCGACAAAGGACATCGCGGTATAGCTAAAACCATATACTATCTGGATTCCCTGCAATTCCCCCATACCGGTACCTTTACCGATACAACGGCTTGGCTTACCCGTTCTCCCCTTTATATTCGCCAGGGAAAATTCAAGATTGCCCTGATCAGTTATACTTATGGGACTAACGGTATTCCGGTAACCCACGGCCAGGTCGTTTCCATGATCGATACCTTTCATATGGCCCGCCAAATCGAAAAGGCCCTTTTAGACACGGTTACCAATATCATTGCAGTCATGCACTGGGGTGAAGAGTATTTTACAGCTCCGAATGCAACTCAAAAAAAACTTTCTTCCTGGTTGCACGAACGGGGAGCCGACATCGTCATCGGTTCACACCCACACGTCATCCAACCGATAAGCTATATTCAACACGAACAGGACACACTGGGTGTTACTGTCTTCTCTTTAGGAAATTTTGTATCCAACCAAAGTAAACGATATACAAACGGAGGCTTGGGAGTTCACCTCACTCTTTACCGCCAAAACGGGAAAACCCGTTACCGGATGCAAACCCTCAGTAACTATGTCTATCGTCCGCTGGAAGATGGGAAAAGACGTTATTATGTCATCCCCGAACCGGAAGCCCACCGAATCCTCGCCAGCCAGGACTCTTTGCTCTATACCCGATTTTTTCAGGATACCGATTCGATTATCGGTCATATAGCACCGAAATTCCAATTAGAATAGGTGCTCACCGAAATCGACTCCGCAAATATTTTTACCGGAAGGACTTATTTTATGTAATAAAATTTGTAATTTCGTAGAGTTAAAAAATAATAACTTTTAAATTATGAAAATTGCAGTAATTGCACATGATGGAAAAAAAGCCGAAATGGTAGCTTTCCTGAACAGACACATGGACTTTCTGAAATCCGTAGGTACAGAAATCGTAGCTACCGGAACTACAGGGAAACATGCACAGGATGCAGGTTTGGAAGTTGAACGCTTACTATCAGGGCCGTTGGGAGGTGATGCTCAGATTGCCGCATTGGTAGCTGAACACCAAATTGCGATGGTAATTTTCTTTCGGGATCCGCTGGGTAAACACCCACACGAACCGGATGTACAAATGTTAATGCGGGTATGTGACGTTCACAACGTACCTATCGCGACCAATCCAGCCAGCGCTGAAATGATGATTCGGGGATTCCTCGATATGCATCAGAAGTAAAGCCCGGACCCCGGACTTTACTAATGGAAACGTCTTTATCAATCGGCAGATAAAGCCGTTATTCAGAGAAATCTATGAAAACCTTTGCACAAACCATTCTCATCTATTATATTTGTGCAAAATATAAGATTCGGATGATCAGGAAATTTACAGCAATAACGCTTCTTTCTATGGCCAGCATAGTGATGCTTGCTTTTGTTGTATTTCCACATCATCATCACAACGAATATATCTGTTTCGCAACCGCTCACTGCCAGGATGAAGGAGAAAACGAAGAGCACAGTCATGACACAGGCAGTAGCAATCATCGGTGTGTAAAAAATCTTTTTCAAACCCAGATCAACCGGGGCCAAAATGTAGAACATCAGAGCGAAGAAGGAGCCTATCATCATTTTAGCCTCTCGTTGTTTCTTGTTTCCAATATTCTTGAATTCTTATCTTCTGAAGCAGAGCAACAATGTGATTCCGATAGTTATTATCAGGAAAAACTTCATACAGCCTGTTATATATCAGCCTTGGCCGGCCGAGCCCCTCCTTTTACAGTATAGTTTTCTAAATATCAGGGAGATACCCTTCTGATAAACCGGACAGAATTTTATCGTACCGATAAAGCTTAGTTCATAAAATTTATAAAGTCGATACCCCTGCGGGCGTTTTATTTACGGCCGCAGAACGATCGTTAGAAATGAGGTTTGGTATAATCCTCCGAAGAATACGATCCACTTTATAAACTTCAGACAGTGAAAACACAACTTTATCAGCTTTACCAATAAGAATTAACCGAATTAAATATCCATAAATAAAACGATATGAGACTATTTATTATAGCCCTAACTATTTTATCGATGTGTTTTTACGGATGTAAAAATACTCAAAAATCCTCTCATGAACACGAGACAGCCGAGGAGCATGCAGCTCATAACCACGACCATGAACACGAAAATCACGACCATGAACACGAAGGTCACAACCATGAAGAAGAGGAACATGAGAACGGCGAAGGACATAGTGATGAGATTATCTTCACAAAAGCACAGGCAGCCAAAACAGATTTTGAAGTGAAAGAAATACAGCCCGGAACCTTCCACCAGATTATCAAAACGACAGGTCAGGTGCTTCCGGCTCCCGGAGATGAATCGATCATCGTAGCCACCAACAACGGGGTTATTTCCTATGCTAACAATAACCAGGCGGAAGGAAGTATGGTAAAACAAGGACAACCTCTTTTTTACATTACTTCGAAGCACATGGGCGAAGGAGATTATTATACCCGTATCCATGCCAATTACGAAAAAGCCAAAGCCGAATACGAACGAGCTGAAAAATTAGTAAAAGATCAGATTGTTTCTCAAAAAGAATTTGAAAATGCCCGCTTAAATTATCAGAACGCCAAAACCGCTTATGAAGCTATTTCGGGTAAACAATCGGCCAAAGGTGTCGGGATCACCACTCCATTAACCGGTTATCTCAAAAACATCTCTGTCAAAGACGGCGAATATGTTACAGCAGGTCAGGCTATAGCCACTGTATCGCAAAATAAAAAACTGGTTTTACGTGCAGACGTATCTGAAAAATACTATAACTCGCTGAATTCCATCAATAATGCCAACTTTAAAACTCCTTACGATAATCGCGTATATGCTTTACCTGATTTATCCGGGAAATTACTATCCGTCGGTAAGGCTGCCGGAACAAATTCATTTTTTATCCCGGTAACCTTCGAATTCGACAACCGTGGTGATATCATTCCGGGTTCATTCGTCGAAATATACCTGCTCTCTTATCCCATGGAGAATGTACTGAGCCTTCCGGTATCGGCCTTAACGAACGAAATGGGTAATTTTTATGTATACCGCCAACTCGATGAAGAAGGTTACCAAAAGCAAGAAGTCACACTCGGAGCCAACAATGGCAAGGAAGTTCAGGTATTATCAGGCTTAACTCCGGGAGACCGGATCGTTACCCGTGGAGCTTATCAGGTGAAAATGGCTTCAGCCTCTGCTGCTATTCCGGGTCATACCCACGAACATTAAAATGGAGTAACTATGCTAAATAAAATCATACAATATTCATTACACAACCGTTTGTTGGTAATGATCGCAGCAGTAGCCCTGCTGATTTGGGGAAGCATTACAGCCCACAACATGGAAGTGGATGTTTTTCCAGACCTGAATGCTCCGACCGTAGTGGTGATGACCGAAGCTCAAGGGATGGCACCGGAAGAAGTAGAACGGCTGGGGACCTTCCCGGGGGAAACCGCTGTCAACGGGGCCACCGACGTCAGACGTGTACGTTCGTCTTCTACCACAGGTTTCTCGGTCGTATGGGTTGAATTCGAATGGGGTACGAATATTTATACAGCCCGGCAGATTGTATCGGAAAAGCTGGCAACCCTGGGAGAAGCACTTCCTGATAATGTCGGTACTCCCACCCTGGGCCCCCAATCTTCGATCCTGGGTGAAATGATGATTATCGGTCTGACTGCCGACAGTACTTCTTTACAGGATTTACGTACAATAGCCGATTGGACCATCCGACCGCGCTTACTCTCGACCGGAGGAGTTGCCCAAGTGGCCGTTATCGGAGGCGACATCAAAGAGTATCAGATATTGCTCGATCCGGCCCGTATGAAGTATTACAATATCGGATTGGACGAGGTCCTGCCGGTAGTAGAAAATATGAACCAAAATGCCACCGGAGGTATCCTTTACGAATACGGAAATGAATATATCATACAAGGAGTTATGGCAACCACCCGGGTCGAGGAAATAGGTAAAGCCGTCATTAAAACCGTCGACGATTTTCCTATCACATTGGCTGATATTGCAAACGTTCAGATCGGAGCTAAAACACCTAAATTAGGAGTTGCTTCAGAAAAAGGTAAACCGGCAGTGCTGGTTACCGTCACCAAACAACCCGGCACCAACACCCTCGAACTAACCGACAAACTGGATGCCTCTATCCAGGAACTTCGTAAAACTTTACCGGAAGACGTCGAGGTTTCGACAGACATTTTCAGGCAATCCCGTTTTATCAACAGTTCGATCCACAACATCCAGGAAGCTTTACTGGAAGGAGCTGTTTTTGTGATTGTGGTGTTGTTCTTTTTCCTGATGAATTTCCGGACCACGATCATTTCCCTCGTCGCTCTTCCTTTGTCTATGTTGATGGCAATCCTGGTGATGCATGCTTTGGGGTTGACAATCAATACTATGAGTTTAGGAGGTTTGGCTATTGCTATCGGCTCGTTGGTCGACGATGCGATTGTGGATGTGGAAAATGTATATAAACGCTTACGCGAAAACCGATTCAAACCCGCCACAGAACGACGCCCGACCATCGAAATTGTTTTCGAAGGTTCGAAAGAAGTCCGGATGCCTATCCTGAACTCTACGTTGATCATCGTGGCTTGTTTTCTTCCTTTATTTTTCCTTTCGGGCATGGAAGGCAGAATGCTGATACCGCTGGGTATTGCTTTCGTTGTCGCCCTGTTTGCTTCGACCGTCATCGCTTTGACACTGACTCCGGTATTATGTAGTTATATGCTGACTACCGAAAAAGCATTGAAAAAAAGCGAAAAGGAGCCATTTATCTCCCGCAGCTTAAAAAAGGTATACCGAAAATCGTTAAACTGGGCACTGCATTACAAAAAAATAGTGATCGGTACAGCTGCCACCCTACTGGTTTTATCGCTGATCATCCTATTCAGTTTAGGACGTAGCTTCTTGCCTCCTTTCAACGAAGGTTCGCTGACCATCAATATCAGTACCATGCCGGGTATCTCACTTGAAGAGTCGGACCGTATGGGTGGATTAGCCGAAAAGATTCTCCTGGGGATTCCGGAAATTCAAACTGTGGCACGTAAGACAGGACGTGCCGAGCTAGATGAACATGCACTGGGAGTAAATACCTCCGAAATCGAAGCACCTTTCGAATTACAAGACCGGGACAGAGATGAATTTCTGGCTGATGTACGAAAACAATTGGGTGAACTGAAAGGGGCCAATATCGAAATCGGTCAACCGATCTCCCACCGTATCGACGCCATGCTTTCCGGAACGAAAGCCAACATTGCGATCAAACTATTCGGTAATGACCTGAATAAACTGTATAGCTTGGGAAGTGAAATCAAAAATTCTATACAAGGAATCGACGGTATTGCGGACCTGACTCTGGAACAACAGATCGAACGTCCTCAGTTACAGATTCTTCCTAAACGGGACATGTTGGCCAGGTATGGTATTACTCTACCGGAATTTTCCGAATTTATCAATGTCGCTCTGGCCGGGAAAGTAGTTTCACAAGTGAATGAAGGTGGAAAAATCTTCGACCTGACCATTAAAGTAGCCGACCATGACCGGGATAGCATGGAAGAAATCGGTGAACTCATGCTGGATGCCGATGGACGTAAAGTGCCCCTGCATTATGTAGCGGAAGTACTTCCCCTATCCGGGCCCAACACCATCAGCCGGGAGAATGTACAACGTAAGATCGTCGTTTCTGCCAATGTTGCCGGCAGGGATTTGAAAGGCGTAGTCAACGATATCCAAAAAACAGTAGACGAACAAATCTCTCTACCGGAAGGTTATCACATCGAGTATGGCGGACAGTTCGAAAGTGAAGCAGCTGCTTCCCGAACTTTATTCCTGACTTCCCTGATCTCCATCCTACTGATATTCTTGATTTTGTATCATGAATTCCGGAGTTTACCTTTATCCGGTATCATCATGTTGAATCTGCCCTTAGCCATCATCGGAGGAGTGATCAGTATCTGGTTTACCTCAGGGGTAATCAGTATCCCTTCTATCATCGGATTCATTTCCCTATTCGGTATCGCTACCCGTAACGGAATACTACTGGTATCCCACTACAATCATTTACGGGAAGAAGGTCTGAATCTGAGGGAAAGTATTATTCAAGGTTCTTTGGACCGGCTCAATCCGATTCTGATGACAGCCTTAACCTCTGCACTGGCTTTAATTCCGCTGGCTGTGGGTGGGGATCTTCCGGGAAATGAAATCCAAAGCCCTATGGCACAGGTGATATTAGGAGGATTATTAAGCTCCACTCTGCTAAACGGATTTGTAGTCCCTATCGTATATTTTCTGTTGAACCGGAAAAAAGAAGCATCAATAGTAACCCCTCAGGAGATACAAGCCGATTTATAAATTTACAATTCATCATTATGAAAAAATACATATACATCCTTTGCCTGTCTCTGATCGTCACTCTCCCTGTATTTTCCCAATCGGGAATCAAGGAAGTGCTTAAAAATATCGAGGTAAACAATCCCACCTTACAAGCAGGCATGCAACTAAACCAAGCACAAAAGCTGGAAGCACGGACGGGGATTTTTTTACCCAACCCGACAGTCGAATTAAATCAATTGTGGGCCGACCGTAGTGTAGGCGGAAATGCCAACGAATTAGCCGTCGTACAGAGTTTCGACTTCCCTACGGTCTATGCCAATAAAAACAAATTGGCCAAATTGAAATCTGCAACTTCCGATCTCCAATATGCAGCCACCCGTCAGGAGATCTTACTGACAGCACAACAGACCTGCCAGGAAATCATATACTTACGCAAACAAAAACAGTTATTGGACCAACGGCTGAAAAATGCGGAAAAACTAGCAGAATTGTATCGTCAACGTTTTGCGAATGGTGATGCCAACCGATTAGAATACAACAAAATTCAATTAGAAAAGATTAATGCCAATAATGCCAGCCGACTCAATAACTCGGCTTTGCGGGCTCAATTGGAGAAATTACAGGCACTGAACGGTGGCCACCCCCTCGATTTCGAAGTAACGGACTACCCACAGACTCAGGTTCTACCGGACTATTCCAGTCTGGAATCGGAGTATCTGGCCGCTGATCCCACATTAAAAAGTCTACGCAGCGAATCCGAATCCGCCCGACGGGAGATCAAAGTAAACCGGGCCCTGACTTTACCTAAATTCGATCTGGGTTACCGTCGTAACGGGGGTAGTGAATCAAAGATGAACGGTTTCAAAATCGGCCTTTCGATTCCGCTTTGGGAAAATAGAAACACGGTTAAACAAGCAAAAGCACAAGCCGAATATACGGTTACCAATATCTTAGCCAATCAACAGACCCTGAAAGCTACCCTCCGGGAACTATACCTGCAAGCCGAAGCTTTGGCAAACTCCCGGAATGAATATGCAGAGGCTCTTTCCAGCCAACGGACCGACGAATTACTCAATAAGGCTCTCGAAACCGGGCAGATATCCATGATCGATTATTTTGTAGAGATTACTCTGCTTTACGATAGTATGCAAAACTATTTGGATGTAGAAAAAGAATATCAGAATGCAGTGGCC
>OGOH01002541.1_pt1 | contig 11264 bp, 10 predicted proteins | sample 1552571 | NCBI WGS metagenome assembly OGOH01 (sample SAMEA2580170, study PRJEB22360) | human gut metagenome | biome: human gut; feature: human-associated habitat; material: faeces | place: Denmark | collected 2008/2010
GGCACCAAGCTCGCCAGCGTGCTCTTGCCGCCGCCGGAGGGCCCGACGAGCGCCACCGTGGCGCCAGCCGGCACCGTGAGGCTCACGTCGCGCAGGGCCGGGCGCGCCGAGCCGGGGTAGGCGAAGGTCACGTTCTCAAGCGCCACCTCAGTGCCCGCCGGGTGCGCCGCGGCCCCTTCGGCGACCTCTTCCATGGGCGCCACGGCCAGAATCTCGTTCACCCGGCGCACGGAGTCCTCGGCCATCATGAGGGCCTCGGATGCGTACATGATCTTGCTCATCACCGTGGTGGTGAAGGCCGAGAACACGACGTAGAAGAGGAAGTCGGTGAGGAACCGCGCGAAATCGCCGGCGCTTGCGGCCAGCAGGATAGCCGCCGGCACGAGCACCGCGAAGGTGCCGTTGATGGCCACGAGCTGCACCACCTGGGGCAGGCGGCAGAAGTTCACATACTGGGTGGCCATATCGCGGTAGTCGATAATGGCCGCGTGGAAGGCCTTGAACGAGTGCACCGTCTGCTGGAACACCTTCACCACGGGAATGCCGCGCACATACTCGGTGGCTGCCGTGGACATGCGGTTCAAGGCCTCCTGGTAGCGCTGCATGAAGAAGCGGCCACCCTCGGGCACATCGCGCCCCATCATCCACCACATGGCGAACAGCGACACCGCCACGGGAATGAGGCAGACAAGCCCCATAACCCAATCGAACAGGAACATGGCCACGAGGAACGCCACAGGTGCCGTGCACGAGGCGATGAAGTCGGGCATCTTGTGGGCGATGACGTCCTCGGTCTGGCCGGCGCAGCCGTCGATGATGCGGCGCAGGCGCCCCGAGGCGTTCGCGTCGAAATACCCCAGCGGCACCTTCGCCACATGGGCCAGGCACGCCTTGCGCATGTTGGCGGCCACGCGGAAGGCGGCCGTGTGAGTGAGCATGAGGCCGGCGAAGTAGCACAGCGCGCCGACGACGGCCACGGCGAAGGCGAGCCACGCCCACAGCGTGGCGTCGGCCGCCAGCTCGTAGCGGGGCGCCACGGCCACGAAGTCGCCATCATCGACCCCCACGAGCCGCAGCGGCAGGTGGGGGAGCCCCCCGTTGAGTGCCGCGAGCGCCGAGCCCACATAAGCCAAGCAGCGCCGCGGTCCCGCGAATTTCAGCAGCTGCGCGATGGCGTTGCCCGAGCGCGCCTCTGCTTTCTCCAATGATGCCACTGTTCCCCCTTAGGCCGCGATCCTCGCGAAGTGCTTCTGGAAGATGCGCATGCCCAGCCAGCTGCCGAGCAGCGCGCAGACTGCCGTCACGCAGCCGCATACGGGGAAGACGGGACTGTGAACCCAGTCGATGAGGCCCTGGCCGTACTCCGCGGTCATGCCCATGTCGATGACCATCTGCACGTAGCTCTCGCTCGCGAACAGAATGAGGGAGATCTGGCCGAACCACCAGCACACCACGAGCACGGCGAAGCCCACCGCGATCGACCACTTCGCCCGCTTACCCGCGATCATGATCAGCTCGCAAAGCACCGCGCCGACGAGCATGCCCACCGGCCCCGTCCAGGCCATGCCCATGACGAAGCCGAGCAGCGCCATGATGGCGCCGGCGATAAGAGCAGAGCCGCGCTTGGGCACCCGCGCCATGAGATAGGCCCACACAATCCCGGCGGGGATGGAGCCGATAGCATGGGTCCACCAGGCCATATCGGTGCTGAAGCTGCACACCATGGCCACGATCATCATCACGAAGAAGGTGACCACGCCGAACACCGCCAAAAGCACGATGTCCTTCGCGGTGAGCCGGGCGGGAGAACCCGCCACCGCCGTTGCCGCTGCCGTCGTTGTCGTTGCTGGCATAGATTCAATCCTTTCCGTTGGGATGGGTACCTAAGAGATTCAGAAACCGAAGCGCGTGCGCACACGGGCGGCGTGAACGGGATCGAGGTCGTAGCGCGCGCTCACACGGCCACCTTCCACTTCCGCCACCTCGTCGCATACCGCGCAGAGGAACTCGTAATCATGGGTGACGAGCGCCACGGGCGCTCCCGCGGCGGCCACTCGGCACAATACCGCGGCGACGCGCTCCATGTTGGCACGATCGAGGCCGCTCGTGGGCTCGTCGAGCACGAGGGCCCGGGCACCCTGGGCGATGCCGGCGGCAATGGCCAGGCGCTGGCGCTCGCCACCGGAAAGCGACAGGGGGTGGCGCTCGGCGCAGGCGGTCAGACCGAAGGCGGCAAGCAGCTCGTCGGTCTCAGCGTCGGGCAGCCGCAGCTCGGCGCGGGCGCTGTCGGCGAACAGCTGGTAGCCGGGCTCCTGCATGACGAGGTGCACCGTGCCCGGCCGCTCACGGGCGGCGAGAGCGCGCCCGTCGAGCGCCACCGAGCCGGCTCGCTCCCGGGTGAGCCCCGACAGGCAGCGCAGCAGCGTGGTCTTGCCGGCGCCGTTGCGGCCCACGATGCCGAGTACGCGCCCCGGCGCCACCGCAAGGGAGAGCCCCTCGAGCACGGGCGGCTTGCGCCGGAAGGCCACGGTCAGGCCCTCCGCTGTCAGGCCCTCCGCTGTCAGGCCCTCCGCGGTGGCGGCCTCTGTAGCTGGCGCAGGACTGCCCTCGGCGGAAGCGGTCGGCGCAACCGCGGCGCGGGCGGCCATCTCCTCCTCCATCTCGGTCACCGTCCAAGCGCGCATGCCGAGGGCGGCACGCTCGGCGCGGGGAAGCGCCCCGTAGGAGGCGGCATCCCAGTCGCCGGCCACGGTGCCCTCTTCCATGAGCACCACACGGTCGGCTACTCCGTGCAGCCACCAGAGCCGATGCTCCGAGACGATCACGGTCTTTCCCTGGGCCTTCAGCGCTGCCACCACCTCGGCCAGGCGCATCATGGAGGCGGTGTCCAGCGAGGCGGTGGGCTCATCGAGCACGAACACCGCAGGCCGCATGGCCAAAGCCGATGCCAAGATGACCGCCTGCTTCTGGCCGCCCGAGAGCTCCTCGATGCTGCGGTCGAGCAGCGGGCGTATGCCGAGCGCCGCAGCCGCCTCCTCCACGCGCTCGACGATCTCTGCGCGCGGCAGCCCCAGATTCTCGCAGCCGAAGGCGATCTCGGAGGCCACATCCAGGTTCACGAACTGGCTGCGCGGGTTCTGGAACACCGATCCCACGCGCACGCCCAGCTCGTCGGGGGCCCATGCCGCCACCTCGGTGCCGCCCACGAGCCCGCGCCCCGTCACCTCGCCGGCATACACATGGGGCCCCAGGCCGTTCACCAGGCGCGAGAGCGTCGTCTTCCCGCAACCGGAGGGCCCGGTGACCACGACGCACTGGCCGGCCGGCACCTCCAGGCTCACCGAGCGCAGCGTCGGTTCTGCCGCGCCCGGATAGGTATAGGACACACCCTCAAGCTGCACAGCCGCCCCGGCCGTCCCCGCCAAAGCCTCGTCGCCCCTCATGAGAGCACCTTTCCCGCCACGGCGGCAACAGCCAGCAGCGCCGCAACGGCAACGACCACCCCGTCGAGCGGCGTTACCCGCAGCTCGTGGTAGCTCGTGCGCGGCCGCGACGTCTCCACGCCGCGGGCCATCACCGCATCGCCGAGCTCGTCGGCCACGAGCGAGATGCGATGGATGTAGGGCACCATGAAGTTCTCCAGAAGCCCCACCGGGTTCGTCACGATGGCCGCCGGGGTAAGGCGGATGCCGCGGGTGAGCATGGCCTCGCGCACCGCCCGCGCCTCCCGCGCGATGGTAGGGAAGAAGCGCAGTCCCACGCACACGGCCACCGTCATGCGACCCGTGAGGCCGAAAGACTGCAACGCAAAGGCGAGCTCGCCCAGATACGTGGTGGAGATGAGCGCCGCGGCGAACATGGCCGTGGGGAACAGGCGCGCGAGCATGAGCAAGCAGGCGCCCACCGGCATGAAGAAGGGACCGCCGAGGATGCAGGCGAGGGAAATCAGCGAGATTACCGCATAGGCCGCCACCCACGCGCAGGCGAGACGTCCGCGATGGCACCACATCATGAGCAGGGCATCGGCCGCCACCGCGATCAGTTCCACCGCCTTCGCACCCGACACGAATACGGCCACATTGAGCAGCACGAGCGTCACAAGGGCCGCCCGCGGATCCACGCGGCGGCGGCTCTTCTCGCCACCCGCAAACAGCAGGGCACCTCCGCGCGCCGAGGCCGAGGGCGATGCGCTCTCCCGTTCATCTATCCCCATGACGCAGGGTGCCCCCTCACCCCGATCCAGTGTACCTTCCACGTTCCGACTTCCCTTTCGCCCTGCGCATCGACGTTCGCAGGCACTCTCCCGCCGCACCGCCGTGCTCTTCTTGAAAGTTTCAGTCGGCTAATTTATCATGCGATCTGCTATGAATGTTATTGATGGTTAACTTTTGGACGAATGCGAAAGAACTTCGGACGGAATGGAAACGACGGGAAGGATCATGAAGGCCCCAGCGCTCGCGAACATCGACGAGAACCTGCACCATCTTTTCGTGCCGCAGCTCGAGACGCTGCAGATGGAACCGCGGGCACGACGGTGCGGGGTGGTGTCGCAGCTTGATCCCGCACGGGGCTCCGGCAGCGCCTGGATGACCGGCCTGGGTCGCGATTGCCTGGTCACCGTACTCGATCTGACGGTGAGTGACGGCTCGAGCCTCACCAGCTGTGGACCGGGCTATTTCTGCCTCGGCTCCATGTCGCCGAGCAGCCTGGAGACGATGCCCTACCCCACCTTCCCTACCGACGCGTCGGATCTGGTCATGTACCGTCAGGGGGCCGGCTCCTATTCCTACCAGCTGAAACCTGGCTGCGCCTACGCCTCGCGCTCGCTCTGCTTCACCCCGCGCTTCATCGAGCAGGTGGCCCGCGATCAGGGAACCGGCGCCGACGAGCTGCTCGAGCGCCTCACCGAGTCGTCGCTGCCCTTGAGGGCACCCCACGTGAGCGCCATGCTCAATCGGCTGGATGCGCGCTCGGCCAATGCGCCGGCCACCGGCTTTCGCCTTGCGGCGCTCATGGCCGAGGCAGTCGCTTGCCTGATAGAGACGGCGGAGGGCGCCGCGTGGGCCGCTCGCGCCGAGGGGACGCGCACGGCGGCGCAGCTCATCCACAAGGCCCATGCCATCATGGAGCAACACCTTGACGCTCCCCTCACCCTGGATTCCATCGCCCGCGAGTTGTGCGTGAGCCGCACGCGCCTCGCCGCCGTCTACAAGGAGGAAACGGGGCGTGGAGTGGCCGAGGATCTGCGACAGCTGCGCATGAACCGCGCATCCGACCTGCTCGCTGGCACCGATATGCCCCTCGCCGAGATCGGGAGGGCAGTGGGCTACCCGCGGCCGAGCAGCTTCACCACCGCCTTCACCCGCGAGCAGGGCTGTTCCCCCGCCGCCTGGCGCAAGCGCTTCCGCTGCTAGGACGCCCGAGGGCCGCCGCGCGCCGCGCCCTACGTTGGGTTGAAGGACATCGGGCAAACCCGGGAAAGCCGGCGACCGCTTTTCGCTCGCAATTCAAGCGGCTACCTATTTGCACTCTGCACGTTCTCGACAAGCTGGATGAGCTCTTCACGAGACCCTACTCCCAGTTTGCGGTATATGTTCCGCAGGTGGGTGCGCACCGTATGTTCGGAGATGCAGAGCATATCGGCCACGTAGGCAGGACGGTGCCCGCGAGCTATATAGGGCAAAATCTCCCTCTCGCGTGCCGACAGGTTTCGCTCCTCGGCCAAAGCGGCGCATAGAACGTCACTGTGAGGTTGCGGCAGACCGTCCCTTTCGCGCACCTCTTCCCCTTCCTCTCCCTCCCGAAGCAGACGATGGTAGTCGACCAAGGGTGAGGCAAGCACATAAACGAAATAAGCCATCGCACACACGAGGAGGATGGCGCCGAGAGCATCGTCATCGGGAACAACCTGCGCCACGTTGGTGCCGAGCAACACTGCGAGGCTTGTCGCCACGCACAGTATGGAACCCACGAACACTGAGGAGAATTCCCCAGCCCGCGCCACCGCGCACAACGACGCCAGGGCAAGCAGGGCGATAGCAGCCATAAGAATATGAGACACGAGGAACCCCGCACCAAACGAGACACTGCCAACGGGAAAGCTGCTCAGCACGATGAAAAATGCGGCCGCACTGGGCAGAAGCGTCCGGTAAACGGTGCCGAGTGAAAAACGCGGCCAAAACCGCACGAGAGCGACGGCAATTCCCGCGGCGCCTATGACCGAGATTGCCCCAATGTGCTCATATTCCATGAACACGAATTCCCGCGCGCTCATGATAAAGAGAAACAGGAATAGGCCCAGGCACGGATTGAGCACCATGGTGCGCATAGACTCCCACAGGTGATCTCCTACCGTGTCGTCAACGGCAGGGATTTCCCCAACTCCCTTGCAGGCGCTCCAAACCGGACCGGCGACACCGAGCCACAGAAGTACGGCGAATGCCCCTTCGCGCGCTGGCAGAAGACCGGCTTCGAAGCCAAGCTCGACGAATGTCGCCATCGCGCATGCGATGCTCATGCCCAGAAGCGAGCGTTTCAGCCCAAACGGACAGAGAACGCGACACCAACCGAGCACGAGCATCGCTAATCCAAAACCCATAGCGACGCTGATAACGCAGATGCCAGCCGGGCCGACCGGCAGGGCAAGCGTCTGCACGAGCGCATAGGCCGACCCTCCCAAGGCATAGGCCACTCCTCCCAGCACCGTCGCAGCGGGCATCATGCGCACGGAATCTCGGGCCATCGACCACAGCCCCGTGCCTACCGCCAGCACGGCGCTTGTTGCCATCAGTCCGTTAATCGCAAGGACCTCCACCGCGCGATCGATAGAGATCTGGGCGAAAAGCGCAGCATCCCACAGAGTCAGCGGACACGTCATGAAAAAGGCAGCGAATGACAAAAACAAAGCCGCCGCCCGAGCAGCTTCTTGTCGGCGAATCACGAAATCCCTCCCCACTATTAGTAACGTCACTCTACCTTCATCCTACCTGATTAACCTGAAATGACGAGCTCACATGAGAAAAATACCTGGTTCTCGTTAGGGGTTTACCCTGTTTCGAGTATAGGCAGAACGCCCCCGTGAACCGATGATGGAAAGCGAGGCCGCCGATTCGGGCACCTCGTCTACCACCGATCCAAGGAGGGAACTATGGAAGACACCCAGAAATGCACGCGTCGTAATTTTTTGAAAGGTGCGGGCATCGGAGCTGCGGGGCTCGCCGCCGCCGGCATGTTCGGCTGCGCACCGTCCGCCCCCGCCACCAGCGACTCGTCCGATAGCGCCGCGGGCACTGCGGGATCCTCGGCGCCCGCAAGCAGCTGGCGCACAGCTCCCGAGCCTATCGCAGAGGACTCCATCGCCGAGACGGCTGACTGCGACGTGCTCGTTATCGGCCTCAGCTTTAGCGGATGCGCAGCTTTCCGCGCAGCCGCCGAGGCGGGCGCGAAGGTCATCGCCATGGAAGCGCACCCCGAGGACAATCACACGTGCCTTGGCATGGGGCATTTCGGCCATATCAACTCCGAATTCTTGCGCGAGCGCGGCGTGAACGGGGTTGATCCCATTGAATTCCTCAACAATTGGCAGCTTCGCGCGGCAAACCGATCCAACGCCGCCCTGGCCCGCAAATTCACCAACACGTGCGGCGAGGCCTTCGACTGGTACATCGACTGCCTTACCCAGGAGGAGCGCGACGCTCTGGAGATCCAGTTCTACCCCACCGATGAGTCTTACACGACCTTCAAGAACGGCTTGGGCACCTATATCGGCACCGCTTCCACCATGCCTGTCCAGGAGAAGATTCTCGGTAACTTACTGCAGGTAGGCCTGGACGCGGGCGCGCAGATCTATTGGGGCTGCCCCGCGCAGCAGCTGACCACCGATGCCGACGGAGCCGTTACCGGCGCTATCGGCCAGAAGGAGGACGGCTCCTATGTTAAGGTGGCGGCCTCCAAGGGCGTCATCGTGGCCGCCGGCGATTACTCCGGCAACCAGGAAATGGCCAAGGAACTACTGAGTCAGATCACCAACATGATCGGCGACGACGGAGAGATCATCAGCTCCGGCTATCAGGGCGACGGCCTGAAGTTGTGCTACTGGGCCGGCGGGCAGCTGGATCCGTACCAGTCTTCCATGGGCGGCGATTACTACTACCCCTGCGACAGCCCCATGGATCCGTTGGGGTCGGCTGCCTCGCTCTGGATCAACGCCGACGGCAAGCGGTACTGCAATGAGGGATTCGGCTTTATGGAATGGGCGGCCTATGCAGGCGCGCTCCAACCTCAGGGACCGGTCGCCAATGTGTTCGATAGCAACTACGAGGCGCTGATCAAGGCCCAACCGGCATGTCACATGGGCATCGACTACCCCAATGGCGGCATGGACGGGCTTCCGGCCCTGCTGGAGGCGGCCGTTGCTGGCGGCGCCGAGGGCTCGGGCGCCGACACTAATCCCGTCGTCTACGCCGCCGACGACTATGCAACACTCGGCGGCTATCTAGGCTACGAGGGAGAGACGTTGGACAATTTCGTTGCCTCCATCGAACGCTACAACGAACTATGCGCCACGGGTCTCGATGAGGATTTCGGCAAGGAGAAGTCGCTCATGTTCGCCGTGAACCAGCCGCCCTACTACGCCTATAAGGGCGAAAAATCTCTGGGCGGCATGCTCTGCAACACATCGGGCGTGGCCATCGACGAGAACGGCCAGGTGCTCGCCCGCGAGACCTTCCGCCCCATTCCCGGCCTGTTCGCCGCCGGAAACACCGCGGGCAGCCGCTTCGGTATTCAGTACACCACGGCACTGTGCGGCGTTTCCATCGCCTTCGCCGTCACCCAGGGTAAGTTCACCGCCGAATACGTGGCGAGCCTCGCCTAACGATTCGCGATACAGCGGCGCGCGCCTCCCTCCCCGTCGCGCCGCATAATCGAGCAGGGTCCCGCAGGCAATATGCTGCGGGACCCTTGGTTTTGGATGACGCAAGGCGACGCCATGCACGCTGAAAGGCGGACGGCTGAAGCTGTCCCCTACGTTGGATATGCGCGCGCTGCGGTAAGCAGCACCCTATCGTGCCACGGCGGCGTCCATAGCGTCGGCGTAGATGGGCGTGGCCGTGGCTGCCGGCCACCTCGATGAGTTGGCCGGTGGTGGCAGCGCTCTCGTCGCCGAGGAAGCACACCGCCGCCGGTCTTCGCCATCTCGCGCGCGGCCGCCTGACAGCCGAGGAACACGCTGCCCACGTTCGCATCCACCCCGGCGAGGAAGTGCTCGTAGGAGGTGCTCAGCAGGTCCTTGTCCTCGGCGGGGTTCGTGCCGCCGAAGTTGTTCACGAGCCCGTCGATGCGTCCCTCGGCAGCCACCACCGTGTCGATCATCGACTGGTAGCTGTCGGGTTTGGACGTGTCGTTGTACACGGTAACAAAACCGTGATTTCTAAGCCAAAAGGAGCTCACGCAACTCGCTTCGCGCCCGCTGCCGCGGGGTCTCAGCTTCCGAGCAGGGGCGCCACCATGGTCGCGGCGCACAGTGCGAGCGAGGCGGCCATCGCCCCGTCCACGCGGCGGCGATGCCGTTCGTAGAACGACCGCAAAAGCTCGCCCGCGTATATCCAAGCCAGATTGCAGCCGACGCCGATGAGGGGCATCACCAGCCCCGCAGCCGCCAGCGCCAGCGGGTGGTCGCTCAGGGGAAGCACGTAGGAGCACAGCGCCGTCAGGCACAGCACCAGTATCTTCACGTTGGTGATCTGCAAGAGGAAGCCCGAGGCCGCCGTGGGCTTCGCCTCGTATAGCGCGTGCCCCTCCCGGCTGGGCGCCACCATGGTCCAGGCGAGCCAGAGCACGTAGACCGCGCCCGCCACGGTGAGCCACCCCATCAGGCCCGACGCCACCTGGCCTACAGTCCACACGACCAGCACCGAGGCGAACGACACCGCGTAGAAGCCGGCGATGAGCCCGTACCACTGGCGTAGCGCAAGCGTCCGACCGTAGCGCAGCGTCGTCGCCAGCGAGCAGAGGTTCGCAGGTCCCGGGGTGATGCCCTGCACGAAACAGTAGAACGCCAGCCCTGCCAGGGTGGCCGCTATCGTCATTTCCGTTGCCTCCATGGGTGCTCCCCTTCCGCTGTCTTTCCGTTGGCTCTAGCATAGGGCGCCACAACCCATTTGTATAACGAATGATTGAGAAGAATATGTTTAACTAAATCAATCAATGTTGCGTATGCTGGAACCTGCGCGCGGCGAGGCCGCCCCGCCCGCGAAACGCGCCGAAAAGGAGAACCACTGTGGATATCAAATGCCTGCGCACCTTCCAGGCCGTCGTGGCCTGCGGCACCTACGCCAAGGCCGCTGACCGGCTGGGCTACACCCAGTCGACCGTGACGGTGCACAGATGTCAAATCAATCCTTCGCTCATATGTTGCAGCCAACACTACGATAAAAACACTTCGGCCCATGACCGTATCCAGTCATGGGCCGAAGTGACAAAGTCAATTAGATGAGGCTGAATTTCGTCATCAAACCGAGGGCGATGATGATGGCCACCCATAGCAGTGCGATGATGACGGTCCAACGGTTCAGATTCTTTTCGGCGACGCCAGAGGAACCCGCATTCTGGGTGAGACCGCCTCCGAACATATCGGACAGGCCGCCGCCCTTGCCCTTGTTGTTTGGATTGGAACTCAACAGTATCTGTCCTCCGTTCCGGGGGAGCGCCCCCGTTTTTCTGGTTTATGTCATTTGCGGGCAGGGTATCCCACCGCGCTTGGCAGATAGTTTGCCGGGAAAAACTTTCCCCATTTGATAACGGTATGGGATCATATTTCCCTTTTTATTGCAAGGAACGGCCTGTGACATAGGTGTTAAGAATTTATGAAATTTTCCCCCTGACCAGGCGGACGTGGTTGGCGGAAGCGGGACCGGAATTCTCTCTCCTGAAATTTCCCGGGAAAAGGGGCTTTTTCTTCCCTGAAATCCATGATATAATACCTAAAATATGCAGGTTCTCTGCTTTTTTTCCCTGAAATTTCTTCCTTCGGCCGACGCGCCGGGATTGGAGTCTTATGCAGTACAAACACAACCAGCCCCGCCCTGACCGGGCAGGGGACGAGGCCCCCGCCGACGGAATCATCGAGGGCCGCAACGCCGTGATCGAGGCCCTGCGGGCCGGCACCCAGATCGACAAAATTTTCATTATGAAGGGAGAGGTGGACACCGCCCTGGGTCACATCCCCTCCCCCGCCCGCAGCCAGGGCATCGTGGTGGCCGACG
>OGOH01002547.1_pt1 | contig 11243 bp, 12 predicted proteins | sample 1552571 | NCBI WGS metagenome assembly OGOH01 (sample SAMEA2580170, study PRJEB22360) | human gut metagenome | biome: human gut; feature: human-associated habitat; material: faeces | place: Denmark | collected 2008/2010
CGGCAGCAGCATGAAGAAAGTAGTGGGCGGTCTGATCGAGCCGTTCTACCCCTTTGAGGAGCAGGTCTGCATCGTCTGCAATGAGGAAAGCAAGATCAACGGAATGCGCCCGAACCGCAGCGTGAAGAACGACGACGGCGTGATGGTGGATTTCATCTTCGGCCCCGCCTTTATCTGCGACTGCCGGGGTGAAAATCTGGCCAGTCTTTCCGACGAGCAGATCGACCGCTATGGCAAGATGTTCCGCTATCCCGAACACCTTGCGAGGGTGAACGGTACGCTGTTCGGTATCCCGTACCGTCCGCAGCCGGAGCAGGAGCGGTGATGTTATTTCGATCGGTGGCAAAATGTTCGGCCTATGGGACGAACGCTATGCACTGTACCAGCAAGCATCGCCGTTGTGATACCACAACGGCACTTGCCAGGGAAATCCCTGAAACCCTTTTCGTCCCCGCCCATGCGGAGGGCGATATTTTTATACCCGGAAGGAGGAAAGCCGGTGAACGAACCCATGACCTTTTTGGACTTTTTCAGCGGTGTCGGCGGTTTCCGTAAGGGCTTTGAACTTTGCGGCATGGTCTGTAAAGGCCATTGCGAGATTGACAAATTCGCAGACCGCAGTTACCGCGCCATACACGATATACAGGAGGACGAATGGTATGGAGAAGATATTACCAAAACCGAACCCAACCACCTGCCGAGGGTCAACCTATGGGCAGGCGGATTCCCGTGTCAGGATATTTCTGTATCTGGCCGGCAAAGAGGGCTTGCCGGAAAACGAAGCTCTCTCTTTTTTGAAATCATTAGACTGCTCAAAGGCACGCCTGCCGAGGATCGACCCGAATGGCTTGTCCTTGAAAATGTTAAAAATCTGCTCTCCGTTAATCGAGGATGGGACTTTGCGACCGTTCTCCATTCGCTGGCCGAAATCGGCTATCATATCCCACCGCCATCACGCAGAATGTGGAAGTGCGCCCAGATAGGGCGCTGTGCAAAGCAGTCTAAGGCACTGCCGCACACGGCAGTGTGCGAAACAATCTGCCTTACCGACTAAGGAGAAATCCTTTACGGGAACAGCGCATGGCAGAAAAAGGAATAGTCACCAAAGGACTTAGGTGCGACTGTTTTCTAATGTTAAGAAGATATGAGGATAAGATTGGGTTTATCGAATGTAAGGTTCCAGTTCCTGTTTTTTGCAGGTGTGGGAAAAGTCCTGAAACCCATGTCATAACGCTGTCACGTCATCTTTCACGGCGGGACAACTGCCAACACGTTATGAAACAGGCGTGAGAACACGTCACAACGAACCGAAAGCATATCCGACAATCTTCACTAACCTATGCACAGTGCTAACTGGGGATTGCCTAAGTCTGGCTCATTTGCCGGATATGGTAACGGAGGCTCCATAGTAGTCCGAGAGGGATAACGACCCTTACATGGCGAAGGGAGCCAGTTAGTAACATCTAAAATGTAAGAATGAAAGGGAGGAGAAACCTCAATGAAACCAACATCTGAAATTTTAGAGCGTATTGAAAAGTGTTCCAGCGAACACAAAGACGGCGTATTCACAAGACTTTACAGATACTTACTTCGTGAAGATATTTACTACGCCGCCTATCAGAAACTTTATGCAAACAAAGGTGCAACAACACAGGGTATCGACAACGATACCGCAGACGGTTTCAGTGACTTCTATGTAAAAGAGTTAATCCAGTCACTAAAGGACGGAACCTACAAAGCCAATCCTGTAAGGCGTGAGTATATTCCAAAGAAAAACGGAAAGCTCCGTCCGCTGGGTATCCCGTCTTTCCGTGACAAGCTCCTGCAAGAAGTTGTCAGAATGATTTTAGAAGCTATCTATGAACCTGTCTTTGACAGCCACTCCCACGGTTTCAGACCGGGTAAAAGCTGTCATACCGCACTCCGTCAGATTTCTTCTGACTTCACAGGCGTGGTCTGGTTTATCGAGGGCGATATACAAGGTTGTTTTGATAACATCAATCACGAAAAATTGATTGATATTTTGAGCAGGAAAATCAAGGACAGTCGTTTTCTGAACATCATTCGCCAGTTTTTGAAAGCTGGGTATATCGAGAATTGGAAATACAACGCCACTTACAGCGGTTCCCCGCAGGGTGGTATCTGTTCTCCAATACTTGCAAATATCTATCTGAATGAGCTGGACAAGAAGTTTCGGGAAATCGCAGAACGCTTTGATAAGCCGAGGTCTGCATATCAGACACCGGAATATCATGCGGCAAGCAAAGAATTAAAAAGACTGTCTTATTGGATTGACCATACCGCTGATGAAGCGGCAAGACAAGAACTGATTGACCAGCATAGGGCACAGAAGGAAGCTATGAGAAATCTGCCCTGCAAACCTGCCGACAACAAGAAGTTCACTTTTGTCCGTTATGCGGACGATTGGCTGGCAGGTGTGTGCGGCACAAAAGCGGAATGTGAGGACTTGAAAGCCGAAATCGCTGAATTTCTAAGCACAGAGCTGAAATTAACTCTAAGCGAGGAAAAGACGCTGATAACGCACAGCTCCGAAAAAGTCCGTTTCATTGGATATGATATTTGCGTCCGCAGAAATCAGGAAGTCAAAGGTCACAGAATGAAAAACGGAACGTGGAGAAAATCCCGTACCCTGCACATGAAAGTTGCCCTGTCTGTTCCCCATACGGAAAAGATTGAGAAATTCATGTTTGCAAAGAAAGTCATTCGCCAAAAGGAAAACGGGGAGTTTCAGCCGATACACCGGGCCGGACTTCTCAACCTTGCGGATTATGAGATTGTGGAACAGTACAATGCCGAAGCAAGAGGATTATGCAACTATTACAATCTGGCTTGTGATTATCACACGCTGGACTACTTCTGCTATCTTATGGAGTACAGTTGCTTAAAGACGATTGCTAATAAGCACAAAACCAGTATCCGCAAAATCATTCGCCAGTATAAAGACGGGAAAACATGGTCTGTCCCTTATGAAACTAAAGCAGGAACAAAACGTGTTCGCCCTGTTAAAATCGCAGATTGTAAGCGTGGCGAAGCGAGTGACATCATTTATCAGAGAAAGAAATTCAGCTGGAAAACCACTATTAGACAACGGCTCAATGCCAGAGTTTGTGAACTATGTGGGTGTAAAGAAGCCGATTTGTATGAGGTTCACGTTATACGGAACTTAAACGAATTGGGTAATTCTGATTGGGAAACCGTGATGAAAAAGAAGCGGCGGAAAACGCTTGTTGTTTGTAGCAAGTGCCATGAAAGAATACACAGACACTAATCAATACGTTAATTACTAATGGGGAGCCGGATACTTCGAGAGGAGTAAGTCCGGTTCCGAGGGAGGGTGTAGGAAACCTACCGCCAACGGCGGCAAGGCGCCTTTACCCTACCCTACTACCTGCTGGATTCCGTGCAGGCGAGCACGATGCTCTCCAATTCGGAGTTCATTATCATGCTCAATCAGGCGTTTTCCGACCGTGCCAAGCTCTCGAAGCTCCTGAACATTTCCGACGAGCAGATGAGCTATGTCACCAATGCCGACGCAGGCTGCGGGCTGATCAAGTACGGCTCGGCGCTGGTGCCGTTTATCAACCGCTTTCCGAAAGATAACGAGCTTTACCGCTTGATGACGACGCGCCCCGGCGAGGGTGTGTTCGGCAATGCGCAGAGGTAAAGCCATGCCCGACATCAAAACGAGAGATGCGGTCAAGAAAACGGTAAAGGTGATTGACAAATCGGTGGTAGCCGCCGAGCGGATGAAGAATGCCTATATCCGCACCAAAGACAAAGCGGAGCACGGCATTTTTGCGGCGGAATCCTCTCCCGAAGAATACGCCGCTGACCGCACTTTGACCGGGACGGAAACGGCGGCGCACGAAGCTGTTCACGGGCTGGATAAGGTTGGCCGCAAGGGTGTAAAAAACGCCAAGGAGAATATCTCCAAGGCAAAGGACTATTTTCAGCGAAGAAGAACCGACTTGCCGAAAAAGCAGGCGCAAGACGCCATGCGGCGAGTACGCCGCTCTGCCGATGCCACGCAAAAGACGATCAAAACGGTGGATCGCAGCGGCAAGACCATCAAGCAGACGGCAAAATCCACGGGCAAGGCGGCCGTCAAGACCACGCAGAAAACCATCAAGACCGCCGAGCAGACTGCCCGGACGACCATAAAAACGACGCAGGCTGCGGCTAAAACAGCACAGAAAACCGCACAGGCTACGGCAAAAGCCGCCAAAACTGCGGCGCAGACTGCCTGTGCGACCGCAAAAGCAACTGCGGCAGGCATTAAGGCGGCGGTCAAGGCTACCACTGCCGCCGTCAAAGCCATCATTGCCGGAACAAAGGCGCTGATCGCCGCTATTGCTGCAGGCGGGTGGGTTGCGGTAGTTATCATCCTTGTGATTTGCGTGATTGGGCTGATCGTCGGTTCTTGCTTCGGCATCTTTTTCTCCGGCGAGGACAGCGGCACGGGACAGACCATGCGGCAGGCGGTGCAGGAGATCAACGCCGATTATCAATCGCAGATCGACACCACAAGGGCAAATCTCACCTATGACGAGCTGGAAATGTCCGGCTCCCGTGCGGTGTGGCCGGAGGTGCTGGCGGTATATGCGGTAAAAGCCACCACCGACCCCGATGATCCGCAGGAGGTCGCTACGGTGGACGACAGCAAGAAAGCCATCCTCAAAGATATTTTCTGGCGGATGAACGAAATATCCTCCCGCACCGAAAGCAAGACTGAAGAAGTCATCACCGAAACTGACGATGGCCACGGGAACATCGTGGAAACTGCCACGACGGTCACGCGCACCTACCTTTATATCACGGTCAGCCACAAAACAGCCGAGGAAATGGCAGACAATTTCAACTTCACCGCCGACCAGCGGAAGCAACTCTCGGAACTGCTTGACGAGGAAAACCGCAGGTTGTGGTCTGCTGTTCTCTATGGTATTTATTCCGGGGATGATGCCATCGTCAAGGCGGCGCTGTCGCAGGTCGGCAATGCGGGCGGTGAGCCCTATTGGTCGTGGTACGGATTTAACTCCCGTGTGGAATGGTGCGCCTGCTTTGTTTCGTGGTGCTTTAACGAGTGCGGTTATCTTGATACGGGAACCGCCCCGAAATTTGCCGGGGTATAATATGCGCCCATAGTTTTAACAGGAATCCGTCGATAAACGCCGCGGTCCTCCGGTCGATCCATCAAAACCAGCGTGTGAATCTGTTTGATAATGGTTCCGCAGCCACGGGCAATGGGCGGATAATACGATTGAGCCCGCTCCCGGCATGATCGTTTTCTTTGACTGGAATGACCCAAACGGCGCATCCGGCCCGCAGGACGGCGAAGCCGATCACGTCGGCATTGTGGAAAAATGCGAAAACGGCATCGTCTACACCATCGAGGGCAACTCCGGCGATAGCTGCCGCCAGAACCAATATCCCGTGGGGTATTATGAAATTCTCGGCTACGGGATCTTGAACCCATAGGAAACCAGCCGCCTGATTTGAGCGGCTGGTACATAATTTAGCAGTGATCCTTTGCAATATAAGTAAGTATACAGTGCAACGAAATATTCAGACATAATTTTTGCTCAATTCAGACAATATTTTGGCATAAACATCAACTATATGTTATTGTATAGACAGAAAATTCAGGCTTCAGCTATATATAGCTTGAAACTTGATTTTGCAAGCAGTGGTGGCCACCACAGACAAAAATATTTTTTAGCGAAAGGGTGACAAACTCAATGAAACCAAAAAGACTGTTAGCGTTGTTGATGGCTGTTGTAACGGTGGTATCCGTATTTACGATTTCCGCCAGTGCGGCTAATACCGAGGATACTTATTACACATATTCTTGGAAAAGCAATTCCCGGTATGACTACACGCCCACCCGAAAAAAGATGAACGCGACTCCGGTTTATCTCAAAACTCAGGAGTACACACTGCCTTATAACGGATATTATGCCAAAACATTATATGGCACAAGCTCACAGAGCGCGAATCTCTCCGCTTCGGCTTCGGAGTATTGGATTAACAACTATACCGCTTATGTAATTCGAGCAAACGGTACTTCGGTTTCTCAAATAGGAAAATACGTACGTATCCGGGGTCATTATTCTGACACAACCTATTCGTGGGGTGACTGCAAGATTGCTTGGAGTCCAGATACAACCAATGCTTCCAATTACACCTATCTCAACTAAATAGTCAGATGTTGCTGTGTGCTGAAAAGCACACAGCAACATGCTATTTATACGTTACATAAACTTAGAATTCTGAATCTATTTGAATGTAGATTTTTATATAATCTTGTAAATCAACTCAATTTAGGAGTTAATATCATGAACAAAAAAGCTATAATTTTCACTGTTGCAATTCTTATTCTGCTGGTCGGTGCATCGGTTATTTATTTTACCATGGATCGATCAAGTGAAGCGGAAACGGAAAATTCATCGTCTATGTCAGCTGCTGAACCCGAAAGCTCGAATTCTCCATTAGAAACGTCAAGCGAAGCACCGACAGAAAGTGAACCAAAAGAAAGTGCTTCTGAAACAACTTCGTCGGAAGTGAATTCACCGGAAGCCGATGCCCTTATACGGACTTTTGCGGAAATAGGTGAACCCTATACGCTGCACAGTCGGTACTATAATCAAGGCGAAGCAAAAACAGAAGATGCACCGTGGCTCGGCTGGGATGGCGACTTAGAGCTTTGTATAACTGATGCTATCGTTAAAGAATATGAGGAAAGTGATATTAAATATAACTCGGATAGTTCTATCTGGGCAAGATACGCATCCGACTTTGAAGACCCGTGCATACTGCATGTAGAATTATCCCTTAAGAATGTTGATGCAGAAAACAAAAACGGCGTAAAATATAAATTCAACGCCAATATGTTTGTACTTAGCGCGTATGAAGATCTCCTTCCCGAGAATCAGAACAACCCGGAGGGGTATACAACCGTCGGAAATTATTATTCTGCATACGAGACCTATTTTGATCCACACGGTCCCGGAGACGATTACTGGAGCTTTGAATTACAGCCGGGCGAAACACAAAATTTCACAATAGAGTTTTTGATCGACCGCGTATATTTATCGCAAAAAGATCCGTTCTTAGCCATCACCCCCGGCAGAGAAATCTTTTACGGCGTTATGCTGCGTGATTTAGCAAAATGAAAGGATAGCCCACATGAAAAGTCTTAGGCACTTTCTGCAAAATGAGCTCTACAATTTATTTCACAGCAAATCATTTCTATTTGTGCTGCTGATTTTACTTTTAATCGTAACAGCAGATGATATTTTGGCTTATAAATCATATAAAGATAATTTACAGCTTACTCTTACAACTGTAGACTTGCAGGCAGACGGCACTTTTGCCGAATACCCTTTCCTGCAAATCTACACTCTTTATAATTCGTGGATCGGTGGTCGAGCCAATGAAACGCTGCCGATGGTTTTCTTTTATACGATGCCGGTTTTTGTCGTTATCCCGTACAGCTGGTCTTATCTTGCGGAAGAAAAGAACGGATACGACCGCATTATGGCATCGCAGCTTGGAAAAGCTTCTTACTTTTTAGGAAAATATGTCTCCACGTTCCTTTCAGGGGCTTTAACGGTTTTGCTGCCGATGCTTTTTAGCTTTTTGCTTGCGTCATGCCTTGTGCCGGCTTATCGCCCGGATATAAACTTTGCCTTATATTATCAAGTAAGCGCAACTAAGCTGCTCGGAAACCTCTACTACGCTCACCCGTTATGCACAGCTTTCCTGAATATGCTGATGATCGGTATATTTGCCGGTGCATGGGCAACGATTCCGCTTGCACTTTCATTCTTTGAAAAAAATAAATTTGTGGTTCTTTTTGCACCATACCTTGTACTGCTGTATATCATCGCATCTTTGCAAAAAGCATCCGTATACCGCTCATTTACCGAAACCTCTGTTCTAAACTACATTTGGATGACCAGTTCATCGTCCAATCAATCTATCGTAGTCTATGCGATTATGATGGCTTTACTCATTCTTCTGCCGCTCGTTATTGTTTTGGAAAGGGGGAAAAACGCAGATGTTTATTAAATTTTTGGATCACGATTTGCGCTACGGCATAGGGCGTGCTAAAAAGCGCTTAATCGTTACATTTATTATGTTTTTCTTCCTTTCGATCTATCATTTCTGGACGCTGCGCATTTTCGAGCTCACAGATCCGCAATATCTGGAATCTCCTGTTACAACGGCAGACTATTTCTTGGCATTGATTGGCGGCTGCGGTAAAGTGAATTTGATCTCCGGCGCAGAAAACGATTTCGTAATGCCGACGATGTGGTTCGTATTCGTTTTGTGGATGCAGTTTACTTCTCTGTATTATCCGTTTGCAGAATTAAACGGCATAGGCAAACAGCTAATGGTGCTCTCCGGCAGCAGAGGAAACTGGTGGCTTTCAAAATGTGTTTGGACAATCATCAATACCATTACAAACTATTTGATCGTTTTTGCAGCCAGCACGATTGCCGGATTATGCTTTGGTGCAAAGCCGAGTATGCAGGCAAATTGGTATGTTTCGAGAGAGCTCTACATGAAAGTAGACGACCTAACGAGCAGCACCACTTGGAATATTTGGTCGGTATTTTTAATGACCGGCTTCACCATGATCGTACTCGCATTGGTGCAGTTGATCTTATCTCTTATTTTGAAACCGGTGCAAAGCTACTTCGTACTTGCCGGCTATTTATTCGCAGGCGCCTATATTCAAAACCCGGTGTTTTTTGGTAACTATGCCATGGGCGCAAGAAATGCACTGCTTGTGTCAACCGGTCTGACCATGCCGTTCGGTATATTATTGGGAATATGGCTCGCTGTGCTTAGTATCGGTATAGGGTATTTTGTGTTCCAATATCGAGACATTCTCGGCTCAGACCTATCGTAGTCATGAAAAGGAGTAAGCCTATATGGAAATCGTAGTAAATCATGTTACAAAAACGATCAAGAATATTACCGTCATTGAAGACGTCTCGCTCACCCTTACAAGCGGTACGATCTACGGTCTGCGCGGTGTGAACGGCTCCGGTAAAACTATGCTTATGCGGTTAATCGCCGGGCTGATCCGCCCGACGGAAGGCACGATCACGATTGATGGTAAGGTACTTGGAAAGGATATTTCTTTTCCGCCGGACATTGGTATGCTGATTGAAAACCCGGCATTTATCGATCATTATACGGCGGCACAGAACTTAAAGCTGATTGCAAATATTCACCGAAAAGTCGGGGAGGAACGTATCCGCGAAGTGTTGGAGCAGGTCGGACTCGGCGCGGATGATCCGCGAAAATACAAGCAGTTTTCACTCGGTATGAAGCAGAGATTAGGCATTGCCGGAGCAATTTTGGAATATCCTGCGCTGCTTCTGATTGATGAGCCGACAAACGCACTGGATACAGACGGCATAGAAATGGTGAGAGATCTGCTTCTTGAGCAAAAGCAGCGCGGCGCACTGATTATTCTGGCATGCCATGATTTTTCTGTTTTGCGCGAGCTGTCCGATGAAATCTACCTTGTACGGGAAGGACGTGTAACGCCGTATGAAACGCAAGATAAGAGTGAGTAAAACGCTTTCGGTCATTCTTTTGTCCGTTGCACTGGTGCTTTGTGCATGGCGCATCTGGTACGTTAATGCAACTGCCTATTCATTTGAAACGCAGGAATACGGCATCGGCGAATGGATTCCCCTAAACGGTGATTTTTTCTACTCAAAAGAAGAAAATACCAATGGATATTCTGTTCGTGTTCGTGAAGCGGAAGTAGTGCGTTATGAAGATTTTATGCAGCGATTCGGCAAGCCTGTCGATTATCTTGCAGAAAACACGCAGCATGACGTGGTTCTGCTGACCGTTGATTTCAAAAATGAAAACAATACGGACGGCGGCGTTTTTATCCGCGATTTTAACCTTTTGAATGAAGCGCAGTCCGCTTACTTCAATAAGAGTGAAATCTATATGAAAATCGCAAACCCGGATCTTAACTCAAAAGCAGATGGCATCTCTGTGATGCCCGGAACGGAAGCTTCTCTTTATATGGTCTACCCAACATCCAGCCGTGCAGATGGCGTGACTTACCTTGAGGAACAAGCCGGAAAAGAACAAATCGTTATGTACCTAAATGTCAGCTTGTACCCAGTGAAAAAATGCGTGCGTATGGTTCTTCCGATGCCGTAAAAATTAAAACCGCCTGCTCATGTATCAAAATTAGATACATAGCGGGCGGTTTTATATGGAATATGAAATAAGAAGTTATCTTACGGGTTGTTGTATTTCATTAGGTGTTTTATATAGTAATACGCTTCTAATGGCAGTAAAGTTTGAGTGACTGATCGGTAGGCTCTCTTGATTATCCAACTTAACTTCTGCATCAGCAAAGCAAGTCACATGATCTATATTTACAAAGCAGCTTCTGTCTATAAATAAAAATCTGCTGTCATTCATTTCTTTATAAATTTCTTTTAACGGTAATTGAAGGTGAAAATTGCCGTTCTTTGCTTTGATCATGGTTATACGATTAACTCGCTTTACGTATAAGACATCATCTAATGGAATTCGGATAATTTCCGAATAATGAGAAAACGTGTAGTATCTTTTTTGCTTTTTAGCGGAAATTTCCAGTGCAGTGCAAATTGCTTCCGACAGATCCGAAAACAAATTGTGTGTGGATAGATACCGAAATGCGCCTACCTGATACCCCAGCCGAGTAAAATCGTAGTCGAGAAACTTTGAAAAGAGAATGACGATAGTGTCCGTAGCGGTTTTTCGTATTTCCGAAAGTAAACGAAAATCTTCATGTGGATGAGCATCAATTTCGACCATAAGAATATCGAAGTGAATTCCATCTACCATATCATCACGAAGCGATGCTAATTGCTTATACTGTTCAATCGAAATACACTTAGTTTCATTTTTATATGTTTCTACAAAGCTTTGAATATGAGATTCTATTTTTTCCAATAGTTCGTAGTTTTTTCCGCAAAGTGCTAAACGAAACATGATTATACCTCCCGTCCGCAATTTAGTATGTTCTAATTTCAGTAGAATTTCTTAAGATACTAAAGGTTCGCTTATCTTTAGAAAATTACTGAATAAGAATCTTAAAGTAGCTTCATATTATCATTCTTCTTTAATTTTGTACGTATTTTTGCATGAATTGATTATTTTGTTGATTTAATCCATAATTAGTAAGTCCAAATCAA
>OGOH01002552.1_pt1 | contig 11235 bp, 7 predicted proteins | sample 1552571 | NCBI WGS metagenome assembly OGOH01 (sample SAMEA2580170, study PRJEB22360) | human gut metagenome | biome: human gut; feature: human-associated habitat; material: faeces | place: Denmark | collected 2008/2010
GGCAGCCGTTTTGGAAAAGGAATCAAGCAGCTTGCACCGGTAGGCCCGAAGGGCGAGATCATTATGGACTATTCCATCCATGATGCACTGGAGGCAGGATTCAACAAGGTCGTATTTATCATCCGCAAAGACCTTGAAGATGAATTCAAAAAAGTGATCGGAGACCGTATCTCCAACATTACAGAAGTTGCTTATGCATTCCAGGAGATCGACGATCTTCCGGGTAATTTTACAAAACCGGCGGACCGTACCAAGCCATGGGGAACCGGACACGCTGTACTGGCAGCAAAGAAAGTCCTTTCCGAGCCATTCGCTGTGATCAATGCAGATGACTACTACGGAAAAGAAGCCTACGTAAAGGTGCATGACTACCTGGTACAGGATCATCCGCAGGATGGCCCGATGCACATCTGCATGGCAGGTTTCCGCCTTGGAAATACATTAAGTGACAACGGAAGCGTCACAAGAGGAGTGTGCCATATTGAGGACGGCAAGCTTGTGGGCGTTACAGAGACACATAACATCTTCAAGACAGCAGACGGCGCAGAGACAAGAAATGACGATGGTACAGCAGAAACACTGGATACAAAGAGCCTTGTTTCCATGAATATGTGGGGACTGACACCGGAATTTATGGAGATCCTTGAGAAAGGCTTCGTTGAGTTCCTTGGTGGAATCGAAGAAGGAGACATCAAAAAAGAGTATCTTCTTCCTGAGCTTATCGACCAGCTGATCCATTCCGGAAAAGCAGCGGTAGATGTTCTTGAGACAAAGGACGAGTGGTTCGGTGTTACCTATCAGGAGGATAAGGCATCTGTACAGGCTGCATTCAAAAAACTTACAGATGACGGCGTTTATCCGGAAGGACTGTATCAGTAATAAAGGAGAACATTATGGGTAAATATTTCGGAACAGATGGTTTTCGTGGTGAAGCAAATGTAAAACTTACAGCAGATCATGCATTTCGTGTGGGACGTTATCTCGGCTGGTATTACGGCAGAGATCACAAGGCGAAGATCGTGATCGGCAAGGATACAAGAAGAAGCAGTTACATGTTTGAGTATGCCCTTGCGGCAGGACTTACCGCATCCGGAGCAGATGCCTATCTGCTTCATGTGACCACAACTCCAAGTGTATCCTATGTGGTACGTACAGAAGATTTTGACTGCGGTATCATGATTTCCGCAAGCCATAATCCGTTTAATGATAATGGAATCAAAGTCCTCAATGAGAACGGACAGAAGATTTCCGCAGATATTGAAGCACGTATCGAGGCTTATCTGGATGGAGAGATCGAAGAACTTCCGCTGGCAACCGGAGAAGATATCGGCTGTACTGTGGATTTTGCATCCGGAAGAAACCGTTATATCGGACATCTGATCTCTATCCCATGCCATGATTTCAAAAATATCAAGGTTGGGCTGGATTGCTCCAACGGAAGCTCATCCGCCATTGCCAAGAGCGTTTTTGACGCACTTCGTGCAAAAACCTATGTGATCAACAATGAGCCAAACGGAACCAACATCAACCGTGGCTGCGGTTCCACACACATTGAAGTTCTGAGACAGTTCGTGGTAGATAAAGGCCTGGATATCGGTTTTGCATACGATGGTGACGCAGACCGCTGTATCGCCGTAGACCACCGCGGAAACATCATTGACGGTGATAAGATCATGTATGTGTGCGGCAAATATTTAAGAGAGAAAGGCCAGCTCAACGGAAATACAGTTGTAACAACCGTTATGTCCAATCTTGGTCTTTACAAGTCTCTGGAGCGTGAAGGCATCGACTATGAGCAGACTGCAGTTGGTGACAAATACGTTGCCGAGAACATGATGGAAAACAATTACAGTATCGGTGGTGAACAGTCCGGACATATCATCTTTAGCCGCTATTCCGCTACCGGTGACGGGATCCTGACTTCTCTTATGATCATGGAGGCATGTGTGGATCAGAAGGCCACACTCTGCGACCTTGCAAAGGAGATGAAGGTTTATCCGCAGCTTCTCCGGAATGTGCGTGTTTCCGACAAGAAAACAGCACTGGAGAACGAAAAGGTAAAAGCAGCCATTGAGGCAGCCGCAGAGGCACTTGGCGATGACGGACGTATCCTGGTACGTGAGAGTGGTACAGAGCCGCTGATCCGTGTTATGGTAGAAGCGGGAACGGATGATCTCTGCCATAAATATGTAGATAGTGTTGTTGATGTGATGGAAGCCGAAGGGCTTGTTGTAGAATAAGGAATTCCATGAAAAAAACAAAGACCGTATTGATTCTTGCAGCCGTTACAGGAGCCTTGCTTCTGGGCGGCTGTGGCAGTGAAAAAACAAAAATATATGAACAGGCCGGAAAGGATCTTTCCCAGGGAAGCTACAAGTATGCCCTGGAGGAGTACCAGAGCTCGATCCAGAACGGAGTGAAGCTGGCACAGTCCTATCGCGGGGCAGGTATCGCAAGCCTGCGTCTTGGTAAATATGAGGATGCGGTGAATAGCTTCACGGAAGCTCTGAACTGCGATAAAGTAAGCAAAAGCCTTCGTAAGGATATCCTGTCCTACCGGGCTACTGCAGAGCTGAAGTCTGGAAAATACGAGGATGCCATGGCAGACTGCCAGACACTTGGAGAAGATTTTTCCATGGATGCAGGCAGTTATTTCCTCACCGGAAAGGTTGCCCTTGCCATGGATTCCTACGAAGAAGCCGCATCTAACTTCAAACAGGCCTATGGAGAAGATTCCACCTATGATATGGCGATCGAGATCTATGAGGCATATCTGGACAAGGATATGGAAGCGGACGGAACCAGATATCTGGAAGCTGCTCTTTCTTCTGAGGCCAAGGATGCCCAGGACCACTGTGACAGAGGCCGTGTCTACTACTATATGGAAGACTACAGCAACGCAAAAAAAGAGCTTCTGGAAGCAACCAAGAAGGATAATACGGAAGCATTGCTTCTTCTGGGAATGGTATATCTGGCCCAGGATGATGTGGAAAATGCTCAGGCAATGTACAAGCAGTATATTTCCGCAGTGGGTGATTCCGCCAAGGGCTATAATGGTCTGGCACTGTGCGATATCCGAAGCGGAGATTATGATTCCGCTCTTGATAACATCACAAAAGGCCTTCCGACAGCTACCACAGACGAGATGCAGAGTCTTCTGTTCAATGAGATCGTAGCCTATGAAAAAAAGCTGGATTTTGCTACTGCACTGACCAAGGTCCAGGAATATATTGAGATGTTCCCTGAAGATTCCGCTGCAAAAAAAGAGCGGGCTTTCCTGAAAACCAGAACGTCTTCGGAGGGCTGATATGGAATATTTTGAGGAAATACAGGACAGGGTTATCCTGATCGGTGTCCAGGCAGATCGGGGGGATGACATGGAGGAATCCCTGGATGAGCTTGGAGAACTTGCGGCTACGGCAGGTGCGGCGGTTGCAGGCAGGATCATTCAGAATCGTGAGGCCGTACATCCGGGCACCTATATCGGAAAAGGCAAGATCGAAGAGGTAAAAGGTCTTCTCTATGCCCTGGATGCCAATGGTGTGATCTGTGACGATGAGCTTTCTCCAGCCCAGATGAATAATCTGGAGCGGGAGCTGGAGTGCAAGGTTATGGATCGTACCCTGCTGATCCTTGACATTTTTGCGAAGCGTGCCGTCACAAGTGAAGGCAAGATCCAGGTAGAGCTTGCACAGCTTCGTTACCGGTCTGCACGTCTTGTGGGACTACGTTCTTCTCTTTCGCGACTTGGAGGAGGAATCGGAACCAGAGGCCCTGGTGAGAAAAAGCTGGAGACAGACCGTCGTCTGATCCGGAACAGGATATCCGCACTGAAGCAGGAGCTTTCCCAGGTAGAAAAGCACAGAGAGCTGATCCGTTCCAGAAGAGCTGTGGGAAATCTGAAGACAGCAGCCATTGTCGGCTATACCAATGCAGGAAAGTCCACGCTTCTGAATACACTGACAGGCGCTTCGGTGCTTTCGGAGGATAAGCTGTTTGCCACACTGGATCCGACTACCCGTCTTCTGACACTGGATGACGGACAGCAGCTTCTTCTTACGGATACCGTAGGCTTTATCCGCAAGCTTCCCCACAATCTGGTGGAAGCCTTCAAGAGTACTCTGGAGGAAGCCAAATATGCGGATTATATCATTCATGTGGTAGATGCATCCAATCCTCAGGCGGAGATACAGATGCATATCGTATATGAAACCCTGAAAGAGCTTGGTGCTCTGGGAAAAAAGACGATCACACTTTTTAACAAGCAGGACCGTGTTTCCGGGGAGAGCTTTCGGGATCTCCGAGCAGACCATACGCTGAAGATTTCCGCACGGACAGGAGAGGGGCTTGAGGAATTTAAGCAGCTTCTTTCTGAGATACTGGCAGAAGGACAGATTTATATGGAACGGCTTTTTCCTTATTCGGAGGCCGGTCAGATCCAGCTGATCCGTGAGTATGGACAGCTTCTTTCGGAAGAGTATACCGAAGGAGGGATTGCTGTAAAAGCAAGAGTTCCGCGGGAAATCTATCCGAAAGTCACATAATGTTAAAATATCTACTCAGTACCATATATAGTACCGTGAACAAAACGGGCACTATATATGGTGCTTTTTATGTTGACGCAAAGAGGCGTGTCTGATACAATAAACCTACAGCGCTTTGAACACAGATCGTGAAACGGAGTGTGTTCGTAAGCAGGCAAGTGAGGCGGAATGAAATATCCGCTTATAAATAAATGCATGAGGGAGGCATTTTCTTATGTTTCAGGTAGTAAAAAGAGACGGTGAATTAGACGAATTTAAAATGGGGAAGATCACTGCGGCAATTGATAAGGCATTTGATGCCAAAGGTAAGAATTACAGTTCGGATATGATCGATCTTCTGGGACTTCGTGTTACAGCGGATTTTCAGAATAAGATCGAGAACAACCGGATTTCTGTTGAGGATATCCAGGACAGTGTGGAGAACGTACTGATCCAGGCCGGATATTCTGATGTTGCCAAGGCGTATATCCTTTATCGTAAGCAGCGTGAGAAGATCCGCAATATGAAATCCACCATCCTTGACTATAAAGAAATCGTAAACAGCTATGTAAAGGTTGAGGACTGGCGTGTAAAGGAGAACTCAACGGTTACTTATTCTGTAGGAGGTCTGATCTTAAGCAACTCCGGAGCAGTTACCGCAAACTACTGGCTGTCTGAGATCTACGACAACGAGATCGCAGATGCACACAGAAATGCAGATATCCATATCCATGATCTGTCCATGCTGACCGGTTACTGTGCAGGCTGGTCCCTGAAGCAGCTGATCCGAGAGGGACTTGGTGGTATTGAGGGTAAGATCACTTCTGCACCTGCAAAGCATTTAAGTGTACTCTGCAACCAGATGGTGAATTTCCTGGGTATCATGCAGAACGAGTGGGCGGGCGCACAGGCATTTTCATCCTTTGATACTTATCTGGCACCTTTTGTAAAGGCAGACAACCTTTCCTATCCAGAGGTTAAGAAATGCATTGAGTCCTTTGTATATGGCGTAAATACTCCAAGCCGCTGGGGCACTCAGGCACCATTTTCCAACATTACACTGGACTGGACCGTTCCGGACGACCTTGCAGAGCTTCCGGCTATCGTAGGCGGCAAGGACATGGATTTCAAATATAAGGACTGTAAGAAAGAAATGGATATGGTCAACAAGGCATTTATCGAGACCATGATCGAGGGAGATGCCAACGGACGTGGATTCCAGTATCCGATCCCGACCTATTCCATCACAAAGGAATTCGACTGGTCTGATACCGAGAACAACCGTCTTCTCTTTGAGATGACTTCCAAGTACGGTACTCCGTATTTTTCCAATTATATCAACAGTGATATGAAGCCAAGCGACATCCGCAGCATGTGCTGTCGCCTCCGTCTGGATCTCCGTGAGCTCCGCAAAAAGAGTGGTGGATTCTTTGGCTCCGGTGAGAGTACAGGTTCTGTAGGCGTTGTTACCATCAATATGCCGCGTATCGCATACCTTTCCAGAACGCCGAAGGAATTTTATCAGCGCCTGGACCACATGATGGATATCTCCGCAAGATCTCTTCACATCAAGAGAGATGTGATCAGCAGGCTTCTGGATGAGGGACTGTATCCGTACACGAAGAGATATCTTGGAAGCTTTGACAATCATTTTTCCACCATCGGTCTTGTGGGAATGAACGAAGCGGGCTTAAATGCCTGCTGGCTGAAAAAAGACATGACAGATCCGGAAACCCAGAAGTTTACAAAAGAGGTTCTGGAGCATATGAGAAACCGTCTTTCAGACTATCAGGAGCAGTATCCGGGAGAGCTTTTCAACCTGGAGGCAACACCGGCAGAGTCCACTGCATACCGTCTTGCCAAACACGACAGAAGCCGTTATCCGGATATCAAAACAGCAGGAAAAGAGGGCGACACTCCGTATTACACAAACAGCTCTCATCTGCCGGTTGATTACACTGCGGATATTTTTGACGCACTGGATATTCAGGACGATCTGCAGACTCTGTATACTTCAGGAACCGTATTCCATGCATTCCTTGGGGAGAAGCTTCCGGACTGGAAGGCAGCGGCAGCGCTGGTACGTAAGATCGCAGAGAATTATCGCCTGCCCTATTACACCATCTCACCGACCTATTCTGTATGTCAGGAGCATGGCTACATCAGCGGCGAGCATTTCACCTGCCCGAAATGTGGAAAGAAGGCTGAGGTTTACAGCCGTATCACAGGATATTACCGTCCTGTACAGAACTGGAACGATGGTAAGACCCAGGAGTACAAGAACCGTACCCTCTATGATATTACCCATTCCCATCTGAAAAAGGTCCATACCAGTGTGATGACCATGAAGGGTGACGAGGTGGAGATCCAGCCTGTGGAATCTCATAAATATCTTTTTACGACTAGCACTTGTCCGAACTGCCGTATGGCAAAGAAAATGCTGGAAGGCGAAGAGCTGGAGATTATCGATGCTGAGCAGAATCCCGAGCTTGTCAAGCAGTATGGGATCCGTCAGGCCCCGACGCTTGTCATTACTGACGGGGCGAAGGTTAGGAAGTATGTGAATGCTTCTAATATACAGAAGTATGTAGACGAAGAGTTGGATTGAGTTTTTTGCCAAAATAACTGTAAGTAAAAAATGGATGGCTGGACGCATGTCTGTTGGATGTGTGTCTGGCCTTTTTTATATTGGGAATTTTATGTTATGATATTTTATGTTTGAGATTTGGGGCCTGGAAAAGATGGTTGACATTTCATGTCGAGATGGGTATACTTATACCTGAATTTAATGATTAAAAGCGTTACGCTTTAATGTATGAATGTATACGCAAAACGCTCCATCCCGGAAGGGCCCCGCTGGGGAAGGGATTCACTTCCACCAAATTTCATGCTAAAATAAAAAAATATGAAAAGAATAAAAAGAAAAGAGGAAACACATCATGGTAAAACAGAACATCGTCTTCGTAGAAAACACTCCAGGCAGTCTTCAGAAAGTTACAAAGATTCTTGCAGAGAATCAGATCGACATCTACGGCTTCGGCTGCTTCGACGCACCGGAATTCGCAAACTTCCGTATGGTATGCGATGATCCGGAAAAAGCAGATCAGATCATGGCAGAAAACGGATATATGACCCGTATCACTCAGGCTATCCTGGTGGATCTTCAGGATGAGATCGGCGGCCTGGACAAACTTTTAAGTGTCATGGGCGACAGCAACGTAAACCTTCATTACATCTACACCTTCTTCCACAGAGGCCTGAAAGTTCCGGTAGCGATCATGCACTGTGAGGATCTTCTGGTTGCAGAGAGTGTTCTCCGTAACAATGGATTCCAGGTTCTGAACCGCCTGGTAGATCCGGATGGAGAAGCAGAGGCGTAATCAATCGCATAAAAGGGACAAACAGGAATGAAGTATCGTATTTTTATTGTAGAAGATGACGAAACAATCGCGAATCTTCTGAAAAAGCATCTCAGTTCCTGGGGATATGACGTTTTTCTGGCTGAGGATTTTTCCAATATACTGCAGGAATTTGCGGGGAAAGATCCTCAGCTTGTTCTTCTGGATCTGAAACTTCCATTTTATAATGGCTTTCACTGGTGTGAGGAAATCCGAAAGGTTTCCCAGGTGCCGGTGATCTTCATCTCCTCCGCAGCGGATAACATGAACATGGTCATGGCCATGAGCCGTGGAGCAGATGATTTTATCGCCAAGCCTTTTGACATGGACGTGCTGGTAGCCAAGATCCAGGCAATCCTCCGCAGGACCTATTCCTTTGGAAATCCGGGAAATGTACTGGAACATAAGGGAGCAGTGCTCAACCTTTCCGGGGCTACGCTGACCTGGAACGGGGTGGAGCTGGAACTGACCAGAAATGAACTGCGTATCCTGGAGCTGCTTTTTTCCCAGGCAGGCAGACCGGTATCCAGAGATGCCATTATGACGAAACTGTGGGAAAGTGACAGTTTTGTGGACGACAACACCCTGACCGTAAACATTACACGCCTTCGTAAAAAACTGGAGGCAGCAGGCCTTGTGGATTTTATTATCACGCGAAAAGGTTTGGGCTACATGGTGTGAGGTTTTTATGGAATTATTACGCGCATATTTGAAACAGACAAAAATTTTTCTCATTGCCTTTGTTTTTGCGGTGGCTGCATCGGCAGCAGTGGTCTGCCTGTACCAGCTTCCCGCTGAGGCAGTGATCTATATGGCAGTTCTGTGGCTTGGAGCAGGAGCTGCCGCTTTTTTATATGGGTATGTCCGCTACCGGCAGAAGGCTCAGACGCTCTGCCTGGTGGAAAAAGCTCCGGAGATCAATCTGGATCGTCTGGACGAGACCACCGATGAGGTGGAACTTCTTTACCGGGAGATCATCCGCAAGCTGGACGGCATGCGGATGGGGGTGGAGACAGACCGGCAGCGTTCCCTGGAAGAGATGACGGATTACTATACCATGTGGGCACATCAGATTAAGACGCCGATCTTTGCCCTGCGTCTGCTGCTTCAGGAGGAACCGGAGCGGAACCGGGAATCCCTGGCACAGCTTTTTCGCATTGAACAGTATGTAGAGATGGTGCTGGGCTACCTTCGAACAGAAGACATGTCCGCAGACCTGAAGCTTGCCCGGTCTTCTCTGGATCGGATCATCCGGGAACAGATCCATAAATATGCAGGGATCTTTGTGGCAAAAAAGCTCTCATTGTCCTATGAGGGAACAGATGCGACCGTTCTCACCGATGAAAAATGGCTCGGTTTTGTTATCGGACAGATACTTTCCAATGCGCTGAAATATACAAGAACGGGCGGCATTGAAATCTGGCTGGAGGATGAGCGTGGAAACAGGGTATCTGAGAATCCAAATTTGAAGCAGAATACGGCTCCGGGGATTTGTAATACGGCCCCGGCAACTCTGGTCATCGCAGACTCCGGCATCGGAATCCAGCCGGAGGATCTTCCGCGCATCTTCGAAAAAGGCTACACAGGCGTCAATGGACGGGAGGACAACCGTGCTACCGGGATCGGTCTGTATTTAAGCCGGAAGATCCTGAGAAAACTGGGTCACGAGATCACTGTGGATTCCCAGGTGGATAAAGGCACGGAAGTTCGGATGAGCCTGTGGAAAAAAGATCTGGAGATGTATTAACCTTACACAAATGTAAGCTTCCTCCGTAAAATGTAAGCCACTTCGATGGCAGCCGCCGGAGAATTTTCTTATACTGAAACCATAACATAGCGTTTCGGGTAATTCTTACATCAGGTTCGATCGCTTTAGAACATGATGCACGACTCCCTGGATCGCTGTAAATACAGATAAGAAAGGAATTAGCGTATGGCATTACTGGAAGTAACAAATGTAAAAAAGATATACAGCACCCGCTTCGGCGGAAATAAAGTGCAGGCACTTTTCAATGTGACATTTTCGGTGGAAGAAGGAGAATATGTGGCGATCATGGGAGAGTCCGGTTCCGGAAAAACAACACTTCTGAATATTCTGGCAGCCCTGGACCGCCCCACATCCGGCGAAGTGCTTCTGGAAGGAAAAAGCATTACTCACCTGACAGAAAAAGAAATTTCCGCATTCCGTCGGAAGAACTTAGGCTTCGTGTTCCAGGATTTCAATCTTCTGGACACCTTCAGCCTCCGGGACAATATTTATCTTCCTCTCGTGCTGGCAGGGGAAGATTATCAGGAGATGGAGCAGAAGATCCGTCCCATTGCAAAAGCCCTTCACATCAACCAGCTTCTGGAAAAATTCCCCTACGAGGTTTCCGGCGGACAGAAGCAGAGAGCAGCAGTTGCAAGGGCACTGATCACAGATCCGAAGCTGATCCTTGCGGACGAACCGACCGGAGCCCTGGATTCCCGTGCAGCCTCCGATCTTCTTTCCATGTTCAATGAGGTAAATCGGGAAGGCCAGACCATTCTCATGGTAACTCACAGCGCGCAGGCCGCCAGCCACGCATCCAGAGTACTTTTTATCAAGGATGGCGAAGTGTTCCACCAGATCTACCGTGGCACAAAAACAAGACAGGAAATGTACCAGATGATTGCAGATACCCTGACGATCCTTACGACAGGCGGTGAGACCTATGCGTAAAGGAATGTTTGGAAAACTGGCAGTGCAGAACATCCGGAATAACCGGAGCACCTATGTTCCCTATATGCTTACCTGCATTTTCTGCATTGCCATGATGTATATGATGGAATTTCTGCGGGACTGTCCCACATTGGAGAAAGCAGTGCCCCAGGCAGCAGAAGTGAGGATGATCGTAGGAACCGGTGAAGTGGTTGTTGGAATTTTCTGCGTTATCTTTCTGATCTACAGCAACAGTTTTCTCATGAAACACAGACAGAAAGAAATCGGGCTTTACAACATTCTGGGACTGGAAAAAGGCCATATCGGAAAAGTGATGTTTCTGGAAACAAGCATGACTTCGCTGCTTTCTCTGACGGCAGGGATCGGGATTGGCATCCTTGGAAGCAAGCTCTCCCTGCTTTTGCTTTTCCGTTTTCTTCATGTTCCGGCAGTGCTGGGATTTTATGTTTCCATTACAGGAATCCTGTTTTGCATCGCAGGATTTGGAGGGATTTTTCTTGTTATTCTGGCACTGAATCTTACCAGAGTAAGGATGAATAACCCCATAGAACTTCTGAGAGGCGGAAACACAGGAGAGAAGGAGCCCCGGGCAAAATGGCTCATGGCACTTCTG
>OGOH01002554.1_pt1 | contig 11233 bp, 6 predicted proteins | sample 1552571 | NCBI WGS metagenome assembly OGOH01 (sample SAMEA2580170, study PRJEB22360) | human gut metagenome | biome: human gut; feature: human-associated habitat; material: faeces | place: Denmark | collected 2008/2010
AAAGATGAAAGATATGCAAAACACAAGCGCAACAAGGGCGAAGCTTATCTAAATACAGTATCACGTGATATGATTGAAGCGGAAATTCATGCCGTTTTTGCATCCCAGCGCAACTTTGGCATGCCGTTTGCAAACGAGAAAATCGAGAACGAATATACCGATATAGCATTATCGCAAAGGCCGTTTGATTTGGGCCCCGGAGAAGGACCCGAAAACTGCAAAAGCCCATATGCAGGCAAGCAGATAAAAAACATGATCGGCCAGTGCACCTTTTTTCCGGAAGAAAAGCGCGCCGTAAAAGCGTCCTATTCTTTTCAGCTTTTTTCACTTTTGCAAGGAATAAACAATATAACCTTGGTGAGCAGTGACGGCAACACATTTCCTTTATCACAGGAGCAGCGAAAAACATTAAAAGATTATTGCTTTAAAACTGCAAATGTTACTTACGCTTCAATCCGAAAGGTGCTTCAAATCCCGCAGGAATACACATTCAAAAACATAACCTATACGGATGACGGCATTGAAAAATCAGAGAAAAAAACAAAATTTCAACACCTAAAACCATATCATGAAATGAAAAAGGTTTTGGGCAGCGCAATACAGACTCTTACGCCCGAAGAACTCGATGAAATAGGTGAAATCTTCACATTTTATAAAGACGAAACGATAATCATAAAGCAACTTGAAGAAACCGAAATTGACAAATCATTATATGATTTGTTATTGCAGCTTCCCACATTTGAAAAGGCAGGGCACATAAGCACAAAAGCATGCAAAATGATTATTCCGTTTTTGGAAGAAGGAAAAACATATGACAAGGCATGCGAGTGCGCGGGATTGAACTTCAAAGCCCACACCAATATGCAAAAGCAAATGCTGCTGCCGGCAAAATCCGATGAGCTTAACGATGTTGTGAATCCCGTTGTTCGGCGCGCAATTTCACAAACGATTAAGGTTGTCAACGCCATAATCAGGGAAATGGGCACATCGCCCACATATATAAACATAGAGCTTGCACGCGAGCTTTCAAAATCAAAGAAAGAGCGGGATGAAATAAATAAAAAATACAAACTAAATCAAGCGGAAAATGAAAGGTTAAAAAATGAAATTATTGATAATTTCAAAATCAAGCCTAACGGGCAAGATATCATCAAGCTTAAACTTTGGCACGAGCAAGACGACGGAATTTGCCCATACACGGGAGTGCGCATAAAATATGAAAATCTTTTCGATGATGGTTATGCCGAAATCGACCATATTATCCCTTACAGCCTTTCGTTTGACGACAGCTTTAATAATAAAATTTTAACAACGGCAACACAAAACAGGCAAAAAGGCAACCGCATTCCGCTTGAGTATTTGCCGGAAAGTGAAAAAGACGGCTTTCGCGTTTGGGTTAATTCAAATATCCGAAATCACAGAAAAAGGCAAAATCTGCTTAAAGAGCACTTTACCGAAGCTGATAAGAAAGAATTTAAATCAAGAAATCTTAACGACACCAGATATTTAAACAAATTACTTCTCAATTACATAAATGATAATTTGTTGTTTACGGATTTTTATAACGGCAAAAAGAAGCATGTTACCTCCGTAAACGGAGCTGTTACGGCCTACATACGCAAGCGCTGGGGTATCAATAAAAACAGAGAGGACGGCGATTTGCACCACGCAGTTGACGCGGCTGTAATCGCCTGCGTTACGCAGGGGATTATTAACCGAATCACAGCTTATTCGGCACGAAATGAGGCGCCGTATGATTTAAACACCGAAACGGGCGAAATAAAAGAGCGTTTTCCCCTGCCCTATCCGAATTTCAAAAAAGAGCTTGATGCACGGACCACAATCGAAGATGAAAAGCGGCTAAAAAGAGTGCTTATGTCTTTTTCAAATTATTCATATGACGATGTTGAAAAGGCCAAGCCCTGCTTTGTTTCGCGCACGCCGCACCGCAAGGTTACGGGTGCCGCGCATGAAGAAACAATTCGTTCCGGCAAAGTTGAAGGTTTTACCGTTTCAAAAACCGAACTAACCAAGCTTAAATTAACAAACGGTGAAATAGAAGGATATTACGAACCCGAAAGCGACACTTTGCTTTACAATGCACTTTTGCAGCGTCTCAATGAATTCGGCGGTGATGCCAAGGCGGCATTTGCAGATGAATTTCATAAACCGAAGGCAGACGGAACCCCGGGTCCCGTTGTAAAAAAGGTAAAAACAATAAAGCGTTCTTCCTCAAATGTTAAAGCGAGAAACAAAAACGGATTGGGCGTTGCGGACAACGGTTCAATGATTCGCATTGATGTGTTTTATGTTGAAAACGAAGGCTATTATTTTGTGCCGATTTATGTGGCGGACACGGTTAAAGAAATGCCCAATGAAGCTTGCCCGTTTGGAAAAGATAAAAAGAAAATAATGACAGATGATGATTTCCTGTTTTCACTTTATCCAAACGATTTGATTAAAATAACGGCAAAAAAAGATATGAAATTCAGCCTTGCGAACAAGGAATCAGGCTTGCCAAAAAACAAATATGCTAATGAAGTACTCGTATATTATTCCGCAGCAGATATTTCAAATGCAAGCATCAGCGTTATAATGCATGATAATGCATATAAATTCCGAGGATGCGGCATTAAATCATTGGTTAAATTGGAAAAATATACCGTTGACCCGCTCGGCAATGTGAGCAAGGTCAACAGGGAAAAACGAATGTATTTTAAATAATTATGGCTTACAGAAACATTTTTATCACCAACGAGGCAAGGCTGAAACTTAAAAACAATCAGCTTATTGTTTTCAACGGCGAAGAACTGTCGTTTCCGATTGAAGACATACGCTCAATCGTGATTGATAATCCATACACCTCGCTTACCGGCAAGCTGATAACGCAGCTTGCAAATGACGGAGTTTGCCTTATAATTTGTGATGAAAAGCACACACCGTCGTGCGAGTTGCTGCCAATCGGCGCATATTGCAGAATGAACAAAAGAATAAATCTTCAGTTTTCGCAATCAAAGCCGAAGCTGAAAAAGATTTGGCAAAAAACAGTTCAGGCAAAAATATGCAATCAGGCGAGATGCCTTGAAATTAACGAAATCGACGAAGCAAAAACACTGTTTGCAATAGCAAAAAATGTTGCTTCGGGCGATTCAACAAACAGAGAGGGATACGCCGCAAGGCTTTATTTCAAGCTGCTGTTCGGCACCGATTTCACAAGAGATGATGAAAGCAATATCAATGCCGCACTCAATTACGGATATGCTATATTGCGTTCTTATATTGCAAAAACAATTGTTGCCTACGGGCTTGAACCCTCGCTCGGAATACATCACAAAAGCCAGCTCAATCAATTTAATTTGGCAGATGATATTATAGAACCTTACAGACCCATCGTTGATAATTTCGTTTATCAAAATTATCAGGAATGGGGCGCTGATTTTTTCACCGCTCAAAAAGCGGAGCTGCTGCTTTTGCTTAACAGCGCCACGGTAATTGACGGAAAGCGCCGCAGCGTTGCAAACGCAACAGAACTTACCGTTCAAAGCATTATTTCATCATTTGAAAACGAAGAAATCGAGCTTAAACTGCCCGATTTAATCAACATTTCATATTTTGATTATGACTAAATTTATGAGAATGATAGTGTTTTTTGACCTGCCGGTTACGGAAAAGCCCGCCCAAAAAGCGGCAGCGAAATTTAGGAACTTTCTTGTTAAAGACGGATATTTGATGATTCAATTTTCGGTTTATTCAAGAGTTTGCAACGGATATGACGCTGTTAAAACACACGAAAAGCGCCTAAAGCAGCATTTGCCACCAAACGGCTCCGTTCGTTTGCTCACAATTACGGAAAAGCAATATGAATCCATGCAAATTTTGCTCGGAGAATATGTTCAATCGGATATTCCGGTTGCCTATGAGCAATTAACTTTGTTATAAAAAAGTAAAAAACACAGCGGAAAATGAACTTCTGCTGTGTTTTTTTATCTCAAATTTTTCTTGAAATGCCCTTCCCTGCTCGGCTTTTCGTTCCCATATTATAACATACCAAGAAAAATCAGGGAACTACAACTTTAGGTTCTTCATACTCATAAAGTTTTCCATTATAACATACCAAGAAAAATCAGGGAACTACAACACAAGCATATGATTGTGTTGATTTGAATGTATTATAACATACCAAGAAAAATCAGGGAACTACAACTGAATACGGCAATGAAACCGAATATAAATAATTATAACATACCAAGAAAAATCAGGGAACTACAACCCACGGTATCACCTAATGGATAAGCGCTTTATTATAACATACCAAGAAAAATCAGGGAACTACAACACCTCATTATATTTTGTTGTGCTAATTTTCATTATAACATACCAAGAAAAATCCGTTTTCTCCGATATCTGTATTTTAACACGGCGTGGGTTGATTTTCAATACTACACCGGTTATTTCAGCGCTTTATTAACATATTTTACTATTGCAAATTCACGACACGAAACCACAAAAGCCGGTTTAGCGATACACCTGAAAATTCACATTAAAGTTCTGCCGAATTCATTTCAGGTTGAATTTTTTATTTGCAAATTATTATTGATTTCTTTTTTTATATATGCTATGCTATAAATGAATAAACGATTAGTTATTAAAAGGACTTATAAATTATGAGAACAGAGCAACAACACATTGAAAAAAAACAGGAAATTATGGAAAAATGCTTTGAGTGCTATGCCGAAAACGGCTTAACCGGCACGGGAATCAAGGCACTTGCAAAGGCTTGCAACTGCACAACGGGCAATCTTTATGTTTATTTCAAAAATCTTGATGAACTTATACTCGAATCCACCGCATATTGCATGGCAAAGGTGGAGGATGATTTTATGGAAAAAGCGCCGAAAGACCCTAAAGATGTGATGCGCTTTATTGAAGAGGTGCCGTATTGGACAGCAAAAAAGCACGGCAAAAAGTACCGTTTGATGTATCAGATCTATAGCCATCCTAAATATATTGAGCACGGCAAGAAATTCTTTGAGGGCGTAAACGAGCGCTACACGGAATATGCAAAGCAGCTTGAGCCGAAAATCGGCATACCCTACACCATTACAACGCCGCTTATATTCATTTTCGTCCGCGCAAGTGTTCACTATGCCATGTTTGAGGACGAATATTATTTAAAATCGCAAATGGAAGTGCTTAAGCAGGGAGTCACTTTATTTGCAGCTAAATATGCACCGCAATATTTAAACGGAGGTATTGCCAATGAAAAAAAAGATTCTTAGCATTTTGCTCGCCATTTGTATGGCGATGTGCCTTTTGCCTACCGGGGTGTTTGCCGACGGAAAAGCATTCACGGCTTTCGGAAGTGACGGCAACAACGGTGACGGCACGGTGATTGATACCGCCTACGACACAGCCGCGCAGAAGCTTGATAATGACTACGGCTACACCGAATATGACCTCGGAGCCAACATTATCGGTAACGGCAAAGACGAAAAGATGAGATTCAGATTTTGGTCGCCTACGGCATCTCAAGTAAAGGTTAACATTTTTCAAAGAGGAACCGATGATGAACAAGGCGCAACGAAAATCGCCGCTTATACGCTCAAAAAGCTGTATGAAAACGGCAAGTGGACCGGTGTGTGGGAGATAACGCTTACAGGCAACTGGTATTCTCTTTACTACACCTACAGCGTAACGGACGCGGATACGGGAAATACAAAGGATATTGCCGACCCTTATTCTCGCCAGTTCGGCAGGGACGGAAAGCGCTCATACACAATCAATTTCGACCACTATTCTTTTAAGCCCGAGGGTTGGGACGGCGACAGCCATGTGTATTTTGACAGCGCAAAATCGCGCTGTGTTTACAGGCTCGATGTTGCAAGCTTCACTGAAGATTCAAGCGCAAATGTTAAAAACAGCGGAAAATTCCTCGGTCTTACCGAGGCGGGAACACGGTATGACGATATAAGCGATAATCCGTCTACAGGGCTTGACTACATCAAGCAGCTCGGCGTAACTGCGGTAGAGCTTGACGGCGTGTGTGATGCGGAAAACGCATTCGCGCTCAATTTGCAATGCGCAACCGATCAACAGAGCGCTGTCAGCGAGCTGAGGCAGATGATAAAAGTGCTCCATTCGGCGGGATTGGCGGTTATAATCAAGCTCCCTGCGGGCTTTGTGGAATTAAACAACGGCACATTTGACAATGCCGTGCCAAACTACTACTTCCGCCTAAACGAAGCGGGCGAAAAGCTTGACGGTTCCGGCTTTGGAAACGAATTGGCAAGCGAGCGACTGATGTACAGAAACTGGCTCATCACCACTCTGCTCGGCTGGGTAAACGAATACCATATTGACGGTTTTTCGTTTGAGCAAAGTGCGCTTATCGATTCCGATACACTCAGTGCTGCCATTAATGCGGTAAGTTCCGTTGATAACCGCATAGCCTTCTTTGCCGACGGCGAATGCAAAACGAAAAACAGCCACCCGAGCACCGTTTGCACGGGCGAAACCTTCAGGCGCTCAACGAATGCAAATTCCGCATATCTGCCGAGTGCGCTGATTTTTGAGGAGCGCAGCGGCAAATCACTCTATGCGGAAATATGCGAAAGCCTCGGTGTTTCGGGCGATCAGAGAAGCGCACTTTGGGGTTCGGAGCGACCAGAGAAACGAAACAGCCGTTAAAAAAGCAAAATTTGCGGCGGGCCTGCTTGCGGTTTCAAACAGAATATTTTATATCGACGCGGGTGATGAAATATGCGCACCCGAGCTTGGCAGAAATGTTTTTGAATGGAAAAATATTGCCACCTATTTTGATGTATTTTCGTATTACAGAGGGCTTTTGCAACTGAGGAATACTTTCCCCTATTTTTCGAGCAGCGAAGCCCAATTTAAGCGCGGCAATATTCTCTCGGCTTCAAGCAGCGGAAACATACTTGTGACAGGCCGCGAAGCAAACGATTGGCAAACGGTTTCAATTTCATATAATGCCACCGACAAGCAGACAAAAGAAGTTGCTCTCTGCGATTTGAGAGATTGGGATATTGTGGCTTCTGCGGACTTTGCGGGAATTGACAGCCGCGATAAGCTGCCCGAATCCGCGAATAATTACTTCGTGCTGGAGCCTTATTCGCTGAAAGTGGCGGTTGATTCAAGCAGTTTCGCATCGGCGGGCTTTAGCTCCGGCACGGAAACGCTTACGCTTGAATTTATCAACGAAAAAACAAAAGAAAAGCTCATGCCCGATATGTTGCTTACGGGCAAAAGCGGCGAAGGCTTCATTCTTCCTAACAGCGGCAAGCCGAGGCTCGGCAACGGCTATGAGCTTCACAAAACAAGTTCACCCGTAAACGGAAAATTCGGTGAAACCACGAAGGTAACATTTGAATACGGATATATTTTTGACGGAATTGAGGACGGCGGAGAATATTGCTCCCCTGCCGAATTCAAGCTTAAGGGTATTAACGGTGTAACAAAAGTTAAAGCAAACGGCGCGACGCTTACACCAAACGGCGAAACCTATACCTTAGCAGGTTCGGGCGAGCAAACCGTAACCGTTGAAACGGGAAACGGCACTCACACCATAAAGGTTAAGCTTCGCAGCGACCACACTTATCAATTTATAACCGAAAACGGAATGTATTATAAAAAGTGCTCGGCTTGCGGGCAAACCACTTCACCGCAGGCGATACCGAGCATAGAGATAACTGCACCCGAGCGCGTTTGCGCGGGGCAGGACTGCATTGTAACAGTCGGCACACTGCCGAGCGGCGTAACGATTGAAAACGGCTTATATGAATTTGAATTCATAGGCGCTGATTTTGAAATAACCGAGAAAAACGGCGTTTGGAGCGGCACGGTCAGCCATGATTGGTATCAACCGGATGAAAATAAATTCGATGTATGTCTCGTATTAAAAAATACCGACGGCTACATCTTTACCGTGAGAAAGACTGTCAATGTGCTTGCCGAGCACACGGGCGGCACCGCCACCTGCACCGAAAAAGCAAAATGCGAGGTTTGCGGCGAAAGCTACGGAGCACTTGATGCAAGCAATCACACCGGCACTGCCGAATGGTTCCGAAATGCACAGGGGCACGAAAAGAAGTACACCTGTTGCGGCGCGGTGATTGTGGCAAACGAAGCTCACGAGTGGCAAAACGGCGTGTGCGGTGAGTGCGGATATGTGTGCCTGCATGATGATACGGATAAAAACCATGTTTGCGACTGTTGCGAAAAGATACTCTCCAATCACGCAGACGCGGATAAAGATCATGTTTGCGACTATTGCGAAAAGGTCATCTCCGATCACGAAGACGCGGATAAAAACCATATCTGTGATTATTGCGAAAAGGTAATTACCAACCACACCGGCGGAAAAGCAACCTGCGCCGAAAAAGCAATATGCGAGCTTTGCGGCAAAGCTTACGGAGAGCTTAACGCAAGCAATCACACAAATCTTGTGAATTTTCCTGCCAAGGCGGCAACAACCGACGCCGAAGGCAACATCGAATATTGGCGTTGCGAAGGCTGCGGCAAATATTTTGCAGACTCGGCCGGCACAAAGGAAATTACGGCAAAAGACACGGTTACGGGCAAGTTACCGAGCGATAAAAAATCCCCTCAAACCGGCGACGGCAACAGCTTCACGCTGGGGATCGCACTGCTGTTCATCAGCGGCAGCGTTTTTACGGCGTTTACAGTAAAACGCAAAAAATCGTATCAACACGGAGGCAATGCGAAATGAAGAAACGATTATTAAGTATACTGCTCGCCCTTTGTATGGTGATATGCCTTGTGCCTACAAGCGTATTTGCCGAAAGTGAAACTAACAAGAAAGTTGAAACGGAACAGGAGCTTGTTGATGCACTGTCTGACAGCAGCACAGACATCATCACACTGAAAAATGACATTGCAATCAGCACCACCCTGACCGTTGACCGCGCTGTCACGCTGGATGTTTACGGCTATATGCTTGAAATAACCGGCAGCGGCAGCGTTATAAACATCAAAAGCGGCGGTCACCTTACGCTGAAGGACAGCGACCCCACAGTGGAGCACAGGTTCGTTTCCGACAACGGCCTATGGAAGCTGGATGAAATCAGCGGCACAGAGACCGTCCGCGGCGGCGTCATCTACGGCGGCACAGGTACAAAAATGTACTATTCTACTTACGGCGGCGGTGTGCTGATTGAGCCCGGCGGCGCGTTCACCATGAACGGCGGCAGTATCGTGGGCTGTAAGGCCGACGGCGCAGGCGGCGGTGTGGTGGTTCAATGCGGTGATGCAAACGGCATATTCACCATGAATAGCGGCGCCATCATCGGCTGCGTCGCGGAAAGCGGCGGCGGTGTGGAAACAGACGGCGGCGGAGTAGGGGAATACGGCCAATTCATCATGAACGGCGGCGTGATCGAGCAGTTCGACACACCGGAGAACATCTACAAGAGACCGGCGACCGAGTTCGTCGCAAGATTCATCGGTTTCGAGAACTTCCTGGAGCTTGCGAAAAAGCAGGACGGCGTCTACACAGCGCCAGACGGAAGTGAGTTCTTAACTTCCATGGATCTTGACTGCGAAAACTTTGCAGGAACGATCCGGCCGGACGATATCTGCCTGGCGGATGAGATTCGGACAGAGAATGTCTTAAGCGGTAAGATCGGTGTCCGCACATTCCTTGGGAAGAGCTACCAGTACGAGGTTGAGACTTCCGCAGGTGTCCTGAAGGTAAATATGGGAACTGACCATGTTTATAAAGAGGGCGAGGAGATCCGGCTGTATCTGCCGAAGGATAAACTGATCCTGGTGAGAAGATAAAAATTAACTTAGTGATCCATCGCGGGGGCAGAGATTCTGTCAACGCGAAGAAATATTATCTCAAAAGAGAGAAAGAGGAGAAAAACCATGAAAAAAACAGCAGCAGTTGTACTTTGCACAGCAATGATGCTTACCGCTTGCGGCGGCGCATCCACAACAGAGACCACAGCAGCAGGAAGCCAGGCAGCAAGGTCTGAGGCAGCCTCTTCCGCAGAAGAGACAAAGGCAGCTTCCGGAGACGCACAGAAGCTCGTATTATCCACATACGGCCTCAGCGAAGATATCTCCGAAGAAGAGGTTTACACACCGTTTGAGAACGAGTTCAGCTGTGAGATCGTTACTGAGACAGGCGGCACAAACGACCGTTATACAAAGTTAGCGGCAGACCCGAACTCCACCATCGATGTGATCGAGCTCTCTCAGGCTATGACAGCGAAGGGCACTGACGAGGGACTTTTCGATACGATCGACTTAAGCAAGATCCCGAATGCTGAGAAGCTGATCCCGGCTGCAAAGGAGATTGCAGAGGCAGGACAGGGGGTTCCGTACACCATCAACAGCATCGGCATCATCTACAACCCGGAGCTTACAGGATTTGAGCTCACAAGCTTTGACGACCTTTGGGACGAGCGCCTTGCAGGCATGGTTTCCATCCCGGAGATCACAACAACATTCGGACCGGCTATGGTTTATGTTGCAAGTGACCATGCAGGCGTTGATGTGACAACTGATAACGGCGAGGCAGCTTTCAAGGCACTTGCTGACTTAAAGCCGAACCTTGTTAAGACTTACACAAAATCTTCCGACCTGATCAACATGTTCACATCCGGTGAGGTTGCAGCAGCAGTTGTCGGTGACTTCGGCGTTCCGACGATCGTGGCAGCGAACCCGACACTTGTTTACGTTACACCGGACGGAGCTTACGCTAACTTCAACACCATCAACGTAACAAAGAACTGTGCGAACAAGGAGCTTGCTTACGAGTACATCAACTACCGCATCAGCGAGGAGCTCCAGACAAAGACAGGTAAGGCATTAAACGAAGCTCCGACCAACATGGATGTTACATTCACTGAGGAAGAGTCCCAGAACATGACTTACGGCGATGCAGCTGAGAAGGTTAAAGTTGTTGACTACGCTTTCGTAAACCCGATCTTAAATAACTGGATCGACCAGTGGAACAGAACGATCAACAACTAATAATGAGGAAATTTATATGAGACCCGATTTCATTCTGAAAAATGTCATGGTCTATCAGACCTTCAGACAGTGCTTTGAAAAACGGGATGTGGCAGTTGCAGGGGAAAAGTTTTATTGCATTTCCCCTGCAATTTCATATCCGGGAGTTGAGGAGCGGGACGGCAAAGGCAGATACATGCTGCCAGGTCTGGTGGATATCCATATGCACATCGAG
>OGOH01002561.1_pt1 | contig 11208 bp, 8 predicted proteins | sample 1552571 | NCBI WGS metagenome assembly OGOH01 (sample SAMEA2580170, study PRJEB22360) | human gut metagenome | biome: human gut; feature: human-associated habitat; material: faeces | place: Denmark | collected 2008/2010
CCCGTGGCCGCCCCCCACTCCGGGCTCGGCCTCCACGCCGCCTCCGAGGCCGCGAGCGCCCACGGGGGCTCCGTCTCGCTCGCCAACAGCCCCTCGGGCGGCGCGGGGGCCACCATCGCGGTCCCCCTGTGAGGGCCTAACGACTCAGGCCCTCACACCGGCGTGCCTCGCAACCAAACGCTTCCCGGATAATAATGCCCGTTGCAGGGATCGCCCTGTCTAGTCGCCATCTCGTCCGCCGCTGGAATGAATCCTTACTCCCATTCCTCCGAATACCGCCCCATGCCTTGTCATCTTGAAACGCGGGGAGTAAATGGCGAAATCGCAGATGAAAGGGAATAAAAAGGCAAAGAAAAAGCCTCCATTCCAACATGGGAACGGAGGCTCGATAATTGAGTTTACTCACCAATGTCGCTGGTGGCTTTGCCGCTGACTCTCGTACGAAACGAAACTCAGCGGCACAGTGCGGCACTCAAAAGTGCAGGTCAGAACCCTGTCAGCCTACTCCCACTCTTTCATACTCGTTTGTCGTGGCGCCATCCCAGTTGACTCCAGTTGGCTCGTCGGTCTTGGCCGTCATACCGCCGAATCCTGCCGCGTGTCTTCGCGTAGGCGTTTGGGACAAATCCTGGGGCAAATCCGCAAACCATTTCGAAACCGCTAGCCCGCAGTTTCATTTTTGTCCCGGGGACAAAAATGGGCTGGTTTTGAGGCGCATAATCGCTCGAAACGGGTGCCAAAACGGCCGATTTCCCCTTTGGCGCTTCTTTAGCGAAGTGAATCGTAGCCAGTGGCTTTATCGTCTTACATTTCCGCAGTTCAGAAATGATATGCGAGAGCGATGACTGAAAGAATCGTCGCAGGCGGCTTTGTTTACGAATGCGAACACGACCTTAGTCTGTGGCTTGCGAAGTCGCCGTTTCTGCCCGTTACCCGTTTGCCGTCGGATCCCCGTCTTTAAGAAGCTCACATTTCTTTGATGCGCATTGCTGCGATAAGATAAACGATAATTTGGCTGCATAGCCTCAACAGAGGCCTGCCCGTTCATGAGCATCGGGAGAAGCCAGTCACGCAGCTCAACAAGTTTCTTGTTCTCGATGATGGTTTCTCCAATGCTTTCGACCAAACCTCGCGTCAGGTTATGAAACCTTGCTAACGTCTCGTCGTCGGGAATAACAAGATACACGCTTTCTAGCTCGGCGTTTCCGACTGCTTGTTGCGTCGCGCCGTTTGCGTACTGGTCTTTGGCGCGCTCGAAATACGGTCCATCGATGAAAGCAGAGATGTATTCAAAAGCTACCTTCTTGCATTGAAGCCCCATGAACCCCGTCGACAGAATGGAATCGTCGATGACTCGTTTCATCGAATGACCGAGAAAAAGGTGTTTAACGCTGTTTTTCATCTTCGCAAACCAAACCGTGTGTAATCCAGGCTGCATGTTGGCTCGCGACTCTCTTGTTTCGTAGTCCACAGACGAGCCCATGCCGATGTCTATCCCGTTGACGTCGGCGGTAGCGTAGTAGGTTTTTGTTTTGAAAAGATCAACGCCCGGAGTAATAACGTCTGTCAAGGGGTTGTTGACTATTGATGCCACATGCCAGCCTTCGGGAATAGAGCGCCCTAGCTTTTCGTTGTAGGACATTCTTCCGCCTGAGCTTCTGTATGGCCTGCCATTAACGTCGGGGAAATTGAACTGCATGAACCAATATCCATACAAAGCTTGGAGAGTAGACTGCAAATTATCGTTTATCAGAGCATATGCCTGTCCTCATGCTGACGCTAATCTACGGCATCATACGGTGCAATTCCTTAGTCAGAAGAACGGAGTTGTACATGAAAGACAGTCTAATCTCAGACGTTCTCCTCGAGATGAAGCCCCTGATTGACGGTCTTCAACTCAAACAGCTGGAGATGGCATTGCAGAAGGCATTCGCGAGCTACGAAGTACTGGAAACCAGCGCGCCTCAGGCAAAACATCAGACCGACCTGCTCGACTCGTTTATCTCTGCAAAGCGAGTTGAGGGGTGTTCAGAGCGTACGCTTGACTACTACAGAAGAACGATTGAAAAGATGCAGCAGAGTATCGAGCGCGATGTAAGGCGGATAACAACAGAAGAGCTCCGCACCTATTTGGCAAGCTATCAATCGGAGCGTACAGTTGGGAAAGTCACAATCGACAACATGAGACGTATTCTGTCGAGCTTCTTCTCGTGGCTTGAAGACGAAGATTTCATCCTAAAAAGCCCAGTGAGGCGCATTCATAAGGTGCGAACCACAAAACGAGTTAAAGAGACCTATACAGATGAAGAGCTTGAAACAATGCGAGATGCTTCGCCGAACATACGCGATCTTGCGCTGATAGATTTACTTGCATCGACGGGAATGCGAGTTGGCGAAGTTACCCTGCTAAATCGCTCTGACATTGACTTTGAGAACAGGGAATGCATCGTGCTCGGCAAGGGCGGTAAAGAACGGACGGTCTACTTCGATGCGCGGACAAAGATTCATCTTGAGCAGTATCTTGAACATCGTGACGACCAAGACCCAGCTCTGTTCGTAGCTCTTGGAGGCAATCACAACCGCCTTGGAATCGGCGGTATAGAGAAGCGCTTGCGCGACCTCGGACAAGAGCTTGGAATATCGAAACTGCATCCGCATAAGTTCCGAAGAACACTGGCAACCATGGCCATAGACAAGGGCATGCCAGTCGAGCAGCTTCAATGTCTTTTAGGTCATCAGAGGATAGATACGACTCTTCAATATGCCATGGTCAAGCAGAGCAATGTTAAACTGGCGCACAGGAAGTATATTGGATAGAAAGGCCAGTGTGTTGGAGCACAAAAAGCTCGGAGACATTGCTTCATTGAAAACGGGGCCATTCGGCACCCAGCTTAGCGCTTCGGAATACGTCGAGTCCGGGATTCCCGTCATCAATGTAAAAAATATTGGATACGGCGAAATCCGAATCGGGGATTTGGATCTCATTTCACAGGCAACCAGAAATCGCCTTTCTGATCATATTCTCCATTCAGGAGACATCGTTTTCGGTCGAAAGGGGTCGGTTGACCGCCATGCTTATATCTCAACTGCCGAAGATGGCTGGCTGCAAGGCTCCGACTGTATTCGAGTCCGTTGCTTACCGGGAATTAATTCCCATTATGTTTCTCACTATTTAAGATTGGAATCTGTAAAAAAACAGGTTAATTGGGCGGCAGTTGGTTCGACGATGGACTCCCTCAATACGGATATATTAAGGGAAATCCATATCGCCTTGCCATCGCTCGAGACTCAAAATTCTATTGAGGGGTTCCTTTCGCAATTTGACGCGGCCATCAACCTCAACAATCAGATAAACGATAATTTGGCTGCGTAGCCTCGACGGTCGCCTGCCCGTTCATGAGCATCGGGAGAAGCCAATCGCGCAGTGCTTGCAGTTCACAGTTCTGGCGAATGTTCTCCGAAATCAGGGCCATGGCTGGAATTGCGATCCGGTTGAATCGTGCTGCTTCCTTCGATGTGGGCTGATACACGGGACGTTCTTTAAGTAACGGCTTCTGAAGATGCTTGAGCCCTGTTCCAGTAAAGAACTTGATATCAAGCTCCTTACGTATAGTTTGAAGAAGCATATAGAGATACTCGGTCAGATCGTCCGTTGCGCTGATGCACCATGTGTCGGTTGAGTATGCAGCGGCCCCAGCGTAGAACTTTACGTCGGCGTTTCCACCCGTATTAAGCAAGCAAATCGAATCAGTCGTCATTGGTTCATTCCATCGCAGAATCGATTCCCCGCTCGTGAAGAACGGGACTATGCCCTCGAAACCCTTCGCATCGTTAACTTGAACTGTTGATTTCGGATGCTCGATAAGCAAATCACCCAACTTGGCGTTGGGCTTGCAGCCAAAAAACATGTGCAGATAGATTTCTTGAACCATCTGATGCAAATTATCGTTTACCTTACGATTGAGGTTGATTTGTCTTTCAATGTTGCTAAACAGCTTGCCGATGCCAACCTGACTTTGATAATCGACGAGTTGAAGTTCAAGTAGTCCGAATAGATCCTTATTAAAACTTGCTCGCGTTGTCATGGTCGTCATGCTCTGTATAACCTTGCGAAAATAAGGTCCTCTCAAATACGCGGCCATAAACGCAGGATCAGGAAAGGTGTCACTATTCGGTCTAAGCCTTTTTGCAAAACCGCTGAATGTTGAGTTCGGATAGTCCCTCAGTGCAACAGAGCTCATCGCAAGTTCATCAAGTGTTTCGCTTGTGCGCGTAAGAAAAACGTCGCCCCTTTTCACGGAACACTTTTTCCTGTCCTCGAACGTAGTATCCATTCGCTCGTCAAGTTCATCAGGAATGATAGGATTGTTGAATATGGTGCTAAACGAGAGAAAAGGGTATCCATGCCCCGCCTGATCCGGACTAGTCGAAACACCCGAGGACATCGAATAGAGAGTGCTTAGTTTATAGTTCTTGAGCTTATTCATATTGCACCGTATCCAGCTGGCTCATAATCTCATTCTTAAGTATTGCGCTCTCTTCGAACAGCTTGGAAAGCTCTGCCTTGTAGCCATCCATTTTGCTCTGGAATTCCTCTGGCGTTAGCTCCACATACTCAATCTTGACGTCGAAATACTGGCCTGCCGCAAGCGAGTATTTCTTCTTTTTAATCTCGTCGTAAGTAACAACGGCCGAGAAGTCGTCGACTTGTTCAGCATTCGTGAACGTATCTACAATCAGATCAATCTCTTCAGGACGAAGCCTGCGCTTGGTGACCTTCTGCGTCGTGCCCTCTTTGTACTCTTCGCCTAGCTTGGAGGCGTCAATGAGTACAACTTTGTCTCGTGACCGCGAGTTGTCGAAAAAGAGCACGGAAACATTCGTACCAGTATTAGCAAACACATTAGAGGGCATGCTAATTGCACCATAGACAATCTTGTCGTCAACAAGACGGTGGAGCACGTTCTTAGCAGGGCCAGTCTTTGAAGTCAGGAAGCCAGTCGGTACGACGATTGCACCCTTGCCGTTCTCCTTAAGAGAATTGACGACGTGCTGAATAAAGAGCGTGTAGATTGCCATCTTGCTCTTATCCTTAGCTGGCACGTTGGGCACGCCGCCCCAAAAGCGAACGGGCATAGCAGCAATCTTGTCACGGGTATCGGAGAAGTCCATCTTAAACGGTGGGTTCGAGACGACGTAGTCGAAAGTTCTTAATGACTGTCCGTCATCGCTTTTATGGAACGGTGCGGTAAGGGTATCGCCCTGCACGGCATGATCCAGGGAAGAGACCAGTCCGTTGAGGATTAGGTTGAGCTTGAGCATCTTGTTGCTTCGCTGCGAGATATCCTGGGCAAAGATGGTGCATTTATCCTCGCCAATCTGGTGGCTTAGGGCCATAAGAAGCGTACCAGTACCAGCGGATGGGTCGTAGCACTCGATATTGTGGAGGTTCGTGTTGTCCCCGACAAGCAGTCTCGCCATGATTGTTGCAATAGCATGGGGTGTGTAATACTCGGCGTACTTTCCTCCACCGGCAGTATTGTAGTCTTTGATAAGGTATTCGAAGATGGCGGCGAAGAAGTCATAGTGCTCATCGAATGCCTCGTCGAACGAGAAGTTGACCAGTTTGTCCACCAGAGCACGCGCAAATGGGGCGCGTTGGGCGTCATCGGTCACATATATAGTCAGCTTCTCGAACAGCGGAATCTTCGTTTTCTCGGTCGTCTGAGTCGAGAAGATGTCGCTGTTCTCATTTGCGATGTCCTCCATCGTCGAGTCGAAGATGACATCGAAGTCGCCCTTAGTCTGGTTGTTCCATAAAGAGGAAATGAGGTGCTGAGGTTCAAGACGGGGAACGTCAGGAGAAAGCTCATCGAGCAAATCGAGCCTGTCGTCCTCATCCATGCCAGAGTAAGCAAGTTCCCATTGCGACGCATCGGCAAGAGAGGGTCTCAACTTCTTGATCTCATGCCCAAACTTGTCGTTAAGGAATTTATAGAGAAAGACTTGCGTGATGATCTTGTACTCGTTGCCGTCGTTGCCGAGGCCATAAGACTGGCAAGTTGCCTTGAGGTCGTCGATCAGTTGCACGGTTTTTGCTTTGATGCTTTGGTTCATTTCTGGACTCCTAAGCGGCCATATAGGTGGCATGGTATTGGTCGAGATATTGTCTGCTAATTCTAGATTGGATGAAGAGTCTGTCATCGCGTCCGCACTTAAATCCGAGATTTCTCATTCCAGTAGAGATTTGAGTCATAACGGTACGCTCAAAATAGTCATCTTTCTTCAGAATGTCATTACGGTCGTAAACCTTTTGATCGATGGTTTGCTTGATGACCGAGAGGAAGTCAACGATATCCTCGTCATACTCGCCAACGATTGCTTCTCCGCTCTTCCTGGTTTTACGCGCCGCGTTCTCTTCACGCACACGCTTGTGGACACGCACGAACTTAGCATCTCCGTTGTAGCGTCTCAGAAGCGCATCGTTACCACGCTTAATAGCGTTAAGTTTCCTCAAGACGTCGTCGAGAGCGTGTGATTCATCGTCGAAATCATCCAAAGTCTCGATAACGAATCCTTTCTCCTTAAAGCGCTTCATGAAGGCATCGCGCAGCGTAATGTACTCAGGGTCTTCCTGATCGATATTCTCTGTGAAGCTGTGGATGACGTGCTGCCATTTCTCCTGGAATTCGGCCTGCTTGCCTGCCGCCATTTCCATCTCTTCTTTGTCTTTAACACGGAAGTGGAACTCGATATCCGCCATAGCCTCGTTGATGGCGTGCGCAGTCTCATCCGAGGCGTCAAAAGCCTCTTTCTGATTCATGATGCTGATAGCTCTTTCGACCTCGGACAGCAGTTCTGGGAGCTTGGTCACGTTAATCCTGGCAATCGCTTCCTTCAACTCGTCATCACCAAACGTTCGTGCAACGTTGATTGCCTCCTTGGCAGAAACCAAGGCCTTTCTTATCTTGATGAGTTGCTGCTTGTCGTCGATAGCGGAAATCTGGCTGCTGAATTCTTCAGCATTGTCGGTATCAAAGTTAAAGAGAATCTGGCGCGCCTCTCGAACCTGCTGCACAAGTTGCTGTGGATCCTCAATTACGCTCTCGAAGGGCTCAACCACGTTTGGGTCACCTGTTTCTTCGGGATCGTTGAAGCGGCTCAGTTCGCGAAGGTACGCCTCATTGGTTTGCTCAAAGTTCTTCTTAATGTCGGCGAAGTCGACAACATAGCCGTAGTGGAGCTCTTTGTAAGGTCTATTGACTCGAGTAAGGGCCTGCAAGAGATTGTGGTCCTTGAGCTTGCGGCCAAGATACATCCTCTTGAGCCGAGGCGCGTCGAATCCAGTAAGGAGCATATTGAAAACGATGAGGATATCGACCGTCATGTTCTTCTTAAAGTCGGCAACATAGCCCTTACGGGTTTCCTTGTCGTCCACATCATGGAGGATCAGCTCTGCCCTCAAATGTTGAGCGTCAGGGTCAAGTTCGCGCTGGATTTCGTTGAAAAAAGCCATCATCTTTCTTGCCTGCGCACTTGTCTCACAGACAACCATCCCGCCGAGAGTGTCATCTCCATTCATGATCCTAAAACGACGGAAGTCGGAAATGATGAAACGAAGTAGCTCTTTAACATAGGTATCATGTTCGACTATGTCGCTCTTCTTGACGTCTTTCTTCTGCACCAGGTGCTCGATAGAGTCGTAGATTTCCGACAGTCGCTCACGATAAGACGTTTCGATGTCTTCGCGGATAATCTTGAGCGTATAACCATCTTGAATGGATTTGTCGTAGTAATAAGTGTGCAGGTAGTCGCCAAAGACCTTCCATGAAGCGCGCTCCTGCTTCAAGAGAGGCGTTCCTGTAAGAGCGATTTTCACGGAATCCGGGTCAGCATCAAACAGGTTCGCAAGGAAGCTACCCTTCGGGTTGTATCCACGATGGGCCTCGTCCACAATAAATATTCTTTGCAAGTTAGTGGCGTATTCAGGCAGATCAACGCGGGCTTTGTCCTCCGCGAACCGCTGAATGTTTACGACTGTGATCTCGTGCTTACCCATATCCCCTTGGAGCGACTGACGCGATCGGAATTGCTCCATCAGCTCCGATCGCGAATTCGCTGTCTTAACCTCGAGACCACGTGCCTCGAATTCTTGCGATGCTTGCTCCAACAGATCAAGGCGGTCCACGATGAAGTAGAACTTTGCGACTTTTTGATGTCGGGCATAGTAATCGGTAAGTACGAGGTTCAGATGGTATGCAAGTGCCGTCTTTCCGCTTCCTTGCGTATGCCAGACAACACCTGAGGTGATTCCTTGGTCAAGCTTTTCCCTGATGGCCAACGCGGCAAAGAATTGCTGGTAGCGCATGATGTGCTTTTGATCGGTTGACTCGATTATGCCATCAACCTCGCGTTCCATTCGTACGTAGGCTATGCCATACCTCAGGAGGAATAGCAGCCGTTGTGGGGAGCACATAGAGGTCAGGATTCGGTTGGTTGGAGTGTTAAAGCTCTTATTGGTCAGATACTCGCTCGTGGTATGAATGACCTGACAGTTGAAATCAGAAAGAACCGTTTTCTCGACATCGGGATCGAGATCGATATAGGGATAGTTGGCGTTGAATGGAGCAATGGCGGCATTCTTTGGGTTCTCTTCCCTGAATGTGCTGAACTTCGCCTCCCTGCGTGCCGCAGTGCAGTAAAACGCACCTTGGATAGGCGTGATGCCGCCACACGCGTCATATTCCATATTGTTTGAAAAGAGCATCAACTGAGTGATGTTGATGAACCTTCTGAACTTCCTGTTGGGAAAGCGCTGCAAATTCATCCTTTTGCTTTCTGCAATCATTCCACCCTGGTTGTTGGGCTTCTTGACTTCAAGGAACACAAGAGGAAGGCCATTAACGAAAAGCGTCACATCTGGACGAAATTCATCCTGGCCATTTTTGCATGTAAACTCACCGGTGCAGTGAAAAACATTGTTTTCTGGATGGTCAAAGTCAATGAGCTTCGTCGGAGAGACTGAAATGAGTCTCTTGTAAAAGCTTCGTCCAAGATCGTCATTGTCAAGCTCGTGTTTAATTTGCCGGAGAGTCTCGACCCACGAATCCTTATGCTTGGGATTCAGCAACGCAAACTGTCGCTTGAATACATCAAGTAGAATATTCGTATCAGAATCATAGACAATGCCAGCATCATCCTCGCTGATCTTGCCGAAATAGGTATAGCCTATCCTGGTTAGATGAAGAATAGCAGGAATCTGGACTCTGGTGAGTTCTGTGAAATACCGCCTATTAGACATGAAACCACCTTCGACATAATAAGCTCGGTTTTTTGTAGACCATTATCCTTCATTTTTGCTGCGTTACGACTTCTTATGCCAGAGTAGTGAAATTAAATGTCGTGTACGGCACTCAGTTGCATTTTAGTTGCCTAGCAATTCGTGCTAACGGCCTTCGCGTTATTTTGCAATACGGTTCTGCTATAGCGCCGTGCGTATTATCGCTCAGAGCTGTCGCAGCTCACTCAATCTTTAAATCGTTAACGAGGCCTCAGTGTCGTCATTGTCCGAACGATTAAATACAACCGCGAGGCTACGTAAAAGATGCAAAACGAGCAAACATCGCCCCGCTCGTCCGCCCCAGTTTGCCCAGACGGCCCTCCCGCAATCTCCATGTCCTAACGGATGGGTACCATTTATCCGGGTGCACCTGGGGCAACGGGCCGGCAGACCCGCGCAAGGTCGCTCGCATAACACGCAACATCAAACACGACAGAAGAGGCGAACGACAGATGCCGGACCCCGGACGACAGCACCGCGGAAGACGAGCATTCCGACCACAACCGAACAACTCCAGCTACTAGGCAGGCGCCCGCATGGGCGCCTTTTACTTTTCAGGGACTTAGCTGCCTGCTAAGGCGTGCGACTCATGGCCGTTTCGTGGAGGCCCGACCAGCTCGACCCACCTCGACCCGTCTCCGTTCCCGCCATGCGCGTGACGCGCCAGCAGGCGGTTCAATCGTCGCGCAGACGAAAAGGGACACTGTGCCGCGCGGTGTGCCCGCACGGTGCCGCACGGGAAGATTGGAGGAACCGTGGCACGCACAGCCGAATGCGCCGCGCCCGAGGGAAACCAGGGCCGCGACGAATGGATGACGGTGATCGAGATGCAGGAGTACATGAGGGCGAGCCGAAACAAGGCATACGACCTCATCTGGTCGGGAGAGATCGACTCGTACAGGCTCGGCAGGAAGCTCCTGGTGTCGAGGGCGTCCGTGGACGCCTACATCGAGTCGAGGAGCGGCAGGAAATGCCGGCGGCGCCCGCCCCGGGAGCCGCCCGCGGCCGGGCACGCGAGGGAGCCTCGAGACGAAAGGAGCTCGAGGACGACCATGACCAAGAGCATTAGCAGGAGCCAGGTGAGGCTCATCGCATCGACCAACGCGATATTCGGCGCCGACGAGGCGTGCGCGATGCTGCGCATCAGCCGCGACGCCATGTACCGGTTCGCCAAGGACCCCGACGACCCGTTCCCGATCCGCGGCAAGACGCGCGACGGCATCGTGCTGCACGACGAGCTCGTCGCATGGGTCGAGCGCAACAGCGTCGTCGGCTCTCCCAGAAGGAGCTAGCGCCATGGCGGCCGCAGGCCCGAGGGGGCGCGACGGCCCCTCCCCGCGCGAGTTCGCGTCGGTACGGCACTTCATGATGGCGGACCTGGGCCTCTCCGGCCTTCCCCTGCTCGTCTACGCGCGCATCTTCGGCTTCTGCGACGCCGGGTGCGACTACTTCGAGAGCAAGGGCAGCCTGGCCCGCTTCCTCAACGTGCAGGAGCGCAGCGCATACCGCGCAATCCGCGGCCTGCTAGAGCAGGGCCTCATCGAGGAATGCGGCGTGCACGCCCCGGCGCACGGGCACGCCACCAAGCGATACCGCATCGTACGTGAGAGGCTGCCGTCCGGAGCGCTGGCAACCCCTGACGATTCGTCAGGGTTCCCGGCGCGAAAGGGTGACGAAATGACAGGGTTCGCCGCGAACAAGGATGACGAACCGTCAGGGTTCGCAGCCCGAACCCCTGACGAGATGACAGGGAAACCCCTGACGATATGCCACCCGATAAGCAAAAGGGACAACAAGGACTTCAGAAGATAAGGAAGGGGCGCCCGATGGACCGAGCGGGACTCATCACCCTGGAACAGGCCCGGGGC
>OGOH01002567.1_pt1 | contig 11178 bp, 10 predicted proteins | sample 1552571 | NCBI WGS metagenome assembly OGOH01 (sample SAMEA2580170, study PRJEB22360) | human gut metagenome | biome: human gut; feature: human-associated habitat; material: faeces | place: Denmark | collected 2008/2010
CGGCGGCGTCTGCCATTGCCTCAATAAACATATAGACATAGGCAGGGGAAGAACCGGAAACGCCGACAACGGCATCCATCATGCTTTCCGGTACAACTTCTGCACGGCCGAAGCTGTTGAATAAGGACTCAACGAGCTTTACTTCCTCTGGTGTTACCTTGTCATTCGGACAGAGTGCACTCATCGCAGCGCCTACAAGCGCCGGGGTGTTTGGCATGGCGCGGATCAGTCTGACCTCACCGAGCAGCGCCTCGATATTTGCGATCGGCTGTCCGGCTGCAATCGAAACTACGATACAGTCCGGTTTTAAATGACCTTTGATCTGCGGAAGTACTTCGGAAAATTTATTTGGTTTTACAGCGAGAAACAAAATATCGCTTCGTTCTGCAACGACCTCGTTTGACTGGGTTGTCTCTATGGAAAATTTTGTCCGGATCTTATCAAGTGTCTCAGGAGAGTGTGCACTTGCGATGATCTGGCTGGTCGTCACTAAAGATGCATCCAGAATACCGCCGATCATGGCGCTTCCCATATTGCCGGCACCGATAAAACCAATCATTTTATCTAACATAAAATCCTCCTTGTTTTGCGGAGCAAAATGCGACTGCCATTGCAGGAGCAGAGGATTTTCCTCCTTGTTTTGCGGAGCAAAATGCGACTGCCATTGCAGGAGCAGAGGATTTCCCTCCTTGTTTTGCGTATTTATCATTCAAATTCTATCCTAGTCTATTTGGGGGGAAACGTCAACATTTTATGCAGAGATGAGAATGTGGAATCATAAAATATTTTCCTATGATAATGCAGATCAGGGCAAAATTAACAGACTTGCTGATTCACTTCGTAAATAAGTAGAAATAATGCAATTTTTGCATAATATTATACAAGAAATATGCAGAAAAATACCATATTATTGATAATGTATGTTATATTAGTTTTCATAGGAGAAAAACATGGCAACTGAAAGAAAAACATTGACACAGCTGGCTGTGCCAATATGCTTAGAGACTTTATTTTATATGCTTTCAGGCATGGTCGATACACTTATGTTATCGTCTGTAAGCGACCAGGCTGTGGGAGCTGTCGGAACAGCAAATACGTATATAAGTGTTTTTATTATCATGTTCGGGGTAATATCATCCGGTATGGTAGCAGTTATGTCACAAAATATTGGAGCTGGAAAACCTGGAATTGCATATCAGGCCAGACAGCTTGGACTTGTATTTAATGCACTGACAGGTATCCTGATGTCTTTTATTCTTGCTGCTTTTTCTGGGTGGATACTTAAGATAGTGAGTATTGCCCCTGCTTTACTTGAGCCGGCTGAAACATACCTTAAAATTGTTGGAGGTGCAAGTTTTTTAAATGCGCTTATTCCAATTTTTTCCAGCTATTTAAGAGTATTTGGATATACAAAACATTCCTTGATAGGGACAGTTGTCGGTAATGTAATTAATATTATACTGAATTCAGTATTCCTGTTTGTGTTTCACTGGGGAGTCATGGGAGTTGCTACTGCAACAGTTATTTCAAAAGTTGTGAATCTTATTATTGTAGCAGCAATGGGGGCTGTACTTATAAAAGCAAAGCAGAGCCCTGAACGTGCACAGCCACGAAGGATACTTGCACAGATTGTTAAGATTGGGTTTCCTTCTGCATTTGAGACAGCACTTTATAATGTGGCAATGACATTTATAGTGCGTTTTATGAACCAGATGGATACGGATGGAATGAATGTTACAGCTCGTTCGTATGCTATGCAGATAGCCAATTTCTCATATTGTGTGGGGGCGGCACTTGCACAGGCAAATGCCATTATGACGGGCTGGAGAATCGGAGCAAAGAAGTATGAGGAATGTGACAGGGGTACGCGAAAAGCTGTGATATATGGTCTTGTAACAGCAACGTGCTTTTCTGTGACATTTGCAATTACCGGACGTTTTATCGTTCATATATTTACGAATGATATACAGATGATTGAGCTTGTAGTAAAACTGTTGGTAGTAGATATATTTCTTGAATTTGGAAGAGTGACAAATCTTGTATATGGCCAGGCATTAAAAACAAGTGGAGATGCTATTTTCCCTGTTATAATGGGTGCAATATTTATGTATCTGTTTGCAGTTGGTGGAACATATTTTCTTGGAATACATATGGGGCTGCTTGCGGTAGGGGCATATATTGCCATGGCAGGTGACGAGTGTGCGAGAGCAGTTGGAATGGTGCTTAGATGGAAAAGTGGAAAATGGAAAAGTAAGAGTCTTGTAGAATAGAAGAGAATATGTCTTTTCGTGTGGAGAGGCAGTTAGAGGATAAATTGGAATTTACTGTTGAAAGGATTAAACAATGCCAGGTTACATAATGGATTTAAGAAAGCTTGTAGGACACAGGACACTGATGCAGTGCGCCGCAAGCATAATAATAGTGAATGAAAAGAACCAGATTCTTTTAGGAAAGCGTACAGATAATCACAAATGGGGATATGCCGGGGGTTCTATTGAACTTGACGAGAAAGTGGAGGACTGTGCAAGAAGAGAGCTGTTTGAGGAGACCGGTCTTATTGCAGATGAGATAGAATTTTTTATGGTGAATTCCGGTCCGGAGGTGCATTACGTGTATCCTAATGGTGATGAAGTGTCTAATATTGAGATTATATATGTGTGCAGAAAATACCATGGAGAATTAAAGAGACAGGAAGAAGAAATTGAAGAACTGAAGTTTTTTAATATTGCCGAGGTTGAACTGGATAACATTTCACCACCGATAAGACCAGTGGTGAAACGGTTTATAGAACAGAATTCTTAGCAAATGCTGTGCAGATGAAATGCATTTTTTCTGAATTCAATAAGCCCTTCATCACGCATTTTTCCAAGTTCCTTGGAAAGTGCTGAACGGTCAACGTTAAGATAATCGGCAAGCTGCTGGCGGTCGAATGGAATTACGAATTCCTGACTGCCAGCTTTTCTTGACTCATTGGACAGATATATAAGAAGCCTTTCTCGGATTGTCTTAGGTGATGTGCAGAATATCCGGTTAGACAGGGTGAGATTCTTCTGAATGGAAATGTGCAGCAGATTGTTAAGGATTGTATCTTTGCAGTGTGTATTTTCAAATTGTGAATTCATCAATTTATCCATATCAAGAAAAAGAATCACACTTGTTTCAGATGCAACCGCATCTACCATGAGCGGTTCGCCAGTCAGAGCATATGTTTCAGCAAATACATGTCCCGGAGTAATATTGCTCATAATAGCTTTGTTGCCCCACAAATCTATATATTCAATAGTTACCTGACCAGATGCAACAATTCCAATTTCGTGAACGCTGTCTGTTACATGATATATAAACGAATTTTTGCGGAATTTTCTGGCACGCAGAAATCCGGCTGCGGTCATTTCTGATATTTCAGATTCGGTGATATCTTTAAATATTGGTGATTTGATAATTGCCATAAGTTCTCCTTATACTGCCCCCCGGTAAAATCCAATTTTCTGATTTAAAGTACATTTTTAATAAATTATCTAAAATGTGGTTAAAACAACATATTTATTATGCTCATTATATTATTCTTTAATCACGAAATCAATGAGAACACAGGAGGGTTAAGTGATGATAAGAAGAGTTATTCATATTGATGAGGATAAATGTAATGGCTGCGGAGCTTGCGTGACAGCATGTCATGAGGGGGCAATCGGCTTAGTTGACGGAAAGGCAAGGCTTATGAGAGATGATTACTGTGACGGACTTGGAGACTGCCTTCCACAGTGTCCTACAGGGGCAATTTCATTTGTAGAAAGAGAAGCGGCAGCATATGATGAAGCTGCGGTTCTTGCCAATAAAGCTGCAAAGGAGCAGGCAGTAGCACATAAACCACATTTTTCAGGATGCCCTGGAAGCATGATGAGACAGTTTAACAGAAATTCACAGGTAAATGCGGAGACAGAAGATTCAGCAGCAGGACACACGGCATCCCCGGTTGCACCAGAATCCCAGCTTGCACAATGGCCATGCCAGATTAAGCTTGTGCCGGTTAATGCACCATACTTTGACGGAGCAAAGCTTTTGATTGCAGCAGATTGTACAGCATATGCATATGCCAATATGCATCAGGAATTCATGAAGGGAAAGATTACTATTATCGGTTGTCCGAAGCTTGATGATGTTGATTACAGCGAAAAGCTTACACAGATAATAAGTAACAATAATATTCAGAGTGTTACTATTGTTCGAATGGAAGTTCCATGCTGCGGAGGACTTGAATATGCTGCAAGGACAGCATTACAGAACAGTGGAAAATTCATTCCATGGCAGGTTGTGACGATTTCAACTGATGGGAAAATCTTAGATTAAAAAATATTAGAAATAACACTAAAATATTGCCAACACATGAATTTTGAATTATAGTATTAGTGCTTTATAAAATTCTTATAAATATTTGGAGGACTTATGAAAAAAATAAAAGCGCTTATGCCGGAAGCATATGATTTTAATGGAAAGCTTCCGCTAAAACAGGCAATACCGCTTGGACTTCAGCATGTAATGGCAATGTTTGTAGGTAATCTTACACCTCTGCTTATTATTACAGGTGCATGTGGAATTGGGGCAGGAAGTGAATATGCATCTATCCAGGTTGCACTTTTACAGAACGCAATGATTATTGCAGGTATTGTAACACTTATTCAGTTGTTTTCAATCGGACCTGTTGGTGGCAAGGTGCCTATTATTATGGGTACAAGCTCTGGATTTATCGGAGTATTCAGCAGTGTTACCAAGATTATGGGTGGCGGAATATTAGCTTATGGTGCAATTATGGGTGCATCTATTATAGGAGGTCTTTTTGAGACTGTACTTGGAGCATTTATTAAACCATTAAGAAAATTCTTCCCATCAGTAGTAACAGGAACAGTAGTTCTTTCCATAGGATTGTCTCTTATCTCAGTAGGTATCAATTCATTTGGTGGTGGAAGCTCTGCTAAGGATTTTGGTTCATTGGAAAATCTTTTCCTGGCATTTGTTGTGCTTGTAGTTATATTATTTGTTAAGCACTGGACTAAGGGATATCTTAGTTCATCTGCAATTCTTGTTGGAATTATTGTGGGTTATATTGTAGCAATTATTATGGGACTGGTTCTTCCACATACAGCAGTTACAGCTGATGGAGTTGAGTATACTAAATCATGGGTACTTAACTGGAACAAGGTAGCAGAGGCTAAATGGATTGCAATTCCAAAGTTTATGCCAGTTAAGCCTGTGTTTGATTTAAGAGCAATACTTCCTGTACTTGTAATGTTTGTTGTAACAGCAGTAGAGACTGTTGGTGATATTTCAGGCGTTATGGAAGGTGGAATGGGAAGAGAGGCAACAGATAAGGAGCTTTCTGGAGGCGTAATGTGTGATGGTCTTGGTTCAACACTTGCAGCAATGTTCGGTGTGCTTCCTAATACATCATTCAGCCAGAATGTAGGACTTGTTGCAATGACTAAGGTTGTTAACAGAGTTGCACTTGCATCAGGTGCGGTATTCCTTATATTATGCGGACTTATACCTAAGCTTGGAGCACTTATATCAATCATGCCACAGTCAGTACTTGGTGGTGCAGCAGTTATGATGTTCTCCTCAATTGTAATTAGCGGTATTCAGCTGATCACAAAGGAGCCATTGACAGCAAGAAATCTTTCTATCGTTTCTGTTGCTCTTGGTGTTGGCTATGGTATGGGTGCAAATGCAAGCATCTTAAATCAGGCACCACAGGCAGTTCAGCTGATCTTTGGCGGTTCAGGAATCGTTCCGGCAGCACTTGTTGCTATTGTATTAAATATTCTTCTTCCTAAGGAAAAGAAAGAGGATGCAGCAGCGTAAGCAAAGATCACATAAGCTGATATTTGAAGCGATTAAGAAGTATAAGCAAATCTTTTTGTGTATCAACATCTTTTAATTCATATTCATCCTGAACGGGTACTAATTGTATCCGTTCAGGATATTTTTTTGCAACAAAACCGCCGCCCTTTCCCTCGGGCAGAGAAAAAAGTTCAGAAAATGCCCAGCTTGGAAAAAGAACAGGGGCACCAGGAGTGTTTTGAAAGGCAGGGCGAATAATTTTTTCGTTGTCAGCTAAAAAAGCATCAATAAGATTAATTATAGTTTCGCGGCTAAGAAGCGGCTGATCGCCAGGACAAAACAGGCATCCACTTATATCACCATTACGCGTAACCTCGTCCAAGCCCAGACGTATGGTATCATTTCTAAAGGGCTTATCATGCAAAATAACAGGAAAATTTTGAGCATGGCACAGCGAAGCAACATCTGCATGGCGTGTCACAACAACGCGGTGTGAAAAAAGACCATCTGTAACAGTAAGTGCGCGACATATCAGGGGGTGCCCATCAAAATCAGCCATCAGCTTGTTGCCGCCAAAACGTTTTCCAAGCCCAGACGCCATAATGACACAGCCAAGATTTTGGTTAATAGGGTTAATCTGCATAGTATATTCTCCGTTTTAGTTATGTTATATGAAAAGTATATCAAAACTGCTTTTCAAAATCAAATTGGATTGGTATAATGAAAGTGATGCTTACAGCATAGGAAAAATGCTGTGACAAATGATAATGGCAGTTTGTTAAAACGACGTAAGGAGATGAGAGGATGGTAACGATACAAAAATATGTTAAGGCGCAGAGTCTTGAGGAAGCATGGAAGCTTAATCAAGGCAAAAAGAATAGGATTCTTGGCGGTATGCTGTGGATGCGTCTTGGAAATGGTACTATAAGTACAGCGATTGATTTGTGTGATCTTGGACTTGACACAATTGAAGAGACAGATGAGGAATTTTCCATTGGCGCACGCGTGACGCTTCGTGAGTTAGAGCAGCATGTAGGATTGAATACATATACGCATGACGCTGTGAAAAATGCAGTAAAGGATATTGTCGGTGTCCAGTTTAGAAATATGGCTACAATCGGCGGAAGCATCTGGGGACGCTTTGGATTTTCAGATGTGCTGACTGTTTTTCTGACTATGGACAGCTATGTGGAGCTTTATAAGGGCGGAATTGTTTCAATGGCAGATTTTGTTTCAATGAAAATGGATAATGATATTTTGATTCGTGTGATTGTAAAAAAGCGTGCCTGTCAGATCGCATATATGGCTGTTAGAAACCAGAGCACCGATTTTCCAGTGCTGACCTGTTGTGTATCAAAACTGGAAGGAAAGTATCGCGCTGTAATTGGCGCTCGTCCGAAAAGAGCAAAACTTGTTAGTGATGAGAATGGCATAATGGCAAATGGTATCACGAAGGAAGTTGCCGCTGCATTTGCTTCATATGTCGCAGAACAGGTGCCAACTGACAGCAATTTGCGCGGCAGCAGTACTTACCGTACACATTTGATTCATGTATTGACAGAACGCTGTGTGGCACAGCTTTACAATCAGCAATAAATAAACGGCCCAAAATAGAAAGGGAAACGAATGGAAATCAAGGTTAAATTAAATGGAAAAAATGTAATCGGCAATGTGGAAGCAGATACAGTGCTGTTAGACTGGCTTCGTGAAAAGGGATGCCTTAGCGTTAAGCGCGGATGTGACACATCAAACTGCGGTCTGTGCACGGTATTTATGGATAATAAGCCGATTTTATCATGTTCAAAGCTTGCTGTGCAGGCAGATGGTCATGAGATTAAGACACTTGAAGGTCTTCAGGAAGAAGCATTAGAATTTGTAGGATTTATCGCAGATCAGGGAGCAGACCAGTGTGGTTTTTGCAATCCAGGTTTTGTTATGAATACAATTGCACTTCTTCGCGAAAATCAAGATCCAACGGATGATGAAATCCGCGCATTTCTTGCCGGAAATCTTTGCCGCTGTTCTGGCTACGAAGGCCAGCTTCGCGGAATCCGTAACTTTCTTGACAGCCGCAAAGCTTGTGCAGACGAGAAAAATAGCAACTGACAAAGTAGAGCTAAAAGCTCATATCATAGAAAAGGACTATTTTATGCAGAAAGAATATAAATCAATAAATAAATCTGTCCGGAAAAAGGATGCGATGCAGCTGCTTACCGGAAAGCCTGTTTATACAGATGATGTAACACCAAGCGATGCACTTGTGGTTAAGATTCTTCGCTCTCCTCATGCAAATGCCATTGTGCAGGAGATTAATACAAAGGCAGCAAAGTTAGTTCCAGGCGTTGTCGATATCTATACTTGGGAAGATGTGCCGAAGAATCGTTTTGCGATTGCAGGTCAGACATTTCCAGAGCCATCGCCATATGACCGTTTAATTCTGGATCGTCATGTGCGCTTTTCAGGAGATGCGGTGGCGCTTATCGCAGCTGAAAATGAGAAGGCAGCCATTAAGGCAATGAAGTTAATCAAGGTAAAATATGAGGTGCTTGAACCTGTTCTTGATTTCCATACAGCAAAGGACAATTCTGTGCTTGTTCACCCAGAAGAGGACTGGTTTCCGCCGTGTCCTGTCGGAGGTGATAACAAGAGAAATCTTGTCGCAAGCGGATGTGACTTTGATGGTGATGTAGAAGGCATTATGGCAGACTGTGATATCACCATTGATCATACTTATCATATGAAGGCATATAATCAGGCAATGATGGAGCCATTTATCTGCTATACAAGTCTTGACCGTTATGGCAGACTTCACGTTGTATCCTCAACACAGATAGTATTCCATACACGACGTATTCTTTCCAATGCGCTCGGCATTCCAAAGAGTCGTATTCGCGTGGAGAAGCCTCGTATTGGCGGAGGTTTTGGTGCAAAGCAGACAGCAGTTTGTGATGTGTATCCAGCTTTTGTCACTATGAAGACAGGCCGTCCTGCAAAGATCAATTATACAAGAACAGAAGCACAGATCGCTGGTTCTCCGCGCCATGAGATGGAAGTGCGCGTGCGTCTTGGTGCAAACAAGGATGGAAAGATTCGTGTGTTAGACCTTTACACCTTATCAAACTCAGGAGCCTATGGTGAGCATGGTCCGACAACAGTTGGTCTGTCAGGTCACAAATCAATTCCTCTTTATACAGGATCACTTGAAGCATTTCGTTTTTCGTATGATGTTGTGTACACAAATCATCAGGCAGCAGGTGCATATCGTGGTTATGGAGCAACGCAGGGAATCTTTGCGCTGGAATCTGCTGTTAATGAGTTAGCTGATAAGCTTGGCATGGATCCAACTGTTCTTCGTGATAGAAATATGGTAAGAGAAGGCATGGTTATGCCGGCTTACTACGGAGAGACAGCAAATGCATGTGCGCTTGACCGCTGTATGGAGCACTGCAAGAAGATGTTTAACTGGGATGAAAAGTATCCTGTTCGCGACATGGGCAATGGCAAAGTGCGTGCAGCAGGTGTTGGTATGGCAATGCAGGGAAGCTGTATTTCAAACTTAGACGTTGGCTCTGCAACATTAAAGTTGAATGAGGACGGCGGCTACAATTTGCTTATAGGCGCTGCTGATATGGGTACTGGATGTGATACTATTCTTGCACAGATGGCAGCAGAATGCATGGACTGCAGCGTAGATGATATTGCAGTATTTGGAGCAGATACAGATGCTTCACCGTATGATTCTGGCTCATATGCATCATCAACTACTTATATCACCGGAAAGGCAGTAGAAAAGGCATGTGCTGACTTAAAGAAAAAGATCTGCGAGATTGCAGCACAGATGATGAACTGCGAGAAGGAAGATGTTGCATTTGAGAGCAGCCGTGTGCGCTGTATTTCAACTGGACAGACAGTGTCATTGTCAGAGATTGCCTATAAGACACAGCTGGCAAGCAACAGCAATGCAGAGGCAACAGCGTCTCATTTTTCACCTGTATCACCGCCGCCGTATATGGTTGGAATGGCAGAGATAGAACTCGATAAGCTGACAGGTGAGGTTAAGGTGCTTGACTTTATGGCTGTTGTGGACTGTGGTATTCCGATCAATCCGGCACTGGCAAGAATCCAGGCAGAGGGCGGAATTGTGCAGGGTATCGGTCATACTTTGATGGAGAATGTCACCTACGACAAGTCTGGCCGTCCAATTGAGTCTACCTTTATGCAGTACAAGATTCCGACACGTCTTGATATGGGCAAGCTGAAGGTAGAATTTGAACACAGCTATGAACCAACAGGACCGTTTGGTGCGAAGTCAATAGGCGAGATCGTAATCAATACGCCGGCACCGGCCATCGCTCATGCGATTTACCGCGCAACAGGAGTATGGCACAGAGAATTGCCTATCACACCAGAACAAATTGCTATGTCGATTAAATGAGACAATGGGGACAGGCGGTGGCACCGGCCTGTCCCCAAATGTCTCTTGGAGAAATAGTTACGATGAGAAATATAAGTTTGCTGATAAAACCGGTTTCAGGAATATGCAACATGACGTGTGATTATTGCTTTTATTGTGATGAAGCAAAAAAGAGAACACAGCATGTATATGGGATGATGAATGAAAAAACACTTGAAACTATTATAGAAAAAACAATAAGAGAGGCAGATGCTGTAGCGAGCTTTACCTGGCAAGGGGGAGAACCTACACTTCGGGGAATAGATTTCTTTGAAAAAGCAGTAGCACTTCAAAAGAAATATAAACAGCAATATCAGCGAAATAATCTTCATATAATGAATTCCTTCCAGACTAACGGATATGAGCTAGACAGACAGTGGGCAAAATTTTTTAAAAGAAATCAATTTCTGGTCGGTTTATCAATAGATGGCTTACCAGAAATTCATGATTCCTTTAGAAAAGGGAAAGATGGATCAGAAAGCTTTTTTAGAGTAAAGCAGGCGGCAGAGCTTCTTGACAAATATCAGGTTGATTATAATATACTCACTGTTGTAACATCACAGGTTGCAGAGCGTATTAAAGAAATATATCCGTTTTATAAAAAATGCAGATGGAATTATCAGCAATATATTGCCTGCCTGGAGCCGTTTGGGGAAAAATCGGGAACAAAGCCGTACTCTCTTTCGCCAAAACAGTACGGAAACTTTCTTTCAAATTTGTTTGAATTGTGGTATCATGATTTACAAAGCGCAAGTCAGCCATATATTAGACAGTTTGAAAATTATGTGGGATTGGCCGCAGGATATATGGCGGAATCTTGTGAGCAAAGGGGATGCTGCGGAATACAGTATGCAGTGGAAGCAGATGGAAGCGTCTATCCGTGTGATTTT
>OGOH01002577.1_pt1 | contig 11142 bp, 8 predicted proteins | sample 1552571 | NCBI WGS metagenome assembly OGOH01 (sample SAMEA2580170, study PRJEB22360) | human gut metagenome | biome: human gut; feature: human-associated habitat; material: faeces | place: Denmark | collected 2008/2010
GGCGCTTGCGGGGGGGGAGGCTTGCGACTCGGCGTCTGCGCGGGTGGCGGTGGAGCTGCGGGATGTTTGGTTTCGCTACGAGCGCGACGGCGCCGATGTACTTCGGGGGACGACGCTGGCCGTGCCGGAGGGGTCGCTGTTCGCCGTGGTGGGGGGCAATGGCACCGGGAAGTCGACGATGCTGCGGGCTATCTGCGGCGTTGCGCGGCCCTATCGCGGGAAGATCACCGTGCTCGGGCGACGGCTGAAGGAGTGGAAGAAGGCCGAGCTGTTCCGCGGCGGAGTGGCTCTGCTTCCGCAAGATCCGCTGAATCTTATGGTGAAGAAGACTGTTCGGGGAGATTTGGAAGAGATGCTGGATGGTCGCGGCCTCACGGCGGAGCAGCGCGTGGCCGCGGTGGGGGAAGTGGCGACACTGACGGACATTGCGCCGCTGCTCGACGCCCATCCTTTCGACCTGTCCGGCGGCGAGGTGCAGCGGGCGGTGCTGGCCAAGGTGCTGCTCTGCGAGCCGCGGCTGCTGCTACTCGATGAGCCGACCAAGGGGCTCGACGCCTTCTTCAAAGACAAACTCGCCAGGTTGCTGCGAAGTCTGACCGCCCGAGGAACGACGGTGCTTATGGTATCCCACGATGTGGAATTCTGCGCCAGCTATGCTGATTGGTGCGCCCTGTTCTTCGACGGAAACGTGGTGACGACCAATCCGCCCCGGCAGTTCTTCGCTTCGAACAGCTTCTATACCACAGCAGCCAATCGCATAAGCCGGGGCTTCTTCGAAAATGTGGTTACCGTGGAGGAGGTGGTGGAGCTATGCCGAAGCTGACCGAAGGAGCCCGCTCCGCCGAGGCCTTCCGCGAGCGCCGTCGCGCCCGAGTCAAGACGATCCTGACGATTCTTGCGGCGCTGGTGCTCGCGCCGCTGACCGCAGTCGCGGGTATGGCCGTCCCCGGCAACGGCTACTACCTCTCCGGCACGCTCATCGTGCTGTACGCTATCGTGCCCTTCTTCGTCTCCTTCGAAGGGCGACGTCCCACGGCGCGCGAAATTGCCGTGGTGGCCGTGCTGACGGCGCTCGCCGTGGCGGCCCGCGCGGCGTTCATCTGGGTGCCGCATTTCAAGCCCATGGCCGCCGTCATTATGATCGCAGGGCTCGCCGCCGGCCCCCAAACCGGGTTCCTCGTGGGTTCGGTGGCGGCGCTTGCCAGCAACTTCATCTTCGGCCAGGGGCCCTGGACGCCCTGGCAGATGCTCGCCTTTGGAGTGGCGGGGCTCGTGGCAGGGCTGCTTGCCGACGCCCGTGTGTTCCCGCGAGCGAACCTTTCCTGGCCGCGTCGTATTGCGCTGGCAACCGTGGGGTTCGTGCTTATTGTGGGGCTCGTGGGTCCCATTCTGGATACGTCCACGTTCTTCTATCTTTCCACAGCCCCCACGCCGGAGCTGGCCGCGGTGGTGTACCTCGCCGGCCTGCCGGTGAACGCCATTCATGGGGCGGCCACGGCTCTCACGCTGCTGGTCGTGGCGAACCCCCTGCTCGACCAACTCGCCCGCGTCCGCGTGAAGTACGGTTTACTCGATCGGTCGCGCCCCAACTGCCCATAAGTCGCGCCCCAACCGCCTGCAAGTCGCGTTTCAGCCGTAGTCGGTTCTCGCGCGAGCCTACATCGTTGACAACTTTCAAGCGGCTCATCGACCACACATCGAAATTAATTCTGTTCTTTTCTGGTGCCGAAAAACACATCTTGTTCGATTGCACCCGAACACTTTCGCGAGTACTATATATATCCGCCCTTGGAACTGCAAAACACAATATATTGTGGTTCCGATGGTGAATAACCTGTGGAAAGCCTGTTGGAAAACAAAAGCGAAAAGAGGGTCTACCCCCTTGGTAATCGCGAAGGGCAGCGGTAGGGAAAACATTGCCGCGCTTCTGCATGTTGTGGTTGGCAAGGCCGCGAGAAGCGGTGCGAATACGACGCGACAGCCGCGTCGAAGAAAGGATGTAGGAAGTTATGGTCAAGACCATCATCAAGCGCGACGGGCGCACGGCGGAATTCCATCCGGAAAAGATCGCTGATGCGGTGGAGAAATCGTTCCAGGCTTGTGCGGCCATGCAGGGGCGCGACACCGCCGAGAAGATCGCCGCCACCGTCGTCGAGAAGCTTGAGAGCGGCGCCATCGAGGGCACGCCCACCGTGGAAGGCGTGCAGGACTTGGTCGAGGAGACCCTCATCGAGTCCGGCTTCGTGCAGACCGCCAAGGCCTACATCCTCTATCGCGCCGAGCGCAGCCGCGTGCGCGACGTGAACTCCCGCCTCATCCAAACGCTGAAGGACATCACCTTCTCCAAGGCCGCCGATTCCGACATGAAGCGCGAGAACGCTAACATCGACGCCGATACCGCCATGGGTACCATGCTGAAGTACGGCTCTGAATCTGCCAAGCAGTTCTACGAGATGTGCGTCATCGACCCGCGCTACGCCAAGGCACACCGCGAGGGCGATATCCACATTCACGACATGGACTTCTACACCCTGACCACCACCTGCTGCCAGATTGAGCTGCGGAAGCTCTTCAAGGGCGGCTTCTCCACCGGTCACGGCGTGCTGCGCGAGCCCAACGACATCTCCAGCTACGCCGCGCTTGCCTGCATCGCCATCCAGTCGAACCAGAACGATCAGCATGGCGGCCAGTCGGTGTGCGACTTCGATTACGGCCTGGCCGTGGGCGTGGGCAAGACGTACCGCCGCCTGTTCAAGAAGCACGTGGCCGAGGCCGTCGACCTGCTGACCGACATCGCCGACGACCGCACCTTTGCCGAGAGCCTGCTTGCCCGTGTGGAAAGCGAGACCGGCACGGTTGCCAGCCTCGAGATGGATCCGGAGTTCCGCGCCGCCGTGGTGGCCGGGCTCGTTGAGGGCGGCGTGGATGCCGCTACGGCCGAGCGCGTGGTGGCCTACGCCGAGAAGAACGCCGCCCGCGACACCGACCGCCAGACCTTCCAGGCCATGGAGGCGCTGGTGCACAACTTGAACACCATGCATTCCCGCGCCGGCGCGCAGACGCCGTTCAGCTCGGTGAACTACGGCATGGACACGTCTCCCGAGGGCCGCATGGTCATCAAGAACATGCTGCTGGCCACGGAAGAGGGCCTGGGCTCCGGCGAGACGCCCATCTTCCCCGTGCAGATCTTCCGCGTGAAGGAAGGCGTGAACTACAATCCGGAGGATCCGAACTACGATCTGTTCAAGCTGGCCATGCACTGCTCGGCCAAGCGCCTGTTCCCGAACTTCTCCTTCCTGGATGCTCCGTTCAACGCCCAGTACTACAAGGGCACGCCGGAAACCGAGATCGCCTACATGGGCTGCCGCACCCGCGTCATGGGCAACGTGTACGACCCCGATCGCGAGGTGACGCCCGGCCGCGGCAACCTGTCGTTCACGTCCATCAACCTGCCCCGTCTGGCCATCCGCGCCAAGGGCGACATCGACCTGTTCTTCGACCTGCTCGACTCCAAGCTGCAGCTCGTGACCGGTCAGCTGGACGAGCGCTTCGAGATTCAGGCTCGCAAGCACGTGTACAACGCGCCGTTCCTCATGGGCCAGGGCGTGTGGATCGATTCCGAAAAGCTCTCGCCCACCGACGAGCAGCGCGAGGTGCTCAAGCACGGCACGCTGACCACCGGCTTCATCGGTCTGGCCGAGTGCCTGGTGGCCCTCCCCGGCCAGCATCACGGCCAGTCCGCCGAGGCCCAGCGCCTGGGCCTGGAGATCGTGGGCCACATGCGCAGCTACTGCGACCGCATCTCGAAGGAGCGCGGCATGAACTACACGCTCATCGCCACGCCGGCCGAGGGCCTGTCCGGCCGCTTCGTGCGCATCGACCGCGAGCGCTACGGCGTCATCCCCGGCGTGACCGATCGCGACTACTACACCAACGGCTTCCACGTGCCGGTGTACTTCGACATCTCCGCCTTCGACAAGATTGCCCTGGAGGCGCCGTACCATGCGCTCACCAACGGCGGCCACATCAGCTACATCGAGCTCGACGGCGACCCGTCCGACAACCTGGAGGCCTTCGAAAGCGTCATCCGCTACATGAAGGACTGCGGCATGGGCTACGGTTCGGTGAACCATCCGGTTGACCGTGATCCGGTGTGCGGCTACAACGGCATCATCGAGGACGTTTGCCCCAAGTGCGGCCGCACCGAGGACGAGCACAACCAGCCCTTCGAGCGCATTCGCCGCATCACGGGCTATTTGGTGGGCACGCTCGACCGCTTCAACGACGCCAAGCGCGCCGAAGAGCACGACCGCGTGAAGCACGACGTGCCGACAGCCGAGTAGAGCATCGCGCCTCTGAGCACCCGAGCACACCGAGGGCCGTCCCTGCGACGGCCCTTTTTTGTTTCGGGTTTCAATGTCATGTTCAAGCCATTCGGCAAGTAGGGTGCAAGGATGCTCCTCCACGGGCCTGTCGTATAATGGGGCCGCGATGGAAAGGAGGTGCGGCGTGCTGTATCAGTTGATGAACAAGGACAAGGTGGTGGCCACCTACGAGGAAGAGAAAAGGCTGGATGACTATCGGTATACCGAGATCGAGCGCCTTGATGGCTATGTGCCCTATGGCTTCATAGACATCAACGACTGGATCGACGGTCGTCAGATCGCCAAACACCGCACGTCCATCGAGAGGCTCATGCGCGAACTGGGCCTTACCACGCGTCACGACTTTATCTCCATGGCGCGTTGCCTTGCGCTCACCGATACCTTTTGGATGAAGCGCGCCGATGAGGATATCTCTTGGAACGACGTGTCGCTGTACCGCAATCCTTTCGACGACGTTATCGCTCGCATTGCCTTCGACGGCACGGGCATATATGGCCGACAGAATTCTCCCACGTCCCCCGAGTTCGCTACCTCGGGCTCCTTCGCCAAGTGCTGGGTGCGCGAGGGCGATCAGGTATCGCTGCTCAAGCGTGGTTCCGAAGGCTACGCCAACGCGGGATTCGAGCCCTATTCGGAAGTGCTGGCCGCAGAAGTGTTGCAGGCAGCGTCTATCGACCATGTGCTCTATACCATCGAGAATTTTCACGGCAAACTTGCGAGCAAGTGCCCGCTGTTTACTTCGGAAAAGGTGGGATTTGTGTCGGCCCATCGGTTCTTTGACGGTCCTTTTGATGTGGAAGACGTGCTTGCCTTCTGCGACGCGCACGGCGGCGACGAATCGTTCCGTGAAATGATCGTTATGGATGCGGTTATGGCAAACGTCGATCGCCATGCGGGTAACTACGGGTTTCTGGTCGATAACGACACGGGCGAGATTCTGCGCATGGCGCCGCTGTTCGATCAGAACATGGCTTGTCTTCCCATGATGATGGAGCATGACGATTTCGACGAGTACCTCAGCATGATCGGCCCGAAGATTGGTGCGTCGTTCGTCAGCATCGCCCGGGCGCTCATCACCTCGGATATCCGCGCGAAGCTGGTGGCTCTGAAAGACTTCGAGTACACCGACCCAGGCATGGGCTACCCTGCTTGGAAGCTCGCGGCTGTCAATCGCTGCAAAGATCGCATGATCGCCGACATCCTCGCATAGTCGCAAGTATTGCGGCCGCAAATGCCACTTCGACCCCGCTTTGGTAAGGCCGACTGGGGACGGTCTGCCATACCTGCCCTCAACTGGCATTTTTCTGCCACTTTAAGCCCGCTTTGGCAGAGACGCCCCGGGCTCATTGACCATTCCGGCCTTCAACTGGCATTTTCTCAGCTGAAAGAGAACCGGCTCTTCGCCGGGAAGGATTCGTTGCGGAAGGGTGGAGAGCGGTAGGGAGGGAAACCGCTCTTGAAAAAGAAAGGTTAATGCACTAACCTTTCTTTTCTGCAACGAAAAAGAAAGGTTACGAGCATGGGGGTTTATCTCAACTGCTTTTGGCAGCCCGACAGTGGAGGCATGAACAAGGCCGAGCGCATGGGAGGCCCGTACCATCCGTACCTTCCCGACACACTTGCCGACTACGAGCTTCTTCTCAGCCCCTCCTGCGCAAGCGCGGTGGCGGATGCCCAGGAGGCTCTGGCGAGGCTTGAGCTTTCGGGCTCGCGCATCGATACCGAGCCGTTGGCGCGCATGATGCTGCGGGCCGAGGCCGTCTCTTCCTCGCGCATCGAGGGTCTTGAGATGCCGGCGGGTAAACTTTTGGAATACGAGGAGCTCGACCGCCTCGGCGTCGATCATCGCCTTGATGGTACGGAGGCCCAGATTCTCGGCAATCTTCATACGCTCGTCGATGGTCTGGCGCGGGCGGTGGCGGGCTCTCTGCTCACGGTCGAGGAGGTGTGCGAGCTCAATCGTGTGCTTCTGACCGGCACGCGTCTCGCAGAGAGGGGAGGGGTCATCCGCGCCGAACAGAACTGGACCGGCGGCAATCGCGTCAACCCGGTCGGCGCCGCCTACGTGCCCCCCTCTCCCGATGCCGTGCCGGCTCTTATGGAAGACCTCGTCGCCTTCGCCAATCACAGCGAGCTCCCTCCCATCGCCACCGCTGCCATAGCTCATGCTCAGCTCGAGACCATTCACCCCTTTGCGGACGGCAACGGACGTGCGGGCAGGGCGCTTGTTCACCTTATTTTGAAGAAGGGTGGCACGACGCGCGTCACCGTGCCGCCGATATCGCTGCTGTTGGCCACCGACCGCGAGCGCTACATCGCCAATCTCGCCGCCTTCCGCTTCGAAGGCGATGACGAGACCAAGCGGCGCGAGGCGGTGAACGGGTGGGTGGAGTACTTCGCTCGGACGACCTGCGAGGCCTGCTCCCGCGCCTCCGCGTTTGAGGAAACGTTGCTCGCTATCAGGGAGGGATGGCGCGCGAAGGTGCCGTTTCGCGAGGGATCGGCGGGCGCCCAGCTTCTCGACATCCTCTTAGGAACGCCGGTCATCAGCATCAAGACCGCCCAAGATCTCACAGGGAAGAGCTACCCAGCGGCCCGCACGGCTGTGGGCGAGCTCGCCGCGGCTGGAATTCTGAGGCAGAATGCGAAGAACCGCAAGAGCGGTATATTCGTGGCAGGGGACGTCGTGGAGGCCTTCAATGCCTACGAGCGCTCGCTGGCCACCATCTCGGGTGACACCGCTGCGGAGAAGCCGAAAAGGCCTGTGCCTCAAAGGGATGCGCGGATGTCCAAGGGCTACTGAGCAGATACTGGTTGATGAAACCGGAGCCGAGCCTCGCGGGAGTGGCGTCCATGGGTGCACTGTTCGGCTGCTCCTCGGGCGAGCCAAGTTCGGTGGCCATGGCTGCCACCGGTGAAGGCGGGGCGCAAGGAGGCTCTGCGGCCATGGTGCCGAAGTACGTGTTCCTCTTCATCGGCGACGGCATGAGCTACCCGCAGATTCAGGCGACGGCCTACTTCAACGGTGCCCAGCAGAGAGGGGAAGAATCGACCATCGAGCGCGTGAGCTTCATGGACTTCCCGGTCATCGGTTCCCAGTACACCTACGATAGCACCTCGTTCTGCCCTGATTCCGCCTCCACGGCCACCTCCATTGCCTCTGGGCGCAAGACGGCCAGCGGGGTCATCAACGTGTCGCCGGACGCTTCCGAGCGCTTCGAGACCATCGCCGAGAAACTGAAGCGCCAGCTCGGCTACAAGGTAGGCGTGCTCACCAGCGTGAATTTGAACCACGCGACGCCGGCGGCCTTCTACGCCCATCAGCAGTCGCGCAAGAACTATTGCGAGATTGGCCAGGAGCTTATTGCGAGCGGGTTCGACTACTTCGCCGGTGGCGGCCTGCTCAACCCCACGGGCGCCAGCGATAACCGCATCGATCTGTACGAGGCGGCGCGCGATGCCGGCTACGAGGTAGCGCGCACCTACGATGAGGGCGCCGCGCAAGTGGCCGAGGCCGAGACGGGTAGCCTGATGCTCACTGCCTGCGAGGACGAGCAGCTGCGCGAGGCCTACGAGCGAACTGTGGCCGTCGGCGCCGGCGAGCAGGAGGACATGACCCAGGAGGGATACGTCCACTACGGCACCTACGAGCCCTTTACCGTAACGCTCACGCACCTGCTCAACCGCAAGTCGGGCGTCGATTTCTCTACCTGCGCCCATTCGGGTCTCACCGTGCCCGTGTTCGCCCTAGGCGCCGGTGCCGAAGTTTTCGATGGCTTCTACGACAATACCGAGATCTACGCGAAGCTAGCCGCGCTGACTGGCGTCGCTTAGGTTGTTCTGTCACCCTTCATCTGTTTTCTCCTCTCTGTCCGGCCGGAGCGCGTCCCCTCCCAAGCGCTCCGGCCTTCTTGTGCTGAGTCGCACGATTAAGTAACTTTCTGGCATATGAAAAGCGCCTGAATGACCGGAGGGATGCCAAAGGTGCCTGAAGCGCGCGGGAGACTGCCAGGGCAGCTGCTCAGAGCAGTCATTGCCATACGAGCCAAATGACAGTCAAGCAAGCGCTTCGGGCGTTCGGCGCTGGGGTTTTACCAAAACTTTTCGGAACTGACGGTGGCTCTTTACGGATGTTGCTCAGTTCTTTTACGGAGCGGGACCATCATGAATGCACGGAAGCGACGTTCCCTTGTGGGTCGCTTCCGCGAGTTGAATGGCCCTTGCGGGCGGTGGTTCTGGGACACCGACCCGCGCGTTTGAAAGGAACGACGACATGAAAGCATCTTCGGTATCTTCTCGTTTGCCGCGGCGGTTGCGGCAGCTGGCGGTGCTCGCTGGAGCGGCGGCTTTGTGCGGGGCGCTGGCAGTGGCGCTTGCGGGTTGTGTGGGCGCATCGGCCGGCGATACGGCTGCAGCGGGCGACTCGGCCATCGCATCTGGCGGCAGCGGCGCATTCGCTAACGCTCCCATCTCGGTGTACTCCCGCGAGGACGGCTCCGGCACCCGCGGCGCCTTCGTTGAGCTGTTCGGCATCGAGCAGAAGGACGCCAACGGCGACAAGGTGGACATGACCACGTCCGCAGCTGCCATCACCAACTCCACGGCGGTCATGATGACGTCGGTGGCCGGCGACCCCAACGCCATCGGCTATATCTCCTTGGGCTCGCTGGACGACACGGTGAAGGCGGTGTCCATCGATGGCGTTGCGCCCACCGCCGCGGCCGTGAAGGACGGCTCCTATGCCATCGCGCGTCCCTTCAACATCGTGACGAAGGGCGAGCTCGCCGCGCCGGCCGCCGACTTCCTCGCGTTCATCATGAGCACCGAGGGGCAGGCCGTGGTGAGCGACAACAATTACATCGCCATCGACGATGCAGCCGCCCCCTTCGCCTCCAACGGCGCCAGTGGGAAGGTGGTTGTGGCCGGATCCTCCTCGGTCACGCCGGTCATGGAGAAGCTGGCCGAGGCCTTCCAGTCGGCTAATCCCCAGGTGACCGTGGAAGTGCAGCAGTCCGATTCCACCACGGGCGTGAACATGGCGCTCGATGGCACCTGTGACATCGGCATGGCTTCCCGTGACCTGAAAGACTCCGAGACCGGTGCTGGCGCCGAGGGCGCCCCCATCGCTCTGGATGGCATCGCGGTCATCGTGGCTCCTTCTTCCTCGGTGAACGACCTGACGAACCAGCAGGTGTGCGACATCTATACCGGCGCGGCTACCAGCTGGGCCGACGTCGCCTAGGCGGGATCGACTATGCTGTTCTCCCTGCTGAACACGCCGGCAGCGGCCGCCCGCCCCGTGCCGGGCGCGCCGGTCTCTGGCATCCCCGCGGTCGCCTGCCTGTCCAAGCGCGGCCCGCATGCCCTGCGCGAAGGGGCTGCCCGGGCCCTCTTCGGGACGGCCGCGGCCCTCTCCATCGCCGCCGTGGCGCTGATCTGCCTGTTTCTGCTGGCCAACGGCGTGCCGGCCATGGCCGAGATCGGGCTGCCGGAATTCCTCTTCGGCACCACGTGGCGCCCGGCCAATGACCTCTACGGCATCTTCCCCATGATCGTGGGCAGCCTGTACGTGACAGCCGGTGCCATGATCGTGGGCGTGCCGGGCGGCCTGCTCACGGCGTTGTACCTCTCGCGGTTCGCTCGCGGCCGCACGGGCTCCTTCCTGCGCAGCGGCGTGGAGCTGCTGGCCGGCATTCCATCGGTGGTCTACGGCTTCTTCGGGCTGGTCATCATCGTGCCCTTCGTGCGTCTGCTCGGGCCGGGCACGGGGCTTTCGGTGCTGGCAGCCAGCCTTATCTTAGGCATTATGATCCTGCCTACCGTCATCACCGTGGCCCAAAGCGCTTTGGACGCCGTGCCCGCTCGCTACTACGAGGGTGCCCTGGCTCTCGGCGTCGATCACGAGCACGCCGTGTTCAAGGTGGTGGCCCCGGCGGCCGCCTCCGGCATCATGGCCGCCATCGTGCTGGGGCTGGGACGGGCCATCGGCGAGACCATGGCCGTGGTCATGGTGGCCGGAAACATGCCCATCATTCCCGACTCGCTGCTGTCCGGCGTGCGCACCATGACGGCCAACATCGTGTTGGAAATGGGCTACGCCGCCGACTTGCACCGCGAGGCCCTCATCGCCACCGGTGTGGTTCTGTTCGTGTTCATCCTGCTGATCACGATGCTGCTCAACGTTATTCGGAAGAGAGGTGAGGCGCGATGAGCGATGGCTTCAACCTGCGCTTGCATCGCCCGCGGCCCTCGGTGGTCGCCTGCTCGCCGACCTTGGGAGCCCTGGGTGCCGTCAATCTGATGCCCGCTTGCTTCGCCAAGGAAGATGCCTTGGAGGCCCGCATCGCCCGCTCGTCCCGTCGGCGCCGCGCGGTGTCGGTGCTGCTGCGCTGGCTCACCTATGCCGCCGCAACGGTAACCGCCGCCGTGCTGCTGTTCGTGGTGGGCTACATCCTGGTGCGAGGCGTGCCCGCGCTTACCCCCGATCTGTTCCAGTGGGAATACACCTCCGAGAACGTGTCGCTTCTGCCGGCGCTCGCCTCGACGGTCATCATGGCGCTGCTGGCTTTGGCGCTGGCGGTGCCCGTGGGCGTCGGCGCGGCCATCTACCTGGTGGAGTACGCCCGCCGAGGCAGCCGCTTCGTGCGCCTGGTGCGCGTGACCGCCGAAACGCTGCAGGGCATTCCCTCCATCATCTTCGGCCTGGTGGGCATGCTCTTTTTCTGCCAGCTTCTGAATATTAGAATCAAGTGTTGAT
>OGOH01002586.1_pt1 | contig 11119 bp, 8 predicted proteins | sample 1552571 | NCBI WGS metagenome assembly OGOH01 (sample SAMEA2580170, study PRJEB22360) | human gut metagenome | biome: human gut; feature: human-associated habitat; material: faeces | place: Denmark | collected 2008/2010
GTACCCCGGTACGGAAAGAAAAATCTTTTTTGTTTATCCGTACCGTATTGCCAAAAAACGTATCGATATCGTAAAGGCTGACGACATAGCTGTAATGGAGCCGGACAAACCCCAAAAACGCCTTATAATCATTTCGACTATAAGGCGTTTTTATTTCCCCGACTACCCCAAGGGCAGCCAAAACTAATAACACAATCCGTAATTACCGCCGGTAGCTCCACGCACAATCATATTTTCGGTAAATGTGGATGCGATATATTGCAAATCCACCACTTTTCCATTCCCGCTAAACTGGTACTCGGGAAGGCTATTTCCCTGGGGCACTCCCCCGACCATGTTAAACAAACGGAGCGTATAATCATTATTTCCTCCCGTTGTCCCGATCACCAAATAATCTTTCGTGTAATCACCCCCATAAGGACGCCAGTATTTATTCGCCACATAATAAACCGTCTCTCCCGCCTGCAATCCCGGAACAGACACAGGAACCTCGATATTATTCGTCAAAGAATAAGCATACAAGACTCCATCCGTCACGTAGTAAATCATCGGAGTGTTCGACGCACACACCGCGTAAGTCGTTGCCCGGGCAAAGTTCGTGTTACCTGCAAACACTTGTACCTCCTGCACCGGATTCGTTGTCCCGCCATGCTTCAATTTATACAATTTCCGCTCTCCTCCCGATGATTCAAACACAGCATACGCCACGTTTTTGAAAGAGGTATTCGCCGTATTGTACAACATCCCCATATACAACATTTTATCCTTGATACCGTTTGGCTGATACGATGAAGCATTATTCTCGTACACAGAAACCACCCCGTTGGAATTCACAAACAAAAAACGACCGTTCAACTCATCCCAGTACATGAACCCCATTTTCTGCCGGTCGTAAACAGCCCATTTCGAGGCTCCCCGGATAGTATCCGGCACTCCCATGATCCCGCTCCCGTTAGTATTCGCTCTTACGCTGTAAACACTGTTTTCAGAGAAATACATGGTCCGGAAAAAACCTCGTGCCAAACGTCGGGGATGTTCTTCTTCTACCCCGTAAAACATAGATTCTTCGTCATGTACCGTGACCAGATCGGAAGTACGCAACAGACACACGCTTTCCTCCGTCGTGATTCCCAACACATGTCCCTTCGTCCGCTCTTGACTGTTCGGATCTACATAAGGAGTATTCATCAACTGCGCCAACAACAACGGTTTACCTTTCAATGCCTCGCCCTTCATCGAAACGAAAATATCTCTCGCCATTTCAAGCGAATCGGAACTGAAATCCAAATCCGAGTTTCCATCCGGTGTCTCTTTCAAAATATAAAATCCTCTGGAAAATTCCGATTCCACCCGAACCGACGCGGAAGCATACACTGCATATTGGTTAGCCGTATTTTCCACTTTCACCGTCAATATGTAATTTCCAGGTTCTTCAGAAACCAAATAACTCAAATCTTTTTCCCGGCCAATCGTATCTACCTCCACGGCTGATATGTAATCCACCTTTCCGCTGTTAAAAATAAATCACGTGTATTTCAAATCGGAAGATGCATATTCTGTTTCCACCGTGATAGGAATGATCAACGAATCCAATAATCGCCTGGGATGATAGATCGTATTCATCCCATTTATCTGTATAGAAGGAAGTGGTGAATAATCATAATTCCCCTCGTCTTCATAACAGCCTTGTATCAATGCCAAAAGCATGATAACCCCTAATATATATCGTTTTGCATTTTCCATATACCTACATTTTAATTTCATTTACCAATCTTCAATTCCGTCCCGTCCGACCTTTTCAACGATTCCTCTCCCCGGTTCGCCCGTGCAGCATTTTCTTGTTTCAAAGCTTCCTGCAGCCGACTCACCAAATAATTCATGTAATTTACATCATAATCCGGACCCAAATCATCCCAATATGTCATTGTCGGTCCCCAATCCGTGTTCAAATATCCTTTCGTGAGTCCCAGACTCGCGATATACTCGTCATCCCACTTTTCTCCCGTCGCGTCAATCAGGAATTGATGTAACACCGGATCATATATACCGATTTTCGTGTTCAGCGTTGCATCTTCCGCTGTCGCCCAAAACGAAGGACGATCCAATTGATCCGTCACCCAAACATATATACACTTGGGCAATACGAAACCCGGAACGAAATACTCGTTCTCCCCGATAGCAATCTCTATCAACACCTTATCCGTTTTCAACGAAACATCCCGTTTCAATACCACGGGAAGTTCGGTTCTCGTCTTCCCTGCAGGGATAATGTAACAGGAATGCAAAGCCGCATCATCAAAAGCCACGAAATGTTTGCCGGCAACAGCACAAGAATCCTCCACCGGCAATTGGACCAATTTTACCGGACGGTCATAGTCTACCACCTTGCCTATCGTTTTCAACGGGATCCACACGGTATCCGTTTCCGCCTGAGGTCCGGAATAAATAAATGTACGGTACACCAGGGTATCTGCTGAATTTTCCATATCAAAACCCAACCAACAAGTATCCACGTTATAAGGAGTCAACTCCTCATCGCAAGCCGCCAACAACACGGACGACAACATCCATAATATCAGAAATTTATTTTTCATACGATTATCATTTTAATCATTACTTTCCCGTACCCGGATCATATTCCGAATCCGGAAGGGGTAAAATATATTCCGCTTCCCCGACTTCCGCAGCCCCCCAAAGCATCTTACGAATTCCTTGACGCTTATAGGCATAAAACAGATGTCCCTCAGCATAAAATTCCCGGCGAATCTCCTCCAGTACAAAGTTTTTCACGCTGGTAAGGTCCGTAAAATACGTCGACACATTCACATTGCGAGCCGCCATGTAATCCGCATATAAGCGATTTGCTTCCTCCAGGTCTGTTGTCGTTTCCAACAAAATCAAGTACACTTCACTCATCCGCAACACCGGTACAATCTGCAATTTCATCAACAGGACATTGGCACCATACTCCTGCCCGGCATCATAATAATACTTTTTCACGCAAGCATAATTATAATTACCATTCGCATCAGGAATACTCGTGTTCCAAGAGTTAGCATAACCGGCATGCGTGGTAATATCCTGCCCCTCATAAAGTTTGTCGCGCATTTCTGCGGAAATAAACAAATTCGTGCTGGTCAACCGGTCACTACCTACCCCGGTCACGCCTATCGAATAGTCAATCAATTTATGATTGCTCAGTGCGAACAGACATTCGGAAGGTGCGGCATAATATTGCAAATTGAAATCCGCCATGGAACTCAAACTCACCGGCATGACCGTGTACACCGCTTTCGCCGCCTCGTAAGCTTTCTTCGTCTGCCCTGTGTAAAGATAAAAACGGGCCTGCAAGGCTTTCACCGCATAATAATTCAACCGCAATCCCCGGAAATCCAGAAAATCATCCTCCTGCCCGCTATATGTCAGCGAAGTACTGATCACCGGATCCACACGCAGGGCATTTTCAGCTGCCAGCAGATCACTTTCCAATTTCCCGCAAAAAGCCGCATAATCGTAATACCTTGGTAAATTCTTGAACGACACGTCTTCCGAGTATGGCAACGTCACCTTGCGTACCGGATTTTGAGGCATCTGCCCGAAAAGCCGCAACACGTCCAAATGACAGAAAGCCCGAATGGCAAACGCCTCTCCCTGCAAGACCCGAAAAGCCACGGAATCCTCGATACAATCCCCCCCATGTTCCAAATGCCTGAGCACGGAATTAGCCTGCACGATCACGTTGTACAGACCGCCATATATACCGGAAATCACACTTTTGGCATACGTGTTTTCATACTCGTACCAAGCCAAAGCCAAATCCGCGTCCCGGGTTGAACCGGACAGATCCCACAACTGTGCCAATGACTCAATATGCGACATCGTCAACCCCTCCCCATACAAATCCCGGTCCTTCAACTTCACGTAACATCCCGTCAAGGCATCCTTAAACCCTTCATACGTCGTATACATATCCTCTTCTTCCGTTTGTCCCTGGGGCTTCACATCCAGCCAATCGTTGCAAGAGGAACACAAGATCCAAAAACATAAACTGCAAACAATATATTTTTTCATATACGCTTCATTTAATCAAAACAATAAAGAAATATTCAACCCGACGTTACGGGCAAACGGATAGGAAGTACCGCGCTCCCGCTTCACGGAAGAGAGGTAAAAAAGATCGGACATATTCAACGAAAAACGCATATTCTGGATTCCCCATTTTTGCAAATAAGGGGTATTCAAATCATACTGCACGCTAGCCGACTGGAGCGAAAATACATTATCCGGCATCACGAAACGGGAAGTCATTCGCGTCTTTTCATTACTGATGCCCTTGAAATAGACCTCATCCCCCTCCTGCATCCAGCGGTCCGACCACACCCGATTGTCCACATTGCCCGTTTTGATCGTGGAGGGAGTCACTTCCACTTTATCCAACAAGGTGGAATTATACTGCTTTCCTCCCCAATGAAAACCGAAAGAAAGATTCAACGTCATCCCCTTGTAAGAAAACATTACCCCCGCATTACCTTGATACAAAGGGTCGCTCACGCCCATATACACTTTTGCCGAAGGTTTCCACTCGAAGGTGGGCTCCCCGTCTTTATCCAAAAAGATTTCCTTGCCGCTACTCGGGTCTATCCCCAAAGAGCGTACCGCATAAATCGAATTTTGCGAACGCCCTTCGTAATAAAGCGTGTTCACATCCACGTCGTCCATCAACATTTCTTCAGTTTGGCGTTTTAAATCATCCGACAGTTTGGTGATCTCATTTTTATTATAAGCCAACTTGCCGGACACCATCAAACTCATCTTCCGTTCCGTATCCCGAATAATATAACCGCTCACGGACATCTCGAAACCGGTATTTTTCACTTTCCCGATATTTTCCATATAAGAAGAAAAACCGGTTGCCAACGGAATATCCATGGCAGACAGTAAGTTATTGGTCAACTTCGAGTACACATCCAGACTTCCTTTCACCCGATTGTTCAACACGGAAAATTCCATCCCGAGGTTGTATTGCGCCGTCACCTGCCATTTCAAGTCTTCATTTCCCAATCCCATCAAATAAGCACCACCCCAGTAGGCGTAGCGATCATCGTCATAATACTTGAACATAGGCAAAGCCTGATAGGCAGAGAATTTTTGGGAACCGGTTTCACCATAAGACAGGCGCAAACGTAAGGTGTTCAGGTATGGATTCTCTCCCCAGAAATGCTCGTTATGCACGTTCCACCCCAGACCGGCACTCCAGAAGGTTCCGAAACGCTTGTTGGAGCCGAATTGCGAACTACCATCCGTACGCAACGATAAATCAACATAGTAGCGATTATCATACACGTAATTGACATTCCCGACCAGCCCGAGTCGACGGGTCGTATACTCCGATGCGGAAGGCATATCATTTTCCGCGTAATTCAATGCATTCCCTATAAACGGCCTATCGTTCGTGAATCCCTCCATCGTAAACCCGTAGGAATTGCTGTCATTTTGAGCGATGGAAGCGTCCAAACCGGCATAGAGGGAGTGTACCTCCCCGAACACTTTCGCATAGCTCAATGTCACGTTTCCTTCATACGTGTTCGCTTTCCCCGTGGTGTAGACATACCGTCCTTTACGCAATACCTGATCTCCGGTGTAATCCTTAAATTCAGAGCTTTCAGGAGATTTGTACATGTCCGAAGTATTATTCGTGTGCGATATCCCGAATTTCCCCCTTAACGTCAGCTCCGGTGTCATTTTCCACTCGACGGAGAAATTGTTGATAATCTCCACGTATCCGCTTTTATCTATATTACCCAACGTGGCATCGTACAAAGGATTTTGGACCTGCGTTTCCCAGGCATCCCAACCGTCAAAATAACGGTTCAATTTTCCGTCATCCGTCCAAGGGGCATTATAGGGTTGCTGGCGGGCATAATCGCTGAAAGAGCCGTAAGGACTTTCCTCGCTTTTATTACTTCCTATACTCGTCTGATTCCTGAATGTCAAATTTTTATAACTATAAGATAAAGTCACGCCCCCACTAAACGTCTTCCGGCCCGAACCGATCATGGCCCCCTGGATATCTTTATATCCCAGGGAAGCAGACCAACGAAATTCCTCGCTTCCCCCTTCAAACCGCAGGTTATAGTTCTGCCCGACTCCAACGTGTAACGGTTGACTCAACCAATCCGTTTCCACGCCCTCCTCCACCGCTTTCAACCGCTTGTAATAAGCCTCTTTCAAAACGATATCCCTCTCGGGATTGGTTTCATGATGATACAGACCTGCGGCCCATTCCAAACTCAACTTATCCCGTGCATTCATTAAATCATACGACGTCAGATCAGGGATTTCCAATGTCATCCCGGCTTGCGCAAACACCCTCAATTTTCCCGCCTGCGGCTTTTTAGAAACAATCACCACCACACCGTTTGCCCCGCGAGAACCATAAATAGCCGTAGCCGCCGCATCTTTCAATATATTAATCGACTCGATTTCCTCCTCGTTATAATCCATCAATTTGGTTAACGATATTTCGAAATCATCCATAATAATCAAAGGTACATTCAAATCGTTTTTCGTCCCCTCGTTCAATTCTTTCAAATTGGTTGTCAACGACGAACTGCCTCGCACCGTAATATCCGGCAACCGGTTGGGATCGCTGCCAAATTCATTATTCTGCACGACATTGAACGCCGGATCAATATTTCGCAAGGTCTGCAACATATTCTGCCCCCGATAGGCCAAAATCTCCTCCTTTCCAATCGTGCTTACCGCCCCGGTATAACTCTCCCGGGCTTTTTTGAAAATACCGGTCACCACCACTTCATCCATTTGGGCAACGTCTTCCTGCATGACGATATTCAATTCCGGTTGTCCGGTATATTTTACCTCCTGCGTTTTCATGCCGACGAAAGAAAACACCAACGCCACATTCTCCACTTCGGGAAAATCCAACCGATATTCCCCCTCCACACCGGTTACGGCTCCGATACCCGTACCTTTCAGCATGACCGTCACCCCCGGCATCGGCTGTTCTTTTTCATCGACAACCCGTCCTTTCACCGTAACTCTGTTATAAACAGCATCGCTTGGGGAGTGCTCCTGCCGGGTACGGATAAGTATCCATCCGGATTCAATCGTATAAGTGAATTCCGTTCCTTTCAACAAAGTGTTCAAAGCTTCTTCAACGCTGACATTTTTCACGTCTATCGAATAAAGACCGTGTTGAGCCGTATCCGGAGTGTCGCGGAAACCGTAAGAAAGTCCCGTCTGCGCCTTTATCCCGGAAAGGATATGCGCCAAGGTTTTACCGGTCATTTTCAATGTCACTTTTTTATCCGTGTTTTGCCACACCGCATCGGCCTCTTCTTCCGGAGAAGCGGACGAGAGATTCGGGTAACACAGAAACGGAAAGAAAAACAAAAACAGGCCCACCACCCATTTATTCTTTCCGGAACGATTTATTATTTCTTTTTTTTTCATAAACTTGTGTAAGTTTTCGATGTAATGTTTCAATTATGTCTTAAACGGGACGACAAGGATACGGAACTCGCAAAATCGCACCTTGCCGGTATTCGAAAGGGAATCTTTCCTGGAAAGGTTCTCTTTCTTTTATTTTCTTACTCTATCCGATACACACCTCCTTCTTTTTTTACCGTTCTGCCCGTAATTTTCCGTAAAGCCCACACCACTTCGTCCAGGGATAGTTCTTTCCCGAATTCGAGGCTATACACTTCAACGGCAATTTCCGGTGCCACTTCTATCTCAACACCATACCATGCGGCAAGGTCGAAAGCAATCCGGTCGAGCCGCGCCCCCCTGTATTTGAAATTGTTTGTCAGCCACTGTATGTAATCGTCCGCATCCACCTCTTCCACCTGCAACTGCGCTTCACCGGAATCGTAACGGATTCGCTGGTTAGGACGGATTTTCGTTTCTTTACCGCCTGCCATCAAACCGATACTTCCCTCCACCAGTACCGCCTCCGTTACAGTCAAACGGTCGGAATAAAATAAATTAAAGCGCGTACCGTAAACAGTTACTTTGGTTTCACCTGCCCGGACGATAAAAGGACATCCGGAATGCGCCACTTCGAAATATCCTTCCCCTTTCAACTCCACTTCGCGTACCGAATCGCAAAAGCAGCCGGGAAACCGGAGTTCGCTGCCGGCATTCAGGACAACAGCCGAGCCGTCGGGCAATGACACCGAACAGGTATAACCGACCGGAATCACCACCCTCTCGTATACTACCGATTCTCCGGCAAGCAGTTCATCCGGCGGTAAGGTTTCCGCCGTCACGACGTAAGTATTTCCCGTCTCCCGCATCTCCAAAGCTCTCCGGTCTATCGTCTTTTCGTCCCGTTCCCGGAATACGGTCGGTACCGTCACTTTCTCCTCCCGGACATAGGTGCCCTCAAGAGAATACCCCGCCCGGTTCCCAACCCACGGATACAGGCACATTCCAACCAGAATTGCCGCCGCAGCCGCCACTGCGAGCCGGAGGATCCGGAGGCGGCGGCTCTTCGCCCGTTTCCCTCCGCAGAGCCTCTCCTTTAACTTTCCGGCAGCCTTCTCCCGGTCAATACGGGCTATACGGTGCAAACTATCGAGCTGCTCCTCCAATGCCCCGGCCTCCCATACCGAATCCGGAACTTGCCCGGAATCAGGTTCCTCTTGCGTCAGGAAACGATGTTGTATAGCCTCGGCCTTTTTTATGGCCTCTTCGGCTGTTTTCACATAGGACTGTTTCATTTTATCCGAATTTTTATACTTATATCCGATTTGTTTGCTTTTTTTACCGACAAAACTCAAATATTAACATTCTATTAACACTTTGTTTCCATTTTTTACCAGATTTTTCCGAATCCTATTCAGAAATCAGCTTATTATTTTCCAAACTTTTATAGTTTTGTATTGTTAAAAAATGCAGAATCACCTATGTCAGACGTAAACAGACAGCAAGAGTTCCTTCTGTTATCGCGTTTTAACGCCCGCGATACGGAAGCTTTCGTGTCTGTCTACAAATTATTTTTTACCGAACTGCATCTTTATGCATCCCGTCTGTACAATTGCACCACCGTTTCGCCGGAGGATGCCGTACAGGATGTGTTTTGTTCGCTGCTGGAAAATAAGGGGACTCACTTCGAATCCCTGCTCAAATTGAAAGCTTTCCTTTATACCAGTATCAAAAACCGGTACAAAAGTTATTTAGAACACCGAAAAGTACAGGGCAAATATAAAACATATACAGAAACGGCTCAGACCTTTGCCTCTGAAATCACAGAAAACGAAGTGTACGCATTTTTGCAAAAATGTCTCGTCATGTTACCCGAGAATTGTGCCCAGGTTATGAACCTGTATCTTTCGGGTTACGAAATGGAAGAAATCGCCGGCCAGCTCAATCTGAGCCTGCAAACGGTATATAATACGAAATCTATGGCTATCCGCCTGTTAAAAGAAAAATTCGGGAAAACGAACTTAATCAACCTGCTGTTTTGTTTTCTTTGCCGGGTAGAAAAGAAGAAAAAATAATGTCGGGCATTCCGTTTTTTCTATTAAGGGAAAGAACAAGACGGGCACATTCGAAAGAAACTATATATCGTTCAATCGCCACTTATGCCTTTTATTCAGACATAAATGGCGATAAAAGGTATTTTATTAACTTGGAACAGCCTCCTTAATTTTTACTGTAACCCGGATTTTGATCACCGATAGTAGGATTTCTTTCAAATTCCACGGCAGGGATCGGGAGGATAATATAATTTTTTGCCATGATAGCAGGTTTTATCTCCAGGATTTTTTCTATCGGAAGCCGGGTGAGAGCGTTCCATTCTATCCCATCTTCCAGCATGAGATTGCGAGCAATCTCCTCATAAACTTCCGTAAGCATAACATTAGGGTCGGTAATGGATTCCAGAGTTGTGAAATCAGTAACGCCGGCATGCCCCATAATTTCTTCCAGAATATTACGGGCATCATCTACGCTACCACCAGAACGTACTATAGCCTCTGCCTGAAGCAGATACATCTCGGAAAGACGCATGGCATAGGAAATTTCTTGCTGGCTACCTACATACTTGGTAATACCGTCCATACCTGCAACTTCGCCCAGCATCCATTCGATGCGAGGGTCATCACGGTAAAGCAGGGAATCGGTTCTCGTCGGAGTATAGTAGGGATCTTCATAATAAATATAAGTGGTGTAATGTTTGGTCTGATTGGGCATAGGAACGATACCCAACATGACCTCTGTGCTGGTCAGGCCTTTAATTTGGAAAATATCGCGTAGGTTTTCCTCCAGAACATAAGGACTATGATCGATGATATCGGAAGTGAGGCGGATGACTTCTTCATAATCACCCTCACCTCCACGCATCATCAATACACGGGCTTTCAAACCTTTAGCCACCCATTGATTGACAGAAGTATTTTCGCTCTCCAAAGGAGCGTATTGAATAGCGAAATCGAGATCGCCGAGGATAGAGGAATAACTGTCGGCAACATTGCTACGCGCCTTTGCCATATTGGTCGTTGTAGAGAATTCCTCACGCAAGAGGACACCATAAGGACTCTTTACATCATAAAACTGGGCAAAATAACACAGCGCTTTGAAATGTCCATAAGCACGGAGCAGACGGGCTTCGGCAATAATTTCCGTTTTGCGGTTGTGTACAAATTCATCTTCACTCACAGGAGCGATTTGCTTCAATACTCCATTAGCAGCATTGATCACCTTGTAGATGGAGGTCCAAAAGGATCGTACACGCAAGTCAGATGCCGTAACTTGTGCATTTTCATTTAAAGGGTTGCTTCCAAAAGCATTCGTAATGTAACCCGCAAGAATAGCAGGTATCACCTCATGATTCTCCCCCCACATAGTACTGGGCGTACCACGGTCACTACCGACTTCCGCCAGCATGTAATAAACACCGTTCAACGCAACCTCTGCCGTCTCTTGGTCTACAATCACATTACCGTCTACTTTGGACTGACCCGGCAGGGCGTTCAATTGGTCTTCACAACTGCAAAAAAGAGCGATAACCAACAATTCGATTATATAAATGCAATATCTTTTCATGATGATTCATTTTGACATTAGAAATTAAAACGGAGACCGAAGGTATAGG
>OGOH01002588.1_pt1 | contig 11114 bp, 9 predicted proteins | sample 1552571 | NCBI WGS metagenome assembly OGOH01 (sample SAMEA2580170, study PRJEB22360) | human gut metagenome | biome: human gut; feature: human-associated habitat; material: faeces | place: Denmark | collected 2008/2010
GGAGCTGGACCCCACCAGCTCCGGGCGAACCTGTATCAACGCACACGGTCCCGTCAGACAGTCGGCTTGCCGCCCCACAATCCTGCACTATCTCGCTTATAGATGGCGGATTTTCCAAATCGCCCCACGGTATCTCGCTTATAGATGGCGGGGTCCTACAGCAAAAAGCCGGTTAGGGGGCAATATCCATACCCTCCAACCGGCTTTTCCCCGCATCATCCGCCATCCATAAGCGAGATGGCATCAGGCACGAGAGCGAATCCGCCATCTATAAGCGGAATATAGGCGAAATACGCGAGCGGCTCAGCGGCCGTACACCTCGTGCACGAATTTCTCAAGCGCCGCGATGGAACGCTCCACCTTCTCCGTGTCGATGCAGTAGGCCATGCGGAAGTAGCCGGGCACGCCGAAGCTGTCGGACGGCACGAGAATCAGGTCGTAATCCTTGGCCTTCATGCAGAACGCGTTCGCATCCTCCTCAAGCGCCTTCGGGAAGATGTAGAACGTGCCGCCGGGGCGCACCACGTCGAAGCCCAGACGGGTCAGCGCGTCATACAGCAGGTTCATGTTGGTTTCGTAGACGGACAGGTCGCTTGTCTCGTCCACCACCTTGGCCACGGCCAGCTGCGCGGTGGAGGACGGGCAGTTGTGGCCGGTGCCACGGCTGATCTGGCCGCACATCGGCACGATGAGCTTGGCGTCGGTGGCACGCGGATTCACCGCCACATAGCCGATGCGCTCGCCCGGCAGTGACAGCGACTTGGAGTACGAGTAGCACGAAAGCGTGTTGTCGTAGAATTTGCTCGGATACGGCTGCTCGCCGCCGTCGAACACGATCTCGCGGTACGGCTCGTCGGCGATCAGGAAGATGTCGTGGCCGTATTCAGTCTGCTTGGCGTTGAGCACCTCGGCCAGGCGGGTCAGCGTTTCAGCGGAATAGACCGCGCCGGACGGATTGTTCGGGGTGTTGATGAGCACCGCCGCGGTTCCGGGGTTGAGCGCCTTCTCGAACGCGTCGAAGTTGATCTGGAAGTTCTCGGTGTCGGCCGGAACGACGGTCAGGTGCGCGCCGGTGCCGTTCACATACGGCTGGTATTCCGGGAAGTACGGGGCGAAGGTGATCACTTCGTCGCCCGGCTTGGTCACCACGCGCAGCGCATGCGCCAATGCGCCGGCCGCACCCGTGGTCGGGAAGATGTAGTCGGCGGTGTAGTCCATGTCGAAGCGGCGGTTGAGGCTTTCGGCGATCGCCTTGCGCACCGACGGAATGCCCAAGGACGGAGAATAGCCGTGCAACGCCACCGGTTCGGCCGTTTTATACATGTCGATCACGGCGTCGGTATAGTCCTGCGGGCACGGCACGCTCGGGTTGCCCAGCGAATAGTCGAACACGTTCTCGTAGCCGATTTCGGCGCCACGCGCGGTCGCGTATTCGCTCAGCTCGCGGATTACGGATTTTCCGCCGAGCATGGCCTTGTAGGCTTCGTTGATCATGGAACAACCTCCCTGTCGTGCTGTTGCATACGTCTGACGCACCCTGAAAGAGCGCCGCTACAGACGTTTCTACCACCGAAAAGTAACGCAGTGTGGCGTATGGCTCACTGTGCGGCGGATTGCGGGGCTTGGTCGTCGTGAGACGCCTGCCCGGGCACGAAACCACTGCTGAAGATGCGCTTCCAATAGCCCAGCATGTCGGTTTTGGACATGGACATGAACATGCCCGTGGCCAACACCGCCAAGTCCTCGTTGAACACGGCGTCCATCGGCAGCTGCTCGTGGAGTTTCGGCCAACGGCGCAATACCGCCAGCATGCCCCCTACGGTGAAGTCGAGCATGAGATCGGTTTTAAGGTCGAGGTGGTCGGCGTCAAGCCCCAGCACGGAGATCAACGTGAGCCTGCCGAAGTCCCGCAGGGATTCGACGAGTTCCGGCGAGCTGTGCGGTCCGGCGAGCAGCGCGAGCCGGTCAAGACGCCGACGCTGTTCGGGCTCGCGTAGCAGCGCGGTGACATGCTTGCGCCATTCGTTGTCGGGATTGAAATTCGCGTTGGGCGCGCTGGGAAGCGGTGTGTTTTCCACGGCGTGCAGAATGGCGGAATCGGCAAGTTCCGGCAAGCCCGTGAAATGGTAGTAGAAGGAATTACGATTCACATCCGCCGTACGTACGATGTCGGTGACGGTGATTTTACGATATTCACGTTCGGATAGCAGTTCCCAGAACGCGTTTTCGAGACGTTCCTTGGCTGGCAGGATCTCCGAATCCCGGCGTGGACGTGGCATGGCTCCCCCTATTTTGTACCGTCGATTTAAAAGCGCAACGCGAATTACTATACAAGTTGTCTAGAACAAACTGCACAGCATGTCGCATTAATAGCGATTGCCACCCACCGCAACGCTTCACCGCACACCACTGCGTCACGACCTCCGCGCTACGTCTACTTGCGCCGCACTTTCGGATTGCGGGCAAGAGCGGCCTGCAACATAATCGCCAGCGCCTGGTTGAGATTGCGTCGATCCTCACCGCTCAACCCAACGTACGTGCCAAGCATTTCGGGAATGACTTTCGGCCCGGCCGCCATCATGGCGGAAATACTGCCCGCACCGGACGCTTCGAGCACGGCAAACAACGCGTCCACCGCACGCTCGCGCTGCTCCTTGGACAGGTTGGCAAGCCACTTGTTCAGCGCTTTGTTGAAGGTCACCGAACTGCTGGCCACATCCTCGACTTTGTCGAATTCACCGCCGTGCATCTGCCAGGAGAACACGAAATGCTGCATTATTCCTTCCACGTCGGATTTCACCACGATGCAGCGTTCGGGAGTTTCCAGCACCATGCCCACTACCGATGAGTCCGGCACGATTTTGACGATTCGATCGCTCACGCTCGCATATTCGAAGCTATTCACCACCGCCTCAGGGAAGCCCGGCCCATCCAACGAATAGATGCGTTCGATGCGGTCCTTCACCCCGTCCTCAGCGTTCATCGCCGCATAAACGGCCAGATTGCCGCCTTTGGAATGGCCGGTGAGCACGATCGGAACATCCTTCCACAACTCGGCCACCCTGGCGAGATAGTCGGCGGCGGTCACCTGCGCCGGCACCGGGTATTGGAAGGCCATGTTGAAGTCCTCCTTCCAACCCACGAGCGAATCGTCGGTACCGCGGAACGCCACAACCAGCATGCCGGACGGCAGGCGATAGGTCACGGCGGCGAACTGCGTCTGCTCATCGCCGTCGAACTGCTCGAGAAACGCCCCCATTTCAATGTCGGAAAAACGCGGATTCGCGGCGATGGCATGGTAGAAATCGTGCGTCACCTGCGGATCAACCAAGCCCACGTTCTCGACATTATGGTCGGGCACCGCGCTTCCATGGTGCAGCTCGTCGTCGGCGCGCGCGATCGTCACACCGTCGAATGGAGGTTTCCGCAGCATCCGCACGGAGCGTATGGGATGGCGCGGGTCGAATTGCTTCACACGGTCATGCAACGTGCCGTATCGCGATTCGATGTCGTCAAGCCGCGGCACGCATTCCGGCACGTCGTCGTACGAAAGCTGCGCGAGCACGAGCGCGTCGGCCTCACGGAAGGGAAGCTCGCCGAAATCGCGCGTCTCCGTACGCGCGTAATCGATGATGTTGCCCATTGCACACCCCTTTCGCAGCCGTCGACATTCCGCATTCCATTATGCTTCCACAATTATGCGTCCGCACCGCACCATCCTACGTCAGCGAACGGGGATGCATCCGGATCATCGGCGCCCCAATGCCCTCCATTGCCCTTCTTATGTGTCATTTGTGCGGCACTCGTGTGTCACTTGCGCGGCACTTATGTGTCACAATTCCATTTTTCACGCCTTTTCGAGGATCGTGACACATGAATCGGCCGAAATGCGGCTCGGCAACCATCCCGACCAGCCGCTGCATCCGCCCATAGCCCCGCCTCGGCACGCGCTTCAGCCCGCCTCGGCACTCAACCCGCTTCAGCCCTCGCGCACCGCCTTCGCCGCGCTGACCGGAATCGCCTTGATCACCGCCCTGATGAGTCCGCGCGTCTCCCGATCGGTATTGCGCGCCGCCTCCACAATCTTCGGCAGCGAATCCGTCCAATGCTCCACCAAATCGGCGATATTGCCGTATCCCGCCGCCGCGAAGATCCCGTAGATCTGGTCGATGGCGCGCTCGCGCTGCTCCTGGCTTACGGTGTCAAGCCACCCGTCGAGGGTTCGTTTGATGAGCTGCGCGCCGGCCGTCAGCTCGTCCACCTGTTCGAAATCGCCATTTTCCGCCACTTGCCAGCTGTTTCCCATATGCTGCATGATGCCGATGGCATCCGCTTTGACGATGCGCACTGGCGCATTCGATTGCAGCAGCATGCCCACGACGGACGATTCGGGCACGGTTTTGCGGATACGCGATTCGATTGCACGGTACGCCTGACCGCGCACCGTCGATTTCGGAAGGCCCGGCCCGTCATGGGAAAAGATGCGGGAGATCCGTCTGTTGCGACCCCGCACTGGCCCACCCAATGAGGGCAGCAATCCGAGCCGCCGCGCGCGCTCGCCAGCCACTTCGATGTCATCGTGCGCGATACGCATGGCCGCATACACGGCCATATTGCCGCCTTTCGAATGCCCGCCGAGCATGACCGCGGGCGAATCGCCCGACGAAAGGAAACCTTCCGACCTGTCCAGAATCGAGTTCACATACCGATACGCGGATTCCTGGGACGGCACCGGGCAACGCACCGCCATATTGAAATCCTCCTTCCATCCGACAAGCGTGCCATCGGTGCCACGGAAGGCTACATACAGCGAATCGACGGGTCCGCAACCCACGTCGAACGTCATCGCGGCGAACTGCTGCTGTTCGCGCTCGCTCAGACGCTCCGCGTACTCGCCGACACGCAACGCGCGGAAACGCGGCGATTCGCAGACGGCACGCAGCAACGCGAGCCGATACTCGTTCATATCGGAGGAATTCGAAACGAACATGTCGTCATAGCTTTCCGCACGCAGCAGCTCTCGAATCGGCACCGTCGCCACCGACCTCGCCTCGCCGAACGCCGGAACCAAGCCGGAAAGCCGCATATATGAGAGCTCAGCCAGCACCAGCGAATCAACATCGCCGAACGGCAGCTCCGCGAATCCATGAAACTCGCGCCGCACATAATCCACGACATTGCCCATGTCGCACCCCTTTTCGCTGGCCAACGCATCCTACGGAATCCATTATGCTCCGCTGCGGCCAGCCGGCGGATCAGGAATCATCCAGTCAATCGCAAGCGTTGTGCAACGTCCCCTGTGTAGACTAGGCAGCCATGGATCCAGTTGAAATTCTCATGCACTGGCTTGCCAAAAACTACAGCAAGCTCATCCTGCTCGCCGTCGTGCTCATCGTCGCCGCGCTTATCGACAAGGCGCTCACCAAGGTGGTGCGCCGCATGCTCGACAAATCGCAGGTGCCGAACGCATCCATCTTCGTCAACATCCTGCGCGTGGTGGTGTGGGTGTTCGCCATCGGCACGCTGCTGCAACCGGTGTTCGGCATCAATCCGACCACCCTGTTCACGGCGCTTGGCATCGGCGGTCTTGCGGTTTCGCTGGGTTTGAAGGATACGATCGCCAATGTGATCGGCGGCTTCGGGCTTATGCTTGGCCGCGTCATCCAGCCGGGCGATTACGTCAAGGTGGCCGGCATCACCGGCACCGTCAAGGACATCAATTGGCGTCAGACCATCGTGCGCGAGCGCAACGGCAACGAGATGGTCATTCCGAATTCCATTCTGAACACCGCCTCGCTGGAGAAGCTTGACCCGTCGAACGAGTGCCTGGTGTCGGTGCCGTTCACCGCGAAGGCGGGCGTGGATGTGGAGCGTATGAAGGCCGACATCGTCAGCACCGTGGAACATGCGACCGTGGGGCTTGCCAACCCGCAATACAAGCCGGTGGTGAAGCTCAACGGCTTCACCCCGTACGGCATCGACGGCACGATCTACGCGTTCGCGAAAAACGACCTGCTGCTGTCCACGATGGCGGATGCGGTGGCGCAGTCGATCGCGCATGCCGATTATCTTGAGCACCGCGCGGTCGGCAGCGGCGAATAGCGGCAGCGGCGTGCGCAACGCAACGCACGCAACACAAGCTATGCAGGCAACAGAAAGGCCGACCGGGAACGTATCCCCGGCCGGCCTTCATAATCCGCGCGACTGCGGCTATAGGAACAGACTGATCGCCGTCAGCAGCACCGTGAGCACGATGAACGTGATCATGCCGACGTTGCCGTACACGGTTCTGGCGCCGGTCCCACGCGGCAGCTCCTCCGGCGCGATGTAGAATTCGGCTTTCCTGAAGTTACGGATCAGCAGCACGAATCCGGCGAGAATCACGGCACCGTACAGCAGGAAATAGACGAGCATGATCGCCAGCCCGGTGGCGTTCTGCGACGCCCACTGTTCCATCGCCGCCACATTGCCGTTTTCCGCGGCCTGAGACACCTTGTCCAGCTGGTCCAGGTCGACGCGCGTCAGAATCCACGGCGCGAGCACGCCGCCGTTGAAGTTGATGATCATGTGCATGGCCGTCGAATAGCGCAGTTTGCTGGTGCGCATGTAGATGTAGCCGAACATGACTCCCAGCAGGAACGCATAGAAGAACTGGAACAGGTTCATGTGGAACAGTCCGAACGCAAGGCCGGACAGCAGAATCGCCGTTTTCTCTCCGTATTTGCGAGTGTGGTCGATGAGCTGCTTGCGGAACATCCATTCTTCGAAAATCGGGCCAAGAATCACCAAGAACACGACATTCCAGATGTTCGTCTGCATGGCAAGATCGGCTACGCGGTTCGTGGCTTCACCGTCGGAAAGCGCCAGCGACAGCATACTGCCGACCATGCTGCCGACCCACATCATCGGCAGGCACATGAGCAGCAGCTTGAAGAACATGCCCGGTTTCATGTTGAATTTGCGGGTTTCGATGACGGTCGATTTGCCCATGAGCGCCACCGCGACCGGCATGGCGATCAGATACAGCGGCACGTCGGAAATGAGGAACGTCATCCAATTCGGCATATCGCCGCCGGCGCCTACACCGCCCGCGACCGCGCGCACCACGCCTTTGAGCAGGAAGACGCCCGCGTACCAGATGATCACCATCAGGCACAGGCTTGCGCCGATGCGCGAAAAGTCGCGTTTCGCCCGCTGAAGCCATTCGAAGAACGGATTGCGATTCGGCTGCGGAAACTGCTGCGAATACTGCAGCGGCTGCGGCGGGAATTGCGATTGCGGATATTGCTGTGCCGGTCCCTGCGGATACTGGGGGTACTGCGGCTGTTGCGGTTGTTGCGGAAACGTCATGGTCACCTTACGAACTTACGGCAAGCAAATAAAAAAGCTGATATTCAGCACTGTACTACCAGTTCTCTGAATATCAGCTTGGAATCTCAGCCCTGCGAATGGCTCGGCTCACGCGATGGGCGACCGTACGCAATAATCACGCACGGCGATCGCACGCAATGACGGTACGCAACGATCGCGCGCAGCAACCAATCGTCAGACGGCGAGCGCCGGAATCGGCCGAGGCGCGACCACGACCTGCGCTCCGATCGCAAGTCCTGCGGGCAGCTCGTTGGCCGGCAGCTGCACGGTGACGCGAATCGTGCCACCCATGCCTGCGCAGGCTACGCGCACGTCCACGCGGGCCAGCGCGCCGAGGAAATGCACCATCTCCACGCGGCCAAGTTCGCCGGCTCCGTGGACGGCATCGGCATCGTTGGTCAGTTCGATCGTCATGTTCTCGGGGCGCACCAGCACCGTGGAGGCGTCGGTGGCGGAACCGTCCAGCAGCGGGACGCGCTGGCCGAACACCACGGCCTCCTCACCGTTGGCGATTCCCGGCAGACGGTTGGTCAGGCCGATGAAGGTGGCCACGTATTCCGTGCCGGGGCGGCGGTACAGCGTCTGCGGGTCAGCGATCTGCTCGATGCGGCCGTGGTTCATCACGCCGATGCGGTCGGCCACGGCAAGGGCTTCTTCCTGGTCGTGGGTCACGAACACGGTGGTGGTGCCGGCTTCGAGTTGGATGCGGCGGATTTCGTCTCGCAGCTGCACGCGCACTTTGGCGTCCAATGCGGACAGCGGCTCGTCGAGCAGCAGCACACGCGGGTTCACGGCCAGCGCACGGGCCAGGGCCACGCGCTGCTGCTGGCCGCCGGACATCTGCTGCGTGTACTTTTTCGCCTGGTCGGCAAGTCCGACCAGTTCCAGTTTCTCCATGGCCTGGCGGCGGCGTTCCGCACGGTCCACGCCTCGGATTTCAAGGCCGAATTCCACGTTCTGCAACGCGGTCATGTGCGGGAACAGCGAGTAGGCCTGGAACACCATGGCCATGTCACGCTTGTTGACGGGCACGCCGGTCACGTCCTGGCCGCCGACGAGGATGCGTCCGGCCTGAATGTCTTCCAGCCCGGCCAGGGAGCGCAGCGCGGTGGATTTGCTGCAGCCGGAGCCGCCCAGCAGCACCACCATTTCGCCCGGATTGATTTCCAGGTTGAAATCGTCCAACGCCTTGACGGTCGAACCGGGGTAGATCTTGTCTACACCAAGCATCTGCACACCGCCGCCGCGCGCTTCGGAATCCTTGAGCACGGCCTTCGCCGCTTCGGTCACCACGTTGGGTTCGGTATCGGAGAACGCTTCCGAGGTATGGGCAACCACCGCCTTCTGTTCGGCGAGAGTCATGAGTTGTCACCTTCCTTGTTCCGACGCATCGCGCCGGAAATCAGATCGAGAGCCACCAGCAGAATCACGCCGAATAGCAGTGCCAGCAGCGACATTGCGGTGGAGATTTGCGAATTGGATTGGCCGAGCTGGTACAGCGCGACCTGTAGGTTCATACGGCCGAGCAGTGAGGCGACGGTGTATTCGCCCAGCACCACGGCTATGGAGATGAACGATGCGGACAGGATCGACTGCCACAGGTTCGGAATGAGTACGCGGAAGAATACGCGCGGCCATGAAGCGCCGAGGGACCGTGAGGCCTCGCATAACGTCTTCACGTCGATGGAATTGAGTCCCACCGCAAGCGCGCGGAAGGCAAACGGCATGACCAGCACCACGTAGGCGAAGCACAGCCAGATCGGGTTGGTGCTCAGCACGTCGGCGGACAGCCAGCGGTAGATCGGTCCCAGGCCAACCACCAGCACGATGGCCGGAATGGTCAGCGGCAGCGTGGCCACCCATTCGATGGCGCGTTCCAGTCTGCGCGAGCGGATGTGCACGATCACCATGGTGGGCACGAGCAGCACGAGCATGATCAGCACGGTCACCACGCACAGCGCGAGCGAAGCGCCGAGGCCGCTCCACAGGGTGCTCAGGTCGGCGCCGAGCGCGCTGCCGTCGCCGGTGAAGATGGCGATCCACGGGTCGAAGCTCCATTTTCCGGACAACGGGTGTCGGATGGTGAACAGGAACATGGACACCAGCGGCACGAACAGGAACAGCAGCGTCACCGTGAGAATGATGGTTTTGACGATGCGTTGCTTGCCGAGTCTGGCCGCACGCAGCTGCGGCGGCATGGTTTGCGATTCCTGCATGTTCTGCTTTTCCTCCGATTGCGCGCTTACGGTTTGCGTATTTGCGTTCACTGCCATCGTCCGGCCCTCTTTTCCACGGCGTGGCTGATCATCATGACCACCGCCACGACGACGATCATGGCGAAGGCGAGCACCTGCGCGAAGCCTTGCTGGTTCGGGTCCATTTCGTTGCGCATCGCGCCTTGGATCATCAGCGGCACGAGGATCGAACGCTGGGAGAACAGCGCGGCGGCCGTGGCGTATGCGGAGAACGCGGACGCGAACAGCAGCAGGAACGCGGAGATGAAGCGGGGTGCCAGAATCGGGCAGGCCACGCGCGTCCAGTACTGGAACGTGTTGCCACCGAGGGATTCGCATGCCTCGCGCCACTGTGGACGGATCGAATCGACCGCGGGCAGGAAGATGATGATCATCAGCGGAATCTGGAAGTAGCAGTAGATGGTCACCAGGCCCGGCAACGAACTGAGCCAGTTCGGGTTCACGGTGTAGCCGGTCAGTGTCTTGATAAGCATGGTGCCGATACCGTTGATGCCGATGGTGGCGATGAACGCGAACGCGAGCATCACGCCGCCGAACTGAGCAAGCACGGAGGAGATGGCGGAGACCATACGACGCAGCAGGCCGTTCGGCTTGGCACCAATGACCAGTGCGTAGGAAGCGAGCGCGCCCACCACTGCGCCGATCAGAGAGGATGCTAAAGACACCAGAATCGAGGTGCCGAATGCGGCGATGGTGTTGGCCTCGAACATCTTATTGAAGTTCGCGAGCGTGAAGTTGCCGCTGCGATCCTGGAATGCACCGACAATCACGATGACGGTGGGTGCGAGCAGGAAGCAGGCGGTGTAGGCGAAGAACGGGAGCGTGGTGGCGAGCGTGCCCAGCTCCTGGCGGTGCTTGGCCATCGCCGAGGAGAGAGGAGAAGCGGGAGTAGCGGACGGACCCGCAGCCTTGGCGGCAGCAGGTCCGTTCGATGCAATGGGTGCGATTGCGGCGGTCATCGGTCTGTGCCTCAGTTGCCGATCGTCTTGTCCCAGTTGTTCTGGAGCCACTCGGTGATGCGGGTGGAGTCGTCGTTGGTGTAGGAGACCGGCTCGCCTTCGATGGTGATGGCGTCCTTCAGAGTGGCCTGGTCGACGGTGCCGTCTTCCTTCATGGAATCGAGCAGCACCGGGTTGGCGCCGCCCTTGAACCACAGGTTCTGGGCGTCGGCGGTGTACAGGTACTCCTCCCACAGGCGGGCGGCGGCCGGGTGCGGCGCGTCCTTGTTGATGGCCTGGTTGTAGTAGCTGACGACCTGGGCCTTCGGGAAGGTCTTGTACTTCCAGTTCACGCCCTTGTCCTTGAGCTCCTTCTTGTAGGAGGCCTGGTTGTAGGTCCAGTCGAAGACCACGCCGGTCTGGCCGGAGTCGATGGTGCCGTTGGTCACGTCGACGGTGGTCAGGTTGCCGGCTTCCTTGAGCTTCTTGAAGTAGTCAAGGCCGGGCTGCAGGTTGTTGATGTCGCCACCGGCGAGCTGGTTGGCCATCA
>OGOH01002589.1_pt1 | contig 11113 bp, 7 predicted proteins | sample 1552571 | NCBI WGS metagenome assembly OGOH01 (sample SAMEA2580170, study PRJEB22360) | human gut metagenome | biome: human gut; feature: human-associated habitat; material: faeces | place: Denmark | collected 2008/2010
TCCAGGAGAACGGGGTGCCGCCATCCGTAAAGGCGGTGATGCCGTAGCCGCAGGTGGAGATGTGCCATTTGCGGTCGCCCACGCTCACCAGCAGCAGCACGCCGTCCATATCGGGGCCGTAGCCGTACTGGCAGTAGTCATACAGATCATCGGCATAGGCCTCCATGCTGTCGTAGTCCACGCTTTCCAGCGACTCGATGGTGGCAATGGTCACATCGAAGCTCTGGCGCAGGCTCAGCTCTTCCAGTGCGTCCTCCAGCTCGTTGTCCTCGTCCTCGGTCAGCACCTCAGCGTCGTCGAACATGCGGTAGTACAGGTCGGCAAAGCCGCCCTCCACCGCAAAGGCCGGAACAGCCAGCGCCACCGCAAGGACCAGTGCTGCCAGCGCCGCAAAGAGGGAGTGCAGTCGGTTGGAAGTCTTTTTCATCGTTCGTCCCTCCTTTACAGGATCCGTGCCAGCCACAGCAGCCACATCACGCCGTAGGACGCGGCGGAAAGGGCAGCCGTAAGGCCCAGCATCCACTTGCGGGCAGCGCCCTTGTCCACGGGCAGGTCACCCACGAATCTGCCGGTCTGACCATTCATGGCAAACAGGTAGTTTTCGCCCCGCCAGCTGGTGCTCAGCAGCCAGACCGGGAACAGGGCGTACTTTGCCTTGCCGCCGTGCAGCTGGATGCTGCTGTTTTCCACCTTGACCGAATCGTAGCCGGTAACGGTCTGCTGGAACGTTTCCTCGGTGGAGCGGCGGATGCGCTTGTTGGCCCGCTCGATGCTGTCCTCGGCGCTCACATCGTATTTGTCCGCCACATAGCCGGCCAGATAGGCGGTCTGGAAGGGGATGGCATCCTGCATGGCAAAAGGCTCGATGGACTCCATCAGGTCGTCCTCGATCTTGGACGAGCCGTCCACCGGCACTGCATCAAAACCCAGGGTGCCGTCCCGCCGGACGGAGTAGTAGTTGGTCTCGGTATAGTCGTATTTGCTGTCCGACCAGCAGCGGGTCCGGGTGGCGGTGAACCGCAGCTGGGCGTCGGCGTCGCTGTCGAAGAGCCAGAAGGGCACATACACGCCCTTGATCTCGTCGATGTGGTTCTGGCTGCGGAACACCCGGGGCAGCAGGGTCTTGCCCTTGAGATGCTCCTGCAGCTTTGCCTTGGCGGCCTTTTTGTCCAGCTTGAAGGGGATGATGAGGTCGGGCCGCAGGGCCCCGGCAAACTGTCCGGTGAGGACGATGGGGTTGCCGCAGAAGGGGCATGCCGAGGCGGCCATGGTGTCGTCGCCCACGATTTCGCCGCCGCAGCTCTTGCAGCTGTAAGTATGCAGACCGGCGGTCTCTCCTTCTGCCCAGCTGCCGCCGGGGGTGGCCCACTCCATCTCGCTGGGCTTTTCGTCCTTCAGCTCCTCATCATAGCCCTTGAGGGTATCCACGTCGAACTCGGTGTCGCAGTAGGGGCATTTCATCTTCTGGGTGGCGCTGTCAAATTGGATGGCGCCATCGCAGCAGGGGCACTTGTATTCCAGCATTCCTGCCATAGCGTTTCCTCCTGTTGTTCCAAAGGGGGCCGGGGGCTCTTCCCCGGCCTCGCTGTTTTTGCGTCAGTCTCCCCGCCAAAGCGGTCGGCTCAGAAATCCGTAGTGATGCGGAACACCACCGGCTCGTCCGGCTCGGTGGCTTTGCCGTGGTGGCCCACTGCCAGGAAAGCGTTTTCTTCCAGCGGCAGGAAAACATCAAAGATGCAGAAGTCGCCGCACAGCTGGCACAGGGTCTCGCGCTCGCCCACGGGAAAGGACTTTTCCAAAAAAGTGCCGTCCGGCGCGTACAGCTCCCACATATAGCCCGTGTCCAGCAGATAGCCGTTGGGGCGCTTCATCATCACGGCGTTAAAGCTGCCCACCGGCTGCGAGCTGCGGGCCAGCTCATTGCCGTCCAGATCAAAGGCAGCAAAGTAATCATCGCCGTTGGATTCCAGCTCGCCCACCGTCAGCAGCTCGTCCCCGCTGAGGTTCAGGGAGGATATGCTGTAGAAGGGGCCGATCTCGTTATCACCCTCCAGCGTCAGCTCAGTGTACTCGCCGTCCTGCACCAGCACCGGCGCGGAGTTGGTCCGGTAGAGCACGGTCAGATCCCGGTCCTTGGAGGAATAGCAGCGGCCCCAGTAGTCCAGTGCGTCGCCGGGCTCCTCCGGGTCGCTGCTGTTCAGATCGTAGCAGTAGACATCAAAGGTTTCCAGGGCATACAGGATGCCATTGCGGTCGATGCTGAGGGAGTCGCTGCCGTCAATGTTGTACTCTTCCACCGGGGTCAGCCGGTCGTCCTGGATGGCATACTCGAAGATCTTGGCAGACTGCTCTTCATCGTCCTCGTTGTAGAAGCTGAAGAAGTAATTGCCCCGGTAGCTGTCCGCTTTGATCAAATGATAGGCACCGCATACCTCGCGGCGGACGTCAAAGGGAATGTACTGTGCCTTGAAGGTGTATTCGCCGATGGCCAGTTCCCCGGTCTGGAACTGGGTCACAGGGGGCCCTGCAGGGGCGGCTTTGTCCACTGCTGATTCCGGCTGTGCCGAAGCGGACGGGGCACTGCTGCTGGAAGCCGGTGCACTGGAAACGCTGGATGCGCTGGCAGCGCCGGAGCCGCCGCAGGCGGTCAGCCCGAGGGCGGCAGTGGCAAGGCCCATGGCCTTGAGGAAATCTCTGCGCTGGATCTTTCTCATATCCGTTCCTCCTTTTGGGGTCACTGCACTTTTGCAAAGGCTTCGTCAGCACGGCGGCTGTACACTGCCATGCCGCCGGTCTGGGCGTCGTTTGCCAGATTGATGTTCTCCACAAAGCGGGCCTTTTCCTGCTCAGAAAGCTGCCCGCCCTTCATGGCGGCGGATGCCACGGCACCCATGGCACCGATCATGCCCATCTGGCCCTTCAGCTCCCGTTCCTCGGCCTTGGACATCCGGCGGCCGAACATGCTGGTCTCGTTGTCGTGGACTCCGAAGATGTGGTCCAGATGCTGCCGTGCGATGTGGGCATAGCCGATCTCCCGCCGGTCCCGCTTGCTGAAGCAGATCACCAGTTCCTGCTTGATGTAGGGGTGGGGGCGCATGCCCCGCTGGGTCTGGGCCTCGGTGATGCTGCGGGGCTGCACCAGTTTCAGCTTCAGACCGCCGCCGTTGAGGGTGGGTTCCTGGCCCGGCTCCTTGGCGGGGGTCTCGTCCAGATACTCCTCATAGCTGGCGATCTGGTCGTAGCGGATCAGCTCCGGCATCTTGCCCCGGCCGCCGGTGCGGTCGTCGATGTACAACATTCCAAGCTCATCGCAGAACACCAGCCCCATTTGCGACGGGGTGGAGGGGTATGCGTTGACCCGGAACTCGGTCTTGTCGAACACCTCGTCGAATACCCGCTTCATCCGGGCCATGTACTCCATGTGCTCCTTTGCTTCGTCCAGCGTCAGCTCGCTGAGCCGGATATATTTGGAGTACTTGTTGCCACAGTCATCACAGAGAAACTGTCCATCCCGGAGCTTGGAGCGGTGCAGGGTGCCGCACTCCTTGCCGCAGACCGCACAGTTCTGTTTTGCGAACAGGTTGGAAAAAAATCCCATCATGGTATGCTCCTTTCATTGTTCTGTATTTGTCAGATCAGGTCTGGTCGCTGTCGTCAAAGGGGTCGCCGCACTCCGGGCAGAACTTGGGCGGGTGAGCGGGGTCTGCCGGCTCCCAGCCGCATTTGTCGCACTTATATTTGGGCGTACCGGCGGGCTTGGGTTTGCCGCACTCGGAGCAGAACTTGCCTTTGTTCACCGCGCCGCAGCTGCAAGTCCAGCCTTCTGCTGCCGCCGGGCGGGGCTTGCCGCACTCCGGGCAGAACTTGCCGGTGACAGTGGCACCGCAACTGCAGGTCCAGCTGTCCGCAGCGGGCTTCGGCTCCGGCTTTTTGCTGCCGCATTCCGGGCAGAATTTTCCGGTAACGGTAGCGCCGCAGCTGCACTGCCAGCTGTCTGCCGGGGCGGGTGCGGGGCGGCTGACCTGCTGGGGTGCGTCCACGCTGTCCGGACGGGCCTGTTGGCCCATGGCGAACAGGTTCTGGGCGCTCATGCCGCCCATACCGCCTGCACCAGCTGCCATGCCCATGCCCATAAAGCCGGTCATGGCACCGGCGGTGTTGCCGGCGGCGGTCTTCATGGCATCAATCTGACCACCCACCAGACGGGCGGCAGCGGTGGTGGGGTCGGTGGTCATGGCGTTCTCTTCCCACTCGGTGATCTTCTTCTGCTGCTCCTCCGGGATGGACAGAGAGTTGATGTTGAAGGAGAACACCTCAATGCCCCGCTTTTTGCGCCAGACGTTGGACAGCTGCTCGTTGAGCGCCTCGGAGATCTCCAGCGTGTGGGCGGGGATCTCGTAATACTGCACCTTGTTGGCCGAAAGGGTGGCAAGGGCAGGCTGCAGGGCGTTCATCAGCTCGCTCTTCAGCCGGGGTGCGATCTCGGATGCGTCATACTGGGTGGAGACGTTGCTGCACACGTTGGTGTAGAACAGCAGCGGGTCGCAGATGCGGCAGGTGAAGCTGCCGTTGCACCGCAGGTTCACTGAGAGCTTGTAGCCCCGCTCCTCGCTGACCACCACCCGGAAGGGGATGGGGGTGGCGGTGCCGTACAGGATCTCGCCCAGCTCCTTGGTGTTGATGTAGTACACCCGCTGGTCCTTTCCGGTGTCGCCGCCGTAGGTAAAGCGCTTGGCTACGGTCTGGAAGGTTGCTGCCAGACTGTCGCCGAAGTTGCCGGTAAACACGCTGGGCTCGGTGGATGCGTCAAAGGTGAACTCGCCCGGTTCGGCGCACACCTCCACCACACGGCCCTGCTCCACGATGAGCATGCACTGTCCGTCTGCCACGGCGATGCCGCTGCCGTTGGTGATGATGTTGTCCTCGCCGTTGTTGGAGCTGCGGCGGGAGGTGCGCTTCTGGCCCTTGACCATCAGCACATCCTTGTCCAGAGAATCGCAGTAGAAAAATTCCTTCCACTGGTCTGCAAGGGTTCCGCCCAGTGCGCCCATACCTGCTTTGATAAGACCCATAGTAATTTCCTCCTGTTATTTGTTTGGTGTAAGCGACAACGCTTTGTCATCGCATTGCGTTCGGTTTCGGTCACGGTATAAAGGTTAGATCCGGGGAGTCGTTTTTCCAGTAAATGGGATGCGTATCCCGGTCAAACAGCACTTCTCCGGCGCGGTATTTCAGGCTGCAGCCGCTGGGGCTGCCGTCATCGTTCAGCAGAATGGCCCAGAACTCGCACGGCTTGCCGTTCTGATCGGTCAATGTAAAATGCAGCTCAGTGCCGTCCTCGGTGCGGCCCTGTGTTCCATCGGCGGTGCCGGTCAGAATGCCGCTCCACCCGTCCCATTCCACGCTCATACAGCAGCTGCCGTCCGGCAGGAAGGTCATCCAGCGGATGCCCTTTGCGGCCTCGTCTCCGGCACGGTAAGTGCCCCACAGCCTGCGGGGGATGGCGGTGTAGCCGATGTCGTCCCACGCCTCGGTGCGCTGAAAAACGTACCAGACCTCACTGCCCTTTTTGAGGCCGGTGGACTGCATCCGCAGCGAGCCGTCCTCCATCCTGGAGATGGTCCAGCAGCTTCTGCCGTCCTCGCTGAGGCTTGTCAGGTTCCAGCCCTGACTTTTTTCCCCGTCCCAGCCGGTCACAGCGCCGGCATTCAGCTCTCCGGTGCGGGTCTCGGCAGCGAACTGGATCTGCGGGCTGACGTATGTTTCCCGGATGAAGGAGACGGTCACCGTGCCGGTGATCTCGGCCTTTTCCAGCCGCAGGGTAAAGCTTTCGTTGCGGTCGGCGGGGGCATAGCTTTCACCCTGCGTCACCGCCGTGACTGCCATCCACTCGGCCAGCACCTGCCACTCCCAGTCCTGCGGCAGCGGCTGCGCATCCAGTGGGATGACCGGGGCATCGTTCACATACTCCTCCCCGGACGCGCTGAACCTGTGGACCACGAAGGAAATGTTTCCCTTACCGTCCAGCGAAAAAGGCAGCTCGTCCAGCGAAGTCCACCATGCAGTGTTTCCCTCTTTCAGGCTGCCGGTGGGCAGCATTCCTCTCTTGATGGCGGCTTGACGGTCCAGCTCATCCCGGCGCTTCACGTTGCGGTAAAGCGCCTCTTCCAGCGCAGCGGGGTCTGCCCCCATGCGCTGCAGCATCTGGGTGACGGTGAGCTGGTTTCCACTTTCAAAATCGAAGCACCAGCCGTCGTAGAAGGGGGCATCGGTACCGCCGTAGCAGCTGCTGACCACAAGGCTGACGCAGTCACCGTACCAGCTGGCGTTCCAGTTCATCTCCATGCAGATGTCCCACGAATCCGGGTCGGCTGCCTCCGGGCAGTCGGCGTACTCCTGCACATCGTATTCGTAGTAGCGGGTGATCTCGGCGTTGATGCGGGCGGCGTCGGCGCTGTCGCACTCCAGCCGGGGCAGATGGATGTTCAGCCGGACGGTGCCGCCGTTCTCTGCCTGCACCACCTTTTCAAGGGTGTACTGCTCGGTGATCGCCGCGGTGGCGTGCATGGAATCCGGCGGGGTCGATTTCAGTTCCCGGCTGCCAGCCGGGCGGGCAGAGGCTGCGGTCTTTGCCCCGCAGCCCGCCAGCAGCGCTGCCAGCAAAACTGCCGGTATCCAGCGGAACGCGTTGTGTTTCATGGTGGTTCTCCTGTGTTCTCGGCGGCTCCCGCCGTGGTCAGGCATCCGGGCAGCGGATCATCTGCACCCGGGTCTTTCCCTCGGCAAAGGGGTTTTGCCCGTCGATCATGGTAAGGTTCAGGGTCTCGTTGTACAGGTCGTACTTCACCGCCGCCACAAAGGTGATGCCCGGCATCCCGTCCGCCGTCTCGCTGGTCCAGACGCCCAGCACCATGCCCTCCGGCACCACGCCCAGATAGTCGGCGTAGCCCTGATAGAAAACGTTGTTGTCCTGCACGCCCATCTGGACGGAACCATTGCTTTCCACGTCCATCCAGTCAAACTGGTTGTCCGACATGTCGTTGAAGGCACCGACAGCCTCCGAGGGGATCTCCTGCGCGTTCCACTCTGCCGTCAGGGGAGCAAGCTCCAGCACAGAGCCATCCTCCTGATGCAGAATTACCTCTTTGCCGCTGCGTTCCAGCGCCACGCCCTGATTTGCAATATAGATAGGGTCCTGACAGACCAGAGCATTTCCGGATATAAGGCAGCGCAGCACATCCACATACTCCACCACGCCATCCTTGGTCAGCAGATAGACCACCGGGTGGAAGGACGCGCCCAGTTCTCCGATGCACACATCCACATACTCATTATAGATGCCAAGGATGGGGTAGGTGCGGTCCTGTTCCAGCCGGATGCCGTAATCCGCGTCCCATGCGGCGGTCTCCGGCGTGCGGCGGAGGGTGATGGTGCCCTGCGTTCCTTCCAGCTGCACCGAAGCGCTGCCGTAGGTATCGGTCAGCACCGTCTGCGGCTGCGGATCAGCAGCCTGCCGCGGGATCTCCACATCCCGCTGCCGCCAGCCCGACCCGGCGGGGGAGCTGCACCCACCCCGGAGCACCAGCCGGTCCTGCTCCGGCAGCAGCAGGCACAGGTCATCCAGCTGGTTGTTTTCCAGCGTGTTCATCCGCATGCTTGCCAGATTGCCGTCGCTGAGCAGGCCCTCGTAGTAGCCGCCCTGCGCCATGCGCCGGTCAAAGGTCTGCATGGCCCCGCGCAGCATCTGCTGCTGCACGGCATCCGGGTCCAGCCCCATGCGCTGCAGCATTTCCGTCACGGAGACCTGCTTTCCGGTGGCAAAATCGAAGCACCAGCCCCGGGAATACCCCGGGTCGGAGCCGCCGTCGTAGCGGAACATCACAAGGCTTACGCAGTCCCCGTACCAGTAGGCGTCCCAATTGATATAAGTATCCGGGTGCCACTCGTCCTGCTGGGGCTCGATCTCCGGGCTGTCCTCGTACTGTCGGAATTCTGCCGCATACATGGCGGCAAGCTCATCGTTGAGATAGGCGGCATCCGGGCCGTCGCACACAAGCTGCGGCACATGGATGTTCAGCCTATAGGTGATGCCCCAATCATCCCGGATGGTCTTTTCCAGTGTGAACTGCTCGGCAATGCGGTCTTTTTGTGCTGTCTGCACCGCCGTGTCTGCGGTGCTTTGGGAAGCTGCGCCGGAGCTTGCGGGGGCAGCGGGAGCCGCCGCACCGCCACACCCGGCCAGCACCAGCGCCGCCGCCAGCACCGCAGCGGCAAGGCGTTTGTATTTCATGGTCGTTCTCCTGTGATCTCAGCCGTAGCTGCGGGTCATCTGCAGCTGGGTCTCGCCCTCGGCAAAGGGGTTTTGCCCGGCGATCATGGTCAGGGTCAGGTTCTCGTTGTACTGGTCGTTCTTGAACGCCGCCACAAATTCGAGCTCCTCATCGGCAGAGATGCCCAGCACCACGCCCTCCGGCACCACGCCCAGATACGCGGCATTGCCCTGATAGATGCGGCTGTTGTCCTGCACGCCCAGCTGAACGCTGCCGTCACTGCCCAGATCCAGCCAGTTCCAGCCGTTTTCGTCGGTGTAGTTGTAGGAGCCGGTGACGGAATAGGGGATCTCCTGCGCGCTCCACTCTGCCGACAGAGGAGCCAGTTCCAACACAGAGCCATCCGCCCGGCGCAGGTTTACCTCGCTGCCGCTGCGTTCCAGCGCAGCGCCGTTGTTGGCAAAGTAGATGGGGTCCTGGCAGACCATGGCATTGCCGAACATGAGGCAGCGCAGCACGTCCACGTACTCCACCACGCCGTCTTTGGTCAGCAGATAGACCACCGGGCGGAAGAAGCCGTCCTCCTGATCCCCGATGCACACATCCACATATTCATTGTAGGCGCCAAGAATGGGGTAGGTGCGCGTCTGTTCCACCCGGATGCCAATGTCGCCCCACTGATTGATCCTTGGCGCAGGGCTCAGGGTGATGGTGCCCTGCGTTCCCTTCAGCTGCACCTGCACCCCGTCGTAGGTGTCGGTCAGCACCGGGGTGTCGGCGGGGGCGGCGGAGGTCAGCGGGATCTCCACATCCAGCTGCTGCCAGCCCCAGTCGGTCTCGGAGCAGTACTTGCCCCGGAGCACCAGCCGGTCCTGCTGGGGCAGCAGCAGACACAGGTTTTCCAGTTCATTGTATTCCAGCGTGCCCATCCGCATTTCCGACAGGTTTCCGCCGAGGCGCAGGCCCTCGTAATACGCGCCCTGCGCCATCTCCCGGTCAAAGGCCTGCATGGCCTGCCGCTGCACCTGCGTCTGCACTTCGTCCGGGTCCAAACCCATGTGCTGCAGCATCTCGGCTGTGGTGATCTGCCTGCCAGTGGCAAAATCGAAGCACCACCCGCTGTAATACCACGGGGCGTCCTCGTAATCGTGGCTGCGCATCACCAGACTGACGCAGTCGCCGTACCAGTAGGCGTCCCAGCCGATCTCGGTCTGTGGGCACTCTTCGCCCTGCGGCACCTCAGCGTCCGGGTAGCTTTCATAATCCATGTATTCCGCCGCATACATGGCAGCAAGTTCCTCGTTGAGAGCGGCGGCGTCCGGGCTGTCGCACACAAGCTGCGGCACATGGATGCTCAGCTTCATCACGCCGATCATCTCGCCCCGCACCGTCTTTTCAAGGCTCCATTGGTCGATGATGCGCTCCTTTTGCGCCGTCTGCACCGCCGGGGCTGCGGCGCTTTGGGAAGCTGCGCCGGAGCTTGCGGGGGCAGCGGGAGCCGCTGCGCCGCCGCAGCCGGTCAGCAGCAGCGCCGCAGCCAGAACCACAGCAGCAAAACATTTGTGTTTCATGGCTGTCTCCTTTTCTATGGTGTGGTTCAGCCGTCTCCTATGCCTTGCCACTTGTCGATGATGTAGGCGGCCCAATAGGTCTTGTCGTTGATATCCACCACAGTGATGCCTACCTTATTCACCACCGGGTCGTCCTCATGAAGCCCCGGCACACCGCCGTAGTCCTTGATCAGTTCATCCACCAACTGTTGGAACTGGGCCTCTGTGGCGGGGTAAAGGCGATCCATGCTGTAAAGGTGCTTTCCTTCGTGGTCAAAATCCACGCCTACCCGGTACTGATTGAGCATACCGAAGATAGCCGTGGAGCCGGCACTGTAACCGGCTTCGTTCAGACCTTCCCACATCTTTGCGGAATAGTCGCCCTCCATCCGCAGCCTGAGCCCTTCGTCCGACGGGAACTCCGGGCTTATCCACAAACATCTGCACATCTGCCTGAATGGCGTGTTCCAGACCCTTGCTGTACTCGAACTTGATGTTCTCCACCTTTCGCCGGGCCAGTTCTGCGTTGAAGATGGTCAAAATCTTTTGCCCGTCCCGGATCACAGGGATCGGCGGCGAAGGAGGCGTTTCTGTGGCGGAGCCGGAGCTTGTGGAGCCGGAGGAGCAGCTATCGTCACAGCCTGCCAGCGCCAGCATCACCGCCGATGCGCCGGAGAGCTTCAGGAAAGTCCGTCGGTTCATCTCTTTCATGGGGGGTGCTCCTTTCTATAAAGCCCCGGACACAGGGGGAGTGTGCCCGGGGCAAACAGGGGGACTTGTTCTCTTATGCCTTGTTATTTCGGAACACAACAGCGGTCATGTAGGTCTTGCCCTGAACCACCGGGAGATAAATGCTGATGAACTCTGCCTTGGTGCTATTAGAATTGTCCAGCAGTTTTGCTACAAAAGCCCGAACGGCAGTATTCTCGCAAGAATACTCATCCTCCAGAGCCACCACATTCTCGGGAGACGGTTCGGAGATGCCGGCCATACCTGCCAAACTGTCCTTGCCATACTTGTTCCGTATCTTGTCCTCAAGTCCATTGAGTTCCCCAAAAATGATCTTGTGGTCAGGGTCTTTCAACGTATGCGGTGTCTCGTTGGCCTCTTCAAAAACACGTCCGTAGCACCTTATGGCACCCACCGCATCCTGATTGAGGGTCAGCTGCTCGTGGACAACCGCCCCTGCATCGTGCTTTTCCTTCCAGACCTTGTTGATAGCTGTCAGCAGCTCGGCTTCCTTGCCGGTGGGTGCTGCGGGGGGGGTGGGGGGGCCCCCCCCGCAGTACAACC
>OGOH01002592.1_pt1 | contig 11096 bp, 8 predicted proteins | sample 1552571 | NCBI WGS metagenome assembly OGOH01 (sample SAMEA2580170, study PRJEB22360) | human gut metagenome | biome: human gut; feature: human-associated habitat; material: faeces | place: Denmark | collected 2008/2010
TTTGCGGCAGGTGCGGCAGGAATAATAATGGGAATGATACTTATTAACAGTATGAATGATAAGAGCCAGAATATATCCAATGAGTGTATGCAGGCAGTAACATTGATGGCAGATACACAGACATCAATTGAAAAGGTGCAGAAATATGCCAACAGCTCGGCAGCATTCAGAATGCAGAGCCGTGTTAATGGCGGCAGTAATAACAATACAGCAGGCAGTAACAGTGATAATAGTGGAAATAATATAGCTGATAACAACAGTAATAATGCTGGTGGCAACACACAGCCAGCAGGAGCTGCTGATAGCAGTGCAGGGCAGTCGGGAACAGATACAGCAAAGCAGGGTATGGCACAACAGTCAGGTGATACTAAGGATAATGCTACAGATATGCAGGAAAATATGGAGAATGTAATTCAGACATTGACAGATACATTTGATGAGCTTGAAGCTGTAATTAATAAGTTCGGCAATGCAGATGTTCTTGAAGGACTTAGTGAATATAAAGAAGTATATGATGAATACAGCAGTAAAATCCAGTCAATCTTAAGTGGTGACAGTTCAAGTATGGATGATTTCTTTGAGCTTACAGCTGAAGGTGATGATGGCATAACAACTAAGCTTGAAAATGCGGCAGATAACCTTAACGCTTTAATAAGTGCACAGGTAAGCAGTGCCTCAGATGAACTTAACAGCCAGTATTCTTTATCAGTAAAAGCATTTTCTGCAATACTTGTAGTTATGATTATTATGGGTGTGGCAATTACTTTAATGATATTTGCAATTATAAGACCTCTAAAGTCAGCAAGCAGCCAGCTTAATAATATGATAGAAGATATTGAGGATAATAATGGCAACCTTACAGCAAGAATTAATGTTATGTCGGATGATGAAATTGGCATATTGGTAGACGGAATTAATATATTTATTGAGAAGTTACAGCTCATAATGAAGGATATTAATGTACAGTCTGAGGTGCTTAGGACATCATCAGATAATATGAACTTACAGGTGGCAGATGTTAATAACAATGCTAATGAGGTATCAGCGGCAATGCAGCAGATGGCGGCTTCTATGCAGGAAGTGTCTGCAACAGTAGAACAGATTAATGCAGGTGCAGATAATATATTTGAGGCAATTGTCAATGTCAATGAGCAGATAGAACAGGGCAATAAGATAACTGGTGATATACAGAACAAATCCGTTAAATATATGCAGGATACTAATCGTGGCAGGGAAGCAGCTAATGCTATGGTACAGAATATAAGAGAAGGACTTACAGGTTCTATTGAGAACAGCCGTCAGGTTGAAAGAATACAGCAGCTTACTGATGATATTTTAAATATATCATCACAGACTAATATGCTTGCACTTAATGCAAGCATAGAGGCGGCAAGAGCCGGAGAAGCAGGAAGGGGATTTGCGGTTGTTGCAGAGCAGATAAGAAATCTTGCTGATGAGAGCAGAAATATAGCTAATAATATTCAGGAGATAAGTCTTATTGTCACAGAAAGCGTATCAGCACTTACAGGCGATTCACAGCGACTTATAGATTATGTTGATGAAAGCATACTTGCAGATTATGAAAAATTTAGCGGCATTACCAATGATTATAGAAATGATGCTTCAAGAGTTAATGATATATTAAAGAATTTTGCAGAAAATGCCAGAACTTTAAAGAACACAATGGCAGAGATGAATTCAGGAATTAGTGATATTTCAACTACAATAGATGAAAGTACTAAGGGTATTAATGAAGCGGCTGATGGTGTGAGCGGAATTGTCAATTCTATAGATGATATAGAAAAAGAGGCAGAGAATAATATTATTATAGGACAGAAGCTTCAGGGTTATGTCCAGGTATTTAAGAAATTCTAATATATAAATTTAATATATAGCAGCTTCGCACTATACTTAATCCTCCAAATGTAATATAATAGTTAAGATTAAGATAATTTAACTATATATTACGTTTGGAGGATTTTTATTTTGAAAAAGTCTAATGCAACAGCATTATTGCCGGTTTTAGTATTTCTGGTGCTATACCTTGGACTTGGCATTATATTTGAATATATATGTAAGATACCAATGGGATTTTATAACATACCTATTATTGTAGCATTTCTTGCGGCAATACTTGTAGCGTGTATACAGAACAGAGATGTATCTTTTGATGAAAAGTTACAGATTATGGCAGGCGGGCTTGCTGATAAGAATATTATAACTATGCTTCTTATATTCCTGACAGCAGGTGTGTTTGTAGGTGTTGTTGGAAGAAGCAGTGCAGAAAGTGTGGCATATTTTATGCTTAATCTTATACCAGCTAAGTTTGCAGTTGCAGTGCTTTTTATTGTTGCATGTTTTGTGTCAACAGCGATGGGTACATCAGTTGGGACGATAACGCTTATAACACCGATTGCGGCTGCGGTATCAGAGGCTTCTGGATTTAATATGGCACTATGTGTTGCATCTGTTATGGGCGGTGCGATGTTTGGTGATAACCTATCATTTATATCAGATACAACAATTGCGGCGTGCAATGGACAGGATTGTGCTATGAGAGACAAGTTCAGGGAGAACTTCTGGATTGCATTTCCGGCAGCGGTTGTCACACTTGTAATTATACTTATACTTTCATTTGGAACAGATATTTCAGGAAGAGTAACACACGAGTATAATCTTGTTCAGGTAATACCATATGTATTCGTGCTTATTGGTGGAATAGCAGGAATAAATGTATTCGTTGTGCTGCTGATAGGAATTGTAACAGGAACATTTATTATGCTTGTGACAGGTCATATTGGTGTATTTGAATTAATAACAAGTATGGGTTCGGGCGTATCTGGAATGTTTGAAACCTGTATGGTTGCCATTCTTGTGTCTGCTATGTGTGCCTTAATAAGGGAATATGGCGGATTTACGGCACTTCTAGGCTGGGTTAAAAGAACCTTTAAAGGAAAGAAAGGCGGACAGCTTGGTATGGGGCTTCTGGTCGGGGCTATGGATATTGCAACAGCGAATAATACAGTAGCGATAGTTATGGCTAATCCAATCGCTAAGGAGATGGCAGCAGATTATGGAATATCCAATAGAAAAGCAGCTTCGCTTCTTGATACATTTTCGTGTGTATTTCAGGGGATTATTCCTTATGGAGCACAGATGCTTGTTGCTATATCAGCGGTTAATGAGCTTGGTTATGAGATGTCAGCATTTCAGATACTTCCGGTTCTTTTCTATCCGATGATGCTGCTTATAAGCTCGCTTATATGGATATTTATAATTCCTGCAGACAGATAAACTTAACTGGTAACTTTTAACTTCACGCCAATTAATATGGAGGATTTTCTCATGGCTAAAGACACTAAGGATGGTAACAATTTAAACGAAAAAAGCTATGTTAATAAAAAGCTGCTGCAGTGCTACTTGATTATATCAATGGTACTTTTGGCGGCATATATAATGGAACTTGTTAAGGGAAATAGAACGGCAGGATATGTGTTTGTATTTTCGATTATTCTTATTGTGCCGGTTATTATGGCAGTATTCGCATATAAGAAAAATGCTGAGAGTAAAATAGTCAGGTCAATTACGGCAATAGGCTATGGAATATTATATGCCTTTGTATTATGGACATCAGTAAGTATTCTTTCATTTACTTATGCAATTCCTATGATAATTGCAATATCTATGTTTGCAGATAAAAAGTATACCTTAAAGGTTGGTATTGCAAGTGCACTTATTAATATTGTATATATTATTATCCAATATGTTAATGTTGGAATAACAAGCAGTGATATGGTTGATTATGAAATACAGATTGCATTTATGACACTTGTTGTAGCATTTTCTTATATTACAACAGATGTACTTGGACATATATCAGCTTATAAGCTTGAGACAATTGAAGCAGAGAAGGCTAAGACTGATGATATGCTTGATAAGATAATCAAAGCTAATGATAACCTCTGCAAAGAGATTGACAATATCAATGATGAGTCAAAGAATATGCAGGAACAGGCGGAAGGAAGCCAGCTTGCAGTATCACAGATGGTATCAGGTGCTAATGAGCTTGCAGGAACAGTGCAGAACCAGCTTGAGATGACAGAGAGTATTGGGGAGCTTACAGAGAATGCAAGAACGATTATTGAGGATATCAAGAAGCAGTTCGATACAACAACAGATATTACTAAGACAGGCAATATCAATATGGAACAGCTTGAAAATGTATCAAAGAACAGCAGTGATATTGGCAGTGATGTAAGTGGTGCTATGAATGAGCTTACAGCTAAGACAGAAGAAGCTAAAGTGATTCTTGGAATGATTAACGGAATTACAAGACAGACAGCACTCCTTGCACTTAATGCAAGCATAGAAGCTGCGAGAGCAGGTGAGGCAGGAGCAGGTTTTGCAGTAGTTGCACAGCAGATTAAGCAGCTTGCAGAGGAGACACAAAAGTCAACAGAGGAGATAGAGAATATTATCGTAGCACTGGCAGAGCAGGCTGAGAAAGCTGGGTTTAGTGTTAATAATCTTCTTTCGGCCAATGAGAACCAGATGGAATTAGTGAACCAGTCAAAGAAATCATTTGATGCGATAAGAGATGACATAAGGGATATTCAGGTAAAGATAGACGAAGAATACAATTATATGGATAATATCACAACAAGCAACAATGAGATTACACAGCAGATAGAAAGCCTTAGTGCATTCAGTGAAGAGCTTCTTGCCAACACAGAGAATACACGGGAACTCAGTAATAAGACTATTAATGGAAGCAGGAATATTAATAATCTTTTAGATGATGTAATGAAAGAAGTCAGCATTTTGCAGATGATAATAGACAGTAAAGATGAATAGAGAATAGTACTGTAACGCTGCGTTAAGTTGCAGGAAGGAACGAGGAGTAAAATGTCAAAGAACAATATTATACTTATAGGTATGCCGGGAAGCGGTAAAAGCACACTTGGAGTTGTACTTGCCAAGAAGATAGGATATTCATTTATAGACTCTGATATTGTGATTCAGGATACATATAAAAAGACGCTTGAGCAGCTTATAGAAGAAAATGGCGATACTGGCTTTATTAAGATTGAGAATGATGTGAATTGTTTAATATCTCCAGAGCATACAATTATAGCAACAGGTGGAAGTGCTGTATATGGAGATGAGGCTATGGAGCATTTTAAGCAGATAGGAACAGTTATATATTTAAAAGTTTCAGAAAAAGAGCTTGAGAGCAGATTAGGGAGCCTTAAAGAAAGAGGTGTTGTATCCAACGGCAAGTCTACAGTAGAAGAAATCTTTGAGGACAGAAAAAGGCTCTATGAGAAATATGCAGATATAACAATTGTTCAGGAGGGCCGTGATATAAGAATGATTGTTGAGGATATGTATAAGAAGCTTACAAAGCTGATATAAAAGTGAGAAATAATTGAAATAATTATAAAACTATAGAAAAATATCTCCTTTTGTGGTACTATTAAAGATAGTAACATACGGAGGAGGTATTTTTTTAATGCAGGATAAATATAAATACACAGATGTGAGTGAAAGAAACAGAAGAATGAATAGGTTCTATATAGTGGCGACTTCTCTACTTGGTTTGATGTTTCTTTTTTATCTGTGGATGAAGCAGTTTAATCACAATATTCCATCAGTAGTTGTGTATTGTAACACAGCACTTATTGCTGTATTTGTAGCTGTTAATGTCATAGTTTACAGAAAGAATACAGCGACAAGATATTTAAAGGTTATGTCAACTATTGAGATTGGAATAGAATATCTGTTAATTGGTGTGCAGACAGATGCAAGCTTTATCAGTTATGCTATTCTTGGAATATTTATACTTCAGATTCCTTATTATGAGAAGAAGTCGTTGAAAAGAACTGCGGCAGGAATGTTGATTTTATACATAATTGTAACTGCTGTGCAGGCTTCAAAGGGAATATATGGACAGGACGTTAATGCAGTATGTTCAATATTTATGATAGTGCTTATAGGTGTTGTTATATTGGAAGTTGGTAAATTAACAATTCTGTTTAATGATGATGCTGTTAATTCGGCTAAAGATGAACATAGCAGAATAAAAGAGATTTTAGATAATATAATTATGGTATCAGGTGTTGTCAGCAATGAAACTAAGAAGAGTGATAAGCTTATCAATGAACTCGTTGATACAACTAATACAGTAACTAACAGTATGAAAGAGATATCTGCGGCAACTAATATGACAGCGACAAGCATAGAAGAGCAGAGCAGTATGACAACAACTATACAGGAGGCTATTGAACATACAGGAAAGGCTTCTGATCAGATGGTTGAGCTGGCTGTTAATTCTAACGACAGTATACAGAAGAATATTGTTGTTATGGACGAATTAAGAAAGCAGTCTGAGCAGATAACAGATACTAATAAGTCTGTTACTGAGTCTATGCAGAGATTACAGGAAAAGACTAAGAACGTGGAAAATATTGCTGGAATGATACTTAATATATCAAGCCAGACTAACCTTTTAGCACTTAATGCTTCAATTGAAAGTGCAAGAGCTGGTGAAGCAGGAAGAGGCTTTGCGGTTGTTGCTGAGCAGATAAGACAGTTAGCAGAACAGACAAAGAATTTTACAGAAGATATTACTAAGATAACTAATGAACTTAATGATAATGCAGATGAAGTTGTTGTATCTGTTAATTCTTCCGTTGAGGCAACTAAAGAGCAGGGCGAGAGAATAATTGAAGCGGCACATACATTTGAACAGCTTAACAAGAATATAGAAACACTTATAGAGCATATTGATGTTGTTAATAAAGAAATAGCAGGTCTTTCAGACTCTAATAATAAGATTGTAGAGAATATTTCACAGTTATCAGCAGTTACGCAGGAAGTAACAGTCAATGCCGAGCAGGTACATAATATGAGTGAACAGAACCTTGAGTATGCAAAGCAGGTTAAAGAAGCTGTTGGCAATATTAGAATTACATCAGAGAAAATGGAAATAGAAGAATAAAAGTATTTGGATGTACAAAATGATTGTTATAAATTTATCGAAAATTATACGAAAAAACGATTAAATTGTTGAAAAAAATATTAAAATGTTGTAAAATATTGATAACATATAATCAATTATTTGATCGGAGGCGTGTAATATGTTGTTTCAGATTTATGACGAAGGTGCCATTTACCAGTTATTAGGCTGTGTTCTTGTCTTTGCAGGACTCGTTATCTGTAACGAACTTGCAAGACGTTCTAAATTTGGTGGATTGTTATTCTTTATTATAATTCCAATCGCACTTACAATCTATTTTGTGGCTATCCAGATAGGAGCTGCACAGGGTGCTTCATGGGCACTTAATAATACTACATATAGATATATGAATGGATGGTTCCATTATGCTAAGCTTTATGCCGCTACAGCAGGCTGTATCGGATTTATGATGCTTAAGTATAAGTGGAGCATAGGTAAGACAGAATGGTTTAAAGTATTCCCATTCTTAATCGTTGCCATTAATATTCTTATCGCTGTTTGTAGTGATTTTGAATCAGCAATCAAAGGTGGAATTAATGGCGGCTGGTGGTTCTCTAACGAGGGTGTATGGCTTTACGGTGGCTGGTGGAACTGGCTTAACGGTATCGCAGGCTTAATCAATATCTTCTGTATGACAGGCTGGTGGGGGATTTACTCATCAAAGAAGCAGGATGATATGTTATGGCCAGATATGACAATATGGTTCATTGTTGCATATGATATATGGAACTTCACATATACATATAACAACCTTCCAACACATACTTGGTATTGTGGTGTTGCATTACTTCTTGCTCCTACATTTGCTAATGCGTTATGGAACAAGGGTGGCTGGATTCAGAACCGTGCTAATACACTTGCAATATGGTGTATGTTCGCACAGGTAGTTCCATTATTCCAGGTTGACGGAATATTTGCTACACTTCCAGTCCTTTACAAGTACACAGGAGCTAAGTCAGGAATGGAACTTACACATTATACATTAGAGCAGATGAATGCCGCAGGTGCATATCCAGTTGCTCAGGGTGTAATGGCTATTCTTGCAGTAGTAGCTAACGTAATCTGTATCTCAGTTATCATTAAGAGAGCTATTGAACAGAAGAAGAATCCATACAAGAACGAAATCTTTGCAGGAACTAGAGATTTTGAACAGGCTATGGACAGAGCATAATATATGTGGGTTAATATATCAGTATTGTGATAATTATATATAGATATTGATATATATGGATACATTAAGTATCAAAAGATAAAACAACAAAATACAATGATTATATGAAGATAAGAATACCTTTCTGTTGCAGGGACAATCCTTAACAACAGAAAGGTATTTTTGTATTATAATTATTGCCGTAGTTATATAGTAAGTTGCTAAAGAATACTTTGCTGTGCTATACTAATAATATTAATATGCACCTTTGATGGGTGTAGGAATGGAGGCACATTATGATTAAAAAGATTAAGGGAATTAAAATCGAACTTATAATTATATCAATAGCGTTATTTGTGTTAGGTCTTTTCCTTACAATATTTCCTGAGGTATCACAGATTATCATATGCAGGGCAGTAGGAATTGCATTATGCGTATGGGGAGTGTTAAGGCTTATGACATATTTCAGAATGTCAAGGGAAGATGTATTCGTATCATTCGGACTTGTACAGGGTATATCATTACTTGCATTTGGAATATTCTTTGTTATGAGACCAGAAGCTATTGCAGTATTTTTTGGAACAGCTATTGCCATAATAATTATTATTGACGGTATATTAAAGCTTCAGTATGCAATAGAATTCTATCATATGGAAGCACAGCGCTGGTGGATAGAGGCAATTGTTGCAGCATTAATGGTTGTTATGGGTGTTGTTGCATTATTTAACCCATTTGGTTCATCAACTGTACTTATGATGTTTGTTGGAATTGTGCTTATGGTTGAGGGCTTAAGTGACCTTATATCTATTATAAGAATATCTTCGTTTATTAAGAATTTAAGAGGATAGTGTATTGTCGGGAGGCGGAATAGAATTTGTCTCTGGCATAATTAAGATTAATACAATTATTGAAGTGGTAATCGTAACTGCTGTTATTAATGAATTATTATAATGAAATTATATTGCTGTGGCGGCAGCCAGGCCTTATAAATGTAAAAATATGGAGGAAATAATTAAAATGTCGGATAAAGTAATATACGCAGCTATACTTGGAGCAGGAACAGTAGGACTTGGAACATACAAATTATGTGAGGCTATGAGTGATGAGATAAAGCATAAGACAGGAGCAACACTTGTTATTAAGAAGGTTCTTGTAAGAAATTTATCTAAGAAAAGAGAAGGTATTCCAGATGAAATTCTTACAGATAAGTGGGAAGATATAATTAATGACAAGGATATCAGCATTGTTGTTGAGCTTATGGGTGGAATTCATCCAGCTAAGGATTATGTTCTTGAGGCGCTTAAGGCTGGCAGGCAGGTTGTTACAGCTAATAAGGATCTTATTGCTGAGTATGGAGAGGAAGTTGGCAATGCGGCTAATAAAGCAGGAGCAGACCTTCAGTTTGAGGCGGCTGTAGCTGGTGCAATACCAATTATCAGACCATTAAAGCAGAGTATGACTGGTAACCATATCACAGAGATTATGGGTATTGTTAATGGTACGACTAATTATATTCTTACTAAGATGACAGAGAGTGGAATGGACTACAAGGAAGCTTTGGCAAAGGCTACAGAGTTAGGTTATGCAGAAGCAGACCCGACAGCAGATGTGGAAGGATACGATGCAGGAAGAAAGATAGCTATTATGGCTTCTATTGCATTTAACTCAAGAGTAACATTTGCTGATGTATACACAGAAGGTATTACTAAGATTTCCGCAGATGATATTAAGTATGCCAAGGAATTTGGCTATGTAATCAAGCTTTTAGGTGTTGCCAAGAATACAGAGGACGGAATTGAAGTAAAGGTTCACCCAATGCTCATACCTAATAATCATCCTCTTGCAAATGTTAATGATGCTTTTAATGCTGTATTTGTACACGGTAAGGCTATGGATGATGCAATGTTTATGGGACGAGGTGCAGGACAGATGCCGACTGCCAGTGCAGTTGTAGGTGATATAATTGATGTATGCAGAAATATAGTACACGATTCCTGCGGAAGAATTGGCTGTTGCTGTTATAAGAATCTTGAAGTGAAGGATATAACAGATACTAAGAGCAAATTCTTCTTAAGACTTGAAGTTGCAGACAAGCAGGGCGTTCTTGCCAATATTGCAAGCGTTCTTGGTAACAGCGGTGTAAGCATAGCACAGGTAGTTCAGAAGAGCGGCAAAGACGGAGTTGCTGAACTTGTTATTATAACAGCAGAAGTTCTTGAGAAGAACTTTAATGATGCTATGGCTGTATTTAAGGGACTTTCAGCAGTTAAGAATATAGCTGGTGTTATAAGAGTGTATTAAGATTAACAGAAAGGCAGTTGATAATGGCGGCTAAATATTATGCAGTAAGAAAAGGCAGAAATACAGGAATATATAGAACATGGGATGAATGTAAAAGTCAGGTGTTCCAATATGCCGGAGCTGAATATAAAAGCTTTACAACTGAACAGGAAGCTCTTGAATATATTGGCAGGCTTAAGAATAATGATGTCCAGAGTGAGAGCTATGCGTATGTTGATGGTTCTTTTAATATAGTAACGGGTGTCTATGGATATGGCGGATTTCTTGTATATAATAATGAAAAATATATCATTACAGGAAGTGGCAGTGATAGTGAAATGGCTTCAATGCGTAATGTAGCCGGTGAAATTCTTGGAAGTATGGCGGCAGTAGAGAAAGCAATAGAACTTGGCGTTAAAAGTGTAGATATATATTTTGATTATATGGGAATAAGAGCGTGGGCACTTGGAGAGTGGAAGCGTAATAAGAAAGGTACTATAGCTTATTATGATTATATGCAGTCAGTAAAAGATAAGATAGCCATTAATTTTGTTAAAGTTAAGGGACATTCAGGTGTTGAAGGTAATGAGGAAGCCGACAGGCTGGGTAAGGAAGGTGTAGGGATATTTTAAAAAGAAAAAAAACAGA
>OGOH01002594.1_pt1 | contig 11093 bp, 9 predicted proteins | sample 1552571 | NCBI WGS metagenome assembly OGOH01 (sample SAMEA2580170, study PRJEB22360) | human gut metagenome | biome: human gut; feature: human-associated habitat; material: faeces | place: Denmark | collected 2008/2010
CGGCGCTGTGGCGGGCCTACCTGCTCAAGGAGGGCCTGCGGGCGGTCTTCCGGGCGGGGCCGGGCGAGGCCGCCGACGAGCTGGACGGCTGGCTCGCGTGGGCATGCCGCAGCCGGATACCCCGCTTCGTGGAGCTGTCCCGCAAGGTCCGCAGGAAGCGCCGGGGCATACTCAGGTCGATAGAGCTCGGCGTCTCCAACGCGAGGGTCGAGGCGGTGAACAACAAGATCAAGGTGGCCATCAGGCAGGGCTACGGCTTCCGCAACATCGACAACCTGATCGCCCTCGTGATGCTCAGGTGCTCGGACTTGAAGCCGGCCCTGCCGGGGCGCGAGGCGTAGGGACTACCCACACGAACTCACGAAGGCTCCCATTTAGGGACAGGTTTATTTTGGCAGGTTAGCCGATGGGCTCGGTGTATTTGGCGCGGTCGGTGCGCTGGATGCGCTTGGAGACATGGAGCGGTCGGCCGTCGGTGTCGTAGACGTAGTCGGTGATCAGGATCAGCGCCTGCCCGCGCTCAACGTTGAGCAAAAACGCCTCGTTTTGCGAGGCATAGCACACCTCAAAGGTCTTGTGCCCCTGTGCCGGCGCGCGATGGAATTCTTGGCGCAGCGTCGCGTAGAGTGAACCGTTGATATCGCGATCGATGAGTGCTTCAAAGCTCGGTGGTAGATAGGTGGTCTCCAGGCACAGCGGCGCATCGTCCAGGTAGCGCAGGCGGACAAGTTTGACGAGCTTGCTGCCCACGGCGGCATCAAAGAACTTAGCTATGCTGCCGCCCGCCTTGGTAAAGCCCGAGTCCACCGTGCGCGTGGTGGGCTTCATGCCCTGGCCTTCGACCTGCTTGGTATAGCTCGAAAACACCAGGTTGTTCTCGTGGAGCGCGGGCGTGTCGGCCACAAAGGCGCCACGCCCGCGCTCGGTGCGCACCAGGCCCTCATCAACGAGCACTTTAAGGGCATGGCGCACGGTGCTGCGCGACAGCCCCGATTCGTCCATGAGCTCCATCTCGGACGGCAGTTTGTCTTCGCGTGCGTAGGTGCCGGCGGCGATGCGGTCACGCAGCATGCCTGCCAAGCGCTCGTATTGGGCCAGTTTCTTTTTAGACGAAGCATTCATGCGATCAACCTGTATCTAACTTGTATGCGAGTCTAATCAAGCATGTATTCAATACAACAACAAAACTGCTGGTAACGAGAAGTCGAAAACCTTACCAGCAGAATTTCTAAGTCAAATATAGCATACAACTAGTCGACATAACCAAAACATGTATGTAACTTGTATGCCATCGAGAGCATCAAACGAGAAGAAAGGCTGATGCACGATGACTACTCAGGAACAGGTTAAGGATGTCGTCTCCCAGGTTTTGGCTGACAAGGCAGACAAGGGCGGCATCAAGCGCGTCGTGTGGATTGGCGCCGGCGGATCCAACGGCGGCAACTATCCTGCCCAGTACTTTATGGAGCACGAGGCCACGCAGGTCGTGAGCTCCAGCTACACCAGCAACGAGTTCGTGCACGCAACCCCCGCCTACGTTAACGAGAACACCCTGGCCGTCGTCGTGTCCATGCGCGGCACCAAGGAGACCATCGTCGCCGCCCAGGTCGCCAAGGACCACGGCGCCAGCACCATCGCCATCTATGTTGACGAGTCCGGCCTCACCGAGGTCTGCGACTACAAGATCCAGTACGACAGCTTGGCCGTCGACGAGTCCTGCATGGGTCGTACCAACTCCGCCGTCGTGACCATGATCGCCATGGAGCTCACGCAGCAGACCGAGGGCTATGCCGAGTACGAGACCGCTATGGCTGCGTTCGACTTGGTTGACCCCATCTATCGTAAGGCCGTCGAGTACACCCGTCCGCTCGCTGCCAAGTGGGCCGAGCAGAACGCCGACAAGCCCTGCATCAACGTGATGGCTCAGGGTCCGCTCTTTGGTGCCGCCTACGTCTTTAGCATCTGCAACGTGCAGGAGATGCTGCAGATCGACTCTTGCACCATCAACACCTGCGACTTCTTCCATGGTCCCTTCGAGATCCTGGACAAGCGCACCTCGCTGTTCCAGCTCATCAGCGTCGGCCGCAGCCGCTGCAACGACGAGCGCGGCATCCGCTTCGTCAACCAGTACGGTGGCGAGCGCGTCTATCAGCTCGACGCCAAGGAGCTCGGCCTCAACGACATTAAGGACAGCGTGAGCGAGTACTTCAACCACCTGATCTTTGCCCCGATCCTCAACAACGTGTACATGCGCGCGCTCTCTGCCGTCACCCACAAGGACTACATGACGCGCCGCTACATGTGGAAGCTGGATTATTAGTTACGGCGTTTTACCAAACGCCGCAACGGCTCGACGCTGCAAACCCACCTGAGCGGCAATCTGCCTTTCAGCTTCAGCGGCATGACCAGAAGGTCAATGCCGCTTCGCTTCAAGGCACCTTGCTCGCTCAGGTGGGTTTTCGCTGGCGTTGCCAAAGCATCGGTGTCGCCTTGGCCCAGATGCGGCACTTGGAGACGTTCGGCACTTGGGGACAGTCCTAGTCATTGGGGACAGGTTACTTTACACCAAGTTGGCGCATATGAACCTGACCCCTTTGCACCAATGGGTTGTAGCGGTAGAGCAGATTTTTCCGCTCGCCGATTTGTGTCTTGAAAAATGTATATAACGACTATAACGTAGTGTGAAACATATTGGAAACAATACCGAGGAGGCTGCGTTGAAGAAAAGCAATCTGGGCTATGTGCTGGTGCTGGTCGCCGCGCTTATGTGGGGCAGCATCGGAATCTTTGTAAACGGCATCTCGGCCATGGGCGTTTCGTCCCAGAGCATGGCTGCCTTTCGCCTGTTGGTCGGAGCGCTTATCTTGGCGCCGGTCCTGATGTTTATGGGCTGCCGTCCGGGTGAGGGGTCTACCGTGGCTCAGGGTCCGCTGGCACTGTTCAAGGCAAGCCCTAAAGAGCTTGTTCCCTGCGCGCTTGTCGGTATCGTCGGTCTGGCCGCCGCCAACACCTGCTATTACGAGTGCATGGGCGAGGTGGGCATGTCCACGGCCTCGGTGCTGCTCTATACCTCACCGGTGTTTGGCGTCGTGCTCGGCCGCGTGCTTTATCGCGAGGACGTGACCCCCAACAAGCTCGTTGCCATCGCTTTTAACATAGGTGGCTGTGTACTTGCAGTGACCAATGGCGACCTTTCCGGTTTCCATTTTTCGGTTTGGGGCGTCACGTCGGGCGTGATTGCAGGCTTTTGTGGGGCGTCGCTCGCGGTGTTTAGCCGGATAGCAACCAAGACGGTCCACCCGCTGGCCGTTACGTTTTGGGGTCTTGTTTTTGGCGGTGCGGTTATGGCAGCTATCGCGGCTCCGTGGCCGGATGTCGCCGCGGCAATGTCGCCACAGCTGCTGCTGCTGTTCCTTGGCTTTGGACTCATCCCCACAGCCGTAGCTTACATCTTATATATGCAAGGTCTGTCCATGGGGCTCGAGACATCGAAAGTTCCCGTCGTAATGTCTTTCGAGACGGTCGTCACCGTACTGGTGGGCATTGGTGTCTATGCCGAGTCCGCCGGCGCGATCAAGGTTCTGGGCATTGTGCTGGTGCTCGCGTCCATCCTGATTATGAACACCGACTTCTCCAAGCTGCGCAACAGTGTGTTTGTCGGTCATGTCGCTGAGAGCATGACCTTTAAGCCCAACGCGTGGTGGACGGAGAAATCGCAGGACATGGATCTGTTTAAGGAGCGCACCGGCATCGCGCTGGAGCCCACCGTGCAGGAAAGCCCCTGGTACTTCGTGCGATAGAGGATTGCGCGCAGGGTCTGACCTGGGGTTATCCAGCTAGCGCCGGCCTACCCAGCCAAACGTTTCGAGTACGTTAAACCCGTCAACGGTCGATTTTCACCCGCGAACGGTCTTTATACTAATTAGCAATATAAGCAATGTATAAGACGTTATAATGACCATAACGAAAAGGAGGAGGCAAGATGAATCAGATCATTCTCGCATCTCATGGCGGCCTGGCCGCAGGCGCCAAAGACACGCTCGAGATGGTTCTCGGCGACGTGTCGAACGTCCACGTCGTGTCGCTTGCTCGTGACGACAAGGAGCCCATCACCAATAAGGTTGAGGCTATGATCGCCACGTTCAACGCGGACGACACCGTCTATGTGCTGACCGATATGCTCGGCAGCTCGGTCAACAACAACATGGTCGAGCTTTCCAAGAACGGCACGAAGTTCACGGTTGTCAGCGGTTTCAACATCCCGTTGGCACTGACGCTCGCTATGAGCCCCGTCCCCGTCAAGGGTGCCGAGCTCGCGGCCCTCATCAACGAGGCCCGCACCGGTCTGACTAACCCCAATGCACCGGTCGAGGTCGCCGCGGCTCCCGCCAAGAAGGCCAAGGCGTCCCGTCACAGCTCCGGTCCCGCCAAGATCGTCCTCGCACGTCTTGACTACCGTCTGCTGCACGGCCAGGTCGTCTTTACCTGGACCACCAAGGTTCAGGCCGAGCGCATCATCGTCGTCGACAACGCTGCCGCCAACGATGACATCAAGAAGGGCGCTCTTAAGCTGGCCAAGCCCCAGGGCGTGCGTCTGAACGTCTTCACCGTCGAGCGTGCCCTCGCCAAGATGGACAAGCTCAACACCCTCGGCGAGCGCGTCATGTTCGTCTTTGGCAACACTGCCGAGATGCTGCAGTTCTGCCAGGGCTACAAGCTCGACGCCATCAACCTGGGCGCCACCGCCAACCACGACGGTGCCGATCAGGTCGGCGGCAAGGACAGCTCCGTCTTCCTCGACGCCAACCAGAAGGCCGACGTCAACCAGCTGCTCGGCATGGGCATCAAGCTCTATGTCCAGCAGACCCCTACGTATCAGAGCGTCGACATCGACGCCAAGCTGTAATCAACCAGGCTTTTGCCTGACTGAAAGGAGAAGGGTATGAATACGTTCATCAGTGCGGTGCTCGTCGGCCTCGTCGGCGTGTTCTGCATGTGGGACTCCCGCCTGCTCGGTCGTCTTAACTTCGAGCAGCCCCTCGTTGGCGCTACGCTCGTCGGTCTGCTGCTGGGCGATGTGCCCACCGGCCTTGCCGTCGGTGCCGCCGTCGAGCTCGTGTCCATGGGCCTGGTGCAGGTCGGCGCCGCCGTTCCGCCCGATATGGTCCTGGGCGGCATCGTGGCCGCTGCCTTTGCGTGCCTGACCGATGCTTCCGCCGAGACCGCCATGACGATCGCCATCCCGGTCGCCGTCCTGGGTCAGCTCCTCGGCATCGTGTTCCGTTCCATCATCGCCGCCCTCACCCATGTGGCAGATAGCGCGATCGATAACGGAAAGTTCAAGACCGCTTACCGTATGCACATCTGCGCCGGCTCTGGTCTGTACGCCGTCATGTACTTCCTGCCGATCTTCCTCGCCGTCTTTGTTGGCACCGACCTGGTTCAGGCCATCGTCAACATGGTTCCCGAGTGGCTGTCCACTGGTCTTAACGTTTCGACCAAGATCATGACCGCCTACGGCTTGGCCCTGCTGCTCACCATGATGATCAAGAAGGGCATGACTCCGTTCCTGTTCATCGGTTTCCTGCTCGCCGCTTACCTCAACCTGTCCGTCATCGCGGTCGCTCTGATCGGTGTGTGCCTGGCTGTCGTCTTCATGGGCTTCAAGTTCAACGGTTCCCATGCAGCCGCCGGTGTCGATTCCGACTACGATCCGCTCGAAGACGACGAAGACTAAGGAGGAACACACTATGGCAACCGCAACCAAGGACGTGTCCCTGAACAAGAAGGTCAGCCAGTTCTTCTGGCGCTCCTGGGCCATCCAGGCCTCTTGGAACTACGAGCGTCAGATGAACATGGGCTTCCTCTACGGTATGGTTCCCACGCTCGATCGCCTCTATCCGGATGAGTCCGACCCCAAGCAGCTCGCTGCTAAGAAAGAGGCTTACCACCGTCACATGGCGTTCTACAACTGCACCCCGCAGACGAGCGCTTTCATCCTAGGCCTCACCGCCTCCATGGAGGAGGAGTACGCCAAGGATCCCGAGAACTTCGATCCCGATTCGATCAACGCGGTCAAGACCTCCCTCATGGGTCCGCTTTCCGGCATCGGTGACTCCTTCTTCCAGGGCACCATCCGCGTTATCGCCTTTGGCCTGGGCGTTCAGCTGGCTCAGCAGGGCTCCATCATGGGCCCGATCCTGGCCATGCTCATCTCCATCGTCCCCTCTGTGCTGATCACCTGGTTCGCAGCCAAGATGGGCTATCAGGGCGGCCACGAGTACCTGAGCAAGCTTCAGGGCGGCGACCTCATGGAGAAGCTCATGTATGTCTGCGGCATCGTGGGTCTTATGTCCGTGGGTGGCATGATTGCTACGCTGATCGGCGCCACCACCCCGCTGCAGTTCGCTGAGGGCACCGTCGTTATCCAGGACATCCTGGACGGCATGATGCCCCAGATGATCTCCCTTGGCCTCACCGGCCTTATGTACTGGCTCATCAAGAAGAACGTCAACACCGGTTGGCTTCTCGTGATCGCCATTGTGGGCGGCATCGCCCTCTCCGCGGCCGGCATCCTGGCCTAGTCGCGACCAAGCGCTTAACCGCTTTCCCCCGGGGGCCTGCCTGGCATCCCATACCCCAGGCAGGCTTCCATCCCTAAAATGCGACAATGGGATAGTTCCTTTGTCGCATCCTTAACGGGCCGGCGACTCGGTCCAAACCACGGTAACCCTGCGAGCGCCCGGCAATGTGGCGCCGCAAAAATCGAAAGGAATGTGTCAGATGTACGAGATCGACCTTAACCTCCCTAAGCAGATCGTCGCTGACGTCCTGTCCAACCACGAGATCCACAGCGTCGCTTTTGTCGGCTGCGGTGCCTCCATGTCCGACCTTTACCCCGCCAAGTACTTCCTGGCTAACAACACGGACAAGCTGAACGTTCAGATCTTCACCGCTAACGAGTTCAACTACGACACGCCTTCCTGGGTCAACGAGCACACCTTCGTGATCACCTGCTCCCTCGGTGGCTCCACGCCCGAGACCGTCGAGGCCAACAAGACCGCCAAGAAGCACAACTGCCCGGTCGTCTCCCTCACCAACAAGGCTGGCTCCGCCCTGACCGTCGACGCTGACTACGTCATCGTTCACGGCTTCCACGCCAACTTCGCTGCCAAGTGCGAGAAGCCCGGCTACGCCATCGCTCTTGCTGTCGAGATCCTTCAGCAGACCGAGGGCTATGACCACTACGAGGACATGATCACCGGCCTCACCAACGTCTTCGAGCTCTGTGAGAACGCCGCTCAGCACTGCAAGAAGCTCGCCAAGAAGTTCGCCGAGGACTTCAAGGACGACAAGATGATTTACTTCATGGCTTCCGGTGCCTCCGAGAAGATGGCTTACTCTCACGCCGCCTTCCTGTTCACCGAGATGCAGTGGATCGACGCCGCTGCCTACAACACCGGTGAGTACTTCCACGGCCCGTTCGAGGTTTCCACCGAGGGTAAGCCCTACGTCTTCTTCATGTCCGATGGCGCTACCCGTCCGATGGACGCCCGCGCCCTCACCTTCCTTGAGCGCATGGGCGCCAAGGTCGCTCTGATCGACTCCAAGGACTACGGCCTGGCTGACGCCGTGCCCGCGAGCGTCGTCACCTACTTCAACCCGCTGCTGCACCTCGCCGTTATGCGCGAGTACGGCAACCAGATCGCCGAGGCCCGTCAGCACCCGCTGACCATGCGTCGCTACATGTGGAAGCTTTCCTACTAATCACAAGTAAGTAGACCTTACGGGTTGATTGAGAGGGGATGGGGTTTGCGCCCCATCCCCCTTTTTTGCTCTGGGGAGGGTGCGTCTGTCGCGCCGTAAAACCCCAGATAAAACCCACCAAAATAAACCTGACCCTTTTTGGCAGGTGGGAGGAGATGCGTATGATCAAAGCAGTGCTGTTTGACATGGACGGCGTGCTGGTCGATACCGAGTGGTTCTACAACCGTCGCCGCGTGGCGTTTATGGAGGAGAAGGGCTTTCACTTTGACGAGATCCCCGATCTTTCGGGGTCTAACGAGCCGGCCATTTGGGAGGCGCTGGTGCCCGACGATGTTGAGCTGCGCGAGCGCCTGCGCGTGGAGTATAAGCAGGTCTACAGCCCGGACCACCCCGTTCCGTATGCCGAGCTGCTCAACGAGCAGACGGAGCCGGTGATGCGTGAGCTGCACGAGCGCGGCGTGAAGTGTGCCATCGCGAGCTCGTCCTATCGCGAGCTTATTGACGAGCTGGTGGAGATTGCCGGCATTGCCGATGTGCTGGACTACACCATCAGCGGTCACGAGTGCAGTGCGTTTAAGCCCGACCCCGAGATCTACCTGCGCGCCATGGAGGCGCTGGGGGTGGAGCCTGCCGAGTGCCTGGTTATCGAGGATTCGCCTTTAGGCATCGAGGCCGGCAAACGCTCCGGCGCCCGCGTCCTGGCGCTGCGTCCGCACGAGGGCGTCAACCTCGATCAATCGCAAGCCGATGCCGTTATCGATAATCTGACCGATATTTTGGCCGCTTTGTAGTGTCAATCCGCCGCGAGAAGCACTGGTTCAAACGTTTTTTGCGGTGGACTGGCTCGATTTGGTTTCGATTTTGATCCGTTTGGCTTCGATTCGGGCTAAGTGAGTAGACTTTTTGGCGCAGGCCGAGCACAATGCATATCTTCCTTTGTAAAACCGCAGGTCACAGGGGTGGCGGTTTTGGGTGTGCTCGGCAGATCGTAAAAAGTCTACTCACTTGGAATTTTGCCCTTTGGTCGTGGGGGTTGCTGGTCCCGCTTTGGTTGTCGAGAGAGGGTGAATTGAAGCGCCCCCGCACGCTCCATGCTACAATCGCGGACATACCCCACAACTACATCTGCCTTCGAAAGGAGCCTGCGTGGCGAACGCCATCGATCAGCTCACGGACCGAGTGCTCGTACTCGGCCGCCTCACCATCGTCCGCCGCGCCATTACTGCCGTGGCGGTCACGATTTCCGCCGTTCTCCAGACATTCCTGATCCAGGCGTTCATTCAGCCCGCCGACCTGCTTCCGAGCGGCCTCACCGGCGTTGCGGTCCTGCTCGATCGCGTTACCTCGCTGGGCGGCGTTCACATCGACATTTCGCTCGGTATGCTCGCGCTCAACATCCCCGTGGCGCTCCTATGCTGGAGCGGCATTAGCAAGCGCTTCGTCATCTTCTCGATGATGCAGGTCGTGCTCTCGTCGCTGTTCCTCAACGTCTTTCACTTCGCTCCATTTTTGGGCGACAAGATCATGCTAATCATTTTTGGCGGCGTGGTCTCGGGTCTGGGCGCTGCCATCGCACTTAAATCCGGCGCATCCACCGGCGGCACCGACTTTATCGCGCTGTGGGTCTCCAACCACACGGGCAAGACCATCTGGGGCGTCATCTTTGGTTTCAACTGCTTTATCCTGGCGATCTTTGGCTCTATGTTTGGCTGGGACAAGGCGGCGTATTCCATCGTGTTCCAGTTTATTTCGACCAAGACCATCGACAGTTTCTATCGTCGCTACGATCGCGTGACGCTGCAGATCACGACGCGTAAGGCAGACGAGGTCATGACTGCCTACGTAAACCATTTTCAGCACGGCATTAGCTGCGCCGAGGTCATCGGCGGATACAGCCGCGAAAAGATGTACCTGCTGAACACCGTTGTCTCGACCTACGAGAGTCAGGACATTATCAAGCTGGTGTGCGACGTTGATCCCGGCGCCGTGATCAACGTGTTCCACACGCTCAACTTTGTGGGCGGCTGGTGGGGTGGTCATGTCGACGAGCCCATGCCCACGGCCGTTCCCGATCCCGACAAGCCCGCACGCATGGCCAGCAGGCAGGCGCGCCTCAGCGAACAGGACAGCCTGCAGCAGGACGACGGCAAGTAAGGTTTTTGGCATTTTGCCGGCACGGCGCAATCCTGTCCGCTCGAGCCCCCCGAAGCCTCGCTGCTTTCGGGAGGCCTTCGTTTGCCCAGATAAACCTACCAAAATGAAGCTGTCGCTTTTTGGTAGGGAGGGTGTATCGTTTTATCAATATGAGGTAACATGAAACTAGACGTTATATACGTATTAGTTATTTCGATATTTCGATAAGAGTGATCAGATATGCCCGCGCCCAAAAATGCACCGCTTTACCAGCAGATTTACGACGAAATCAAGGATGCGATCGAGAAAGGTGTTTATGCACCCAAGGAGCGTATTCCGTCCGAGCTTGAACTAGCCGAGCAGTACGAGGTGAGCCGTATTACGGTGCGCCGCGCTGTCGAGGAGCTGTGCTCCGATGGTTACCTGGTTAAGCAGCAGGGCCGCGGCACCTTTGTCTCCACGCCGCACATCAATCGCCAGTTTCACGCCTCGACGCTGCAGACGTTTACCGCGCTGTGTGCCGGCAACGGCATGAAGGCCGGTGCGCACGTGATCGATCGCCAGATCGTTCCGGCACGTCAAAACGAGATGGAGTTCTTTGGCCTGCAGAAGGACGCGCTGCTGCTGCATATTAAGCGCGTGCGTACAGCCGACGGCGAGCCCATCTTTGAGGAGAACATCTTTGTGCCGTTTGACGCCTACCGTGAGCTGTTGACGGCCGATCTTGAGGACAAGTCGATTTTTGCCGAGGTCGAGCGTGTTGGCGGAACGCCGATTGTTTCGGTTGGCTACCGCACGGTCGAGGCCGTTCGTGCCAATACCGAGCAGGCGGCCGAGCTGGGCATTGCTCCGCACGATCCGCTGCTCAACCTGCGTGCCGGCTTTACCGGTCCCAACGATGAGCCGGTCTTGCTCGGCAAACAGTACTACGTGGGTAGCCGTTACGTCATGGTGATGTAGCTCTAGTTGCGCGGTTTTCCAAACCGCGCAACGGCTCGACGCTGCGCCTTTGGTTCCGCCGTTCTAACGAACGGCGGACCGGTCGACGCTGCAAACGCCCCTAAGCGGCAATCTGACGTTCAATCGTCGGTTGCGTACCAAAGTACGCCTCCCTCCTCTTTCACGTCACCTTGCTCGCTTGGGGGCGTTTTCGCTCATATGACCCAATCCGCTGTCAATGGCCACAATGGCCC
>OGOH01002596.1_pt1 | contig 11092 bp, 7 predicted proteins | sample 1552571 | NCBI WGS metagenome assembly OGOH01 (sample SAMEA2580170, study PRJEB22360) | human gut metagenome | biome: human gut; feature: human-associated habitat; material: faeces | place: Denmark | collected 2008/2010
ACGCTTGGCGGTGGCGACGAAGATGTTGCCCGGGCCGGTGATCTTGTCCACCGGATCGCACAGAATCTCGCCGTCCTGCGGTTCGGAGCCCTTGGCGCCGTAAGCGAACATGGCGATGGCCTGAGCGCCACCGACCGCGTACACCTCGTCCACGCCGAGGATGGCGCAGGTGGCGAGGATGGTCTTGTCCGGCAGGCCGTCGGAGTTGCTGCGGCTCGGCGGGGTGGCGATGGCCAGCGATTCGACGCCTGCGGCCTGCGCCGGCACCACGTTCATGATGACGGAGCTCGGGTAGACGGCCTTGCCTCCCGGCACGTACAGGCCGACGCGCTGCACCGGAATCCAACGTTCGGCGACGCGCGCGCCTTCGGCCAGGTCGGTGTGGAACGGGGCCGGCACCTGGGATGCGGATACGGCGCGGCAGCGGCGCACGGATTCCTCGATGGCGGCGCGCACTTCCGGATCGAGCTCGTCGACGGCGGCCTTCATGGCCTCGACCGGCACACGCAGATGCTCGGGACGGATATGGTCGAACTTCTCCGCGAAGTCGCGCAGGGCCGCAGCGCCGCGGGCCTTCACATCATCGAGAATCGGCTGTACGAGCTCAGTGGCCTCGTTGGTGCCCATCTCGGCGCGGGGCATGGCTTCCAGCATTTCAGCTCGGGTCAGCTTCTTGCCGCGCAGGTCAATGATTCGCATATAGTTTTCTTCGCTCATAACGCCCCATGGTAACAACGCCAAGTCACGAGAACGTCCCGTCGTCTCACATTCAGCCGCATTGTGAGACACGCAGATCCGCCGTTTTCCATGCCATGCCGATTTCCGCGAAAAATATATGCCGGTCGACGCCATTCAGCATCGGCCGGCAATCAAAAACCTGTTCAGGTCAAACCGTTCAAGTCAAACCGCTCAGGCCAACGGAAGCGAGCTCGGTCCGAAGAGAATCTTGATTTCGGCGAACAGCGACGTGTCGCGTTTGACGCGGAACCGGTCTCCGAACGTCAGCACCTTGGCGTTGCCTTTGTCGTCCATCAACGCCAGTTTCACCTCGCATGGGCCGGGATGGCTGGTCAGAATCTGCCCGAGCCGCCGCACATGCGACTGGTCGAGCGCGATCGGCGGCAGCACAATCGTCAGCGGACGTTCATCCTGCGCCTCCAACGTCGGCACGGTGAATTCGGTGGCGCGCATGCTCACTGTCTCATCGCGCTTCTCCACCTGGCCGCGGATCTGTACCACGGTGTCGACGGCGAGCTCGGGCGCGGCGGCCTCGTACACCTTGCCGAAGAACATGCATTGGATGGAGCTTTCCAGATCCTCGACGGTTACGATGGCCCACGGATTGCCCTTTTTCGACACGCGGCGGTCCACGTTCGTGATCAGGCCCGCGATCGTCACCTGCTGGCCGTCCGGCATGCTTCCCGCGCGGTCGATCAGGTGCGCTATCGACATTTCGCGCAACGACACCAGAATCGACTGCATGCCGCTCAACGGATGGTCGGACACGTACAGGCCAAGCATCTCACGTTCGAAGTTGAGCTTGGTTTTCTTGTCCCACTCCTCCACGTCGGGCACCTGCACCATGGCGTCTCCCATGGCGGAATCGTTCTCTTTGGAATCGTCCAGGTCGGCGAACAGGTCGAACTGGCCTTCCGCCTGCTTGCGTTTCAGGCCGACGACCGAATTGATGGCCGTTTCGTGGATGGTGAACAGCGCACGACGGTTCGGGTCGATCGAGTCGAACGCGCCGGCCTTGATCAGCGATTCCACCAATCGCCTGTTCAGCGCCTCCAACGGCACGCGTTTGATGAAATCGGTGAAGTTCACGTACTTGCCGTGGCCGTTCTCACGTTCCGCGATGATCGCATCGACCGCGTTCTTGCCGACGTTGCGGATGGCGCCGAGGCCGAATCGCACGACGTCGCCGACTGCCGAATACTCGTACACCGACTCGTTCACGTCCGGAGAAAGCACCTGGATGCCCATGCGTCGCGCCTCGCCCAGGTACAGCGCGGTCTTGTCTTTGTTCGTGCTGGCGCCTTGCAGCAGGGCGGCCATGAACTCCACCGGATAATGCGTTTTCAGATACGCGGTCCAGTAGGAGATCAAACCGTATGCGGCCGAATGCGCCTTGTTGAACGCGTAGCCGGAGAACGGCACGAGGATGTCCCACACGGCCTGCGCGGCCTCTTCGGAATATCCATGCTCCTTCATGCCGGCGAAGAACGGAATCTTCTCCTTGGCCAGCACTTCCGGCTTCTTCTTGCCCATCGCTCGACGCAGCACGTCTGCCTTGCCCAGCGAATAGCCGGCGAGGATTCGCGCCGCGGACTGCACCTGCTCCTGGTAGACGATCAGACCGTAGGTCTCGTCGAGCACTTCCTTAAGCGGTTCGGCCACTTCGGGGTGGATTGGCGTGATCTTCTGCAGACCGTTCTTGCGCTTCGCATAGTTGGTGTGCGAATCCATATCCATCGGACCTGGACGGTACAGCGCGATCAGTGCGGAAATATCGTTGAAGTTGTTCGGTTTCAACGTTTTCAGCAGCGAGCGCATGCCGTCGGAATCGAGCTGGAACACGCCGAGCGTGTCGCCACGGGACAACAGGTCGTAGGTGGGGCGGTCGTCCAGCGGAATCTTCGTATGGTCGATGCGTTCCTTGCCGTTCGCCTCGATGTTGTTCAGGGTGTCTCGGATCACCGTCAAGTTGGAAAGTCCGAGGAAGTCCATCTTGACCAGACCGAGCGTTTCGCACGTATGGTATTCGAGCGTGGTGGTGACGGTGCCGTCGGTACGTTCCAGCAGCGGCGACGTGTTGGTGATCGGCTCGCTGCCCATGATGGTGGCGCAGGCGTGCACACCGGTCTGACGAATCAGACCTTCGATGCCCATCGCCTCGTCCGTGATGCGTTTCGCGTCCGGGTCGGAATCGTACAGTTCGCGGAATTCGCGTGCTTCCGCGTATCGTTTCGCGCTTGGGTCGAAGATGTCGTGCAGCGGAATGTCCTTGCCACCGGTCTGTGCGGGAGGCAGGGCTTTGGTGATCTTGTCTCCGACGGAGAAGTCGTATCCCATGATGCGGGCGGAGTCCTTCAGCGCCTGCTTGGTTTTGATGGTGCCGTAGATCACGCACTGCGCCACTTTGTCACGTCCGTATTTCTCACCCACGTAGTCGAGCACGCGTCCACGACCGTCCGGGTCGAAGTCGACGTCGATATCAGGCAGTGAGACACGTTCCGGGTTGAGGAATCGTTCGAAGATCAGACCGTGTTCAAGCGGATCAAGTTCGGTGATGCCCATCGCATACGCGACCATGGCGCCTGCGGCGGAGCCACGGCCCGGCCCCACCATCACGCCGTGGGCTTTCGCCCAGTTGATGTAGTCGGCCACGACGAGGAAGTAGCCGCAGAACTGCATCTGGCAGATTACGCCGCATTCGTAGTCGGCCTGCCGCAGTACTTCGAGCGACGGCTTGCCGTTGTACCGACGTTCCAGGCCTTCCTCGACCTTCTTCAGGAACAGCGACGTCTCGTCCCAGCCTTCCGGACAGTCGAATTGCGGCATGAACGCGCCGTCTTCATGATCGTCGAACATGACGTTGCAGCGTTCGGCGATCTCCAACGTGTTGTCGCACGCTTCGGGAAGGTCTTTGAACAGTTCGCGCATTTCCTCGGCGGATTTGATGTAGTAGCCGGTGCCGTCGAATTTGAATCGGCCCGGCTCGTCCAGCGTGGAGCCGGAGTTGATGCACAGCATGGCGTCCTGCGCGCCGGCGTCTTCGGCACGCGTGTAATGGGAATCGTTGGTGGCCAGCAGCGGCGCGTTGAGCTTTTTTGCGATGTCGAGCAGCCCGTCGGTCACTTGCTTTTCGATTTTCAGGCCGTGGTCCATGAATTCGATGTAGAAATTATCGCGGCCGAAAATGTCTTGGAATTCGCCGGCGGCACGCAACGCGTCATCGAACTGGCCCAGGCGCAGACGAGTCTGGATGATGCCCGACGGGCAGCCGGACGAGGCGATGATGCCTTTCGAATATTTGGCGAGGATTTCCTTATCCATACGCGGATAGCGCATGACTCGGCCTTCAAGGTTCGCGTCGGTGGAGGCTTTCATGAGGTTGACGAGGCCTTCGTCGTTTTCTGCCCACATGGTCAGGTGGGTGATGACACCGCCGCCGGACACATCATCCGGGTTACGGCGGCGATGCAGCGGATCCAGATCCGGATTCCAGTTGGTGTCCCAGCTCACACGGGTGGGGTCCTGACGTGCGGTTTCCGGCGTCACATAGGCTTCGATGCCGATGATCGGCTTGATGCCGGCGTTGACCGCGGCGCTCCACATCTCATACGCGCCATGCATGTTGCCGTGGTCGGTGATGCCGACGGCCGGCATGCCCAGTTCCTTGGCGCGCTTGACCAGATCCGGTATTTTCGATGCGCCGTCGAGCAGCGAATAATGCGTGTGATTATGCAGTTGCACGAAATTTGCGGAAGTAGCCATGCGTTCCAATTTAGCTGGGCTTCATGACGGCGTGGAGTCGTTTCTGGCCGTCCGGCCACACTTTTATAGGGACTGGTCGGCGTGCCGTGCGCGCATCACGTCAAGCGCATGCTGCAGGTCGGCGGGATAGTGCGATTTCACCGTGGTCCACACGTGCGTACGCGGATGGCGGAATTCCAATTGCATGGCGTGCAGCCATTGCCGTTCAAGGCCAAGCGCCTCGCTCAGCTGCGGATTCGCGCCGTACATGGCGTCCCCCGCCAACGGATGCCCGATGGATGAGAAATGCACGCGGATCTGATGGGTGCGGCCGGTTTCCAGGTTCACGGATACGAGCGTGGCTTCGCCGAAACGTTCCATCACGTCCCAATGCGTGATGGCCTCTTTGCCGGCCGGTGTCACGCAGAAGCGGAAGTCGGAGACTTTGGCGCGTCCGATCGGCGCTTCGATGGTGGCTTTGTCTTCTTTGAGATTGCCCTGCACGAGTGCGTGATATGTTTTGACGACCTCATGTTCGGCGAACTGCCGGCGCATCTCCACGTACGCAAGATCGGACTTGCATACGAGCATCAGTCCCGATGTGCCCACGTCGAGTCGTGACACGATGCCTTGACGACCTGCCGCGCCATATGACGTGATGTGCACTCCCCTGTCGATCAGGCTGCCAAGCACCGTCGGACCGGTCCATCCGACGGATGCGTGCGCGGCGACGCCGACCGGCTTGTCCACCACGACCACATCGTCGTCCTCATAGACGACGGCCATGTCATGGGCGATCGGTTCCGGTTCGGACCGTTCCTCGACGATGTCGAATTCTACGGTTTCGCCTGCCTGCAGGGTCGACGATTTGGAAATGTCCCTGCCGAGCACGCGCGCCTGTCCGCTTTCGATGAGGTCGGCCGCCTTGGCCCGGGAAATGCCAAGCATTTTGGCGACCGCGACGTCGAATCGTTTGCCGACGAGCGCGTCGGGAGCGGGTACGAGACGGCTCATGCTGCTTTCGCCCCGTCGTCGGTTGCGTTCGCATCATCACCAAGCGTCTTGCCGTTGGCCTCGTCAAGGTCCTTTTGGCTGAACGGTTCCCCGAGGAACAGCAGCAGCACCGCCGCAACGCCCGCGAGCATGAGGAAGATGTCCGCCACGTTGCCGATGGACCATCCGTAGTTCAGGAAATCCACGACCTTGCCGTTGAGGAACCCTTCCGCGTAGATGACGCGGTCGATGAGGTTGCCGAACGCTCCTGCGAAGGCGAAGGCGAACAGCACCGTCCATTTCATGGAAATGGTGCGGACGGCAAGTACGACCAACGCCACGCAGGCCGCCATCGCCAGCAGGGAAATCAGCCACGTCATGCCGGAGCCCATGCCGAGCGAGGCGCCTGGATTACGCACCAATGTCAACGAAAGCAGGCCGGGAATCACGCGTATGGTACGGCCATCGGCCAATGCGGACAAAGCCCACATCTTGGTGAGCTGGTCAATCGCGATCGTCGCGATCGCAATACACGCAAAGACGGCCACGCGGTCGCGCAGCCGTCTTTGATCATTCTTCATGATGTCAGACACAGGCTAATCTCAGTCGTTGTTGTCCTGAGGGTCCTGGTCGTAGTTGTTCGTATCGGACACCTGGTTGACGAGCTGGCCGAGGAAGTCGGTGAGTCGTGCACGGTATTCGGTTTCGAACTGCTTGAGGCCCTTGATGTTGCCTTCGATGACCTTGGTCTGGGTCTCGAGGTTGTCGCGGACCTGCTGGGCGTAGTCGTCGGCAGCGGTACGGGTCTTCGAATCGTAGTCGAAGGCGCGCTTCTGCACTTCGGCTTCGTAGTTGTCGGCCTCGGTGTGCTTGTCGGAGAAGTACGTGTCGCCTTCCTGCTGCTTCTGCTCCAGATAAGCGTCGCCATCCTGCTGCTTGCCGGCCAGATAGGCATTGCCTTCCTCGGTCTTCTGCGCAAGGTAGGCGTCGCCCTCCTCGGTCTTCTGGTTCAGGTACGCATCGCCATCCTGCTGCTTCTGTGCCAGATAGGCATCGCCATCCTGGGTCTTGCCGGACAGGTAGTTGTCGGCGTTGGCGCGGGTGTCGGTGGAGTACTGGTCAGCCTCGGAACGAGTGCGGTTGGAGTAGTCGTTGGCGCTGCCGATGATCTCTTCGTACTTGCGCTGGCTTTCCTCGGTGATCTCCTTGGCCTTGGCCTTGCCCTTGTCGACGTACTGGTCGTGCAGCTGCATGGCCAGCGTCAGCATGGCGGTGGCGCGCTCCGGCTCGGTATTGGCGCTTGCCGCGGCACCTGCGATCTTCTGCAGGCTGCCGGTTTCGGTGCTCGGCTCGGACTTGGCGACCTGTTCGCGCAGCTGTGCCTCGCGAATCTGGGAATCCTTCAGTTGCTGGGCAAGCTGCTGGATCTGCATGGCCTGCTGCTTCACCTGGGCATCCTGCTGCTGGGACTGGGCAGCATGCTCCTGAGTGAGCTGCTGGGCCTGAGCGACCTGGTCCTGCGCTTCCTGAAGCTTTGCGGTGAGCTGATCGATCTGCTCCTTCTGACGCTGAGCCACGACCACCTGCTCCTGGGCCGATGCCAGCTGACGGGACAGGTCCTCGGTCTGTGCGCGGAACGTGTCACGCTCGTGCTGCACGGCGGTAAGCTGCTCGCCAAGGTCGGCCTGACCGGCCGCTTCGGCTGCCTGGGCGGTGAGCTGATCGACCTGCGCGGACAGACGATCGATCTGCCCCTTGAGCTGCTCGTTCTGGGAAGACAGCGCACGATTGCTTTCCTCTGCCTCGGAAAGCTTGGCGGCCGCGGCCTGAGCGGCCTGAGCGGCCTGGTCTCCCGCACCAGCTGCCTGCTCGGAGGCGGACTTCAGCGTCGCGTTCTCCTGCTGCAGGGACTGGATCTGAGCATTCAACTCGGAAATCTTGGAATTGAGTCCTGCGACATCCGGGCCAAGAGACTGCGTGGCCTGTCCGCCGGCAACTGCCTGCTTGCCAAGGGCTTCCACCGTCTCGGTTACCTGATCGAGGAAGTCATCGACTTCATCGACGTCATAGCCTTCCTTGAACCTTACGGTCTGGAAAGTATGCTCCCTAATATCTTTCGGCGTCAACAGAGCCATAAATCCTTACACCTCGCTTTGGGCTTGATGCCTTACTGTTGTTGCTTTCAGTGTTCGACTCTAGCACGAAACCATAGATATTTTGCGGAAAAACGGTTTTTTAGAGGTGCTAAATAAGGAAATCAATGACCACAAGAACGAAATAAAGCACAAGATACGCGACGTCAAAATAGATCGGTCCGAGCGGAACGGGACGAATATACTGCCGCAACCACCTTAACGGCGGCTCCGTCAGCTGGTAGATGGCGTCGAACAACGAGGCCACGATTCCGCTTGGCCGCCACGTCGGCGACAATGCCAACACCCAGTCGAGAATCATGCGGACGAACAGCACCAGGATATAGGCGTTGACCAGAAAATGGACGACGCTACCAATTATCGAGAGAATCACGTTGCCACTGTATCAAGCGCGCATAACAAAATGCCCCCGCTTTCAGTGGGGGCATAATCGTCTGATTTGTGCTTGCTCTGTGCTACACGGCTCAGTCGGCGAACAGGTCGTGGGCCGGACCCTTGTCTTCAGGCTCCTCGACCTTGATGTTCACTTGGGCCGGGCTCAGCAGGAACACGCGCGGAGTGACGCGTTCGATGGAGCCGCGCACGCCGAACACCACACCGGCGGAGAAGTCGACGATGCGGTATGCCACGGCTTCGGCCACACCTGTCAGGTTCAGCACCACCGGAATGCCGTCACGAATGGCGCGACCGACCATCTGCGCATCGTCATAGGTCTTCGGATGGATGGTGGTGATGCGGCTAACTCTACCCCCCTGGAACGGGTTGGACTGCTCACGCGGAGCGGACGGCGTGGAAGCGGAAGCCGAAGAGGAAGGCATCGGGGTGACGGAATGATCCGAATCGAACGAGGTCTCGCCGGTGTCGACGTCATCCTCGAAATCATCCTCACCCTCGGCGACGTCGGACATTCCCAAGTACGACATCGCGTTCTTCATGAAACCTGCCATGTATGTTCCTTTCGCGTCTACGCGTTGACTTTAGCGCAGGAAATCCGGAATATCGAGGTCGCCCGGATCGTTAGCCGAAACCACTTCATGCTCGGTGGTCTGGTCGAACGAGGCGACGTTCTGGTCCGGAGTGGACGGAATGTAGCTGGACAGCGGCTGCACCTGCGGCACCGCCGGAGTCTGCACCGGCTGCGGCTGCTGGGCGCGAGCCTGCACGCCGGCGGACAACGCGGACAGCGGTACCGTGTTTTCCTTGGCCGCGGCCGGCTTTTCTTCGGCCGGCTGGTCGGGCTTCTTAGAATTGGCATCGAAACCTGCCGCGATGACGGTGACACGCACCTCGTCGCCGTAGGCGTCGTCCAGGGACAGGCCCCAGATGATCTGCGCTTCCGGATGGATGGCCTTCTGCACCAGCGCGACCGCGGCTGCGGCTTCCTGCAGCTTCAGGTCGGTCGGACCGGCGATGTTGATCAGTGCGCCATGCGCACCCTCGATGCTTTCCTCCAGCAGCGGCGAGCTGATGGCGATTTCCGCGGCCTGCGTGGCGCGGTCCTCTCCCCGAGCGGAACCGATGCCGAACAGTGCGGTGCCCGCTCCACGCAGAATGGCGTTGACGTCGTTGAAGTCGACGTGAATGTACGAATTGGAAGAAATCAGGTCCGTGATGCCCTGCACGCCTGCCAGCAACGCGGTGTCGGCGGTCTTGAACGCATCGACGATACCAATGGTGCGATCAGAAAGCTCAAGCAGTCGATCGTTCGGAATCACGATCAACGCATCGACTTCCTTGCGCAGATTCTCAATGCCAAGTGCTGCGGAAGCCGCACGCTGGGGGCCTTCAAAGCTGAACGGACGGGTAACCACCGCAATGGTCAACGCACCCTGCTGGTGTGCGGCACGAGCCACGATCGGGCTTGCGCCAGTACCGGTGCCACCACCCTCACCGCAGGTCACGAACACCATATCGGCGCCCTTGAGCGATTCCTCGATATCAGACTGATGATCCTGCGCGGCCTTGGCGCCCTTCTCCGGGTCAGCACCGGCGCCAAGACCACGGCTAGTGGCATCGTTCAAGGAGATCTTGACATCAGCGTCGGAACGCATCAGATCCTTCGCGTCGGTATTGATCGCAATAAATTCAACACTTTGAAGACCCTCGGCAATCATGCGATTGACGGCATTACCGCCAGCTCCACCAACACCGACAACCTTGATGTTCGTCTTGTCATTGAAATTGTCAGTCTGGGCAATCTCGCTCACCATAGTCTCCTGTCACTCGCGTTTACGCACAACTTTATCGCAGACGCGCCGTAATACGCGCGCTTTTCGTCGTGTGTAACGACGTTTTTTCACTTTTTTACTGCTAACGTGTTCATTTCGCCTGAGATGTATCTTCTTTCGGCGCCCCCACACAATTTAACCACATCAGCATGTCATGTTCAATAACTGGCATCCATAGGATCGTCACCGAACAACGCCTGACGTTCATCGTGCGTCGTTTCCCGTGATTCCAACCACCCGTAAGGCAAATGCACTTTCTTTGCGAAGCGTACGCGCCCCCTTGGCTTGTCGACCACTCGTTCGGGGAAACGGGTGTCTGGATCCAGCTTGCCTATTTCGGTTCTGACATCCTCAAGATTTTCACATTCCATGAACGCGCGACGGGTGGAGCCCCCAACGGGGAATCCCTTGAGATACCACGCGATATGCTTACGCAGATCATGCACGGCCATCTGCTCATCGCCATCATAGAATTCAGTCAACAATTCCGCATGACGTTCAACTACACGGCACACGTCTCCCAGCGTAGGGTCGACACGCTTCTCACTGCCAGCGAACGCGTTCTTAATATCGGCAAACAGCCACGGCCTGCCTTGGCAACCACGGCCGATCGCAACGCCAGCGCAACCGGTTTCGGCAACCATGGCAAGCGCATCGTTCGCACCCCAAATGTCACCGTTACCGAACACTGGAATATCAAGCGCCTCGACCAATTCGCCGATTCTGCTCCAGTCGGAATGCCCACCGTAATATTCGGCGGTAGTACGCGCGTGCAAGGTAACAGCCTTGCAACCTTCCTCCTGCGCGATATGCCCGGCTTCAAGGAACGTCTCATGCTCGTGGTCGATGCCGACACGAATCTTCGCCGTAACGGGCACATTGGCCGCATCGCAGACCTTGACTACGCGTTGGATGATCTCGCGGAACAGATCCATCTTCCATGGCAACGCCGAACCGCCGCCGCGTCTGGTCACTTTGGGCACGGGACATCCGAAATTCAGGTCGACATGGTCAGCCATGTTTTCATCGATGACGATTTTCGCAGCCTGTTCCACGATTGCTGGATTCACGCCATACAGTTGCAGCGAGCGGATATTCTCGCTGGGAGCGAAATGACATAACCGCAATGCTTTGGGATTGCGGGCAACCAACGCGCGTGCGGTAATCATTTCAGCCACGTACAGACCGTCCGGCCCGTAGCTTTCGCAAATCACGCGGAACGGCCAGTTAGTCACTCCC